>Ga0209511_1000191_pt1 | contig 68266 bp, 56 predicted proteins | sample SSSSmetaG_FD_184141 | JGI IMG/M metagenome (GOLD analysis project Ga0209511, IMG submission 184141) | Glacier valley bacterial and archeal communities from Borup Fiord, Nunavut, Canada, to study Microbial Dark Matter (Phase II) - ​SSSS... | ecosystem: Environmental > Aquatic > Freshwater > Ice >... | reverse complement strand
AAAACTCTATAAAATTGAAAATCCCCGCCGCCGACCAAGCTATGGGGATATTCGTTCAAGTACATAGCCCTCACAGGGAGGTCTTTATGTTGTCTTTTCAAGTAAAAGGATAACATACCCGACTCTCCATGTCAAGGGGCTAAGGAGTGTTTTCTATGCCCAATTTGCAAACTCAAGCGCAAATCGGGGTAGTTTCGGCTACCCTTGAAACAGCTTCAGGTTATTTTGTGCAGGTTCCAGTGGAATTGCTGAAAAGTGACCTAAGTTCGAGTGCCCTACGTCTCTATTTAGTGTTGCTCTCATATGGTGGGCCGAAGTCCTGTGCATGGCCCGGTCAGGCCCGTCTGGCAACCGATTTGAAACTTAGCGAGCGGCGAGTACGAGATTTACTGACTGAGTTAGAAGCGACGGGGCTAATCCAGATTGAGCATGTGGCGGGAACCAGTAACCTTTATCACCTTCATCGTTTTGAATTACGCGGTTTACCCGGCAAAAAGGAAATACAAAAAAAGGAGGCTATCGAAGCAACTCCGGCAGAAAAGTGCCAGAAGGAGCGGCAGAAAAGTGCCACCGAATTACATGTTTTAGAATTAAATAACATGTGTGAAGGAAAAGTTTTAGCGGAAAAGGCTAGAAAGGAAGATGAAACGTCGGATAGTCTACTTGCAACTATCGAGAAGGAATTTATTTTGGCTGGATTAACCTCCCTGATGGCAAGCGAATTGGCTGAAATAGCCTTGAACAATAAGCGCGACCAGGACTATGTAAAGGGTTTGGTGACTGCCAGCCGGGAAAGGGGCATTCACAACCCGGTAGGTTTTATCCGGTTTATGGTGTTACGGAACTCTGATCCTATTAGCCCTAAGCCTCGCTCCAAGCCAGAAAAACCCAACCCAACCCAGCCAATAGACTTTGCCAAATACACCAGTGGCAAGTATGCTTACCTGACTAACTGTAAGGACATTGTGGTAAACGAGCCCGAACTACCAATTGTTGAGCCTTTATCACCTTCCTCAGTTCAGCCCGATGCTCCTCAAAAAGAGGTAGTATCTAGGCAGCCTGTTAGACCAGAATACCGCAAACTGCGACAAGTTATGGCTGAAACTTTTGGGTTGGAGAACGAGAAGGTACTAACAGAATGGGAGAAAGTGTTGGAGACTTTGGCGGATTGCCCTCAAAATAGTTATTTTTATCCAGCTTTGGGTTGGTTGGAAAGGGTAAACGAGGTTAAATGTTATCGCCTGGTTTTCCGCAACAGGTTTGACTTAAAGCTTGGGCAACGTTATTTACCCCAACTTAGAATGACACTCCTAGCAACCTACGGACTGGATTTAGCCATAGATTGCCAGAGTTTAACCTGATTATGTCAAACTATTCACCAAGTTTTTGGCGTAGTTCGTTAATAGCCTGTTCCATTTCGCTCAAACTTTGTAAAACTGCCGCTTTAGTTTTGGGGTCGTTGACCGGGTTTTGCTCTAAATCTTCCATAACGTCGTAGATACTACGGGCATAGCGGGTGAAAGTGGTAGGGTTTAATTTTGTTAAACGTGAAACCTTTGGTTGTGAATCCTGTAACATATGCGTACTTTTTACGCGCTCGGCAGTTAACAAGCGGAACCGTTGGTCAACATAGCTGGCACTCTTGTGAACTAATTGGGCAATATCGCGGTTGGACAGATTGTATTCCTGGGCTAAAAACTCAAAATAGCTGGCTTCTTCTAAAGGTTGGAGGTTTTTACGTTGCAAATTTTCGATAGCCGCCACCGTACGGGCTTCTTTATCGTTATAATCCTTGATTATAGCCGGGATTGTAACCAAACCTGCTACTTTTGCGGCTCTGGCACGGCGTTCCCCGGCTACAAGCTGATATTTCCCGGTCAATCCGGGGGCGGGGCGAACAATTATCGGTTGCAAAATTCCATGCTCTTTAATATCAGCCGCCAGTTCATTATCTTCATCTTCCAGAAATTCCTTGCGAGGTTGGTTGGGATTTGGCAAGATAGAGTCAAGGGTCAGCATTTCTATTTTTTCAGCCTGATTATCCCCATCGGGTTGCTCGTTATTACCCGTCATTTGTTGAACAGTGTTAGCTCTAGCTTTCAGGCTGGCAAAAAAATCTACGGTAGGGGCGGGAGGTCTTTTCGGTGGCATAACTAGCTCCTGATTCTTTTCAATAGTTCTTCGGCAAAAGCGTTATATTGCAAACTGGCCTGATGTTTGGGCTCCCAATACTGGATTGGCCCGCGCTTGGGGATTAGCGAAAGAGCCGTAAAATCACCAATTTTAATATCATAAACCAAATCACCCAAAATACCCCGCACGTTTTGCTCTACTTCTTTGGAAACCCCAGTGCGCGAGTCATACATCGTTAGCAATACCCCGCTGATCGTCAAACCAGGGTTAATCTTTCGCACCAATTCCACCACATCAATAAAGGCTTGCAAACCCATAATTGAAAGAAGCTGACACTGGACTGGCATAACCACCATATCCGAGGCAGCTAATACGTTAATAGTTAGAAGGCCCAGTGAGGGTGGGCTATCGGTCAGTACAAAATCATAGTCCAGGGTTGCCAGTTCCTTGAAGCGTTCAGCCAGAATTTGTTCCCGTTGGAAGGCTGCCACTAACTCTACTTCTGCCGAAGCCAGGGCAATGCTGGAGGGGATTAAGTCAAATCCCCACTCAGTTTTCATTATAGTTTCGGTCAGTTTCATTTTTTTGTTGGTAAATAAGTCATAACTACTATGTTTATTAGAAAAGATGTCAATCAAGCAGGAGGTAGTCAGATTGGCCTGGGGGTCACAATCTACCAGTAAAACTTTATAACCCATTCTGGACAGGGACGCACCTGTGGATAAGGTGGTGGTAGTTTTGCCCACTCCACCTTTTTGTAATCCAAAAGCAATTTTTATCATCTGTCGAAAATCCTTTCCGGCCTAACCCTAACCTAACCAATACCTTTTTAGCAACCAAAAATCAAGGTGACAACTTTGTTCTATTGTGTGACTTTCTGCCGATTTTGTCAATTCGGTTTTATATGAAAAGCTAATTTGCCTTGATGATTAAATGATTTCGCACCACATATCCCCAATTATTTGCCAAATCCAGTGATTAGCAACAATCGGCAATTCTTACTGACTATTAGCTACGCTTATGGCATAATAGGGTTATATTTTTCAAAGTATAGATGGAGTTGATAATGGTTCAAAATACCCAATTAGTTCCTAAAGTTTTAGTGGTAGACGATGAAGGCAATATCCTGGACGTAGTGGAGCTTTATTTGCTACGGGAAGGTTTTAAGGTGGTGCGGGCGACAGATGGGCCAACTGCCCTGAAACTTTATGCTGAGGAAAAGCCCGACCTAGTTTTACTGGATGTGATGTTGCCGAAAATGGATGGTCTCGAAGTTTTACGCCAGATTCGCTTGCATCAACAGCTTGCTGCCCCGGTAATTATGCTTACTTCTAAAAGTGAGGAAGAAGATAAACTGGTCGGGTTAGAAGCTGGGGCAGATGATTATATAACCAAGCCATTCAGCCCGCGTGAATTGGTAGCCAGAGTTAAGGTAGCATTGCGCCGGGTAGAGGAGCAGCAAAACCGGGCTACCCTGATACGCGCCCGCACCAATGATGAATTTATTACTATTGAGGGGTTAAGTATCAATAAAACCCTACGGCTGGTGGAAGTAGAAGGTAAGCCCGCCGAACTTACTGCCAAAGAGTTCGATTTGTTGTGGTTCCTTGCCAGCAGTCCAGCCCAGGTTTTCACCCGCGAACAATTACTTGATAAAGTTTGGGATTACAGCTATTTTGGCGAGATGAGCACAGTCACTGTCCATATCCGGCGATTACGGGAAAAAATCGAAACCGACCCCATGCGTCCTCGCCATATCAAAACGGTCTGGGGAGTTGGTTACAAATTTGAGCCCTAAAAATAAAAGGCCCTCGTAATAATATTGTAAGAATTGTAAGAATTGGCTAACTATTTTGGATTATATTATAGTAGCTCAAAGTTTGAGGCCAACGCTTAAAAATTTTTATATCACTCTTAACAGCTTAGCCCTAGTGGAATATTAATATGGTTAACCTTACTCAGTCCCGTAATTTTAAGTTTCTACGTTCGTTAATGCTGGCGGGGAGCGTAACTTTGTTTGCGGCTGGAATAGCCGTGCTTCTAGCTTTTATGTGGCTCAAGCCCCCCGCCAGAGAGCTTGGCGACCTTTTTTCATATTTGCTTATTTCTGGCAGTGTTTCGGTGCTTCTGGGAGTTGGTTGGTTGGTTTATGCTGGTCAGAATACCCGTCTTCAACTTCAATTGATAGTAACTTATTTGATAGGGGCGGTGATTGCCCTGGTGAATATTGGGGTAACGGCCAGCCTGATGTTCCTGAGTGCTCACGATTTTAGTTTGTTAACGCTGCTTCTTATTTTTAGTGGCTCGATTTCCATCTTTTTCGCTTATTATATCTCGACCCAACTCACCCGACAGGTTCAGCAGCTAGTCAGGGGTGCCAATCAGCTTGCCTCTGGAAAACTAGATACACGCGTCAAAGGTGGCGGCAATCGCGAGTTGGTGGAATTATCTCAAGCTTTTAATCAGATGGCAATTAACCTTCAAACTTCTTTTGAGAAACAGCGTCAGGCTGAGCAATCCCGCAAGGAGCTAATTGCTGCCATTGGGCATGACTTACGCACTCCCCTTTCTTCGTTACGGCTTATGACGGAGGCTATTCAGGATGGGGTAACGGACGAGCAACAAACGAAACTTTTTATGGGCCGTATTAGTGGCGAAGTTGCTTATATGTCGGGTTTGATTGAAGACCTGTTTGAACTTAGCCAGCTCGATGCGGGCGCACTTAAACTTCGTTGTGAACCGGGTAATTTATCTGACTTGATAAGTGATACGTTGGAAAGTATGCGAGCCCAGGCCGAGGTTAAACATCAAAACTTATGTGGTGAGATAGCGGGACATATCCCACAACTCTCTTTTGATACCCGTAAAATCCAGCGTGTTCTTAACAATCTCGTTGGGAATGCTATTCGTTATACCCCCGAAGGTGGCAAAATTACTTTGAAAGCCTGGGTTGAGTCTGGCAAGGTGCTGGTCAGTGTAATTGATACCGGAGAAGGCATAAAGCCTGATGATTTTGACCGTATATTTGAGCCGTTCTATCGGGGCGAACGTAGTCGGGGTCGCGAACATGGCGGGGCAGGTTTGGGTTTAGCTATTTCTAAGGGGCTAATTGAGGCTCACCAGGGTACAATTAGCGTCGAAAGTAGTGAGGGTAAGGGCTCAAAGTTTACTTTCCAATTACCATTGTAGATTCATTTTCTCGTTGACGAGAAGTAGCTATCTCACAACCTCGGAAGTTAAGAAACAAACAGGAATATCAAATCCTCCAAATTACCAGGCTGTACCGCGAATGAATTGGCCTGAATGAATATACTGGTACATTTCTTGCAGTTACATCTCCTCAGTGGTTGTATTATCCAGAGATTCCCACCCAATTAGCTAAAGTATGTATTTGAACATTGGAGGACATAATGAGTAATGTTTTGTATGATTTTGAGAAATTTATGAAACGGCGAGAGGAAATAGCCCAAGCTTACGTGAATGGCGATGCAGCCCCGCTTGGTGAGATTACTACTAACCTTAACCCTGCAACCTTTTTTAGTCCTGGCGGAGATTACAAACAAGGCTCAGTGCAAGTGTACTCAACATACGAAAGCGACGCTAAAAAATTCGCCTCTGGAAAAACTAACTTTGAGATACTTCAAATGGGAGCGAGTGACAATATCGCTTATTGGGTAGGTTTTCAACGAGCAACTGTTTTTTTAGAGGGGAATACCCAAGGAGTTCCATTTAATTTACGCATCACTGAAATATTCCGTCTTGAAGACAATGAATGGAAATTAGTGCATCGTCACGCCGATGCTTTGAAATCCGAAATAAAGGAAAATAAGGAGTAATGATTTATGCAAAATTCACACTCCCAACCCTCCCTGGCTTTACGCCACAGTCAGATTAGGGTAGCAGACGCAGATATACACGTAGTAGAAGGGGGTTCGGCTACTGACCAAGCTATTTTATTTTTACATGGATTTCCCCAAAATTGGCTTACCTTTCATAAGGTAATGAACCTAGCCAGTAAACAAGCTCATGTTGTCGCACTGGATTTGCCCGGCATTGGTGGCTCTAAAGTCGCCACTCCCGCTGGAGATAAACGTATTATCGCTGACTACGTTCATGGTGTAGTTCAAGCTTTAGATTTAAATAATGTTACTCTGGTAGGCCATGATGTAGGTGGTATGGTGGCTTTTGCTTATCTGACAAGTTATAGTAATGAACTCAACCGGGTTGTAATAATGGATACAGTTATTCCTGGCATTGACCCCTGGAGTGCTGTTATACAAAATCCGTACATATGGCATTTTCGGTTCCATAACATTCCTGATTTGCCGGAAAAATTAGTGCAAGGCAAGCAAGCTGATTATTTTGCTTACTTCTTTGATACTATCTCTAAACACCCAGAAACTATTACTAAAGAGATGCGACAATTGTATTCACAAGCATATTCTGACCCGACTGCACTAAGCACAGCGTTCAATTGGTATCGCGCTTTCGAGCAAGATGCTAATTATAATACCACCTTTGCTAATAGCAACGCGCAAATTGAGACCCCTTTACTTTACTTACGCGGCAAAAACGAAGGTGGGGATATAGAGGAATATATTAGGGGGTTTCAAAAAGCTGGTCTAAAAAAAGTTGAGTCTGGTATGATTTCTGATAGTGGGCATTATAGCCCAGAAGAACAACCTGACGAGGTTTGGAAGTTATTAGCCAAGTTTGTAAATTAGAGTCCTAACACAGCGATATTAAATTGAACCTGGACTTAAACGTGTTGATGTGTGCAAATGGGCGGAAATTCGGGTCTGAGCATGTAGCCTATGCTCAGACCCATCCTTTTTTAGCGGTCAGTAACTTTAAGGGGTATTCCACCCAGAATTGCCGCTACCGGGCTATAGTAGACGTGCATAATCTCCTGGTCGGGGGAGGCTGGGGCAAAACTGAACTTTTGCAATACATGCGCCGCTAATGCTTTCATCTCTACCAGGGCAAAGTTCATTCCGATACAGATGCGCGGCCCGCCCCCAAACGTCACCAGCGCGTAAGGGGTTTTGCGGTCTTCCTCGCGGGGTGGGGCAAAGCGGTCAGGGTCGAACTTATCAGGGTCGGCGAAAATATTTGGCAAGCGATGACAGGCCGCCAGTGAAAGAGCTACCCGCGTTCCTTCTGGCACTTGATAGCCGCCAAACTCAAAATCCTTCACCACGCCACGCGGCACATTCCCGGCGGGCGAATGTAACCGACCCGCCTCGTCTACGGCGTTGCCCAACACCTTCATTGATTTAGTAGCTTCCAAGGTGATTTCGCCGCCTGTTTCGGCTAGTATCTCGTCCAGTTCGGCATGCACCCGCGCCAGATAATCAGGATTGGTCGCCAATAGATAGAGCAACCAGGCCGACATGGTAGTGGTGGTCTCATGCCCCGCCACTAACAGGATATGAAGCTGACCTAAAATCTGCTCGTCAGTAAAAGTTTCGCCATCTTCGTCCTGCGCCGTTACCAGTGTTCCTAGAATGTCGTCAGTGGGGTTCTTGCGCCGTTCGTTGACCATTTCCAGCAACATCCTGTTCAGGTTGTCCCGAATAGCGTAATATTTCTGATAAAACTGCTCGATGGTTTCGGTTTTGGGGTTGAAATCGGCAAACATCAGGGCATAGAATAACTCCCGTAGCTTGTCCACCTCTGGCCCGGTTTTGAAGCCCGCCAGACTCTCCGCCGCTACATCAAAGGTAATCTTGCGGCACTCCTGATAAACATCCACTTCCTTTTGTTTGGCCCAATCGCTGGTGCGTTCTTCAATCACTCGCCGCATAATTGGCAGATAACGGTTCATATAGACCACCGCAAAGGCTGGGTTCATCATTTTGCGGTGTTTGGCATGTTCCGGGTCGTCGGTATTAAGTAAGCCTTTGTAGAATATCCCGCCGAGGGTTGGAGTCCAGCCTTTGTCGTGGCTGAAAAGGTCACGGTGCGTATTTAACACAAATTTGTTAGCTTCCGGCCCGATCATATAAACTATCCACTTACCAAAAACCGCCCATTGTTCTTGCGGGAGTTTCCGCCGAAAGATCGGACCAAGCTTTTGGGACTGTGCCGCCAGATATGTCGGCATGTTCAGGACATAATCATCTGGCACTACCTCCAGCGTCGGCATTTCCTCAAAGCTCTTTATATGTTCGTCAGTAATAGTTGTTTCCATTGTTTCTTTCACCTCAAAATCTTTTAAGAGTAAAACAATTCAAAGAGGCAACAGCCCCTCGGTTAGAAATTGCAGTTCATCCGGGCGGTAATTGCCACGTTCAAAGCCGGGGAAACCGCCCCACCTAAAATTAATACGTAGATAATTTACAAAAGTTGTGTTGTGCCATTCGTCCTCAAAAGTCGCGTCTATCGCAACATTTGGCAGATTAATTCCGTAAGGTGCGCCCCCGCTCGCCGCTTCTTTGTGGTAATAATCTGGAGCCATTGCAAAAATAAAAGGCCCGGTTACTTCTAATTTATTAGCTTCACAATTTTCTTTCCAATCTTTATATTGCAAAAACGCTTCGTCATTGAGCGGATCAACTACCAGTGGGTCAGAACCATAGTATGGTTGATATTTATCATAAGAAGCAAGTTTGGGATGCACTCCCATAAAGTTTATTGCTCCAACCACCTCATACCAAACCCGTACCGATAAAGGTAGCAAGCCTGCTAATTCCTCAAACTTTTCAATTTGTGCTGCAATATCTGGTTCAGGTGGGGTAAAAGCCTGTTCGGGGAAGGCACATTTATAATCATGAGATTTTAGTCGCCCGTATAAAATCTCAACATTATATTTGGCTCTACGCATGGTCTCATGGGCAACGGCAAGGGCATCGGAATACAACGGCTCGTGCCGAACCTGCCCGCCGAGAGCCACCAACTCCGCCCAAACCTGTTCATATTCGCCATTTTTGTAACGCTCAGGGTATGTTGGCATTGCCCTAATCCTTTTACCGACAACTGACGACTGACCACCGACAACCATCACGATTGGCTTAATTGCAAAAGACTCCAGAAGGGTTGACCTTTGGGCGTGTTATAAGTCTGGAGAGTTTTCCAGGTTAGTCCTGTATTGGGCCATTCTTCGCTGGGTTGACGGGTCAGCCAGTAAACTTTACCCGGATTCGTACTTCGGCAGTCCAAATTGGTTTGGGTTAGGTTGGTTTTATCTGGTTGACCAATATTAACCTGACCGAAGCGCGTAACCTTCTCAAATTTGTTATAGGTATCATCGGTCGTCACTTTAGCGTCCTGGTGGAAACGGGCGGGCGAATAGCCAGAAAGAAACAGGTAATAGATATAACTCTGATTGTTGATACTATCAAACCAAAGAGTATCGCAGGGTTGCAGGAGTTGATAAGAATCTTTGGCGGCTCTATCCAGTACTAAATTTGCGGGAATCTGTTCTTGCGCTCGGTCATAAACCGTACTGGCTTCATTGAAAAAGCCCGTCAGAAAAACCGTTGCATTTACCACAAACAACAAACTCAAAGCCGCCGCCACGCCCCAGCGCAGATAATTGTTTTTGAGATTTTTCCACAGAATAACCGCCCCATAACCTGCCAATAGTTCGGGCAAGGGTAAAAAGTTAAGGGCGCGTACCTGATGTGGAGAAAAGATGGTCAGGCTGGCGGCAATCTGAAAAGTAAAAAACCAGCCCAGCAACACAATGCGCTGACTGAAAACATCTTTTAGCGGTTTACGGATGATAAAATAGAGGGCCGGGATAAACAAAAGCCCTTCTAGCCAGAGTAATTCGCCTACAAAATCGGGCCGCACATCTACTCCATCCAAAAAGCCGTTAAAAAAGACACTCGAAGGATTATAGTAACTGAAATAATCCTGAAAAAACAGCCGCCACCAATCCGGTACTTTATTGAGAATACCAACCTCGTTGAAACGCACCGAAAGTTTACCCCACGCAAAAACCTGTTCTAGTATTACGGGTGAGGCCGTCACAATCGCGGTAATAATCCAGACCGCCAGCACCCCTTTTTCTTTCCAGAGAGTTTTAGCTGCTGCCGCAAAACAAATCAGGGCGAAAATCGGGGCGTTTACCTTTTCGGTAAAATAGGTCATAAAAAGAATCCCAAAACAAACCCCACTGGCGGCTATCCACAGCATCGCCTTCCGCCGATTAAGTTGGTCGGCTTTGAGGTTGTCCAACGATAGGATAAAGTAATACAGGGCGCAAGCGATAAAAAGCGGCACGAGACTGGCATGAAAAGCAATCCGGCTATAGTTCATATGCCAGGGCTCAAAGGCCAACAGCAGGGCTGCGATAAGCCCCGCCACCGGGCCAAATAGCCGTTTCCCTAATAATCCCGTAATAAATACCGTAAACGCTCCCAGCAAGGCGAAAGGTAGCCGCACTGCGAACGGGTTCATCCCCAGCAGCCCCACAAACGGCACATCCAGGTAATTCGCTATAGGTGGTAAATAGTTGTTAAAAGCTCGAAAGTGGATGGGGAGAAAATTACCCCAGTGGTCTTGTCCGGTAGTCCAGATGCTTTGAGCGTCATATCCCACCACCATTTCATCCAGATTGAACAATTGGGGATTTTCTGCCAGTTGCCACAATCGCAAAAAGGCGGCTACGGCGGTAATAACAAGTAAGGCCACCCACCACTGAAAATTATCTGGTTTCTGTTTCTCTAAAGGAAGGGAAGTAACTTCGGACGGGTTTTTGGCTGGTTGAATTTTTTGCACGCTAATTTTGCCTTTATTAGGTTGATTAATATTTCCGTCCCATTATAGATTGAAAAAAATAGATAGCAATAGGTAGAAATAGCTAGTACCAGCCCCGAAGTGATAAGTATCAAACATCTTTAAGAACGTTCAAAGCAAGTTGACATAATAATTTGGCGTTATATGGGCAACAGCCCTTCGGTTAGAAAAGCTAAAATTTCCTTATCGTGACTTGGATACTTTTTCAAACCCGGAAAGCCGCCCCAGCGAAAAACTTCCCTGAGATATTCAACAAAGTAGTAACCTTCCCAATCACCATGCAAAATCCCATCAATATTTTGGTTTGGAAAACCAATTAAGGTTGACCCTGCTCCGCTAGTATCAGCTTTATGATAAATATCAGGGGCAATCGGTATATAATATTTTCCAGGTTCTAAAAAATCATAGACGTAATACTCTAACACCACTTCTTTATAAGGGAATTCTATAGCCAGAGGGTCAGAAAGCTTGCCAGCTTCTGCGTTGTAATAAAAATCATAATATTCTGTACTTAAAGTCTCTAACCAACTACCGTCTTGATCCTCATAACCAGCAAGGTTTACTCCAAATGAAGGATGTATCCCATAAAAACCTATCTGCCCTATAACTTCATAAAAAACACGAAGTGAGAGTGGAATAGGCCCAGCTAATTGCTCAAGTTTTGTAACTTTTTCTATTAACCGCGCTTTCGGGATTTCAAAAAGTGCTTCAGGTGGTGCAAATTTATAGCCAATATTTATGAGTCGTTCCTTCAAAGTATTGATATTTGTATTAACCCTACTTATCGTCTCATGAGCGACGGCAAGGGCATCGGAATAAAGCGGTTCTAGTCGAATATCGCCGCCCAAAGCCACCAACTCAGCCCAAACCTGTTCGTATTCGCCATTTTTGTATCGTTTAAGGTAAGTTGGCATTGTCCTAACAACTTTTAAATTTTGACTCGTTACTCGCTACTCGTTACTTTTTCTGACAAATCGGCGATAATATCCCGCACCTGGAACATTCTACGCCAGCACCACCAGACCAACCCGCCGAAGATTAGACCCAACACTAGCGCAATCGGCAACCCACTCAGGCCGTTACTTCCCTCATCCGTCGGGTTTACCGAGCGCAACCACCAAAAGTCAAATTTATCATAGGGGTACATATTAATATATTGCTTGATGGCACGAGTGCGTTCGCTATCCCAGGCCAGATAATCCATTCGCAGCGAATTGCCGCTTACCGCCCTGGTGGTGGCAGAGAGTGACAGATAAACCTGCCCACGCAAAGGCGAAAGCTCAGGGATATACCGCCAATCCTGCCCGACCTCCGGCGCACGGGAGACATAAAAATAATAATTAAATTCCACCAACGTACCAAAAACGTTAACCAGAATACCCAACGTCAGCAGCAGGTTAAAAGCGTAACGCACCCACTTTTGGGGTTGTTCGAGTAGAGGAGCGGCCCATAGGATGACAAAAGGGAAAGTGGGCATCAGGTAGCGTGGCCCCCATGTCCAATCCCCCTCCCAGTTCCAGAACAGGGAGTAAAAAATCAGATATGTCAGAAACAGAACCAGCCCAAAAACGGCCTCGGCTCGTTGCCGTTGCCAGAACTGCCGTAAGCCAAAAAAGCCCAGCAGCAATCCCGGCGCGTACAAAAAGATACTTTTACCGGGACTCAATAGAAAGCCAAATATCCCGCCATAAAACGAACCGAGGGCAAATTGGTCGGGAATCGCCGAATAGCCACTTTCGCTAATCTTGCCGTAGCGATAAAGGTTATACCATAGCACCCCCCCCCCAGCTACGATTAAAGGCAAAGCCAACCACAAAAGCAGCTTCAAATAAGGCTGAAGGATGAAGGCTGAAGGATGAGAAAAAGAGGATTGAGGACTGAGGACTGAGGGCTGAGTAGGAGTGTTATTTTGACCTAACTCCCTAGCTTTACTAATTCGATACCAGAGATAGATTATCAGGGGGAATAGGGCTAGTCCGGCGACGGGCTTAATCAAAATTGCTGCGCCTAACCAGCCACCAGCCCATAACATCAGACGGGGGGTTAGTTCGGTTTTGTCCTCTGAGGTAGAAGAAGGGAAAAGAGCCTGAGCCATCAGTAAATAACAGAGGGTCATTAGCGGTTCGCTAAAATCCAGCTTGCTATAGGCCCAACTCATAGTAGCAAGGCCATAGAGCAGGGCCACCGCTACCCCCGTTCTTATTCCATAACCCAACCGCCGGGTCATCCCGCACAGCAGCACCGCACTATAGGCGCATACAAACAGGTTGAGCGAACTGACTAGAAAGCGGGCCATTGCATCTTCGGTTTCGGTGGCCCCACCCGATAGACTTGCCACCCCTTTTGCCACTACCACCAGAGGAATTTCGACCAATACCTGCCCCAGACCGTATTTGCTGTAACTCTTGCCATCCGGCCCCGCCAGCAAAAAACGGGGGTCTTTCCAGTAGTTGTCAGCCGCTCCCCCGTTACCCTCGATAAAACTTCGGGCCGTGAAATAGCTGGCAACCCCATCGCCACTATAAAGATGTCCTCCAAAGGTGAGAAAATAAAGAGCCAGAAAAGCAAAAAAGAGCCGTTGCGGAAAAATACGTTCAGCCCAGCGAGTACGCCGGGCCGCTTTGTCAGTCGTCACTCTTTTTAGTTCGCTCCTCATGGGCGCGTTGTTTGGCCTTGAGCAATCGCCCGGTTATGCCATCATCCCCGTCCTCGGTGGGCAGAGGAACTTTGGCGGGCGCACTACGGGGTCGGGGCGGTTGGTTAACAATCGGTTCGGCTGGTGCTACAACTGGTGACGGGGCGACAGTATTGGCAGGAGCTTTGTCACTTTCGGTTTTTTCTTCGACTTTACCCGGAGCGGCTTTGTTAAACTTCCGCACCATTGAAGTAAAGGAGGTTTCTTCTTCCACCTCCACCGGGCGTACTTTTTCGGCCTTTTCCTCCACCGGGGTGGGCTCTTGCATCTGGGAAAGTGGCAATCCTACCAAACTATTAGCACTATTGCTGGGTCTGGTTTTCAGAATACTAGGTGCGTCCATAAGACCGGTGCCAGTCATAACTTTCCCGGCTTTGGGGGCTTCTTTCACACTGACTCGGCTACGCATAGCCACCCGCTCTTTAGCCTCAAACAAGCGGCTAACTTCCTCGCTGACGGCCTCAGTCTCCGGCGAAGACTCGGCCATTGGTTGATTACGGTTTTTGAAACCTTGCGTCAAGGAGCGGAACGAAAGATTCACCCGCCTCACCCCAATATCGAGCGGGAACAACAACAGAAGCAAGGCCAATAGCCAGGGCCACAGGGGATTACTGCGAGTAGTGCGGGTCAAATCGTCACTAAAAGCATCTTCGGGGTTGGTCAAAACTCGCCCGCCTGTGAGTGAGGCTACTTCTGCTAAAAGGGCTTTGTTAGTGCCAAGTTGTTTATATTCGGGTGAATAACTGGCAACCGCGCCAACGGTCTGGGTTAGATTACCGACGGTAGTAGCCGCCCCGTTGCCCACTGTAGCCGTGCCGCTTGCTCCTTCGCCCGCCTGGACGTTCACAATATAGCTCCCGGTATTTTTGGGAACAAACGAACCTTCGTAGCGACCAGGCGCAACCTGTTGCAAGGTCACTTCATCCACCGAGCCGTTCAGATTGCTATTGACAATGGTGGCTTTGGCTTCCAGACTATTTACATATTGGCTATCGGTAGTCAACGCATCTGCCGAAATACTCACTTTGTTGCCGACGGTCTTAGTAGATACCTGTAACCCGCCCGTATCGTTCTCAGCAATCGTCCAGCGTACCGTTTGTGCCCAGAATTTGGGGAAGTCGTTCCACTTTAGCCAGTCCGTGGCCCAGCGTCCTTTGGCATCGCTAGTCCAGGCTACCACCCGACCTAAGCCGCTTTGCCAGTGGGCCAATAGCGGGTCGCCTCGGTCTGAAACTAAGGCAGTGGTAGCCAGGGGGCGTTGCTTCGTACCGACATATCCCTGTAGCTTGGGAGTGGCAGTAATTCCCCGCAAAATCGGGCTAGGAGCATTAATTGTTGGCACAAAGGGTTCTTCGATAATATAACTGCGGTAGGCCAGTCTGGACTCTTTGGTAAAAACTTTAGGCAAGTTGCTGGGGTCATTCACAAACCAGTAACGCCCACCTGCTCTGTCGGCAATTGATTTCAGTTTTTTCTCGTCAACATCCTCGCCCAAACCCACCGAGCTCACCGTAATGCCCGCTTTGTTGGCCTCGGCTATCAGGGTATCATAATTAATATTATCGGAGTCCACCCCGTCGGTCAGCAGAATAATATGTTTATTCTGAGCCGTGACCCCTTTCAAAGCCTCAATCGCGGGGGCTAAACCACTGGAAATCTGAGTTCCACCGCCAGGGGCAATTCGCCCGATGGCACTCACCAGATTGCTGGGGTTGCCCATCGGAGCCAAATTAACTACCCATTGTGCGCTGGTATCGAAGGTCACGACCCCCACCTGGTCAGAATTGTTAAGCTGCGTGGCGGCTAAATACGCGGCATCTTTGGCAATTTCAATTTTGGGGATGCCCGATGCTCCCGCTCCCGGCCCGTTATAAGCATCCGCCATACTACCGCTACGGTCAATCACCATCACCATCGCCACGCTAGGAGTCTGAAGCTTATTGGGTAATTGCAACTCCACTGGCAACATTTCTTCGATGGGTGTGCGGAAGTAACCGCCCAGCCCGTAACTTTCTTCCCCACCCACCATCACCATCCCTTTGCCCAGGCTTTTTACATAGGCTTGAATGGTATCCATACTTTTCTGGCTTAAATTGCTGGCTGGCACGTCTACCAAGATCACGGAATCGTACTGAGCCAAATCGGTCAGACCGGGGAATTTTTCGGCGGTTATAGTGGTTGTTTCGATGTCCGAGGCTTTGAGGGCGGTTTCAAGGTTAGCGGTTTCTTTTTCTTCCGGGTGTCCGTCAACCATCAAAATGCGGGGCTTGCCTTTTACCAAACTATAGGCACTGGCCTCGTTATTCTGCTCAACCGTATCTTTGTTATTGGGGATTATTCTGGCACTGTAGTTCAAAAAGCCCCGACTGCTGGCTTTTAGGGCCTGGGTATAGGTATTATTACCCTTCTTAACGTCAACCTGAGCTTCGCTGACCACCTGTCCCTGTTGGGAAATTATCAGTTTCGCCCCACCTTCGTAGTTGCTCTCCACCGTCACGTTCAGGTTAAATTGTTCACCCTCACGCAGGTTATTTGGCACATTGATCGCCGCTAGAGCCATATCCTGCCCACTAGCCTGGTCAAGAGCCACTACATCTACTTGAATACCGTTAGCTGAGGCCAGTTTTGCGGCACTTCGCACTTCGTCCAGATTTTGGTTGCCATCGCTGATTAATACCAACCGCCGTTGCGAGTCGCTGGGCAACATTGAGGAGCCAAGCCGGATTGCTTCCGCCAAATTAGTATAGTTCGTGCCGGGACTGCTAGTAGGGTTTTCAAACGTTTTATCCTTGCCCACCAATTTCTCGATTAAGGCATCCTGCCCAAAGACCACCACCCCCATTTCCTGGTTGTCTTTCATCTTATTGGTGGCATCCCTAATAAACTGTACCCCTTGCCGCTTGCCGCCCGCCCCCACGCTGTCGGAGGCATCTAACAAAAAGACTGTTGCCAATTTATCGCTTTGAGTAACAAGCTGTATATCGGAAATAGTCATGACTAAGAGCGTGACAATTGACAGGCGCAACGCCAGACTAATACGGCGATTGCGGCGGCGCAATACTACCCGTGTGGTAGCAGAGCGAACTCCAAAGCGTGCCAGGAGATAGACGATTGGTAGGAGTAATAGCAGGTAGAGGGCCAGAGGGTATCCAAAAGTTATATTGGGCATTGAAAAACCTTTCCCTTGAACCGGTCGAACTTTTGGCATTATACATCACTCTTGCTGCGAATCACAACCACACAACGTAGCGAATAGGTGTTAGGTAAATCCAAAATCAAGAGAAGTAAGAATAAAGAAAAATTGTTCCCCCTTCCATGAATCAGGGAAGGGGGCTAGGGGGTTAGGTTTGAGCCTAAAACCTAAAACTTTGCATTAGGGTGTAAATTGCCCCATCCGAAGCCAGCTCGCTTTGCATCAGTACCGCTTCCTCCACTAGAAGACTACCAAAACTGGTTTGACCCTCATAATTCTGGATTATTAACCCAAGTTTGCGCTTTTCTTCAAAGCCAATATCCGGCACGCGGCCTAATGTCAGATGCGGGGAAAAGGGGCGGTCTTCGGGCGGAAAGCCGAGTGAGTTAAGGGCTGTTTCTATAGCTTTTTGTAACTGGTTTAAGGCTTTCAGGTTGCCGTCCACTCCTACCCAGATTACACGCGGAGCGTTTAGGTTAGGGAACACGCCTAGTTTACCGACCAGCAAGTCGAAAGGCTCAATTTCGGGCTGACCTAAAGCGATATTAACAGTTTCAATAATTTCGGGGATTCTTTCGGGTGCAACCTCGCCCAGGAATTTCAGGGTCAGGTGAATCCCATCAAGGCGCACCCACCGCACTTTACGCCCTTTATCGGCCTGTTTTAGTCCATCTATCAAACTGTTCAATTGTTCCTTGAGACTCTGCGGCAGGTCAATCGCCACAAAACACCGCACGCTACTTTTTTCCATCCCCCTTCTCCTGTCCCCTGAATTTTTTCATCCTTCATCCTTGTTCCTAACAGTGTATAATATACCGCATAAATATTACCCCACACCACAAAATAAGAGGAGGGAGTTATGGCGAAGCAACTAGAGCGTGCCTCTGGCCTTAGACCAACCCGTAAAAAAAGTTTGGCTTTCCGGATAATTCGCTGGGTTTTGCTGACTTTTGCGGGGCTGGTAACTTTGATAATTTTATTGTCGGTATTTTTGGTACTCTGGCTGGTGATGCGCCCCCTGCCTCAGACCGACGGGACAGTGCAAATTCCGGGCCTTACCGCCGAGGTAAAAGTGGTACGTGACAAATCCGGCGTACCTCACATTACCGCCGCGAACACCGCCGACCTGTTTATGGCGCAGGGTTATGTCACCGCTCAAGACAGGCTATGGCAGATGGATTTCTATCGCCGGATTGGGGCGGGTCGTCTGTCAGAAGTGTTGGGAAATGACGCTTTAGGGCAGGATGTATTTTTAAGGACGATTGGTTTACGCCGCGCCGCTAGTGCCGAGTTGGATAGCATTCCCGCCGATGGCAAACTGATACTGGAGAGTTATGCCAAAGGAGTATCAGCTTTTATTGATAGCCATAAAGATAATTTACCCATCGAATTCACCCTGTTGGGCTATAGCCCCGAACCCTGGACTGTGTTGGATACCCTGACCTGGGGCAAAGTAATGGCTTACGATCTGGGCGGCAATTATGACCGCGAAATTCTACGGGCAAGCCTGATAGACAAATTAGGAGCCGCGCAAGCCGCCCAACTTCTACCCTTGACCGGGGCTGAAGGTACACCTCTGATTGTTCCATCGGGCGTATCTTATCAGAATATGGAGCAAAACATGGCTCTGGTGGATATTCAGTCCAAAATCTCAGCTTTGGTTGGGAGTGAGTTGAGCGGCAAGGGCAGTAATAATTGGGTGGTTAGTGGCGCAAAAACCACTACTGGCAAACCGATGCTGGCAAACGACCCACATCTAGGAATCCGCAACCCCTCTATCTGGTACGAAGTGCATCTTAAAGCACCGGGCTGGAATGTGGCGGGGGTAACCTTCCCCGGCATCCCTGGCGTAGTTATCGGGCATAACGAGCGAATTGCCTGGGGTGTGACCAATGTGGGCGGCGATACTCAGGATTTTTATCTGGAGAAAATTAACCCAGCTAACCCCAAGCAATACGAATATCAGGGGACTTGGCAGGATTTACAAATCGTTCGCGAGGAAATCAAAATCGCGGGCAAACCTAGCAAGAATCTGGATGTGCGTATCACCCGCCATGGCCCGATTATGAACGATGCCATTGACTCTATCAACAAGAGTCAGCCGCTGGCTCTGAAATGGGTCGCGTTGGGCAATTCACCACTGGTCAATGCCGTGTTGAACTACGACCGGGCCACCAACTGGCAGACCTTCCGCACCGCCCTCAAGGATTTTAATATCGCCGGACAGAATTTTGTCTTTGCCGATGTGGATGGCAATATCGGCTATCAACTTACCGGGCTGTGGCCTACCCGCGCCAAAGGGGACGGCCTGATGCCTGTACCGGGTTGGACAGGCGAATATGAATGGACGGGCGTTATTCCCTTCGATAGTTTGCCCAGCGTTTATAACCCGCCCACCAACTTTATCGCTACCGCCAATCAACGCCCCGCCCCTTTCGAGAAATTCCCTGGCGGACAGGAATTTGACCCCGGTTGGCGGGCGCAACGGATTACCCAACTATTACAGGCCAAAGAAAAATTGAGTCTGGAGGATTTGGGCGCAATCCAGCGTGATGTTATGAGCATCCCCGGCAAGGAAATCGCTTCCTACCTGGGTAAGTTGCCCGAAACCGACCCCAAACTTAGTTCCGCTATCAAACGTTTGCGGGAGTGGGATGGGCGGCTGACGGCTGACTCCGTGCCGGGTGCGCTTTACAAAGTGACCTATACCTATATGCTGGAAAACATGTTTAAGGCCAAGCTGGGCGATGTTTACGAGGATTATATTGGTGATGGGGCGGCTCATTTGCCAACGGTCTTTAGCTTGCTCAAAGATGCTCAAAATCCCTGGTGGGGAACAGGTGGGCGGGATGCCCTGCTCCAAAAATCGCTAGGACAGGCCATAGATTACCTGAACGGGAAATTTGGCGGGAATAGTGATGATTGGAAATGGGGTAAACTCCACACCGTTAGCTTTGCCCAGACTCCGATTGGCAATGCCTTGCCCTTCCCCTTGAGTGCCCTTATCAACCTGAAAACGGTAGAGCAAGCGGGTGATAGTAGCACCGTTGCCGCCGCCAGCTATCGTTACGATAAGCCTTATAATCAGACTTCGGGGGTTTCATTCCGGGGCTTGATGAATCTGGCTAATTTTGACGACTCGCTTATCACCAACACTACCGGGCAATCGGGTCAGCCCTTTGGTAAACATTATGGCGATAACATTGACGATTGGATTACGGGTCGTTATCACCCCTTCCTGTTCTCTGCCGCCGCCATAGACAAGCTGAAGGATACAACCCTGACCCTGCAACCAAAGTAGTTGTTGGTAAATAAACCCTCAACCTACCCTCTCCCTTTTTAAGGGAGAGGGTAGGTTGGGATGAGGGGTGAAAAACGATATATTTCGGTGCGATGTAGCCTCGTAAAAATTGTAATTAATCCCTGCCATGTGATAACATCCCTCATACGAAATCTAAAATCGAAGATTAAAAGCCGATAAACCAACAGTTTCTCCAACAACCTTCGACCTTCGACTTTTAACTTCCGACTATTTTACCGACCACCGACAACTAACATGGATGGTTTTGATTATGTCAGATAACCTACAATTGGATGAAAATCCCGAAGAACAGCCCGCCGAGCGGCCCGCCGAGCAAGCGGCAGAAACCGAGGCGGAAAAGTCTTCTGAACAGCCTGCTGAAACGGTGCAGGAATACGAAATTCCCCTTAGTTTGCAAGCAGTGGGGCTTTTCAAACGTTACGCCCGCCGTCAAGATTATGCCTTGAACGACTTTAACTTGAGTGTCCCTACCGGGCAAATTTTTGGCCTGATTGGGGCGAATGGGGCAGGGAAAACCACCTTCCTGAAGGTCTGTTCGACAATTTTGCCGCCTACTGCCGGGGATGTTTATATTGAGGGCTATTCGGTTCGCAAATATCCCAACGAGGTGCGGCGACTGATTGGCTATATGCCAGACGATTTCGGTTTGTATGACGATATGGCAGTGGGCGAGTATCTGGCCTTTTTTGCGGCCTGTTACGGCTTGCATGGTAAAAAGCGCACCCGCCTGGTCAACGAACTTTTACAATTGGTAGATTTAGCGGATAAGAAGAACGACTCATTGCGAGGTTTGTCGCGGGGAATGAAGCAACGCCTTTGCTTGGCCCACGCGCTGGTGCATGACCCCAAAGTGTTGTTGCTGGATGAACCCGCCAGTGGGGTTGACCCCCGCGCCCGTTACGAGTTGCGCGAGTTGTTACGGGAACTGAGTCGGATGGGGAAAACTGTGCTGGTAAGTAGCCATGTTTTGGCCGAGCTTGAGGAGGTTTGCGATAGTATCGCGATTGTCCAGAGGGGCAAGCTGGTGGCCTGTGGCACTACCGATGAGATTGCCAATAACTTTGGGGGAGCGGCCCAACGTACCGTCACGGTGCGGGTGCTCACCAAGCTTGACCTGTTGCGGGCCGAAGCCGCTACCGTCGAGTTTATGCAGGTGGTCAAGGATAGCGTGGTGATAGATGAGGCCGCCCGCCGCCTGGAAGTGGATATTATGGGAGACGAAGCTTCCTGTGCTGATTTCCTGGCTTATCTCACTAACGCCGGGGTGCATGTGGCCCAATTTGGACAAAAAGCGATTCGGTTGGAAGAATTTTTCTTGCGGGAGGAGGCAGTTTAATGGGAAAGGTTTTAAGGTTTTCTGGTCGGCTATTGCGTCCTAACCCTGTCACCGTCCGCGAGATGAAAGCCCGGATGCGGGGCCCGCGTGCTTTTGCCTTGCTAGGTATATATCTGGCGGTCTTGGGTTTGTTGACCTATATGGTGTATGTGCGTTCGGGCGGTGGCAATTCTTACAGCTATGGCAACCCCTCTCAAGTGACCTATGGCCCGACCAAAAGTTTTGAAATTGGTCAAAATCTTTTTATTACGATTTTCATGTTTTTGATTTTTGTGATGGCTCTGGTCGCCCCGGCTCTTACAGGCGGCGCAATTAGTCGTGAGGTTGAGGGCCGCACCTACGAACTATTATTAGTCACGCCCATTAACCGCCGCAGCCTGATTTTTGGCAAATTCCTCTCGGCCTTGCTGTTTGTGTTTTTTCTGGCTCTAGCGGCTATTCCAGTGGCCTGTATAGTTTTTATTTTCGGGGGAGTTGAGCCCCAGGATATTCTGGCGGGCTATGCCATAGTGTTAATATCGGGAGCGGCTTATGCGGCGATAGGGGCGTTTTTCTCCAGCCTTATCCGTCGCACTGGCCCCGCCATTCTGGTTAGTTACGTGGTGGTAGCTTTACTGGTTTTGGGCAGTCAGTTGACCAGCAGCAGTATTGTCACCGCTATTAATGGCGATACCAACCGTTTCCCGGCGGGCTCTATCCGCCCCGACCCCCGCACAGACCCGGCCTTTGATTTCCCCAAACGAATTTTGGTCTTTAGCCCCCTAGCCTCCATTGGCTCGGTTCTAACCCCGAATGCCCCTTTCCGGCCTAATAATACCGACGATTTGCAGTATTTCCCTGCCAGCACTTTGTTCGGTGGCAACCCCAACACCTATTATCGGCAGGGTACGGGTGGACAATTTGCTCAAAATAACGCCCTGGCCCGCCAGCCCATTTTGCCAAACGGCTGGGCCTTGTGGGGAGCCTATGTGCTGGTTTATAGTGGAATTCTAGCTTTGTTTCTTTTACTCAGTATCGCGGTAGCCCGTCCCGAAAGGTCGGTGCGGCACTTCCGTTTGCCCTTCAGGAAACCCCGCCAAGCCCGCCCCACCAAAGTTGCACCCGCTAATCAGGGTCATAACAGAGGATAGACCTAACCCCCTAGCCCCCTTCCCTATTATAAAGGAAGGGGGAATTTAAAAGCCCCTCCCTTGCTAGGGGAGGGGTTGGGGGAGAGGTTTGTTATTCCTATCCTGCGATTCGTTGCATCAATCTACTCCAGAAACCGGGTGATTTTTGGGTCTGATTTACCATCGCCATTTGACTCTGGGCCATCATATTACCAGTAGCCATCGCCATCGCGGGGCGAGTGGGGCTGAGTGGGCGACCAAATTGTGGGCCAAAAGCGTCAGTTTGTTTGGTCGGAACTTTATAAGTGAAGCGGTTTGCCCCCATCACCAGAGCTTCCGGCAAGCGACTCCATACTTCCGAACCCTTGACCAAAAAATAAGCCTGTTTACCTTCCAGTAAGGGCGAGATATATTGGCGACTTTGGGCTTCGCTGGAGATAAACAGCAGGTTAACCGCTATCTGTAATTTATTCAGACCGTTAATCAGACCCGATAACCCGACCTCGGTATCAATCGGCATCAATACATCCGAGATTATAGTCAGATGTTTGATACGGGTTTCCTGAATCCAGGTCAGAGCATGGCGGGGGGAACTCGCTTCATAGATGGCGAAATCCACCACCGTTCTTTCTTCTGGATTGCTGATGCTGCGATGCGGGTTTGAGAAATAGGTCAGGGATGGTTCGGCCCGTTCTCCCAGCCGGAAAATAGCACAGGAATAATTATAGGAAGTGCAAGCTAACATAATCTGGCGGGCGAGAGCAGCGCGCATTGGGCCACTATCATCAATTACCAGGATATAGCGGGTGCGATTAGCTGTGTCATTTGCATTTTTCGGAAATAATTGTTGTTGCATAATAGACCTACCTGTAATAACCCTAAACCCATTTGATAAACCACCGATATCACTACTTTTCTAAACGAAACTACGTGTTAATTTAGCTTGTCTCATTATTGCTTGGTTAGCGCGGTTTTGGTTAGGGGGCATATCACAAAACAAAAGTTAGCTAAGTCACACAAAAAAAGGCGGTACTAGCCGCCTCCCTTGAAAAATGCTTTTATTTTGTCCCAAAGGCTAAGGGGTTTTTCGGGTAGGGGCACATAATCCTCTGGTTCGGGTTCGACAGCCATGCTGATAAGGGGGCGAATCGGGGTTGGCGGGGCCGCCGTAGCGCGAGGAGGCAAAGGTGGTCGGCCAAACTGCGGGCCAAAAACCGCTTCGTTTTGGTGGGCTGGGATTTTGTAGGTAAAACGACCCGCCCCCTGCACCAAAGCATCCGGCAAGCGATTCCATTCGTCCGTGCCTTTAACCAAAAAATAAGCCTGTTTTTCGGCTATTAAAGGCTGAATGTACATCCGACTCTGGGGTTCACTCGAAGCAAATAGCAGGTTAACCGATACCTGCATGCGGTTTAGCTCGTTAATCAGGCCCGCCAGCCCAACCTCAGTATCAATCGGCATTAACACATCCGAGATTATGGTTAAATAATTAACCTGGGTGTGTTGAATCCAGCTCAGAGCGTGGCGGGGGGAACTGGCTTCATACACCGCGAAATCTGGCACAACCACTTCGTTAGGGTCAACTGGTCGTTTATCAGGATTATCAAAATAGGTTAAGGTGGGCTCGGAACGCTCACCCAGCCGGAATAAGGCGCAGGAATATTTGTGGGTGGTACACGATAACATAATCTGTCGGGCCAACGAGGAGCGCAACGGCCCGCTATCGTCTATCAACAGGATGTAAAAAGTTTGTTTAGAGTGCCGATTTGCATTAATTGATGAAAGACCAGACTGCATAACTACCCTGACCTGCTAAACATTGTCCCGATTTTCAAAGTGGCTAAACCTAAGCTTCTATCCTTTACTACTACAGGCAAAAGCTCAGGTTTAGATTAGTTCGTAAAAAGTATCACCGAACTAGATTATAGTTAGCAGAGATTACGATTAACATTAAATATCTAATCGAAATTCTACTCTTTATGTAACACTTTCCAGATTTTCTCCGGGCGTAGCGGCATGTCCAAGTTATTAACACCGTAAGGCCGCAAAGCATCCAGAACGGCGTTAACCACCACTGGTGGCGCACCCGTCGCTCCCGACTCGCCAATGCCCTTTGCCCCTAACGGATTATTGGGGCTAGGGGTAAAAGTCCGCCCAAGCTCAAAACCCGGCAATTCGCCCGCCGTTGGGAAAGTGTAATCCATCAGGCTGCCACTCAACACCTGACCGTTTTCATCGTAAACCAGTTCTTCGTAGAGGGCTTGCGAAATACCCTGCGCCAGCCCGCCGTGTACCTGTCCATCCACAATCATGGGGTTAATAACCGTACCACAATCGTCCACCGAAAAATATTTCAGGATGGCTATATCGCCCGTCTCAGTGTCAATTTCAACCGCGCAAATATGGCTACCAAAGGGATAAACCAAATCGGGCGGATTAAAGTAACGACTGGACTCTAGCCCTATTTCCATTTCTGGAGCTAACTTGCCGGGGTCGTGGGCGGCCTTAGCTACCTTTAGGAACGGCACGGAGCGTTGTGGCACGCCCTTTACGGCGAACTGTCCCTCACTAACCTCAATATCACCTTCGGAGGCTTCCAGCATATAAGCCGCCAGCTTCTGCATTTTTTCTTTCACCGACGAGGCCGCAATTCTGGTGGCTGACCCGCCGATAGCCGCGCTTCGGCTGCCATAAGTGCCTTGACCGTAGGGAGTATCTTTGGTATCACCGTGACTGACTTCAATCACCTCAATATTAACCCCTAGAGTATCCGCTACAATCTGGGCCAGAGTGGTTTCGCTGCCCTGTCCGTGCGGTGAAGTGCCTGTGAAAACCGCCACGCTGCCATCGGGGTGTACCCGCACTACCGAGTTTTCGTAGCCCATCGCCCCGCGCTCAACATAGCTGGCGATACCTACTCCCATCAATTTACGGGGCAAGGGGTTGCCGTTTTGTTCCGCTCGTCGTTTGGCCTGTTCCGCCCGCAATTCCTGATAGCCGGATTTTTCCAGAGCCAAACTCAGGTTAGCGGGATAATCTCCACTATCGTAAACTGCCCCGGTGGGCGATTTATAAGGAAACTGGTCGGCCTGGATAAAATTCTTGCGCCGAATTTCCGCCGGGTCAAGTTTTAGCTGGGCGGCTAACTCATCAACTATGCGTTCCACCAGATAAGCCGCTTCCGGGCGACCCGCTCCCCGAAAAGCGGTGGTGGGAGTGGTATTGGTGTAAATATATTCAATTCGGGTGGAAATCTGGGGGATGGCGTAACAGCCCGAAGCCATCAGAGTGGTCAGGGTCGGGATAAACATGCCATCGTCGTTGGCGTAAGCCCCAATGTCGGCAATCAGGCGCAAATCCAGAGCCTTGATAACCCCATCCTCGGTTGCCCCAATTTTCACATAATCTATCTGGCAGCGTCCGTGATAGGTTGCTAGCAGGTTTTCGCTACGCCCCTCCAGCCACTTTACGGGTTTGCCCAACTTCACGGCGATGGTAGCCACGATTAGTTCTTCGGGGTATACCATAATTTTAGCCCCAAATCCGCCGCCTACCTCCGGGGCAATCACCCTAATGCGCTGTTCTGGCAGGTTCAGGATATTAGCAAAAACGCTGCGGGCCAGATGGGGAGCTTGATTGGATAACCAGATAGTAAGTTGACCCGTTCCCCGGTTATAATCCGCCACAATCCCGCGTGTTTCCAGGGATATAGCCGCCAGCCGTTGGTTATAAATTCTTTGTTCAATTACTACCGGGCAAGACTGAATCGCCGCTTCGACTGCCGCCTTATCGCCCCGTTCACGCACTTTCGCCACATTCGTGTCCATCGTGGAATAGACGGTGGCTGCGCCCGGTTTCAAGGCTTCTTCCGGGTCAATGATGGCGGGAAGTTCTTCGTAATCCACCAATATTTCGTTGGCCTGGTCTTCCACCGCTTCGGCACTTGGCCCTATCACCAGGGCAATCATTTCACCTACCATCCGTACTTCGCCGTCTGCCAGCCAGGTGCGGTTGGGTAGTTTTTGGAAAAGTGGGTTAAAATTTACCGCGTCTTTGAAATCAGCCCAACTATATATCTGGCAACCCGCCACTTCTTTGAGAATATTCAAACCTTTTATACGGGCATGGGCATAGCTACTTCGCACAAATTGGGCATAAACCAGCCCAGGAAGTTGTACATCGCCAACGTAGGTGGCCCGCCCGGTTATCAGGCGGCGGTCTTCCTTCCGTTTAACACGCGCCCCAACATAAGAAACGATAGTCATTATTTTCTCCGATTCTAGTTATTCTGCTAAAAAGAGGTTTCCAATCGAGTCAGTTTTCCTTATTTTACCAGATGCTAGAAATAGCTGCGCGTTAATTGCGAAGTGCACCCGTTTCCCGAAATAAAAATCCCCCTCATTATAGCGGGGGGATAGCGGAGGTTAAATGCTCTTTGTCACAAAATCCTTCAACACCTGTTCTTCAACCAGGCCGGGAATGATGCTGGTGATAATCCCCTCGCGGTTGATAAAGATGCTGTGGGGATGTAATTGCACCCGGAACTGGCTAATCAGATCGCCCGTATTATCAATCACCACTGGGAAAGGGATTTTGAACTCTTTGATAAAATCCTGTACATCCACTATACCTTCGTTCCAGTTAACCGCAATAATCGTCAGTTTATCTTTGTTGGTGTTATAGGTTTGCACAAAGTCAGGAAACTCCTGACGGCAACTAAGTCAATAAGTAGCCCAAAAGTTAATAATTACGGCCTTGCCGCGCAACTGGCTTAGCTGAATGGTCTCGCCCTCAACCGTTTTAGCGGTAAAGTCTGGCGCAGCGTAGCCAATTCCAACTTTTACGGGTGGTTGGGTCTTAGTAGTTGCGCTACTATTTCCAGTAGTATTCTGGCTGGTTGGGACCGTCATATCGCCACATGCCGCCAATATCAGCCCCAATATTGCCACCAAACTCAGGAATAATCCCCCTCGGTTGTAATGTTTCATCATAACCTCGTAACTCAGAATTTGTAGGAGGAGGCTCTGTCGTGCGATGGTTTATCGGATGACGGAGCAGCCTCCTTCAAGAATCCTCCAAATTTTAGATTTTAGAAATTCGATTTTGGATTTTTACTCGTTACTCGTTACTTTCAACTCGTTACTTTTGTGCTACCCTTGCCAGGGCATACGGATTTTGGCTAATTCCTGGGTGAGCAAGGTCATATTATTAGTGATTAGCAGGATGCCGACCAAAATCAGCAGCAACCCACTGGCGATTTCGATAATCTGGAAGTGGCGACGGACGCGGGCCATAAAGCCCAAAAATCGGTTGAAAAAAAGCCCTGCCAACACAAACGGCACGCCCAACCCGGCGGCATACACCAACATTAAAGCCACGCCCGACCAGGTATCGCCCTGCTCGGCAGTGAATACGGCGGCGGTCAGGAACGGCCCCACGCAGGGAGTCCAGCCAAAGGCAAAAGCTCCACCCAGTAAATAGGCCCCGATGTAACTGGCGGGTTTAACCCGATTCAAATTAAAACGTCTCTCGATATTCAGGAAGCCAAGACGGAATACCCCCACAAAATGCAGCCCGAATATTATTACCAGTGCGCCGGAGATAATTCGCACTGGCATCCGAATATCGCCCACTGTATCCAAAATAAAGTTAAATAGCCCAAAGAAAAGCACAAAAATTGTGGTGAAGCCCGCCACAAACAGCAAAGTCGAAAATAACACCCTCAAGGTGTCAGCTCGGCTAAGTTGGGTTGGTTCATCTGGTCTATCGGCGAGGGCTACCGTGCCACCACCTGTGCTTACCATTGCCGTTTCTGAGGCGGGTTTATTCGCCAGTCGTGACATCGAAACCCCACTGACAAACGATAAATAGCCCGGTACTAGCGGCAATACACAGGGAGCCAGGAAGGATAATAACCCCTCAAAAAAAGTGGCGATTAAGTTGGGGGAGGTAGCGGTTTGGGCTACGCCAATTTCCGCCAGACCGCGCCCCACGAGCAATAAATTCGGGTCACCAAGATTTATCAAGCTCATATTCCGAAAATGCTTTCCTGTTGATTTTATTTGTTGCCAAGCTATCTGAAAACTACTAACTATTGGTAGCTTATCACGAATTTCTTACAAAAGCATTACGGCTGTGGGGGATTAATCAAACTTTAAGCAAAAAGCCCGGTAATAAATCACCGGGCTAAAAGAGCAAAAATAAATTCTTTAGATGTTCCCCCTTCCGCTTTAGGGAAGGGGGTTAGGGGGTTAGGTTAAAAACCCTACTTAATCCCGTACAGTACCGTGACCTGCACCGTAACTTTGAGCTGACCACTTTGCAGAGCGGTGCCACTCGCGTCACTGGCGAAGGCCACAGGGGCATCCTTCCTAACTGGTTCTACCGGGTTGGTATTACTATATTCATTAACCGAAATCACTGTACCCAAGGTAAAACCGCCCGCGCTGGCAAGTTGACTGGCTTTGTTTTTAGCGTCAGTCATTGCCGCCACCCGTGCTTGGTTAATCAGGTCAACCTCTTTTTCGCGCCCAAACTGGACACTTCCAATCTGGTTTGCCCCGGCCCCCGCCACCGCGTCAATTATTGCGCCAGCTTTGTTAATATCTCGTACCGTAACGGAATAGGCGGTACGAATGGAATAACCGACCTGTCTAGGGGTTTTGCCCTGGTCGTAAACATAATCAGGGTTGATGTCAAAATTAGCAGTCTTTATATCCTCATCCTTGACACCTTGTCCGTTGAGAGCTTTCTTGATAGCATCCATTTTCTGAGCGGCCTGTTGCTGGGCGGTCACCACCGTATCGGTCTGAATGACTACACCCGCGCTAAACTGCACCACATCCGGCGTAACAATTACCGAACCCTGTCCTGAAACTGTAACCCCGGTCTGGTTGCCTACATAGACCGGGGTAGTTTGAGCCTGGGTGGTATTACCCGGCTTGTTGGCTAATACAATCAGGGCTATCAATAGGGCCATAATCGCCACCACTACTACTCCGCCCGTGAAAAATATCGTCCGTTTCGCATTCATTCTTAATTCCTTTCTTTTTGAAATCCAAAATCCAACAACTTTTGACCTTTAACTTTCAACTAGCATATCATGTCCACTTATTGAAATGCAGAATGTTACCGAAAAATCACTGCCGATTTGTTAAATTTCGATAAGAAAAAGGTGGTATATTAGACTGACTGGGCGAATGAACAATAACAAAGGAGATTTTAAAATGCTTCCTACCAAAGATTTTGGACGAACTGGTCACACCAGCACTCGAATTATTTTCGGGGCGGCGGCTCTGGGCGGGGTAACGCAGGATGTAGCTGACCAAACCCTGGAGGTTTTATTGCAATATGGGGTGAATCATATTGATACTGCTTCCAGTTATGGCGACTCCGAACTGCGGATTGGCCCCTGGATGGCTCAACATCGTAAGGATTTCTTTCTGGCTACCAAAATGAAAGAACGGTCTTACAAGAAGGCTAAAGAAGAACTTCAGCTTTCGCTGGAAAGGTTGAAAGTTGACCATGTTGACCTGTTACAGTTACATTCTTTGTCCGACCCGATAGAGTGGCAAACCGCTTTTGGGCCGGGTGGGGCTCTGGAATGGGCGATTGAAGCCAAGCAGCAAGGTTTAACCCGTTTTATCGGCGTGACCGGACATGGCTTGAGTATCGCTGCGATGCACCAACGTAGTCTGGCAAATTTCGATTGTGACTCGGTGTTGCTGCCCTATAATTTTATCACTTACCAGACTCCCAAATATCATGAGGATTTTGATACGCTGGTGACGATGTGCAAAGAGCGGAATGTCGCGGTACAAACTATTAAAGGGATTGCCCGTCGCCCCTGGGGTTTAACTCAGGCCCATTCCAACACCACCTGGTATGAACCCCTAGTAGAACAGGGAGATATTACTAAAGCGGTGCATTGGGTTTTGGGTAATCCCGATGTTTTCCTGAACACGGCAGGTGATGTAAATCTACTGCCTAAAATTCTGGAAGCCGCCAGCCAGTTTGAGTCTGCCCCTTCCGCCGCAGAGATGGAAGCCCTGTTATCTAGTCAGGAGTTCGCCCCGCTCTTTGTCTAAAAAGGATGAAGGATGAGGGATGAAGGATGAATAAATACAGGGGACGGGAATACTAACTGTAGGGGCAGGTCCCCGTGCCTGCCCTTCTTCATTAAAGGATTCATGACAGGATGGACGAAGAATACCTACTTGATTTGGTTATCCGGGTAATTCGCAAGGTCGAAAAGCGGGAGTCAGCGGTTAACTACAAGGAGGTGAGTGAATCCCTTTCGTTCAAAGAGGTTGAAGTGGCAGAAGCAAAACCAGGTTTCAAGTTACCGCCGCTTTTTCGGATGTTATATACTCAGATTGGGAATGGTGGATTTGGGCCGGGGCAAGGTCTCTATCCTTTAGATGACTCTGACCCTGGCGAAGAAAGTGTTGTTAAAGATTTCCTTTTTAATAAAGAGGATACTATGTATGTTGGCACTGAATATGAATGGCCTGAAAAACTATTAGAATTTTGCTATTTGCATGGTGATGATTTTCTTTGTATAGATTGCAATAGTGAAGAAGGACCTATTTTACTTTTTTCAGATGGCGAAATTAGCCCGCGTGCTCCTTCTTTGGCTGCCTGGTTGGAAACGTGGCTAGGTAGCAAAGATAAAGGTTAATAAGGAAGCGCAGATACTTGACATAATTACAAATTGCGATTTCCTTAATAAAAACCTCTGTGTACCTCCGCGAACTCTTGTCTCCTTTGTGGTTCAAACCGTCCCACCTGAAAGCTGACACCTACCCCGGCATATACACAAAAATCTGACAGCCAGGATAGGAATAATAGGCGGTGGGTTTACCAACGGTTTGGAGATGGCCTCGTAGCTCCTTGAGACTCCAATCCAGTTCGGCGAAACGAGCATCCATCACCACCACTAACCCCTGTGGTGGTACAAGGTAATCTTTCAGGGATTTGGGATAGACCAGTATGTTTTGAAGCTCTTGCCTGGTCATGTAAAAGCGCAGCACATCCTCGACTGGTTTCATGGGTATCATTAAGGCGGGAGGGTTTGGAGTTTTTTCAAGCTGACGAATCTGGCTGACCATCACCCGATAATCATCGCCATGCGTCGCGGTGTGAAAATAGTTGCGTCCGCTATAGGCCGTAATCAGGAAAAGAGCCAGCACTGCCACCACGCCCAGCCAGATTTTCCAACGCCACAACCGCTCCGCCATTACCACCAGCAGAGTGTAGATAATCGCGCCAACCCCGCCCAGGAAATTACGGGTTTCAAGTTGGCTGTTGGTGTAAATCATCACGCCGAGGTAGGGTAAAATTATTGCTGGAAGCAATAGCCCCAAAATATAGACCGGAGAGTCATTTTTGACTGCCCCGACTTTTCGATTGGCCCGCCAGTTTGCCACAAAAGCCGTCACTCCGCCCAATACCAGCAAACCAACCATGCCATAAAGCCATTGGTCAGTCACTTCCAGCCCCAGAAACAGATTAGGCAACCCCGCCACCTGTCGAAAGAAAAAGTCAAAATCCAGCTTGTAATAAAGCCAATTGGGGTCAGTTACCCGCTCGTGCAAAGAGCGATAGGCATTGGGCAACCAGGGCAGATATAGCAGTAACGCCCCTAACACCGTCGCCCCACTATGTAAGAGGGCTTTCCGCCGCTCTATTTTTCCAAAAGCAATCAGACCAACTAACACTACATATTCGCCGATAATGATATAGGCACTGAAATAGTGGGTGTAGACAATCAGAACATTTAAGACCGTCCATGTCGCCCAGCGTCGCCACCCGACCTGTTGGTTTTTGGAAATCAGGTCTAAAAACAGGGCTAAAGAAGCAAAAGAAAGCAGCGTCACCAGCACATAATTTTTGCCATATTGCGAGTAATAAAGGTGATAGCCGTTCGCCGTCACCATTGCCGCCCCCACCAACGCCCACCAGGGATTCACCAGTCGGCGGAAGAACCAGTAGGAAGTGGGGATAATAGCTGTGCCGATAATCACCGAGAGGAAACGGGCGTTAAACTCGGTATTAGCTCCGCCGCAGATGATAGACCACAGATGGAACAGGAGGTAATAAAAAGGGGGTTCGATGGCGTTGGCGACACTGTTAAAAATGTCGCCCAAATCCTGACGAGCAACGTTATAGTTAAAAACCTCGTCCCAGACCATCGGGATAGCGTCAATATGCCACAGTCGTAGCCCTAAACCCAGCAAGGTTAGCCCGACAATCCCACTCCAGATTAGAACTTTTTCTTGTTTCCTGAAATTCTCAAAACGGCCAAGAAGCGCAACCTTTTCAGGTTGGACATTCGTTTCAATCAAACTTTACTACCTCAGAAGAATACAAGCAGCCAACGGTTACGGAGGTAATATAGCTATCGGGTGGGCCGTTGTCAACCCGCTCAAACCTGCCCTGTCCATCCCTGGTCGTGGGTCTTAAAGGCTTGCCGGATATGTTCAACTAATTCAATAAATAACGGGCCACGCTCTACCAGGGCCAGATTATGCCGCAAATGCTCCAGGTTGCTTGTTCCCACGATACAACTTGACACTCCTGGTAAGAAGGCCGTAAATCGCAAGGCCAGTTCGTCCCATGCTATATCACCAGGCTCAATCCCCATTGCTTGCCAGCGCAACCAATATTCTTCGGCATAATCGCCATAAGGTTGTTCGGCAAACCGCCAGGGGGCATTGGCAATTGGGCGTTTGGCAATCAGACCCAAACCCCGTTGTTGGGCAGTGGCTAAACCCCGCTCGATAACTCGCTGGTCGCAGAAATTAACGGAGGTTTCGAGGCTACCAAATTTGCCGGAGGCCGCCGCCCATTCCAGGGGCTCGTTATCGCCGGAATAGGCCGCTACCCGTATCTTCCCGGCTTTTTGGGCGGCTAATAAAGCTTCTATAATTTCACCCTGCTCCAAAAGTTCCAGGGGGCAGGAATGAAAATGTACAATATCCAGATAGTCGGTTTGCAGCAGGCTGAGGGCGTGGTCAATCCCGGCAGTGACGCAAGGGCCTGTCCAGTCTACATAACCCGGAATGGAATAACCCACTTTGGTGGACAGCACAAATTCCTGACGGCGGTGGCGCAGGTGTCGCCCGATGCGTTCCTCGGATAGACCGTAGCCCCGCGCCGTATCAATCAGGTTAATCCCCATATCCAAAGTGGCGTTGAGCAAGGCGGCGGCCTCAGCTTCAGACATATCCGGGCTACCAATATGCCCCGCCCCAAAACCTAATGCCGAAACCTTTAGTCCGGTTGTGCCAAAATCCCTTAGTAAAATTGGGTTATTCATTTAGTTCTCCAACAAGATTCTTCGCTTATGCCCAGAATGACAAGGCCAGGAATTGTTAGCTAACTTTAGCTTACAATCCCGGCCAGTTTTGTATTAAATGATACCGTTTTCGCCACTATCTCTAGCAGCTAGCGTAGCATCATTATACGCCCAACCATCAAGGTCGGGTGGCTCGATATTCTGTTGGCTCAACAGCGTGGCTATTTGCGAACGATGGTCAATGGCGTGGTTCATGGCTTGAATCACTACTATGATAGCTTGAGCTTCATACGTCCCGCCATCAAGAAAGAAAACCTGGCTCAAATCTTCATGTTCGGCAATGGTGATTAGCTCCTTTCCCGATAGTTCTGCCCGCCTTCGTAGCTCGTCGAAACCGGGAAAGGTAGTCAGTTCCTTCAGTGGGGGAGTAGGGGTTGTTCCTGTAAAAGGCCGCACATAACCTTCTTCGGCAGCGAACAAATGCATAAGGGTCTCCCGGATACTGCCAAACGTTCCGCTCATAGTATCGTCCAATTGTGCGTCGGATAGTGCTGCACATGTTTCGAGCAAACGTCGGTTCGCCCAGAGGTTATACTGAAAAAAATTGGGAAGTCCTGTGGTCATTATGATAGTCTCCTCCCATAATCCTTAATATATTTTCTGGTATTTTACCTAGAATAAAAATGGGTAGGTATGAAAACATACCCTACCCGACCAACTTGTTCCCCAAACGCTATAAAATAAATCGCGTTAACCTAACTTGCTTAAATGTGTTGGTAATTGGAGACAGTTCTTTCAGTTACGGTATTACCAGTGTGTTTGGTGGTTTTGGGTTCAAGCAAAATAACCTGAACTTCTTCTTCGGCCACTGGAAAATGTTCGGTACCCTTCGGCACGATAAAAAATTCTCCCGCCTGTAAATGCACATCCCGGTCACGCAACTTGATTAAAAGATTGCCTTTGACCACCAGGAAAAGCTCATCCTCGTCCTCATGCTGATGCCAGACGAACTCGCCCTGTATTTTGGCTAATAACACATACGAGTCGTTAAGCTCTGCTACGATTTTTGGTGTCCAATGTTCACTGAAAGAACTAAACTTCTCGGCAAGATTAACTTTTTCAGTCATATCAGCTTTTCACTCCCTTTTATTCTAATAACATACTACATAGAACAGTTCTAACAAAAGTGTAGCAGTACCTCTCACCACTTACAATCAGCAAAAAAGCCAATTATACTAAATTGCTACCAGACATATCCCTCCACTTTAAATTTCAAACAGGTTTCGGACTACGAGATAAAAACTAAATAAAGATGCAGGGACAAACTTCTGCCCCTACATCTCATTTTACTTTCGATTATTTTCAAGAGCCGACAACCGATTAGCTTTTTCCGGCGGTACGGGCGTTAGGATTAAGTCCCATAATACCCTTACCTTTTTCGCCCAACCCTTCGATTTCGTCTTCCAATCCGGCGTAAATCTCTTTGAGGCGGTCAATGGTGGCGGCATCAGTTTCCCAGAAGCCGCGCCCGTTAGCCTCTAGCAACCTACCAACCATTCCTTTGAAGCTGTAAGGGTTGAGGTCGGTCAGGCGTTGGCGCATTTCGTCATCTTGCACGAAAGTCTGGTCAACCCCGTTATAAACCCAGTTATCAACTGCATTGCTGGTGGCACTCCAACCATAGGTGTTGCTTAGGCGCACCTCAATTTCCCGCACGCCTTCATAGCCAAACTTCAACATCCCTTCGTACCATTTCGGGTTGAGCAGTTTGGTACGAGATTCCAGCCGTATCGCTTCTTCCAACGTCTTGATATTATTACCCTGCGCCAACCCACCACTGGTCGCCGAGAAGCTATCCGCTAGTAGGGCGGGGGGTCGTCTGCCAGCCAGTTTCTCGACGGTTTTGTTAATACCACCCAGGTATTCGTAGTAGTGGTCAACGTCAGTAATCCCGACTTCGGCACTATCCACATTCTGGAAGCTAAGTTCTACCCGACTGAGGGCTGCCTCCATCAGCTTGCGCGCGCCATCACCCTCGGCCTTGATACCATAGACAAACCCTTTGCGGCTGAGGAAAGCTTCACTGATGTCGCTATCGTCCTCCCAAGCACTACTATCCACCATAAAGTTGACGTTAGCCCCGTACTGACCGGGGGCGTTACTAAATACACGCGCCGCCGCCTGATCAAACGGAGTACCCTTCGCCATTTCTTCTAAAACATGCTTGCGGATGAAGTTCATTTCTAGCGGTTCGTCAGCCTCGGCGGCGGTACGCACCGCCCGGTCAATCAACTCCATCTGGTTTGGCATCAGGTCGCGGAAAATACCGCTAACAGTCGCAACCACGTCAATGCGGGGACGACCAAGCTCGGCTAACGGCAGCAACTTAATCCCGCTAACCTTACCCAGACCGTCAGTAGTAGCCCGTGCACCTAACAGGTACAGGCATTGGGCGACACCTTCGCCATCACTCTTGATATTATCAGTACCCCACAACACCATTGCGATAGTTTCGGGATACTGCCCTTCCGCCAGCCCTACTTCCTGACGAGCGCGTTCCAACATAACTTTGGCACTGCGTTCACCGTTGCGGCGGGCGATAGGGCTAGGTATCAGGCCGGGATCCATCGCGTGGATATTGCGCCCGGTGGGTAATACTTCGGGGTTACGCACAATGTCGTTGCCCGCGCTTGGCTCGATGTATTCACCATTAAAGGCTCGCACAATCTGGCTGATTTCGGTGTTATGGCTTAATGCCTCGGCAACTTCTGCCAGATAGTCCCACATCGGTTCGCTCAGGTTGACCTCTACTTTTGCTTCCTGTGCCAGATGTTGGGCAGCGTCTTTTTTAGCCTTTTCAGGGTTGCCCTTTGCCAGTTCCTCGGTGAAAATCCGCACGGCTTTACGCTGGATACCCTCGATTTTCTCCCAACGCCCCAACATATCGTTGTCGCCCTTGGCCTTTTTCCGAACTTCTTCGAGGCTATATTTCAAACCTTTAGCAATCAACTCGGTCAGGTTAACCGCTTCGTCGTTACTGCCGGGTTTACCACGCGAGTAACTGGCAATCGAGTTCAAAATATCGGCCATAATGGCTGGTTCAGGGGCTTCATCCGCAACATGCAAACCGTTTGGAATTAGGCGTTCCTCAATTTCCAGCAAGTCAGTGTAAAGATTCAATACGTAAGCGTCCGGGTTTTCGGTTGGGTCTGCCTTAGCAATTAGCTCAATCGCCTCGGCCTGCTCGACAATAGATTTTAGCAACATTTGCATATTGCTCATACTCTCAATTGGGCCAGCCCCATTGATGGTTATACCCAGAGCTTGCAGGTCGGGCTTGTATTCATCAGTGACCTTAGCAAGGGGCTCAAAATTATGACCATCCGCCAGAGCTTTGCGATATACGTTGATGGTATCTTTCAGGGCTAAAAGTTGGCGATACAACCCGGAGGTTTCCATCGGTGGCGAGAGATAGCTCAAAAGGGTAGCAAAGCCGCGCCGCTTGGCAATAGTGCCTTCGGATGGGTTGTTGACGCTGTAATAATAATAGTCGGGCATATCGCCAATCAGGCGGTCGGGCCAGCACTTCGCGCTAAGACCCATCTGTTTACCCGGCATAAATTCCATTGAGCCGTGTGTGCCAAAATGTAACAGGGCATCGGCTTTAAAAACTTTATCCAGATAGGCATAGAAGGCCGCGAAACCATGATGGGGTGAAGCGTTGGTTGCCATCAACAGGCGCATGGGGTCATCTTCGTAGCCAAAGCCGGGTTGGACACTTATTAACAGATTGCCGAACTGCCGACCCAAAATCTGCAAACCTTCGTGGTCGCTGAGTAGCGCGCCGGGAGGTGGCCCCCACAGTGGTTCAATTTCAGTCCAGGCCGGGAAAAGCTTCTGATACTCACTTACCGAAAGGTGGGCGTGCAAATTCGCGCTGGTGCCATAGGCGTTAGAATTGCCCTCCACCACAGCTTTGCGTAATTCTTCAACGTCGGCGGGTAGTTCGATGTTGTAGCCTTCGTCTTTGAGCCGTTTCATCAGTCGCCACAGGCTTCCAAAAACGCTCAGGTAGGCGGCAGTTCCAACATTACCCTTGTTAGGCGGGAAGCTGAACAACACAATTGATATCTTTTTGTCGCGGTTGGGCTTATTGGTGGTCTTAACCAGTCGGGCGGCTCTTTGGGCGACCCGCCGAACTTCGTCGGTTAGTGGATACATGGTTTTTTCAGGGCCGCGTTCTACTCCGGCGGCGTACACCCGTGCTTCCAACGCTCCATCCAATTCCGGCACGGCAATCTGGAAGGCCGACTGGAGTGGGCTTAACCCGGTGCGACTCATGCGCCACTCTTCTTCGCTCTGGAAGAATAAAGGGATAATAGACCAGACCGGGCGATTGAGCCGCTCAAGTTGGGCGATGGCGGATTCAGGGTCGCTCTCGGCAGCACCACCTACCAACGAGAAACCGCTCATATTGATAACCAAATCTACCGTTGGTTTGACGTTGCCTTTTTTATCTTCGTCCAGAAAGAAGGTTTCGACTGCCGGGCGGAAATCCAACCCCGCTGCGTAGCATGGCACGGCCTCTACCCCTACCGCGTCCAACTGGCGTACTAACTCGAAAATATGCTTACGATTGCCCGCCAGATACAAGGCCCGCATTACTATCAAGCCCACGCGAGGTCGTCCGGCCTGTTGGGGTCGGGCTTTAGCGCGCCATTTCTCAAACTCCGCACGGTCTTCCCAGGTTTTGTCGCCAGCGTCCGGGTGAAAAATCGCCAGCCGGGAGTACATTATGGGGTCTTTGTATTTAAGTTTTGGCCCTTTGTAGCCGGGAACGTAGCGGTCAATCGCAAATTTGAAAAACTCCTCAATATTTTCGGGCGAACCGTTCAGCCAGTAAAGCATTATTATCAGATAGGCTCGCAAATCCTGTGCCTGCCCCGGTATAAGTTTCAGCACGTTGGGCAGGGTACGCATTACCCGAACCATTCCGCTATGTACACCCTTTTTGACAGCTTTGCGCCGTTTTAGCTTACGTTTATGGGTTTCTTCATCCGGGTCAGTATCTCGTTCCTCAATTTTCGCCTCGATTTTAGCATCGCGGTTAACCAGCTTTTTCAGACCACCCACAAAGCCGCTAATTTTAGCCATTGGCCCATTCTTCATAAAATGGAGCAAACTATTGAACTCGAAATTGCCCATCTTGGTCATGCCCATCAGCGAGGGCATAGAATTCAGCACAACAATGGCGCGTTCCGGTTTGAGTGGGCTATATTTTTTGATTAATTTCTCGACCTGCATTACCTGGTCGTTCTGGGTAATCATGTTAGCAAAGAAGAAGTCGCAGGCCACAAAATCCTGCTCAAATTCTACCCAGGCGGGCGAGCCTTCCTTGAGTTGGCGCGACGACCAGAATTTGGTCTCGATGCCCAACCCTAACTCGCGGTTGAGCTTCCCGGCGGCCTTTTCAGTGGCATCCTGTACACTATTTTCGATAAGCAGAAAGAGAAATTTCATTGAGGCAACTCCCTCGTTACTTACTTTATGGCTTCGGCTAATACCACGTGGTAAAAACCTTTGTTGAATGATTTTTGACGAGCCAGCTTAAAACCGGCAGTAGCTAATCCACGTTTGATGGCTTTTTCGCCGATAATTTCAAGGCTGGTGGAGCGATGGCCGCGTGGGAATAACCGCCCAACTCGGTGCATAGTTTTCAGCACGGGGCTGGCAGGAGCGTAGGTAAAAATAAGACGATTGGGGCCAACCTCCGCCAGATGTTTCACAATCCGCCCAAATTGCTCTTCGGGGTAGTAAATCAAAACGTCCAGACAAATTACCAGGTCAAAGGGGCCCTGCACTTTGCGTCCAACTGTTTCCAGGTCGGAAACCACATAGCTCAAATTCCGGGCTACTTCGGGTGGTTCGACCTTAGCTTGTTCCTGCGAATAGGCCACCATCTGGTCGGTCAGGTCACAACCTACTACCTCGCCACCCGCCCTTGCCAGTGCCCGCGATACAATACCAGTGCCACAACCTGCATCCAGCACTCGTAGGTCTGTGCCACCTTCCCAGGCCCAGGAAAGGGCGTGGGCCACCATTTCGGCATGCCCCTCTCGCACCGTGCGCCGGATAAAAGAAACCTGTTCGCTACCATAAATTAGCCGCCAGCGTTCAAAGCCGTTTGCCCCAAAATATTGGCGCAGCTCGTGTTTGCGGTTATCCAGTTCGGTACTACTATTGATCACAGCATTAGCGGCTGTTTGCATATCCCGTCCTCAATTTCAGGCGCAACTAAATCGGGGGTTGCCAGCGTCTAGCAACCGATTTTTGGATAAATATGGAATACTACTCTAATTCAATCTTACTAAGTGAGGTTCTATCCAGGCGAGTTAGCGGTTGGCAAAAGGATATCCATCGCATTTCTCGCCACTCTAGCCTTAAATATAACAAAACAGGGCTGTTTAGTATGTAGTTCGTACTACTATAATTCTGGACTCCCCGTTCTAAGGGGTGGTAGAAAAGCTATCAGCCATCAGCCGTCAGCGTTTAGGTACTTATAACCTTAGCGGGTGGGATACATGAACATTCGTATTAGACGGTTCTAAGTGGTTCTGTTAAAATACAGGAACAAAGCTAAAACCTAAAATTGGGAAAAACCCGTAGGAGGATGCTCCATCAGCCGAGCATCGCAGGACAGAGCCTGCTCCTACTCCAACCCTGATCAATTTCACCACATATTTATGAAGGATATTCATTAATGAATAGCGATTCTACCCGTAAGACCCCGGTACTGGAAGTGCGTGGTATTACCAAACGCTTTCCCGGTGTGCTTGCCAATGACCATATCAGTTTTGAACTGTATCAGGGTGAGGTGCTGGCCTTCCTGGGCGAAAACGGGGCGGGTAAATCCACCCTGATGAATATTTTGTACGGGCTTTATCATCCTGACGAGGGTGAAGTTTTGCTCAACGGGCAGCCCGTAAAGTTCAGTGGGCCGCACGACGCGATTAAAGCCGGGATTGGGATGGTACACCAACATTTTATGCTAGTGCCGACCCTAACTGTCACTGAAAATATAATTTTAGGCAACGAATTAATGCAGGGGCGTGGACGGCTTGACCTGAAAACCGCCGGGCAACGCATTGCCCAAATCAGCCAGCAATATGGTCTGTCGCTTGACCCGAATGCGATGGTGGGCGACCTGACGGTAGGGATACAGCAACGGGTGGAGATTGTCAAAGCCTTCTACCGTAACGCCAATATTTTGATTTTGGACGAACCTACCGCCGTGTTAACTCCCCAGGAGGCTGACGACCTTACCAATATTATGGGCAATCTGACTCGCGAAGGAAAATCTATTATTTTTATTAGCCACAAGTTGCGGGAAGTTTTGAATATTGCTGATAGGGTGAACGTTTTGCGGGGCGGCAAAATGGTTGGCGGGGTAGATGACGTTTCTAAAGCTACCGAAAGCAGTCTAGCGGCTTTGATGGTTGGGCGTGAGGTGGTGTTGCGGGTCGAAAAAGGCCCTGCCCACCCTGCCGAAGAAGTGCTGGTTATCAAGGATTTGCACGCGCTGGATGATAGGGGCATCGAGACTTTGAGCGGTACTAGCCTGACAGTGCGGGCGGGCGAAATTATGGGCGTGGCGGGAGTCGAGGGCAACGGGCAGACTGAACTGGTAGAGGTTCTTACTCACTTGCGTCCGGCGGTGAGAGGAGAAGCGACCCTGAATGGTGAAAATTTGCTCCACCTAACCACCCGCAAGATTACTGAGGCCGGGGTGGGCTATATCCCGCAAGACCGCCAACGCTTTGGGATGGTGCTGCCTTTTGGGGTAGATTACAATATGGTGCTTAGTTCTTATTACCGTGCGCCATTTTCCAACGGCCTGACGATTGACGAGAAGGCGGTGGATAAGTACGCTGAAGGTCTGGTCAAACGCTTCGATATTCGCACCCCTTCGGTAACAACGGCGGGTGGTTCGCTCAGTGGTGGTAATCAGCAAAAGTGTGTGGTGGGACGGGAGTTCAGCCGTAAGAACAAGCTTTTGATTGCGGTGCAGCCTACACGCGGTCTCGATGTAGGGTCAATCGAGTTCATTCACAAAGGGCTGATTGAACAACGTGACTCCGGCATTGCGGTGTTGTTGGTCAGTAGCGAGCTAGACGAAATTATGTCGCTTTCAGACCGAATTGCGGTGATGTACAAAGGGCAGGTGGTGGCGGTGGTGGATGCCGACAAAGTAACCCGCGAGGAATTGGGCCTTTTGATGGCGGGAGCAGTCCCAACGGCTTCATAAAATGGTTGTCGGTCGTCGGTTGTCGGTAAAAAAGCCGGGTCAAAGGTCGAAAGTCGAAAATCAGGAGGCAGAATAGGGGAACAAACCTACCTGTTTATCCTGTCCATCCTTGTTAATTTTCTCCGACAACCGACGACTGACAACCGACAACCGAAAAGGAGGGAGTTTGGCCCAGGAAATAGAGCCGCATTCGGCGGAACTGGCCGAAAGTAAGGAAGCCCAGGAAAAGCGCGTCGGTCTGATTTATTCCTTGCTGGCGGTAGTTTTTTTCGGGACGAGCGCGGTGCTGGTGGTTTTTGCCAACCCCGTGCCACCCCTCGAAAAAACTTTTGCCCGTTTGATAGTTGCCAGCCTGTTTATTTTTGGGCTAACCCGCCTGACCGGGGAAAAGCTGGAGTTTCGGCGGGGAAGTCTGCCGCGTTTTGCGCTCTATGGTTTTATTACGGCGGCTCATTTCGCTTTTTATGTTTCGAGCCTGAACTTTACCTCTGTCGCCCATAACCTTACGCTGATTTACACCTCGCCGATTTTTGTAGCGATTTTCTCAGCGATTTTTCTAAAGGAAAAGCTGACCGGGCGAAGGTGGGGCGGGATTGCGATTGCGACACTAGGGGTAGCGATTCTGGCGGGGTTTGAGCCGAAAATAACCACCGATATGCTGATTGGCGACGGCATGGCGGTATTGTCGGCGATTGCTTTAGCTTTGTATTCGATTGCGGGGCGGCGAGAGCGCAATAATTATTCGCTTTTCACCTATGCTTTCGGGGTTTATAGCTCGGCGATGCTCTGGATATTTCCCCTGGCTTTCATTAGCTTTTTGACTCAAGGTGGAACTAGCAACTACGGTTGGGGGCAAGGCTTGACTTTGCTGGCGTTAGGGATTGTGCCTCTAGGGTTGGGCCATACCTTGTATAATGCCGGGTTACGCCGCCTGAATGCCACCTATGTAAATATTATCGCCACCCAAGAGGTAACTTTAGGGGTAATATTTGCTTTTATCTTTTTGGCGCAAGTGCCAAGTATTAGTGCGCTGATTGGTGGGGTAGTGACACTGGTAGGAGTTTTGATAGTTTTAATCTAATGGTTGCAAAGCAGCCCTTTTAAGATTATATTAGGTTAAAGAAATTCCGCAGAATTTTGGCTATTCAAGCGAGGCAACTATAAAAATCGGAAGAAAATTTCATGAGTAAAATCCTGGTTGTTGACGATGAAGTGTTTGTGGCTGATATGGTAGAAGCTACTCTGTCGGCGGAGGGCTACGCGGTAGAAAAAGCCTACACTGGCGAGGATGCCCTGGCGGCGGTGGAAAATGACCCGCCCGATTTGATTTTGCTTGACCTGATGTTACCGGGCATGGATGGCTATGAGGTAGGGCGGCAGTTACAGCGCGATGCCCGTTTTAGCCATATCCCGGTAATAATGTTGACCGCCCGGAGTGCTGCCCACGAACGGGTAGCGGGTTATGAGCGCGGGGCTGATGATTATATTACCAAGCCTTTTGATGCCGATGAACTGCTTATCCGGGTACGGGCGCAGCTACAACACCTTAACCGGGGCGAGAAATCGGAACTAACCGGGCTACCCGGCAGTGAGGCGGTAGAGGCAGCGATTGAGGATTATACCCTAAATGCCGACAAGCCCTGGACGATTATCTATATTGATATTGAACACTTTACCGCCTTTAACGAGGTCTATAGTTTTCAGCAGGGCAATAGCTTGATTAAAGAGGCCGGACAGGTTTTGAGTCAGGCGGTCAAGGATGCTGGAAACGAAACAGACTTTCTGGGGCATGTAGGTGGCGATGATTTTGTGATACTGACTACTCCCGAAAAAACTCAGGCTATTTCTGACAAGGCCACCGCTCTTTTCAAAGAGGTTGTGCCTAAATACTTCAATACCACCGACCAGACTAACGGCTACTTTATCTCTGTCAACCATAGCGGGGAAACCGTTCAAGCTCCCTTGCTTACCTTCAGTTATGATGTGGTGGACAACCACCCGGAAGACGATGAAGGATGAAACAAACCTAACCCCCTAGCCCCCTTCATGAATCATGGAAGGGGGGACAATTCTTTCATCCTTACCCAAAATAGGGTTGACATTAGTGGCACACATGTGCTAAAATCTGGATAATTATATAGAACAAATCTTCCGATTTGTGTTTAAAGTTGCTTAGATTAGTATAGAAATCCAAGTCAGCCCTAGTAGGCGGAAAGTACAAAAGAAGGAAAATTATGCCAAGAGGTAGCCGCAACGCTAATGGAGTGGAAAAAGAAGAAAAGATTGTTGTAGATAATAAAAACGGTACAGACCGAGAACGGGAAAAGGCAATTGAGTCCGCTATGTCCCAGATTGAGCGCGCTCACGGTAAAGGCGCGATAATGAAGATGGGCGATGCCAGTGTCCGAATGGCGGTTGAAGTAGTGCCAACTGGTTCTATCTCGCTGGATTTGGCGTTGGGGGTAGGTGGCGTACCTCGTGGTCGAATTATCGAGATTTACGGCCCGGAATCGTCTGGTAAAACTACCCTGGCCTACCATATAATTGCTGAAGCTCAAAAACTGGGCGGGGTGGGGGCTTATATTGACGTTGAGCATGCGGTTGACTCCACTTATGCCGCCAATTGCGGGATTGACCTTGATAATCTCTATATTTCGCAACCTGACACTGGTGAGCAAGCTCTGGAAATTACTGAAACACTGGTGCGGAGTGGCGCGATTGACGTAATCGTAATTGATAGCGTTTCAGCCTTGACCCCCCGTGCTGAAATTGAAGGCGAGATGGGCGACTCCCACGTTGGTTTGCAAGCCCGTTTGATGTCGCAGGCTTTGCGGAAACTGACTGCCGCCGTTAGCAAAAGCCGGACGGTGCTGATTTTTATTAACCAGCTTCGTATGAAAATCGGGGTAATGTTTGGTAATCCTGAAACGACTTCGGGTGGTCAGGCTCTGAAATTCTATGCCTCGGTGCGTCTCGACATTCGCAAGGTCGAAGCCCTCAAAAGTGGGTTAGATGAGGTTGGTAACCACGTGCGGGTGAAGGTTATCAAGAACAAGGTTGCGCCGCCCTTCCGCAAAGCCGAGTTTGATATTATGTTTGGCTCTGGCATTAGCAAGGAAGGCGACTTGATTGATGTGGGCGTGCAAATGAACATCCTGCGCAAGAGTGGGGCGTTCTTCTATCTCAACGACCTACGTTTGGGTCAGGGTAAAGAAAATGCCCGCGAATTCTTGAAGGCCAACCCGGATATTTCTGAGGAAATCGAAGGTCTTATTCGCGCCCAGAACAGCTTTGCCAAAGGTTTGCCTGTGGGTGATGGTCTGGCTATCTCAGCCATTGCGCCCGAACCAGACGAAGATGGCAACGAAGCGGATTTGGAATTTTAATTCCCTATCAAAACCAAAAGGGGCAGCTCTATAGCTAGGGCTGCTTTTAATTTTTATGTTTAACCGACCTCCTCACAAACCAAAAGAAAAGTTTAACGGCAGTGGGCGCATAACCTCAATTGAGTCACAGAAAACCGATGCCGAGCGACTTAATATTTACCTGGATGGCGAGTATGCTTTCAGCCTGACCGCGCTAGTGGTGGCAGACCAGCACTTGCGTTCCGGCATGGAACTTACTACCGAGAGGGTAGCGGAACTACAGGAAGCCGATTTTTATCAACGCGGTTTGACCGCAGCTTTGCATGCTCTCTCCACCCGTCCGCGCAGTGAGTCCGAACTTCGTACCCGCCTCAAACAGCGTTACCCCGAAGGTAGCGAGGCCACTCTCGAACGAATTATTACCCGCCTCAAGGAATTGAAATACCTGAACGATGCCGACTTTGCCCGTTATTGGGTAGAAAGTCGGACTTTCTCCGCGCCGCGTGGTCAGCTTCTAATCAAACAGGAGCTTTCGGCTAAAGGGGTGGCGAAAGAAAATATCGAGGAGGCAATTAATCAGGTTCTTAAAGTAGTAGATGAAGACGATGAGGAAGGTCTTACCAAAGAGGAGCAACTGGCGTTAGGTCAGGCCCGCAAGAAAGGCCGGATTCTAGCCGCCGAAGCGTGGCCCGATTATTATCGCAAGTTGGGGAGCTTTTTACTACGGCGGGGCTACGATTATGGCATTGTAAAACGGGTGGTGCGTAAGTCCTGGGAAGAACTGAAAAACGAGACCCCCGACGAAGACCCGGACGAATAAAAATGCTGAGGACTAATGGTCGAGTGAAAAGTAAGTCGAAGGTCAAAGGTCGAAAGTTGGAATAAAGAAGTAAGAATTAGCAGGAGGATGCTCGGCCATCCGATGGTTATCGCAGGACAGAGCCTGCTCCTACATTTATTTTCCCTGATTTTAGATATTCGATTTTTAACAGGCTGTTAACAGGCCGTTAAAGTTCCGCTAAAGAGTTTGTGATGTAATTCCACTGTGTGTAAAATACAACGGTGGAATTTTTTAGCGTTGAATCCGGGGAAAACTAATGTCAGACACTATTACCCAGGAAACCGACCAGTGGCCGTATCTAAGTGGGGATAGTCAGGCTTTTCCCGTACCTGACAAGCTCAAAAATGAAAAGGTGCTGGTGCTGAGCGAATCGCTTGGCCCAATTAATGGGGTTACTCGCGCCACCCAATATCTGCTGGAATATTTGCTGGAACGCGGGGTAAAGGTGGCGGCAGTGGCCCCCGAATTCGGCAAGCTTGACGAACTACCCCTACGTAAGAAGTTGCCGCTAGTTCGACTCCCTGGTACACCCTTGTTCTATAACCCTGACCTGTTATTTGTGCATCCCTTCCGTATGAGCAAAATTTTTCAGCGCACCTTCCGCCCGGATGTTATTTACCTTGCCAGCCCCGCCAGCATCGGCTTGCAAACCTGGGCGCAATTACGCAAGGCTGGGATTCCAATGGTAGCAAATTATCAGACCGACCTCTCAGCCTATGCCAAACGGATGCTGCCCCCGGTGGTTAATAAGGCGGTTAGCTGGGGAATTGACCAGTTACAGGGCTTGGCTTTTCGGGAGGATTGCATGAAGACCGTGATGGTGCCTTCGTCCAGCAGCCGCGATTATCTGGTTTCGATTGGTGTGCCGAATGAAAAACTAAAATCGGTAGGGCGAGGGGTAGATAACGTTTTGTTTAACCCGCTTAAACGCAGTCCAGAATTACACGACCACCTTGCCCCCAACGGCGAATTAATTCTGCTGTGTGTAACGCGGGTTAGTCTAGAAAAGGGGCTGGATTTTCTGGCAGAAGCCTATCAGGAGTTGGTGCGAGAAGCGGGGCGGCGTGGGCTAACTCAGCGGTTTAGGCTGGTCATTACCGGGGGCAATACTAATCAGGTTATTGTTCATCATATTCAGGACTATTTTACCAAGCGCAAGTTGGAGGTACATTTTAGCGGGCCGCTCGTTGGCGAAAAGTTGGCCCAGATGTATGCTACTGGCGATATATTTGTTTACACTTCTCTGACCGAGACCTTTGGGCAGGTGATTCAGGAGGCGATGGCAAGCGGCTTACCTGTAATAGCCCGACGCGAGGGTGGCCCCGCCGACATTGTGCAGCCAGGAATAACAGGATATTTGCCCGCCCCCCATGATGTGACCGATTTTGTGAACAAAACTTTGTTACTAATAGAAGATACTGAACTCCGCGCTCAAATGGGTCAAACGGCCCATAACTTTGCCCTAACCCGTAGTTGGGACGCAATAAACCAGCAAATTGCTCAAATTCTGGCGGAGGCGACGGAATAACAGGAGTAAGAAGCAAGAATTAGGAAGGGGATTTTGTAGGGATGGTTCGCGAACCGCCCGGTATCAGGATTTTGTAGGAGCAGGCTCTGTCTTGCGATACCCATCGGTTGACGGAGCAGCCTCCTACAAAGACTCCCGACGATTTTAGATTTTTGCCGACAACCGATAAGGAGAATAAAATGAAATTTGCATTACTTGGCGACCTGCACTATGGAACTTTTGCTAACCCGGAGCATGCCGCCGCCCGTGAGCGCGTTTTTGAAACGATGTTTAGGCAGGTGGCGGCACACCAGAGCGATATGGTAATTGCGATTGGCGATACTACCAATCTTGGGACTTTAGAGGAGTTGCGGGGAGAGGATGCCGTCGCCATTCGGACGGGCCTGAACCTATTCCGGGTGACGGGCAACCACGATGCCAACGAATTGGATAAAGCCGAACTTGCCCCTTTCTTCCTGGGTGGACAACCCTCTTTGTCGGATAGTGAACTTTACACCAGCTTTGATTTGGGTCTGGCTCGTTTTGTGGTGTTGGATACGGCCCGCTCGAAGTTAAGTAATACCGATTGGAGCGGCTTTGTCTCGGCGGAACAATTAGCTTGGTTGGCGGGCGAAATTGAGAGTTTTAACACTTCTGACCTGCAATATCTAATCGTGATGGGTCACCACCCGATTGTTAATACCACTTTCCGCAGTGCCGACCCGATGCTGAATATTGCCAATTCTGACGAAGTGCGCGAGATATTTGGGAAATTAGAGGGCAAAACGGGGTTATATATTTGTGGGCATAACCATTCCAACAGCATTTTTGGCCCGGATGCTCAAGGCTGGTATTTTGTGCAAACGGGCGCACCGCTCGATAGTGAGTGTTATCGCCTGATTACAGTGGACGAAGATGGTATCAAGATTGAGCTGCTGGATTTCGATTTTAGCGCACCCGGACATTACGCCGAGCTAGAAATGGTGCGGAGCAATATGGAACATTATGCCCCCCACCCCCACGCCGAAATTTACGGGCAGGAAAATGACCATAAGCTGTTTATCAAAGCCGCCGTTTTAAGGTAAAATAAACAAAAACCTTAGAACGGAGCAACTGATGCGTTTTGTTGTGCTGGGCGATTTACATTATGGCCTTTACCCTGAACCACAGGTGGCCGCCGCTTATGACCAAACCTTTGAATCTTTTTTCCGGCAAGTGGCAATAAAACAGGCTGATTTGGTTTTTGCCATTGGCGATACCACTAATTTGGGTATAATCGAAGAATTTGTGGCGCAAGACGAATTGGCGGCCCGTGCCGGATTGCACCTGATACGCTTGACGGGCAACCATGATTCTGACAGTCTGGAAAAGGCCGAGATGTCCCCTTATTTTCTAGGTGATCATCCCTCGACCTCGCTAACCGAACTTTACACCAGTTTTGATTTTGGTATTGCCCGTTTTATTCTGCTGGATACGGCGCGGGTCAAGATGAGCAGTGTGGATTATGGTGGGATTGTCTCGCCAGAGCAATTGGCCTGGTTAGAAGGTGAAATCGAAAGCTTTAATAACTCCGACCAAAGTTTAATAATAGTGTTAGGCCACCATCCGCTTGCCAACACCACCGCCCGCAGCTCTAAGGAGATGCTAAATATTTCCAACTCGGCGGAGGTCAAGGCCGTTTTTGGCAAGGTTATGGGCAAACCCGGCGTTTATATTTGTGGGCATAATCACTGGCACAGTCTTGTCGGGCCGGACGAGCAGGGTTGGTATTTTGTGCAAGCGGGTGCGCCGTTGGAAAGTGGCGGTTTCCGGCTGTTTACTTTGGATGAGCAAGGTCTACGGGTCGAGACTGTTGACTTTAATTTGAGCGACCCCACCCTGAAGGCCGCTTTTGAAATTGCCCAACTTAATATGGCCCACTTCTCGGCGGAGCGGTTGCCCTCAGCTTATGGCGCACCCTCTGACCGGAAAATTATAATTCCTTTTTAGCGAAAAATTTGATAATTTACTGATTAAATATCCAAAATGTGATAAAATTGGAAAAACTCTATATTCATACAATTGGAGTAAGTATTATGGAAAATACTACTGGTGTAGTAATATGTGGACATTGTGGTAATAGTGGCCTGATGGAAAGAGTAGGTACATATTCCGAAATAAAAAATTATGAAGGATTTGGTTTTGTTAGGGAAGCTGAAGATATTTATGATCTCCTGCGTTGCCATACCTGTAATAAAATAACTTTAAGGAAATATTTTTGGGCTGATGATTTTGAACCTGATGATGCCAAACCCATAATACTCTACCCTCCAAATGACGAAATCCCACTTGGATTACCTAGCCTAATTCAAGAAGCCTATTATAAAGCTTTAAAAGTTAAAAATATTGATGTTGATGCTTACGCAATTCTTTTAAGAAAAGCTCTTGAAGCGGTTTGCACGGAAAGAAATGCTAGAGGTGGTACCTTACATCAAAAAATCGAGGATTTGAAGAATAGTAAAGAAATACCAGATAAACTGGTTGTAGTCGCAAAAAGTTTAAAGGATTTAGGCAATGTAGGGGCACATTCAGGCTCAGGAAATTTAACCCCTGCTGAAACCCAAATTCTTTCTGATTTGTTTAAAGCAATTCTGGCTTATTTGTATACAGCACCATATTTAGCGAAACAGGCTGAAGATGCCTTAAAAAAGTTTAACAGGACTAAATAACTTTACAATAACAGGATTTTTTAGGATAGACACAGAGGTCTACCCATACACATTTATTCCCGATTTTCTTCATCCTTTATCCTTCATCCTTTCCTCATAGTCCGTCAGTTCGTAGAAATTAAGCAATTTGCCGTCCATAATCGCCCACAGGCGTTCGGCGAACTGCTCAATAAAATAACGGTCATGGGCTACTGCTAGCACTGTCCCCTCGAAATTCTCCAAAGCCTCCTCAAATTCCTGTCGGGAAGTAATATCCAGGTGGTTAAGCGGCTCATCTAATAGTAGAAAGTTTACTCCACTCAACACCAGTCGGGTCAGTACCAGCCGGGCCCGTTCGCCGTAACTTAACTGCCCGACGGGAGTGAAAACCGCATCACCCGAAAAGAGGAAATAGTGCATAAAGTTACGGGCCTCGGTCTCGGAGATAGCCGCCACTTCGCGCACCGCTTCCAGGGCAGTCTGGTGCGGGTTCAACCCCTCCTGCTCCTGCGAGAAATAGCCGGGCCGCACATTTGCCCCCATCCGCACAGTACCAGTATCCGCCGCCACTTGCCCGGTGATAATCCGCAACAGGGTGGTTTTGCCCGCGCCGTTTGGCCCAACCAACGCCACCCGTTCGCCCTGTCGCAAATCGGCCTTGACCTCTTGAAATAGAGCACGCCCGTCAAAACTTTTGCTGATTTTGTCCAAAGTCAAAACAATCTGACCACTGGCGGGAGCTTCGCCAAAGTCCAGCTTCATTTGCCAGTTCTGGCGCGGTTTATCAATTTTGTCCTCGCTGTCCAGCAATTTCTGGAGTTTCTTCTTGCGAACCACTCCCCGCCGCGCCACTTTTAAGGCTCGTTTACGGACATAAAAATCTATGGTTTCGCCCTCAATATTGCGCGCGTGCTGCTCAATCCCCCGAATATCACTCTGAACTTTAGCAATATATTCTTGCTGACGCTGGTAATCCTCCCAGAGTTTGGCCTTTTGTTGCTCCATTTCCTCGGCATAATCGCTATAGTTCCCGGCATATTCCTTGATTTTGTGGCTATCTTTATCAAGAGCTAAAATCCGAGTAACTACCCCGTCCAGAAAGGCCCGGTCATGCGATACAATCAAAACCGCCCCTTTGTACTGGCAAATAAACTCCTGCAACCAGGCTAGGGCCGTAATATCCAGATGATTGGTTGGCTCGTCTAACAGCAACAAATCGGGGCGAGTCAGCAACAACCGGGCCAGACCCAGCCGGGTTTTCTGCCCCCCACTCAGGATTGCAACGGTGGTATCCTCGCCAACATGCGCCAGACCTAACCCCGCCAGCACTTCCGCTAGCCGCGCCGAAGCCCCATAAGCGTCCAGGCGTTCGGCCTCTTCCAGAGCGTTAGAGTATCGCTCCATAATGGTGTTAAATTCTTCACCCTTGGTGATGGAAATCGCTTCAGTCAACCGTTCAATTTCGTCTAAAAGTTGCAGGGCTGGGCCGATTGACTCGCTGACTACCTGCCCCACCGTTGCGTCGAGCCCATAAACCAAAGCCTGGGCCAGATAACCCAGCCGTGCCGCAGGTTCAAGCCAAACGCTCCCTTTGTCGGGTTGTTCCAGTTTGGTAATTATTCGCAGAAGGGTAGATTTGCCCGCTCCATTAGGGCCAATTAGACCAGCGCGTTCGCCTCGGTTCAGGGTGAAGTTAATTTTGTCGAGGATAATATCATCCCCATAGCTTTTGCTAATGTCGGTTATTTTAAGCATGCCTAAATTCTTTCTTAAAGTTAAAAAGCGGTCAGATATAGAGGTAAGCCGCAAGCGGGCAGGCTAAATTCAAATCCTGACGGCAATCGGCTTATTTTAAGAAAGAATCCTACGCATACTTACCTATCCCTACAAAAGCTGGTGGACGAGGAGCGGTCTAGGGTGATTTGCCCCGTTGGTTAAATGACCGACCTGTTCAGGATTATACCACTTGCCACCAACTTTTGAAAATAGGTCTTTGGGCGGTTGTCGGTGGTCAGTTGAAATCTAAAATCGAGAATATTCGTAGGGGCGGTTCGTGAACCGCCCGCCCGGAAATATTTACAAAGATGAACAGGATGTTTGGGCAAAATTTCGTAGGAGGATGCTCCGCCATCCGATGGGTATCGCAGGACAGAGTTTGCTCCTATGGGATTGCCCAATTTTAGATTTTAGATATTTGATTTTAGATTACCAAAGTTGTCTATACCCAACAAGACTGGTATTATTAACCCGGTGGATATTAACCTGGTTTGGCGCAAGGAGGATGAAACATTGCTATGGGATTAATTCAGGACTTATTTGAGTTGGTGCGGGATAACAGCTTTGAGTTGGTGGAGGAAGAAGCTGAAAAAGAAGTAGCAGTGGCTCTGGCGGGCAACAGCCTGGAAGTGCGGGATAAGTTGCATCGCGCCCTTAGCACTCGTCTGGAGAGCCTCTGGACGGCTAACCCTTTCCGGCTGGTTGAGACCAACGAACGCCCGACTATAGACGCGGAAGACCAAAGCGGCGGGCTGATTTTATACGCCCTGTACGAGGGTGACAGAATCCCCGGCGAAAAGAAAAGCTGGCTACAAGATTTGGTGTCAACCCCCAATGTTAAGGCGATTGTGGCAGTATTACCCCACCAGAAAGACGAGCCGTTTGAACAGGAACGGCGGTTAGGGCGGCGACTGCAAGGGATAAACCCCCTGCGTTTAATCGGTGGCAAAGAGGTAAGCGGGGCTAGTGCTGATGGTTCGGCCTTTAACGACTCGGCTAGTTTTTTAACCACTGAGCAACCCACCTGGGAGACTGACCTCCAGAATTTCGTGCAGGGTAGCGACCAACTGAGCATGGTAAAACTGTCGGGTTTGCAACTATCTTCCTTGCAGCGCGAATTACTCCCCCAGATTGTGAGCAAATTGCCCGGACGTGAACTGGCTCTGGCCCGTCGCGCTCCAATTTTTCGTACCACCGTTTCCAGCCATTTTGTGGCTCGCACCGCCCGTAGCAACGCCGAACTGGTGTTAATGGCAAATGCTACCGCTAATATTCCGTTTCTGGCGGGGATTTTTGGAGGCGGGGCTGACTTTGTACTACTCAGTAAGAATCAATTTGAATTAAGTCATCGGCTGGCGGCAATTTATGGGCAGAAACGCAGTAGCCGGGTTGAGGTTTTGCTAGAACTAGCCCCGATTGTGGGCGCGGCCTTTTTGTGGCGTTCGCTGGCTCGCACCGCAACCCGCAAACTACCTTTCCTATTGGCTATTTTGCCCAAAGCGGCAATTGCCTATGGCTCAACTTTTGTGGTTGGGAAAATCGCTGAATATTATTATGCTAACGGGCGCACTTCCCCGGCTGAAATCGCCGACCTATTGCGGGGCGCGTTTGACCGCTTCTTTGGGCGGAAGGCGGGCGACGGGCCAGATGAGGGCGGGTCAGGCCAGCAACGCTTGCGCCGGGTATAAAAATGAAACCAGCTCCTCCACCAGCCCTTTACAAAGGCTTAGAGGAATTTAACGCCGGGAAATTTTTCGAGTGCCACGAAACACTTGAGGCTATCTGGCTGGAGGAAGAAAGTGAGTTGCGCCGCCTGTATCAGGGGATATTGCAAATCGGGGTAGGTTTCTATCATACCCTGACCCGCCGAAACTATCGGGGCGCAACGGTTTTGCTACAAGGGGGAATAAATTACTGCCGCCCCTTTGCCCCTAGCTATTTTGGCATAGATATAGCGAATTTAATCGCCGCAGCAGAAACGGCTTTGATGCAGATTGAGGAGTTAGGGCCACAACATATTAACGAATTTGACCGAAGCTTTGTCCCCCGGATTAATTACCAAGCCTAATACTAAGTACAGTTGGATATAATCACGAAATTTGTAGGGGCGGGTTTCAAACCCGCCCGGATGGGTCTGTGACCCACCCTTACAGTTTAATCTACAACCGAACGTTTCTAACTCTTGTCCAGTTCGCGGGCCAACAGAATAGCGTCGGCGATTTCCCGCATAGACTTGCGAGTATCCATACTTAACTTCTGGATACGGCGGAAAGCATCAGCCTCTTTCAAGCCATACTGATCCATCAGTACCCCTTTGGCTCGTTCGATGATTTTGCGGGCTTCGAGGGTTTCCTTTAAGTCGCCCATCTCTTTTTCCAAATCGCGGAATTCGCGGAAACGGTTAAGAGCTACCTCAATCGCGGGCAGCAATTCATCCTGGCGGAAGGGTTTCACAATATAACCCACCACGCCCGCTTCCTTTGCGCCTTGAACCAACTCTACCTGACTATAGGCGGTCAAAAGTAACACCGGGGCAATTCGTTCCTCGGTCAGGATTTTAGCAGCGGTAATGCCGTCCATTTCGGGCATTTTAATATCCATAATAACCAAATCAGGTTTAAGTTCGCGGGCTAAATTTATCGCCTGTTTACCATCGCTGGCCTCGCCAACTATCTGGTAGCCTAGCCCACTTAACATTTCCTTGAGGTCCATACGGATGATCGATTCGTCATCGGCGATCACCACTCGTGCTTGACTCAATTTGCCTACCTCTTTCTGTGGTTGTGCCATCAATGCCATTGTGTTGCCTTTCTCGTTATCGAATGAATATAATACTACAAAAGTCGCTCTTAGCCAATAGCGGCTAAAATTTTTCTCAGGCTTTCCACATTGAATTGCGGCCTCATTACCAGCTTACCTTATAAATTATAACCCAGCTTTGGACTTAATGCAATTTGACCATACGGAAAATTATATGGACAGAATGCACAAAATTCAGGCTATGATAAATATTCTTTTACCTTTTTTCACCAAAGCTCTTGACAAGTTGAGCTTAAAGAGCCATAATATATTCAACGGTATTTTCACTATCGTCATAAAAACGTTAACTATTGTAATTTAGAGACAATAAACAAATGCACCCGCGTTCGATGTTTTTTACCCTCTATGGGGTTTACATTCGCCATTTTGCCGACGAAATCTGGCAGAACAGCCTGATAAAACTGATGACCGAGTTTGGTTTTACCGAACAGGCGGTGCGGGCTTCGTTGGCACGATTGGCGGCACAGGGCTGGGTAGAGCTGCGGAAAGAGGGCCGTAACAGCTACCTTAAAATGACTTCAAAGGGACTGCAACGGGTCAACGAGGCCGCTACCCGAATTTACCGTCAGCAACGTGAGACCTGGAATGGTGACTGGTTTTTGCTGACCTACACTATTCCCGAAGATATGCGGGGGGTGCGCGACCAGCTTCGTACTGATTTATCCTGGTGGGGCTTTGGAATGTTAGGCACAAGTACCTGGCTTACCCCCCACGACCTTCGCGACCAGATGGCGATTCTGACCAGCACTTATGGCATCGAACCTTATGTGGCGTTTTTTACCGCCCGTTATCACGGCCCAGAGTCGAACCGGGCGTTAGTGGAAAAAAGCTGGAATCTGACCGAGGTAAACGGGCGGTATCGCGAGTTTTTAGGCCATTTTGAGCCGCTTTTTGCCCAGAATTCGTTTTTGCTGGGGCAGAACCAACTAACTGACCGGGATTGTTTTGTGCAACGTACCCGGCTGGTGCATGAATATCGGAAGTTTTTATTTGCCGACCCCGCCCTGCCCGAAGAATTACTGGCCGCTGACTGGCTGGGTGGTCAGGCTTTCCAGCTTTTCCAGCGTTACGACCATTTGCTGGCGGAAGGGGCGGGTCGCTTCTTCTACTCTATCTTTCAAAATGGGCTGGCACGACCTTTGCCCCCAACCGAAGCCGTCGCCGGATTACGCGCTCAACTTGACCCTTTTAGCTATCAGCTATCAGCCGTCAGCCGTTAGCTAAAACCTTAAAAGTCGAAGGTCAAAAGTCTACAGTTGAAGATTTAAAAGCTGATAGCTGACGGCTGATAGCTTTCCGAGGAGGATACAACGTATGTATTTGAACGCGGAGATTGAAACAATGTCCCGCGAGGGGTTGCGAAGCTTGCAACTGGAGCGGCTCAAAAAAACTCTGGCATGGACTTATGAAAAAGTCCCTTTTCAACGGCGGCAATTCGAGCGGGCCGGAATTAACCCCGCATCGCTTCAAAGTTTGGAAGATTTGACCAAATTCCCCTTTACTAAAAAAACCGACCTGCGCGAGAATTATCCTTTTGGTCTCTTTGCGGTGCAACCCAACGAGCAGGCGGTGCGGATACATGCTTCAAGTGGCACTAAAGGCAAGCCTACAGTGGTGGGCTATACCGCCAGCGATATTAATATCTGGGCGGAGTGTTGCGCCCGTGCGATTAGTTGTGCCGGAGGTCAGCCGGGGGATGTGCTACATATAGCTTATGGCTATGGCCTGTTTACCGGGGGGTTGGGGCTGCATTACGGCGGCGAGAAACTAGGAGCCTGTGTAGTGCCAGCTTCGGGCGGTAATACTCCTCGGCAGGTGTTGTTGATGCAGGATTTTCAGGCGGCGGGGCTGTGTTCCACGCCTAGCTATGCCCTGAATATTGCCGATTATTTGCAGGAAAACAAAATCCCCCTGAGCAGCCTCAACCTTAAATATGGCATCTTTGGGGCCGAACCCTGGACTGAGGAAATTCGCCAGAAGATTGAGCAGCAACTTGGCTTGATTGCCCTGGATATTTATGGGTTGAGCGAAGTGATGGGGCCGGGAATCTCGATGGAATGTGAGCATAAAAACGGCTTGCATATCTGGGAAGACCATTTCTTGCCCGAAATTATTAACTCAGAGTCGGGCGATCCTCTGCCCGAAGGCGAGACGGGTGAGCTGGTTTTTACCTCATTGACCAAAGAGGCTTTCCCGGTGGTTCGTTACCGCACGGGTGATTTGTGCACCCTGACTTATGCTACCTGTGCCTGTGGTCGTACCCACGCCCGAATGGGCAAAATCAAGGGCCGGATAGATGATATGTTGATTGTGCGGGGGGTTAATGTTTTCCCTTCGGAAATCGAGCGGGTGTTACTGAAGTTTGAGGAAATCGCCCCCCATTACCAGATTGTGCTAGAACGACCTGAAGTGCTGGATGTAGTGACGGTGCAATGCGAAACTACTCCCGAATTTACCTATAAAGTTTTCAGCGAGGCGGCCCACGATGAAAATCATCACCAGTTGCAGCATCTCAAGCATGAGGTGATGAAGGCATTACATACGGTTTTGGGTGTAACTTTGCAGGTAAAAATTAACCCGCCCCGCACCATCGCCCGCAGCGAGGGTAAGGCGGTACGGGTGGTAGATAAACGGCCTAAGTAGTTGTTGGTTAAATATAGAAAGGGAATTCCTGTGACTACAAGCGATTTCCATTTGGCCCAACTGAATATTGCCCGAATGCGTGCGCCTCTAACCGACCCAATTATGGCTGACTTTGTAGGGCAGTTAGATGCGATTAACGCGCTTGCCGACCACAGCCAGGGGTTTGACTGGCGGCTGCAAACCGAGTCGGGGAACGCTACCGAGATAAATGCTTTTAACGACCCAGGTATTATCGTTAACCTTACGGTCTGGGAGTCTATCGATAGTTTGCATAAATATGCCTATCGTAGCGACCACGCCGGGGGCTTCCGCAATCGCAAGCAATGGTTCGAGCCGATGAGTACGCCCTCAATGGTGCTGTGGTGGATTCCCGCCGGACATATCCCTTTGACAGACGAAGCGAAGGAGCGGCTTGAACTGCTGGAAAAGCAGGGGCCAACTGCCCAGGCGTTTACGTTCAAAGTATCTTTCCCTGCGGAAATGGTTGTCGGTAGTCAGTCGTCGGTTGTCGGTAAAAAGTAACGGGCTCATCCAACCTTGTTACCCTAAGCTTGCGAAGGGTCTTGTTAAAAACATTGAGATCCTTCGGCTGACGGATCAGCCTTTTACAGGGTACGCGGGACTAAAGCCACCGCGCTAAGAGAGCCTATGTTTTTGACAAAATGATAACTTAGGAAACAAGTCCGAATGGTGAGGTTGTAGCATCTTTAACCAGATGTATGACTTGGCTAATTTGAAATCGAAATTTTATATAATAAAGCTGACGGCTGATAGCTGATGGCTGACAACTAACAAAGGAGTTAAAAATGGTAAAAATGATTGCCCTTTATACCGAACCTACTGACCGGGAAGCTTTCGATAGCCATTATTTTGGCACTCATATTCCGTTGGTCAACAAGATTCCGGGTCTGGTCAAGACCGAAGTAAACCGCGTCACCGGGGCGGCTAGTGGGCCTGCGCCTTACTACCTGATGGTCTCACTTTATTTTAACAGCAAGGAAGAAATGGATACGGCTTTGGCTACCCCAGAGGGACGGGCTACTGGCAAAGATTTACGCAACTTTACCACGCCCGGTCAGGCTACTATTACTTTCGCCGAAGTAGTAGAGTAGGAGAGGAAGATGACGGAATACAAAAACATTCTTTATGAGGTGAACGGGGCGGGGGTGGCTAAAGTGACCCTGAACCGACCCGAAGCCTTGAACGCTTTTACCGGGGAAATGCTGCTGGAAATGGCAGCCGCTTTTAGACAGGCGAAGGCGGATAATACCGTCCGGGCCTTGATAGTGACGGGGGCGGGGCGCGGTTTTTGTGCTGGGCAGGATTTGCGGGCCTCTGGCAGCAACCCGGATTTTGAAAACACCCTCAAAACCTATTACCGTCCAATGATTACCGCCCTGGCTGGCCTGGGCAAACCCAGTATCGCGATGGTTAACGGGGTGGCGGCGGGGGCAGGTATGTCGCTTACTTTGGGTTGTGATTTTCGGGTAGCGTCCCAAAACGCCAAATTTGTCACGGCTTTTTCCAAAATTGCCCTCGTGCCGGATTGTGGGATGAGCTACCACTTGCCACGTCTGGTGGGTCTGGGGCGGGCGCAGGAGTTAATTTCCCTGAACCGTGACCTGATGGCGGACGAGGCTTATAACTGGGGTTTGGTGGTCAAAGTCGCCCCGCTAGAGGAACTTGAGGCCACTACTCAGGCCATCGCTACCCAACTCGCCGCCGCACCAACCCTCGCTTTTGGTTTCACCCGTCAGATGCTGCACCACTCCTTTGCCCTGGATTTGGACGGGGCTTTGGAACAGGAGGAAGATAATCAGGCGATTGCCGGGGCCAGCACCGACTTCTTTGAGGGGGTGTCGGCTTTTATGGAAAAACGCCCCGCGATTTTTAAGGGGAAGTAGTTCCTGGTTATTGGTTACTAGTTGTTGGTTAATAGTCAAAGGTCTGAAATTGAAACCTCAAACCCTGATAGCTATGGGCTGATTGCTTTTAACCAAGAACCAATTACTAACAACTAACAACCGATTATAAATTTTTGGAGGTATAAATGACGACCGTATTACAAAACGAGGCCGAGATTGAGGCCCAAATGCTGGCGAAAATTGAGCGCGGCGAGAAACTTGAAGCTACCGACGCTATGACTAAAGAATATCGTGATTTGCTGCTGAATCTGCTCACGATGCAAGCCGATAGCGAGTTATCGGGCGGCTATGGCTATATTCCCTGGATTACCAAAGCTCCCACTATCGAAGAAAAATTGATTGTGGCTAACATTGTGCGGGACGAGATTCTACACGGCAAACGGATGTATCGCTTGTTGGAGGAGTTGGGCGAAGATGTTGATAGCCGCATCCAGGAGAACGACGAGGCTTTTCTCTATCGTTTGGACGATAACGAAGCCAACATCGGGACGCAACGGGCCAAATCCGACAAACGGGTAAACATTTTCTATTATCCTATTGAAACCTGGATGGATTTTATTATGTTCAACTTTTGTATGGACAGAGGGGCAGGGCATCAGCTAAAGGATGCTTTACACTGTAGTTATGGCCCCTGGGCGCGGGTGACGGAATTGATTTTCAAGGAAGAAGTGGTACATATCGCGCACGGTGAGAAGTGGGCTAAAATTCTGGCGGCTGACCCGGCTACTCACGCAGAATGTCAGGAAACTTTTAACAAGTGGTTCCTGCGAACGATGAATATCTTTGGGCGACCCGGTAGCAGCAAAAACACCCTCTATCGCAAATACCACTTGAAACTGCGCGACAACGACGATGTGCGGGAGACTTTCCGCCAGGAGGTCGCCGAAGTTTGCGCCCGTTTCGGCCTGACCATGCCCGAATGGAAACCCAACTGGTAAAATCGGTTGTCGGTGATCAGTCGTCGGTTGTCGGTTGGAAATTCGTAGGGGCGGTTCGCGAACCGCCCGGATTACCGCGAATAATTGTAGGGGCAGGTCCCCGTGCCTGCCCTGAACTCCAATTCGTAGGGGCAACCCTGCTGGTCGCCCTGATTTAGGAGAGATTATTCATCCGGGTCAGTAAGCGGGAACAGATTTGCCGCAAAAATTAGTGGGTCATAGAACTTATCGAGCTTACTCAAAGACCAGGGGGTCGGCTCCCCGCACCAGCATCCCGCCATCTACCACCACCGGTGAGCCCGTCATATAGCTGGCAAAATCCGAGCAAAGGAAGGCCACTACCGCCCCAACCTCGTGCGTTTCGCCTAACCGCCCCAGCGTAGTACGGCGCACAAAACTCTCGGTGCGGGCCTTGCGCTGCGTCAGAATCTCCCGATTCAGGTCGGTAATTATCACACCGGGCGAGACTGGTACGACCCGGATGTTATACTGCCCCCACTCGTTCGCCAGATTAAGGGCCACCCCCTGCGTCGCATGCTTGGTAATGGCGTAAGATGGTACGCCACCCCAGGCCCGATGAGCCGACATCGAGTCAATAATAATAATCGCACCCCCCCCTTGCGTTTTCATGAAGGGAAACGCGGCCTGGGCCGACCAGAGGGCCCCTTTGGTATTCAGGGCAAAGGCTGCGTCCAGGGTTGCTTCGTCCAGTTTCTCGATAGGGTTAGCGCGTAGCATCCCGGCAAAATAACACAGAAAATCCAGTTGCCCCAACGCTTCCGCCGCCTTTTCCACACAGGCAAAGGTTGCCTCTTTATCGCTGGCATCGAGGGTCAGGGCTGGTAGTTTCTCAGACTGATTTAGTAATTCCAGAGCGGCCTGAACTTTGGCAGCGTTGGAAGAAGCCGGGATAACTGTTCCGCCCCAGGCCACAATCTGTTGGGCCGCCGCCAGCCCCATCCCGGAAGTCCCCCCGATAATCAGACCCTTTTTCCCGGCTAGAATCTCGCTTCCCGTTGGTGTCGCCATAGCTTCCCCCTCTTTTTGTTTTAGAGTTATTGACAGCCCTGAATAAGCATGTTAGGATTGGTATAACGTTTTACTAAAACAGTATACCATACCTTTTTTATATTTCTCAAACAGATTATATAACTATTTATGGCAAAACAAACCATCACTATTCGCGATGTAGCCAGTCAGGCTGGAGTCTCGCCCGGTACAGTTTCGCATGTGCTGAACAACAACCTTCAGCATGTTAGCCCCGCTACCCACGAGCGAGTATTAGAAGCAATAAAGTCCCTGAATTATCGGCCTAACGCCATCGCCCGCAGTATGGTCAAACGGGCTACTCGCACTATTGGCCTTGTCATAACCGAACTCAGCAACCCCCTTTTTGTGCCTGTGACCGAAGGGGTGGAAGAAGTTTTACGCAAAGAGGGCTATCAAATTGTATTAGCAAGTGCCGGGTCACTCGAAAGTGAATTGCGGGCGATTGAGACCTTACGCACCCAACAGGTGGACGGTTTTATTTTTATGTCGTTGTCGGTGCATTTTCCCACCGAGCATCTCAAAAAACTTCAGGCGGAGGGCATACCCTTCGTAATTATTAACCGCGACCTGGACGACCCCGGCTTTAATCTGGTGAAAATGGACGATTTGGGGGGAGGCCGCACCGCCACATTGCATCTGACCGCACTCGGTCATAGCCGCATCGGGGTAATTAACGGGCCACGCGAGGTGCGGCGGAGTGCCCGCGAACGATTTGGTGGTTGGCAACAGATTATGACTGAGAAAAAGCTGACGATTAAAGACGAATGGATTTTAGAGGGCAATTTTACTTTTGAGGGAGGCTATCAGGCTATCCAAGAGTTGTTGAAACGAACTGACGACTTACCGACAGTTTTTTTCGCCACTAACGAGTCAATGGCGGTGGGAGCAATCAAGGCGATTTTTGACGGTGGTTTGCGAGTTCCCCACGACATCGCCATCGCGACCATCGGCGACCCACCCTTTGCGGCCTATACTCACCCCGCCCTGACAACCCTGACCTATCCCGTGGTAGAAGCTGGACGAGTGGCAACCCGCATTCTGGTGGACAATCTAAAAAGCGGTGTGCCAGTGCGACCCCAACACGTGACCCTTTCTTATTCGCTCAAAGTACGCGAGTCCTGCGGGGCAAACCTTAAATAAGCAAAGGTATAATACTATGTTAACAACCAAATGGACATTATCGGCTGACCGTTGTTTTAGTCCCAATCCCTCCCAACGCAGTCTGGCCCGTCAGCTTTACCAGACCGTCAAGGACTTGCCATTGGTCTGCCCACATGGTCATGTCGCGCCAGGGCTATTGTCCGACCCAACAGCTGATTTGGGCACCCCGGCGGAACTGCTTATAATTCCCGACCATTATGTTTTCAGGATGCTTTACAGCCAGGGAATAAAGCTGGAAGATTTGGGAATTCCAACGGTGGACGGTTTCCCCACCGAAAGCGACCATCGTAAAATCTGGCAAATTTTTGCCAATAATTTCTATCTTTTTCGCGGCACGCCCACCGGGGTCTGGTTGGCGGACGAATTGGTAAACCTGTTTGGCGTAACTGAGAAGCTGAACGGGGAGAATGCCCAGCGCATCTACGATTACCTTGTAGCGCAGTTCGCGAAGCCCGAATTCAGGCCCCGCCGCCTGTTTAACCGCTTTAATATTGAGACTCTCTGCACCACCGATGCCCCCTGGGACACTCTGGCGGAGCACCAAGCCTTACACCACGAAGGTTATACTAATATTCTGCCGACCTTCCGGCCTGATGGGGTAGTAAATGTGGCTGCTGCCAACTGGAAAGAGAATATTGAAAAGTTAGCGGTAGTTTCCGGGGTGGATATTACCAATTATGTCAGCTATATTCAAGCTCTGGAGGCTCGCCGCGCTTTCTTCAAGGAGCTTGGCGCAACTTCTACCGACCAGGCCGCTCAAAGTGCTTTTACCGGGCGGCTGTCCGAGCGTGAGGCTGACCTTATTTTTACTAACGCCCTGAAAGGTAATATTAACGAAGTAGCGATTAATCGCTTTATTGGGCATATGTTTATGGAAATGGCTCGTATGAGTGTGGAAGATGGACTGGTGATGCAGGTGCATATCGGCAGCTATCGCAACCACAATCAATCGCTTTATGAGCGGTTTGGCCCGGACAAAGGGGCGGATATGCCGCTTCAGACCGAGTGGACTCGTAACCTTAAACCGTTATTAGACGAGTTTGGTAACGACCCACGCCTTACCCTGATTTTATTTGGTCTGGACGAGACCAACTATAGCCGCGAATTGGCTCCCTTAGCTGGACATTATCCGGCAGTTTTGCTTGGCCCGCCCTGGTGGTTTCACGATAGTGTTAACGGCATGGTGCGGTATTTAGACCAGGTAATGGAAACCGCCGGATTATATAACACCGCCGGATTTAACGATGATACCCGCGCCTTTGCTTCTATCCCCGCCCGCCACGATGTCTGGCGCAGAGTGACCAGTGATTGGTTGGCTGGGCTGGTTTTGAAAGGGTTGGTGGACGAGGAGGATGCTCTGGAAATGGCCCAGGATTGCGCTTATCGTCTGGTCAAAAAAGCCTACAAGTTATAGAGAGACGATATTGAACCGCCAAGTTCGCCAAGTTCGCCAAGTAATTTTTTATTTCTTGCTGTCCTGATGGTTTGTTCCCTTATTTCTCAGGAGAGGGATAGAGTTTCTTGACCTAACTCCCCTGGCCCCCTTCCGATGTAGGGACTTGACGTATCGTGTCCGGGTAGGGCTAAAATTTCCCCCCTTGTTAAGCCCCCGGCAAACCAGTATAATAAGCCAGTGTTTAGTGACACCAACCGGGGACTCACTTCTGTTAAAACCGCCATTGAACAGTGATGGCCTATAACCAAGCGAGAATTTACTATAGATGGCAGGCGAACGACCACCCGACAATCCGCGTCGCGGCCCTTTTGACCCACGAGACGGCAAAAATAACGCCGGAAGCAATAATCAACCAAATCGGCCTCCAAACCAACCGCCGGGAAAACCGTCCGGGCAGCAACCCTATCGCCCTTTCCCAGACCGGGAGTATAACCGCTCAAATCGCCCGCCTGTCAATCCGCCCCAACCAAGTTTCCGGCCTACAGTTTCACCACCGCCCCCACCGAAGGATTTTTTCCCATCAAATGAAAAGCCTGTGGCCCCACCCGCCCGCCCTGCCCGTCCGCGCAAACCTAAAGGGGCTGTAGCTAGTCCTGCCCGCCCTGGCATTAAGGTTGGCCCGATTATTCTTTTTGGTTTGTTGTTCCTGTTTATGGGGGGGATTCTGGTAGGGCTGTTCCTGTTTACCCGCGCCGCCAGTGTTTTTAGTGGTATTTCGGTGCAAAGGGTAGATGTAAATGGGCAGCAAATCGCTGGCACAAATGTCAACGGCAACGGCAAAGTTAATGTTTTGCTGCTGGGAATTGACAGCCGCAAAGGAGATACCGCCGATGGAGTACGCAGCGACACCATGATTCTGGTGAGTATTGACCAGAGCGCGAAAACCGCTAACATGATTTCAATCCCGCGTGACCTTTGGGTGGATATTCCAGGGATGGGCAAAAATCGGATTAACGCGGCCTATTTCTTTGGCGACCAGAAGAATCCCGGCGTGGGTGGCCCACCTCTGGCAAAACTTACGGTAGAGCGCAATTTTGGCATTCAGGTGCATTATTTCGCCCAGGTGGATTTTGAGGGTTTTGAATCGGTCATAAATGCTATCGGCGGAATTACTATAGATGTTAAGAAGCCCGTGATAGATGCCGAATATCCTACCGAGGATTTTGGCTACAAACGGGTTTTTATCCCGGCGGGTATTCAGCAACTGGACGGCAAAACCGCTCTGGAATATGCCCGCAGCCGTCACGGTGATAGCGACCTGAGCCGCAACCAACGCCAGCAAGAGGTTTTGTTGGGAGTACGCGAGCGGGGAGTTAATTTGGGCCTGATTACCAATCAGCAACTAAGTGCCGCTTTGCAAAAAGCTATCAAAACCGATTTACAATGGGGTGATGTCCTCAGTCTAGCCCAAACCGCTATCGGTATGGACAAAGCGAACATCAAATCTTATGCTATAGATGCCAACCTTACCAAAGGGGCTAATATTGATGGTAACGATGTGCTACTACCAGATTGGCAGAGCATCGGCGAATTGATGAAGAAGTTTAACAACGCAAAGTAGGAAGTTTTACTATGAGCAATCCAACCCAACCAGCCGCTAACAAACCGCCCGCCCCCGTAGTCGTTTATCCCGCTCTGCTTGAGGCTTATAAATGGATGATTGGCCTGATTGGGCTGGCCTTGTTGGTAGGCGCAGTGGTTATGGATAACTCGGTTCTGAACTATTTCTCGCCGGAAAACTTCTTTACCTCTGACCTGTTATTCATCATTACCCTGATAATAACTGGGGTGCTGTGTAATCTGCTGCTATTTAATGTTCCCCCCAACGTCTATCTGACCCTGGCAATGCTGGTCTATCATGCGGCTTTTCTGATTTACCCGGCCTTTCCCGCTGCTCTGATTGCAGCAATTCCAGCCTTTGTAACCGAACTTACCCAGCTAAAACGGGGTACTTCCTACATCGCCCGTACCACCGGAATATATGTAATCTGTATCTTTGCCACCCGTTATACTTTTGAGTGGTTGGGAGGCGGGCCGTTAGTGGGCGATATTGGCCCGAAATATTTTGGGATTGTGTTGGTTTGTTTTGTGGTTTTCCGAATCTTTAACGACTCAATGGTAGCCTTTACCCAGCAACTTGAGGGACTCGGTTTCTGGCGGTCATTGCAAGCACGCTTGTTTAGTACCATTATTACCTATCTGGCGATGTTGCCGGGAGCAATGTTGCTGGCGGTTCTGAAATTTCAAACCGGGGCGGTGGCTTTTTTCTTTGGCTGTAGTATGGCGGTGGGGATTGGTTTTATCCTGAAGCGTTCCAGCGATGTGCGAAAGAGTGAGCGGCGGCGGCTGGAGGAAGTCGAGCAACTCAACGCCCGCCTTGCCCGCCAGAACGAGCAAAGTCTGACTCTGGGCAATCGTATCAACGAAACGCTGGAAGGCTTTTTGAGTTTGGTGCGCGATTATGCTGGCACATCCCAAGAACAAGAAGCCGCTATTGTGGAGATTACCGCTACGGTTGAGGAACTTACCCGCACCGCCGCCCAGATTGCCAGTAGTGCTGATAATGTGGCGAGTGCCGCCGAGGTAGCTATCGAAACGGCAGAACGGGGGCAGTCGGCGGTGGGGGATACTATCGAGTCTATCAGCGAGGTGCGCGAGAAGGCTCAGGAAATTGCCGCCCGTATTCTGAATTTGAGCGAAAAATCGGAGAAAATCGGCGAGATTGTCACCACTATTAACGCCTTTGCCAACGAAATCCGCTTGTTGGCTCTGAATGCGACAATTGAGGCCAGTGGGGCGGGGCCCTTTGGTCGACGGTTTGCGGTGGTTGCCAGCGAGGTTAACGCTCTGGCTGACCGTAGCCGTCAGGCTGCTCTGGAAATTCGTAATATCGTAGCCGAAATCCAGAGTGCCACTACCAGTTCGGTGCGGGTAGCCGAGGAAGGGTTGCAACGGATGGAGCGCAGTGTGGCAACCGCTACACAGTCCGAGATTGCCAATCAAGAAATTATCTCGCAGGTGGAGCGTACCGCCGGAGCAGCAGCCGCCATTTCCCTAGCAACCCAGCAACAACGCAGTGCCAGTGAGCAGGTTGTTACCAGTATGCACAACGTAGCGATTATGATTGGGCAGAACGCCGAGAAAGTAGCCGGGGTTTCGGTAGCCTCGCTGGAATTGCAGCGCATCGCCCGCGAACTCAGGTCAAACGATTAGAACAGAAGCAAGAATAAAGAACAAAGGAGTAAGAATAAAGAAGAATTATAGACCCTCTCCCTTTCTAAGGGAGAGGGTAGGGTGAGGGTTGTCCAATGCCCAACAGGTCTTTTGGAAATGTACTAGGGAAAGGGGTTAGGTTTGTACCCCTTCTTGCTCCTAAAGGGAGATTTACTATGAGTGATGCTGTCGAGAAAATGATGCGCCCATCGTCCTACAACCTGACTGAGCCGGAGGAAGCTACCCGGCTGATTTTTGAAAATGTTACTAGCGTGGAGGCCGAGGAAATCAGCCTGAGCGAGGGTTATTTGCGGGTGCTGGCGGAGGATATTTACGCTGACCAGAATATGCCGCCCTTCGATACCACTGCCGTTGACGGCTACGCTTTGCTGGCAGGGGATGGCAGCTCGCCCCGTCAGATTATCGGTGACCAGACCGCCGGACGCATGACTGACCAAACGGTTGTACCCGGAACAGCCATGCGAATTATGACGGGCGCACCTCTGCCACCGGGGGCGGATAGCGTGATTATGGTAGAGGATACCAGCGAGGACGGTCAAACCCTCAGCGTCAACAAAGCCCCTCCCCTGCACGATAATATTCGGCCTAACGGGCTTGACCTGAAAGCGGGTCAACTCATTCTAACTGCCGGAACGCTGTTAGGCGCGGCGGAACTTGGCTTGATTGCCACAGTTAACAAACCCCGTTTTCAGGCTATTCGTCTACCCCGAATTGCAGTGGTTTCGG
>Ga0209511_1000190_pt1 | contig 68346 bp, 52 predicted proteins | sample SSSSmetaG_FD_184141 | JGI IMG/M metagenome (GOLD analysis project Ga0209511, IMG submission 184141) | Glacier valley bacterial and archeal communities from Borup Fiord, Nunavut, Canada, to study Microbial Dark Matter (Phase II) - ​SSSS... | ecosystem: Environmental > Aquatic > Freshwater > Ice >... | reverse complement strand
GCATATTTAATTGGTTTGGTAGCCAATGCTAAGATAATCATTATCAATGATTTATTAGCTAAATATGCTGCTTTTTTTATTTCTATTTCTTTGAATATCAGGACTTTTTATTGGTGCGAAACTTTAGTTACTTTATATTAAAACGCTCCAGAACCCAATTGGCAGAATACTTTGGTGTTCAACGGCCCTCGTTGGCCCGAACGATAAAAGAACTGGAGGATGATGCTATCCTGGCAGTCAATGGACGGGTTGTGACGGTGCTTGATAGAAATAGGTTGGGGAGAATATAATTTAAATTCGATAAAGCGCTCAGTTTATTTCCTTAAATTTGTGTCTACAAATAACTTAATCAATGATGTCCTGTAGCAGACGTGATTTTTGAGTACCAGCGGCATAGCTCTGGTTGCGCCCTCCATACTTGCTTCTACAGGCATAAAAACCAAATAAATAGATAGAAAATGCTGAAACATTTTAGCGTAAGCGAAGAAGATTTAAAGAAGGTTTTGGCTGCTGCTTTGGAAAAAGGCGGTGATTATGCCGACCTGTTTTTTGAACATACATTCAATAACTCTGTAGGATTGAGGGATGGTGAAGTGAACACCGCTTCCTCCAACATCGATTATGGCGTTGGGGTCAGGGTACTGGCCGGAGATCAGACAGGCTATGCCTATGTGGAAAATACCACACTCGAAGATATGCTGAAAGCTGCCCGAACGGCTGCAAGAATAGCCAATGGGGCACCAACCAATCTGACAACAGAATTCGTAGTTAAGATAGCGCCTAAGAATTATTATGCGATCAAGCAGTCGTGGGAAGATATTACGGTGAAACAACGAATTCCTTTTGTTCAAAAGCTGAATGATCGCATTTTTGAATTGGATGCAAGGGTCAACAAAGTCATGGTGAGCCTTTCAGATAGTTCCTCCCACATTTTATTCGTGAATTCGGAAGGGGTGAGATATTACGATTACCGTCCCATGGCTTCTATGGTGGCAAACTGCGTGATGCTGGAAAACGGTGTTTACGAAAATGGAAGGGCTTCCAGATCGTTTCGGATTGGTTTTGAATTTCTGACAGACGGTTTAATAGAAGAATTGGCACAAGAAGCCATCGATGATACGGCCATTATGTACAAAGCCATCAAGCCAAAGGGTGGTGAAATGCCCGTTGTTTTTGGTGCAGGAGGCTCGGGCATTTTCTTGCACGAAGCTATTGGACATGCTTTTGAGGCCGATTTTAACCGAAAGGGGACGTCTATTTTCTCCAATATGTTGCACAAGAAGATTTGTGGAGATTTCATCAATGTGGTGGACGACGGAACCATTCCTTTCAATCGGGGATCGGTCAATATCGATGACGAAGGTGTGGATGGACAAAAAACATACATTGTACACGAGGGGATCCTCAATTCCTATTTGCACGACCGCATCAGTGCCAAACATTACAGCATCCCTTCCACGGGCAACGGCAGACGCGAGTCGTTCCGTCACGCGCCCCTTCCACGTATGCGGGCTACCTATATGGAAAACGGCAACGCTTCCGAACAGGAAATGATTGCTTCCGTTAAAAATGGCGTTTTTGTGAATTCCTTCACCAATGGACAGGTTCAGATCGGAGCCGGAGATTTCACATTTTTCGTGAAGTCGGGTTTTCTTATTGAAGACGGAAAACTGACCCAGCCCATCAAGGATATAAACATAATCGGCAATGGCCCGCAGGCTTTGGCAGACATCACCATGGTTTCCAACAATTACATCATGGACAATGGCACCTGGACCTGTGGCAAAGATGGACAGAGCTGTCCCGTAACATGCGGTATGCCGTCCGCTTTGGTGAGTAAGTTGACAGTTGGAGGTTTGAGCTAAAAAAGAAAAGAAAATGATATCAGATACATATAAGAAACTGGCCAGATGGGCCATGGAATTTAGCCTTAGTAAGGGATGTCAGGCAGCCCGGGTTTCTGTCTATTCAGGATCGGATACGGAATTTGAGATTCGCGACAAGCAACTGGACAAACTTCAGCAATCTTCCGAAAATCAGATGGTTCTGAGTCTGTATGTCGATGAACGCTATGGTTCCTTTTCCACCAATCGCATGGAAAAGAAGGAGTTGGAGAAGTTTATCACAAATGCAGTGGAATCTGTGCGCTATCTGGCACCGGACACCCTTCGTCAGCTACCGAATTCCGATAAGTATTACAAAGGTGGACAGCCTGACCTGATCATCCATGACCCAAAAATATCGACGCTTCAGCCCGATGAACAGTTGCAGCTTGCACAAGATGCAGCAAATGAAATTCTGGGTACCGATGAGCGCATACTTTCTGTGCAATCGGCCTACAACGATGGTGAATCTTTCTCTTATATGATTGCCAGCAATGGCTTTGAAGGCGAGAACTCGGTGAGCTACTTTAGTTTGTCTGTCAGTGTTTCTGTTAAAGGTGAAGGGGAGTCCAGACCGGAATCGTACTGGTTTGACCAGGCGCTTTCTTTTGAGGACCTAATCAAAAAAGACATTGGTAAGATAGCACTCGAACGGACTTTGCGTAAGCTGGGTCAGGAAAAAATAGAGTCTGGAAACTACTCGATGATTGTTGACAACATGAACAGTGTGCGTCTTTTATCGCCCATTCTTTCGGTTCTGAACGGATCGGCTTTGCAACAAAATAATTCCTTCCTATTGGACAAAAAAGGAGAGCAGGTGCTTTCGGATAAAGTGACCCTTGTAGATGACCCACATATTCCCCACAGTTTTGGTTCCCGTTATTTTGACAGCGAGGGGGTGGCTACACAGAAACGCTCTATTTTCAACAAAGGTGTACTGGAAACCTATTTCATCGATACGTACAACGGCTTGAAAATGGGCGTAGAGCCAACCATCAGCGGCCCTTCGCATCTGATACTTGAACAGGGTCCGCATTCCATGGAAGAAATGATTGCTGCTCTGGATAAAGGCATTCTCGTGACCGGTTTCAATGGTGGTAACAGCAACAGTTCCTCCGGTGATTTTTCCTTTGGTATTGAAGGTTTCCTCATTGAAAATGGAAAATTGACACAGCCTGTATCCGGCATGAATATCACCGGTAATATGCTGACGCTTTGGAACAATCTGGCTGAGATTGGAAACGATCCGCGGGTGAATAATGCGTATCAAATACCTTCTCTGAGGTTTGAGGATGTGGATTTTAGTGGGCTTTAATAAGTGAGATGTCAGTGTTTCCGACACCTGCATCTTCCTGATTCTAATTATTTTTCAACTGCAAAATCTCCCTGGAATGACTTTCAAGGGAGATTTTTGCTTCCTGAGCTCCGGTAAGTACTTTTAAGTCAATCTTTGCTTTCTCCTTCATTATTCGTACAATCTCTTCGTTGTTTTTGGCATAACGCACTGCTGAGGTAGCGTATGCCCGGAAAATATCTACTTCATAGACATTCATTACGTGCCGGAAAGCGATCATCATTTTAGTTAGTTTTTTAATCCGCTTTTCACTTATTTCCCCCAGTGTAAAGCTGTCTTCTCCCAATCGGAGTGGTATGCGTAGATGCAATAACCTTTTTAACTCTGACCCATCGGCTTGTTTTTGAACACGGGATATTAATAGTCTAACGGCATTTGATCCGATTTCTATCGCAGCGACTTTAGATAGTACCATTTTTTCGAGTTTTTATTTAGCGAAAAAACAGAATTTCATATTACATAAAGAAGTCAATAGAGTTACATTAATAATTAAAAAGTGACATAAAAAGTCTGTCACACTCCTGTAGCTCCAATTTAGCAAATACGAAGCTGCATTGTCACGATTTTAAAATGTTGATCAAATACTTTTGACCTGAAAGTTATTCATCTATCAGGTTATAATGAAAAAGGTTTTAGTAGTATTGATATTTGTTATTTTAGTGATTAAATCCTTTGCCGAGGGTACTATACAAGGTATAGTAAAAGATGCCGAGACAGGTGAGGCTATTATTGCATGCAATGTTGTTGTTCAAGGTACATCGCTTCGAGCGGTCACAGGCATGGATGGAGACTTTACAATTAAGCATATTCCGAATGGTACTCACAATTTGGTTTTATCCTTGATTTCGTATGAAAAAACAATCCAGACTGAAACAGTCACATCAGGTAGTCTCTCGAACATCGAATTCTTATTAAAACCGGCATCAACTCTTTTAAAAAATGTTTTAGTGACAGGCGTTCGCAGAACGGATTCTGAAATTTCACTTTTAAAAGGGAATCGATTAAATCTTTTGACGGTTAACGGTATTTCTTCCCAACAGATTTCCAGATCGCAAGATAGAGACGCCTCAGAGGTGATCCGTCGAATTCCAGGTGTGACCATACGTGATGGTAAGTTTGTTATAGTGAGAGGTTTGACGGAGCGGTATAATTCGGTCTGGCTGAATGGATCATCTACTCCCAGCAGTGAAACGGATGTTCGTGCATTTTCTTTCGATATCATTCCCAGTGGACAAATAGATCATATCCTGATCTACAAATCACCTGCACCCGAGTTGTCTGCTGATTTTGCAGGAGCAATGATTAACATCAAATCTCGTAGCATGGTGGATAAAAACACCCTGACATTCTCCTATTCCTATGGTTTTCACAATGGAACTACCGGCAAGGACTTTTATACGTATCAAGGTGGTAAAACTGACTGGCTGGGTTTTGATGATGGTACACGAGCCATCCCATCTGGTACCCCCTCAACGGATGCGTACAAACAGCTTTTTGATCAGACCAATGCGGAGAAAATTACTCAGATAAACGCTGCCAGTAAAGCATTTAATACCATAATGACTCCGATGAAGAAAGTGGCTGCTCCGGATGCTGATTTTCAACTGAGCATGAACAGACGTTTTACCTGGGGTAATTTTTCCGTAGGTTCCATTTCTTCGCTTGGGTATAATTCGACCAACACCACGGAGAGCAGTTTTAAGGCCGGATATGTCGTTTATCCCGATACATCGTACCGTTACAATCAAAAAAGTTACATGTCTAAGGTTCGGGTGAGTGCCTTGTCCAATTGGGCTTTTCTGTTTGGCAACAATCAAAAGATAGAATTCAGAAACCTGTTTAACAATTACGGGATGAGTAAAACCGTAATGAAGGAGGGTGCCGACTTTTATTATGGTGCAAACGAACGATCCTATGAGCTTTCCTATGAGTCACGTACCACGTATTCAGGGCAGTTGGCTGGAACACATTCTTTTAACAACGATAACACAAAACTGGATTGGGTAGCTGGATATTCGTATGCCAATAAAAATCAGCCGGATATTCGTAAAGTGAAAAGTACTTTGGGATTTGATAATGACCCCGGGTCTGCGTATGCTATTAATGTTACCGGACAGGTGGTTGTTGATGCATTGGGCCGGATGTCCTTGTATAACGCCGAAAATATTTGGAATGGTGCTTTCAATTTAAACCAAAAAGTTCGCTTAGGTTCTATCCAGTCTGAATTGAAAACAGGTCTGTATGTCGAAAAGAAAAACAGGAATTTTAACTCGAGGGTTTTTGGTTATATGCGTGGTCCAAACAGCAGTTTGAATAATGTTTCCATAAAAAGTTACAACAATACCTCCGCCTTTTCAGACGACATGTTTGGTTCTATAAATGATTTATTTCAAAACAAGATAGATTATAAAACAGGTACTGTACTTGCTGATGCTACCGATAAAGCAGATTCTTACTCTGCTGAAAATAGTTTGATTGCAGGTTATTTGGGTTTAAATCTGCCTTTAACCAAATGGTCCAATATTTACATTGGCGCCCGGGTTGAAAAAAATAAACAAACGATGAATAGTTTTAAACGGGATGGTGCAAGCAGTACACCGGTTATGGTGAATAACGATACGTTGAATATTTTTCCTTCCATAAATATGACAATGAATCTAACCGATAAAGTGTTGGTCCGCTTTGCGGGGGGACAGACTATCAACCGTCCAGAGTTTAGAGAAATAGCACCATTTGTATTCTATAGTTTCGAAGAGAATACGACCATTTACGGCAATCCGAATGTGAAGAATTGCTATATTTTAAATGGTGACGCCCGGATAGAATGGTATCCCACATCGGATGAGTTGTTATCGTTGGGTGTTTTTTACAAAGACTTTAAGAATCCCATCGAATCGAGAGTGCTTTATACCGGATCGGGCTGGAATTATACGTTTGATAATGCTGAAAAAGCGAAATCCTATGGTTTGGAGATGGATGTTCGCAAAACACTGCATGAATTTAAGGATGCCGGTGCATTCTCCTTTTTAAGCAAACTAAGCCTTTTGGTCAATGCTTCCATTATTAAGTCCGAGATTTTAATTGATTCGCCTACTGAACGCACTGGTACCAGGGAATTGCAAGGACAATCGCCCTATATCGTGAATTTTGGTGCTTACTATCAGGATACTGAATCAAAACTGACAGCCAGTATCATGTACAATGAAGCAGGAAAAAGGCTCAGTTTGGTTGGTGATAAAACGATTCCTCATGTCTACGAGATGCCATTTCACTCTTTGGACTTATCGTTCGAAAAGGGTATTACCAAGTGGGCTAGTGTGAAACTGGGTATTAAAAATTTATTGGATGATGAAGTCGTATTTCAACAATTGGATGAATATACGGATCCAATCACCGCTCTTCCACAATCTAGAATTGAAGTAAAACAAAGATACAAACCAGGTATGCAAATTAAGTTTGGAGTAAATATGATTTTTTGAAATGCAATGAAATTTATTTAAAAACAAAAACTAAAAAAGATGAAAAAGAATTTACTATTAGGCGGTCTGTTGTTAGTAGCATCCTCTATGATGGCTGTTAATTCGATTGACAATGATTTTTTTGACAAGGTAAATTACCGCGGTGCTTTTGGTACTACAGACTGGACAACAGGATGGTCCAATTTTGATCCTCAAAACGCTGCTTATGGTGCAACTACCGTAACTATTGCTGCAGGTGACATCACAGCCAATACCACTTGGACCAAAAACAATGTGTATTTGTTGAATGGCTGGGTTTATGTAAAAAGTGGAGCAACTTTGACCATTGAAGCAGGTACGCTGATTCGTGGTGACAAAACCAATAAAGCGGCTCTGATCATTGAAAAGGGTGGCAAACTGATTGCCAACGGTACAGCATCAGCACCCATTGTTTTTACCTCTAATCAACCTGCTGGAAGTCGTACGTATGGCGATTGGGGTGGTTTGGTCCTTTGCGGTCAGGCTCCAATCAATCCTACCGGTGGTTCAGCTATCATTGAAGGTGGTGTTGGTTCTACGTATGGAGGAACAGATCCATTAGACAATTCAGGTAGTTTAAAATACGTTCGCCTTGAATTTGGTGGTATTGCTTTTGTTGTGAACAGCGAAATCAATGGTTTGACTTTCGGAGGTGTTGGTTCTGGTACAACAGTCGATTATGTACAGGTTTCGTATGCCGGTGATGATTCTTACGAATGGTTTGGTGGAACAGTAAATGCAAAACACCTAATTGCATTCCGTGGTTGGGACGATGATTTTGATACAGACTATGGTTATTCGGGAATGGTTCAATATGCCGTTTCTTTACGCGACCCGGCTATTGCTGACCAGAGCAGTTCCAACAGTTTTGAATCCGATAACGATGCAAGTGGTTCACTAAATGCTCCTTTTACCTCTGCTGTTTTCAGTAATGTGAGCTCATTCGGACCATTGGTTACACCTACTACAACTATTAACGCACTTTATAAACGCGCTATGCACATCCGTAGAAGCAGTAAATTGCAGATATACAATGCGGTTTTTGCAGGATGGCCTACTGGAATGTATATTGACGGTATCACTACTCAGGCAAATGCTATAGCCAATGAATTGAAGTTACGCAATTCAGTACTTGCTGGAATGACTACCAATATTGATGTTCCTGCTACTCAAACATGGGATAAAGCTGCAGCTACTACATGGTTTCAAACAGCTGACTTCAAAAATGCTGAATATACTTCAACTACCGATTTAGGCATTGTTGATCCATTCAATTTGGCTGCTCCTAAGTTTAATCTGTCCACAGGGTCTGTTTTGAATACCCAATCGAATTGGTATATTCCTTCAAGCTTATTAACGAAAAAATCTGACAGTAAAGCACTTATCGTCTATTCAAATCCTGCTCAATCAGAAGTCAGCGTTGTCTTACCTTTTGAAAAAAGTAGCGCAGTTAGTCTATCGTTAGTAGATATTACAGGCCGTGTAGTTTATAGCAAACAAACCATTGTAACAGATGTTGAAACTATCAATGTCGCTGGTCTTTCCAACGGTATCTATTTAGTGATTGTGAAACAAGGCGATGTAAAATTGACGCAGAAATTAGTTGTAAATAACTAAATAATAGTAGTCTACGTATGAAAAAGCTTTTTGTTCTTGTTGCAGTTGCAGCTTTTGGATGTACTCTTGCTTCAGCTGAAACAATTGAACCACAAACATCTCTTCAGTTTGACGGTGCTAATAGCATTGATTGCGGTGTGAACACTGCTTTTACAAATGTGGATGCTTTCACTGTCGAAGCTTGGGTCAATTACGATGCTATAACTGGTGATGGCGGATATATTGCTTCCACTGAAACAAAGGTTGATGGAGTTCGGGCTGGATGGGTATTGAAAGTGGAAGGTGGTGTATTTAGAATCAAAATTGGTGATCCATCATCTTGGCCAGGAGCTGCTAGTAGATCTACTGTGGAATTGAATAAATGGTATCATGTTGCTGGAACCTACGACGGAACTCATTTGAATCTTTATATAAATGGAGTGTTGGATGGTACAACAGCTATTTCCACTCCAATGAACTATGGAGTTGCTTCCATGGTTCTTGGAAATGGTACTATATCTTATTCAAACAGATGGTTGCAAGGCAAACTGGCTGATGTACGTTTCTGGAATGTCGCTCGTACTGCTGAAGAAATTGCAGCTAAAAGGACTCCTGGGTCACTTACCGGAACAGAAACCGGCTTGGTTGCCAATTGGAAAATGAATGAAGGTATAGGGGCAAATGTTGCTGATGCTACCGGTAAATTCACTCAGGCTATTGACCCACAGGCCATTACATGGAGCGCTACTGCAACCAAACTTCAGAACATCAAAAATTCAAAAGATATTGATGCACTCGTAAGTGGACAATCTGTAACTGTTGCAAACAATTCAAAATCAGCTTTGTCCGTTACCGTTTTCAATATGACTGGTGCGAAAGTTTCTAGCTTTAAGGTAGAAGCGGGTGACTCTTCTGTAAAAGAATTAAAAGGCTTGAATGGCGTTTATTTCTTGAATGGTATTACAGAAAGCGGTGATCAATTGATCAAAAAAGTGTTGTTTAACTAATTGAACAGCGCAATAAAGAAGTAAAATAAAGAGGGTATTTTCAAATGAAAAGTTTTGAAGATACCCTTTTTTTATCACGGTAACACGAATGTGAATTTGATACTATTATGCAAGCAATTTCAGCACTACAACATACTCGCTCCATTCAAAAAATTGATGCATTGTCTCTGGCACTTGACTATGCAGGTCTTTCATGCGATGAGATCATAAATAAGCGTGATGAGCTGCAAAAGCTTTACGAAGCCCATCACCAATTGATCGTGGAGCTAACTAAAAATGCTGAAGATTACTATCGACTATCCAGGTTGATACGACAAAATTATCAACTTCAGAGAAATAAACTTAAAGCAAATACGCCTCCAACTTCAAGCAAAAAAGAAATCCGGCTATAACATATAACCGGATTTTATTAATCATAAGGATTTCACAAATTAGTCCTCGTAGTCCTCGTTGATTTTAAACTCTTCAAACCATTCATACTCTTCTATAAGACCTTTTTCTTTAAGAGATAAATATTTTTCAGGTCTACTCCTATATTTTTCTGGCTGAAAGGAATATTGAAGATCTATCATGTGATGTGCTTTATTACTATAATTAGTTTCCATTATATTTATTTTTTAATTTAAAAACGGGTATTTTAATCACTGCGAAAGAATTCTAAATGGCAGTAACAATCGTTGAAATATTGCTTTGCAAACTTGTTAACTCAAGCATAAAAGAGTTCTCTGCGGTACGTGACCAATAGTTGAATGCCATTGTTTTTTTATAGCTTGGAACAAAACCGATCAGCAAGTCAAGGTCAAATTTATTTGAACTGACCCCCGCACCTGAATGAATGGCGTCAAGAACATTGCATTCTTGTTCAATATGAGTAGGTACCATTAAAACCGGTTTCTGCATATACATTGCTTCACAAACGGATTCAAAACCACCGGTAGTGGCATAGGCCTTAGAATAGGCCATGAACTGTAAGAATAGGGCATCACTCAATTGATGCAACGACAACTTAGGTGTTATTTTCTCTGTTCTTTTCCCGTTCTTTTTATCCCAAAAAAAATGAAGTTTTTGATTGGGGTTATTTTTGCTCCATTGAATCAACTCCTTTGCAAATCCGGTATTGATCATATAACCATGAATATAATCGCCCTCAGAAGTCTGTTGATGCAACACTTCTTTTCGTAAAAGTGGAGGAACGATGGCTATTTTACCATATTGTAATGTCTTTTCTTCTCTAAAAGAAAGTGCTAATATCTTAAATGAGTTTATGGAAGTAAGCCTTGTGTAAAAATTCAGTAATTTAAACTGATTGATGTTTTTTCCTGTATACTTGAAAGCCGGAGTCAAAAAGTAATACTGATGTGCTACATTGATCATGGGTGGTCCAGGATTAAACAAACCATAAGTAATACCACAAAGTAGTTCGTAAAAATTGATCACAACATCTGGCTGATGGTCTAAAATAGTGTGACGAATGGTGAGAATGCTTTGAAGAAAGATGGGTAAGACCGTGATGTTGTATAAAATACTTACAAACAAAAAGGATTGTTTACCCTTGGGGGTAGGTAGGAAATTTGGACTTTGAAACTGAATAATTTCCGAATTGATTTTATTTGTGAAAAAATCCGGCAGTCGACGTTTGGCACTGCCTCCAACCATTACAGCCACTACTTCATGACCATTTCGTTCCAGCATTGACTTTAAGCTCAAGGCCTGGGTAAAATGACCTCTACCTTCGCCCTGAACTACAAATAGATATTTCATGTAGGATTATCTTTAGAAGATTTGACTTAGAAAGCTATTTGAAAATGCAACCCTCATTGGACTTTTTGATAGTTTGGGCAGTTCGTAAATTTCCATCGGTTTAGGCAATTCCACCGAATTATTGTGCATATAAACTTCCCAGGTGCCATCTTCGTGTTCAAGCAATGCAGACATACTTTCCACCCAATCACCTGAATTTAAATAATGAATACCGTCTATTATGGAGTTCGCTGGTTGGTGAATGTGTCCGCAAATGATACCGTCTGCATGTCGCGCTCGTGCCAGCAAGACCAGTTCATTTTCATAATCTGAAATATACGAAACGGCTGATTTTACTTTTTGTTTAATGCTTTGTGAAAGAGAATAATAGGGTAGCCCTTTTTTAGTGCGGTATAAATTGTAGATCCGATTGAGCCATAAGAGGAAGGTGTAACCTACATCTCCAAGTTTTGCCAGCCAAACCATTTTAGAAGTCACATTGTCGAAAATATCACCATGAACCACATAGTAACGTTTGCCATTTTTTTCATGGGTGTAGTCTTTTACTATGGAAAAATTGGCGAATGAAAATGGAGCCAGAAGATCAATAAAATCATCGTGATTACCTCGCACGTAGATTACTTTCGTATTGTGGTTTTCCATCATTTTCATGATTATTTTGAAAAAATCGGTGTGTTCTTTTTTCCATTTTCCTTTTCCACCTTTCTGAAGATTCCAGCCATCAATGATATCACCATTTAAAATAAGCGTATCGCAGTTTACAGTTCGCAAAAAATCAGCCAGTTGCTTTGTCTTTGAGTGTTCTGTTCCGAGGTGTACATCAGAAATGACAATTGTTGGATAATAGTTGAGATTGTTCATTTTTTTATATTTTTACAAAGAAACTTCTCCTATATTGCGACATTAAAACAACAGAATGACAAAGCTGTGTTTTTTGTAGAATACATAGATAAACTGATGATTACCCGCCATACAGACATACGCACCTATACCTTTGCCGAGAGTTCCATTAATCCTGGTGGTTTCGCATTGAAATCACTCGAGGATGTCTATACGGCAGAGTTTTGGGAATCGGAGCGTCCACACAGGCACGCCTATTATGCCATCATGTTTATCGAAAAGGCACAGGCATTCATTATGTGGATTTCAACGAATATGGTATTTCTCCACCCATCCAGGAAGATGATAAAAAAATGCCTGTTTACCTCAATATTCTAAGTCAGATGGCCTATTTCACACAGGATATAGAAAATTATACGACGGAAGCATTTGGTTCCCTGTTGAGGCTTTTCCTGATACAATGTAATAGCCAGTGTACCTCTGTCAAAATGCAGAATACCCAGCTGGTAGAAGTTGGCTTTTCATATGGGGTTCTATGAACCGGCTCATTTCAACAACTTTTTTAAGAAAATGACGAGTATCAACCCTACAGAATTCAGAAATTCTGCCCGTCAGTCCTGATAATTCCCAGGATTTTTGCCCGTCAGTCCTGATTTTTGCAATCATTCGCCTGATTTCTTTACTTCACGTCGATTTTTCTCGCCGTACTATTGTCATAGAAAATAAAACAAGACAAAATGAAAACGACGCTTCACAAATCAGATACACGCGGACATGCCAATCACGGTTGGCTGGACTCTCACCATACATTCAGTTTTGCTAATTATTACAATCCGGAACGCATTCATTTTGGCGCCCTCAGGGTATTGAACGATGATCGCATCACTGGTGGAGAAGGTTTTAGCATGCATCCACACGATAATATGGAAATCATTTCCATTCCATTATCCGGTGCTGTGGAGCATAAAGACAGCATGAAAAATGTCGCTGTCATCCAGGCTGGTGAGATTCAGGTTATGAGTGCAGGAACTGGTATTTTCCACAGTGAATACAATAAGAACTTGAAAGAGGAAGCAGCCTTTCTTCAAATCTGGGTTTTCCCGAAAGAAAAAAATACAACACCCCGTTACAGTCAAATATCTTTGGCCGATGTGGCAGTACCAGATACACTGTACCAGATTGTTTCACCGAATCCCGATGAAAAGGGCGCTTGGATAGGGCAAGAGGCCTGGTTTCACTTGGGTGATCTTTCAGAAGGTTGGAAGGGTACTTATTCCTTAAAGAAAAAAGATTCGGGAGTCTATCTATTTGTCTTGGAAGGCAGCATCAATGTGGCCGGACAGATCCTGGAGCGACGCGACGGACTTGAAGTCTGGGAAGTTGACAGTCTTGATATTGAGGCAACAGTTCCATCCAGATTATTGGTGATGGAAGTGCCAATGACATTATAAACATTTTAATACAGAATAATATGAAAACAGTTAAAGCATTTTTCGCAACAGATACCCATTCCTGGCCTTTGATGATAGCACGAATTGCTTTGGGCGCAGTAGTTCTTCCTCACGGTATGCAAAAAGCATTAGGTCTTTTTGGAGGTTATGGTTTTGAAGGAACGGTCGGTGGACTTACATCCATGGGGTTACCACTCATCCTTGCAGTTATGGTCATTTTGGCAGAGTTTGCCGGCAGCATTGGTGTGATTCTTGGTTTGGGATCCCGTTTCATGGCTTTATCCATCTTTTTGACAATGTCTGGAGCAATGGTGCTGGGTGGACACATTCACAACGGTTTCTTTATGAACTGGTTTGGTGCACAAAGTGGGGAAGGTATTGAATATTTCATCCTGATTATCGGATTGGCTCTGGCTGTAGTAATTGGTGGAGGAGGAAGGTGTGCATTCGATAACCTCATTTCGAAGAAGTTGAAATAATAGGTAAATAGGTTTTTTAGGTTGATTCGGTTTTTAAAAGGTAAAATCCGAAAGGGAAGTGAAACAACCCCTCCGGATTTTTTGTGCCTTCATTTTTACAATATGGTTTTATTATTGAATGTGGAAACATCTATAATATCCTGACTGTCATTGTCAAAAGTTACTTCTACGCTATCCCCGACTGTTGTAACCGGGAACTCGTTGGAAATTTGGGAGGAACCGATGAATATAAATTTACTACCACTCAAGGTGAAGTAATAAAAGGTGTTGCCATTTTTAATATCACCGTTAATCCTGGTGATGACTGCTTTGAGTAAATTCTTTTCAGTCTTACTTTTGGCATTGAGTTTACCGTTTGTTGCATTGAAAGCGCTTTTATAAGCCATCAGGCATTCTCTCAGCGTATTGCCCACGCCTACGATTGTATAATCTTCAATGGCTACCATGGCAAACATTTTCACGAGTCCGCCATTGTCTTTTAGCGTAATTACATAGGTAGGGATGTTGTTGATGTTGTATGGAATAGGTGCTGCGGCATAATAGCCTTTTTCCTGTACTTTTCCTTTGGCCGAATTTTGGGCGGCAAATTCCGTTGCTCCGCTCTGTTTATACCAAATTGCTTTTTTAGTTCTGGAATCGATCAGCACAAAACCCACTGTTGACTCATCAGACCCAATTGATGTGAGGCCAGTATACCAATAAGCCCTGTTGTCATCACCATAGACCAATGTCACAGGTTCCGTAATCTGAAGCTTGTTTTCGTTGGAGAAGTTCCAGTAACCTTTTACATAGAGTCCCCAGTCGTTTAATTGTTTTTCAATAAAATTGGAAGGTTGAATCCGGTCAATCCACAAAGGAGCATCCTTGATGGAATATTCATTGATTTCGCCCGTTTGTGCATTTAAAACGACAACTCCATTAGCTTCTTCGCCGTAAAAACCAATCGTTTTCTTGTATTTTGTCACGACCCAATAGGGTGTTCCTTCGTCATTAATTTCAAATGTATAATCGGTAAGTCCCTGAAACATGTACCCTTTGAAATACAGATATCGTTCGAGATCCTGAAAGAAATAGGAATTCGATTGATATTTTATTTTGACAGGTTTACCTTTCACCTCCTGAACCAGACGAACATCGCGCTCGTCGGTTGCATTGACCATCACATAACCACTTGATCCTTCCATGTTTTTTTGCCATTTAAAAAAACCGGAATGGAGCAGTGGTGCTACCCAATACAATCCGTCGTTGACCTTTTGAATACTGAAAGTTCCCAACACTACCTGACTTCCCAGGGCTGGTTGCGAACCCAAAACCTTATCGCCCAACACCTGAGCGAGCGATTGATCCACTACCCGGATTTTATCAATGGAAATGGGCATCATATGATTGGAAAGGTTTTTGCCGATTTCTACATTTCCAATCAATTCTTTGTATGCCTGATTTCTGAACAAAGCCCAAGAAGAAATAAATGGTACGATAATCATGTAAACAAGCAAAACGCCACAAATAATAGCAGGGAATTTACGCAGTTTATTGTTAAATTGAATTGTTTGTCCGACCATGACAAAGGTGAACAATTGCTTGTTCAGAAAAAGCCAGAGCACCAACAAAAAAGCGAATAAACACGGCAGTCCCCAAAATCCGTAGTTTAGTACTGGCATGTAGAAGTAAAGTACCAAAAAGGCGGCCAGAGCCGTTAAGATGATGTTTTTGATCGTTTTCATAGGTTCAAGTTCTGATTTGTATATGCGAAGATATTCTAAAATAATGATTTAGAGCAGTTAATCATAAAGTTCTTGCAAAACGCTCAAAGACTTGATACTCGGAAAATCCGTCAGATGCATCCGATAGTAGTTGAGCATTTGTCTAAGTATTTCCACTCTTTGGTGTCGTTCAAATTGGAAGACGTGCATGTTCTCGAAGTTCATGCGCATCAGAACGGCAAAGTTCGTGGCTTCACGAGGGGTCAGCCAGGCGTTGTGCTGAGGCCGGGTGGGAGTGAATGCGCCTCCCTGAAGGTCGAAGTACCAGTTTGGCTGTTGATCTTCCACATTGGGATAAAAACCCAGGTATCGGGTGAGTTTGATGAGAAAGACCAGGTGAAAGTTGGCCATGCCTTTTTCGCAGAGGTCCAGGTACTGAATGGATCGAAACAGGTAGTCGTACAGGGTAGGATTTTTCTCCATTTCACGTAAGGAACGGTAAAGAACCTCGGCCAGAAATAGCGATACGACATTTTTGACCGGGTTGTAAGGTATACCTGTAAAACTATAAATGGAGCGGATTTCCTTGATACGCTGCAGGCTTCGGTTGTTTTTGTGTTCGGCTTCAATTTCGACCAAAGACAAGGGCATAAAAAGCGCACTCTTCAGGTTTGATCGCTTGCTATGGCTTCTCGTAGCCAAATAACTTACCCGACCAAAATCCTCTGTATACAGGTGTACAATATTGGTTGTGTCGTTGTATGCCAGGCAATGTAAAACAATAGCCTTAATCTTGATCAGCATTTCAACATTTTATTTTGAAGGTCAGAATTTCACTGAGCCTCCGATCATTGCAGTGAAGCCATGTACAGCATATCCATTCCATACTTCGTAGCGTTGATCCAGTAAGTTGTTGACATGAAGGAATATCCCTACATCTTTTGTCAGCTTATAATTTGCACCAATACTCAGGTCGTTGATGGTATTCATCACTTCACAGAAGTCTGTTTTGGTAGTTGTATATCGCATGGCTTCGACCTTGTAATCAATGAAAAGGTTCAATTCATCAATGGGCGTGAAGTCTGCTCTGACTCTGGTTTCAAGTCCTGGCTTGTACCATGCCTTGCGTCCGTTATCTTTCAGTAGATTATCCACATTATTGTCCGAGCTGAAATTTACATATTTGTTGTAATAAACTTCACCCTGAATGGTCAGTAAACTTCTGAAAGAATACAGGCCGTTCATTCCAATCCAAAATCGGTTTGAATTCATGTATTTGACATCAAATAGATTACCGTAAGTATCATTGACTCCTGCAGCAAGGGGATAAGCGTTGAAAAAGGCAGGCACATTATTGGTGATGTCGTAACCAGCAGCCGGGCTTAACCGGAGGTTGGTAAATGGCCTATAGTCTATTTGTCCGCTCAGGTCTATCACTTTCCAGGCTGATTTAAGGCGAATGGCTGGATCCAGATAAGGATTCATTTCTAAGCCTTCCCGATAGGAAAGGGGTTGAACACCTCCGTCCAGCTTCACTTTAAAAGAGGCTTTTTCACTCAATGCTGTAGAGGCAGAAGCAACGATATTTGGTTTCACCAGTTCGTTGAGCAGGGTAGGGATGGACAGCTTTAATCCAGCGGTCAACAACCATCTTTTATAGGTCATTCTACCGTAGGGCGTAAATTCAAACCAACGTCTGTCGGCAAAATTAGTATCTGTATTGCTGGAGTTGGAACCGTTTAAGGCATAGCTGACAGGAGTACGATAGGTGAAACTTCGCATTTGGGCATCGAGGCCAAGATGAAACAATTCATTGATATCATAATTCAAAGCTCCTTTCAGGCTGAATTCCTTTTCTCGTCCGGCTTTACTATCTGATGTTCCTGAGTATTCAAATCCTTTGCCAAGTCGGAATAAATGGCCTTCAGCATATAGTTTGTAGGAAAAAGGCTGGCCCATATCTTTGGACTTGATGTTCAATCCAAATTCACTGTCTGAGGACCACTGTCCGTTGGGTGGTGTCAACGCATTGGCAGGAAGAATACTGGTTCTCCAGGTGCCGTAATAGTTCCAGGCGTTGTATTTTTCTGAAAGGTGTGCGTCTATTTCTGTGTTTTCCAGATGAAGCTTATAGGATGCCCGAAGATCGTTTTTGTTGTTGTAGGCACGAACCGATTCTTCGTTGGAATTGAGGATGTCTCCAAAAACAGAACGGTGCATAAAATTGACGTCGAGTGCTTGATTGGTTTGGCGAAGCAGATTCAGTTGTGCATCTCCAAGAAATGAACGGTGACTTCCTACTCCCAAACGGATAAAACCAAACTGGTTACTGGCCGGGAAGGGAATATCTATCCCTGCAGCAGGCAATGGATTGTAATCTCCATGAATAGTCGTTGGGCTTTCGGTAATAGAAAAGGCCAGTGGTTGCTTTTGCACTTTTATGGTTTCGAGATCCGGAGTAGCAGGCAGTTTCTCGGCCGGTCCTACGGTGGGTTCGTATTCCTTCTCCATGACCAAATCCCTTTGAATCAAGGTATCTTTTGAGGTGGCTGTCGCTTTCTTTTTTGTCGTTTGAGCATTCAGGGAGGTAGCGATTAAAGTACATCCTGCAAGAACAAGTATTGTATAGGTCTTCATAATTATTTGCTTCTTTTGGCTATGGCACTCAGACGAGTAGAAATCATTTCCTGAACATCATTGTCGGTCTTGTAATTTTCTTTCAAACTCAATAAATATTGCTTGGCCTGGAAATCATCTTTGCGTAAAATGTTTATATCAGCTAGCAATACAAAACTTCTGGCCAGCCAATAGGAATGGGAAGTGCCATCTTTAATAAAGTTTTGTATCAACTTTTCGGATTCTTTCATAGAGCCTTTCTTGAAAAGATAATCAGCCAGTCTGAATCGGCTTTCGGCACCAAAAGCAGTCTGTGTTTCTACCGACAAAGCTTCCAAGTCGATTTTTGCTTTGTCTTCCTGACCATTTTCCAACAAGGATAAGGCGCGGTAATAGCGGGCTTCTTTCTGGATGTCTGTGCTTAGGCTGGCTTCATTGATTAGGTTGTTTGCAGCCTCAATAGCTTCTTTCTTTTCGTTGTTAAAGTACAAACAACGAAGTTTTCCAAGTTTGGCGGCTATACGGGTATTTTTTTCCGTAGCAAGCGATTCCATCAGTTCAAAATTGGGAAGGGCTTTGCTGTAGTTCTTATCTTCATAATAGGTTTCAGCTGCCATTTCTGCTGCTTCTGCCTGAAATTTATGACCTGTCTGCTTCGCTACAAAATCAAGATGTTCAAGGGCTTCATCTTTTTCTTTTTTCAGCATCAACAAGTTCCCAAGGTGATAGTGGCAGTCTGTTTGAAATGCTCCTGAAGGAAATTTGGTCAGATAGGCTTTGAAACTTTTAATGGCGGCATCGTTTTTACCATCCATCAACAAGTGCTCTGCCGCTGTAAATGAAAGTGAATCCTGTTCGCTGGCATCTATACCTGGTACATTTCCAAGATCTTTCGTGTAATCGACAAAGTCACCGACTGCGTTGCTGTTTACATAAATCATTTTCAGGTCGCTTAAGGCTATTCTGGCCTCTTCACTTCCCGGATACTGTTCAATCACCTTCTTATAAGCAGCGACAGCATTGTCTTTGTCTCCTTGATTGAAGTATTGTAAGGCTATCTGGATGCCTGCCTTGCGGGAAAGTGGACTACCCTCAAAGTTTTTCATCAGCAGATTGAAAGAGGCAATGGCATCAACTGGTTTTTTCAGATCAATATAAGTACGTGCTGTTTCAAATAGCGCATCGTCTGCATAATCGGAATTTGGGAAACGAGTTCCAAAATTTTTCAGCAATTCAATTTTAGCATTGTGTTGTTTTCGTATACCGAGACAGAACGCTCTCTGGTAAACGGCGTAATCGTTTCCGGTTTTGAAACTAAGGTCTGCATCCTGATAGGATTTCTCGGCTTTTGCATAGCTTTTGGCTTGAAAATAACAATCTCCAATACGGTTTAGCGCATCCGGATAGTTTTCTTCCTTCTTAACATTACTCAGTGCGATGTATTTTTCAAAGAATGTTCTGGCATCAGTATATTTCCCCATGTTAAAAAGGCAATAGCCTTGATTGTACATAGAAAGGGGATAAGCGTTCATGCTTATTGCGCCAGTGCTGCCGGCAAATTTCTTATAGTCAAGCAAAGCAGTGCCGTATTGGGTAAGGCCATATCTGGCTTCACCTCTCCAGAAGTAAGCTTCCGTGCTGGAAATTCCTAATTTTTCTGAAAGTTCAATGGATTCAGTCAAAAGATCTGCCGATGCCTTGAAGAGTCCGTTGTTGAAACGTTCTACGCCAAGCAGGAAGAGCAGGCGACATTTGGTCTGCAGGAGTTTCTGGTCTGGTTTGGCAATTTTCTGGATCACCGAAAGTGACTGTTCGTATTCTTTGGATGAGAGGAAGACCTCGGCCATATAACCGTAAATCTGATCCGCAAATTCGGAATTCGGGAATTCAGTCAGGATGCGCTGGAAGGCCTTAACCTGCTCGTTGAAAGGAGAAAAGGACGTTTCATAACAGAGCAAAGCGTAGTTGTACAAGGCTTTTTCCTTGGTGCTCTTGTCAAAGTTCGTCAGGGAGGCCTGTTCAAAGCTCATGCGCGCCATGTCGTTCTTATCCTGCTTCAGGTAGCAAAGCCCCAGGTGATAGATGGCACTTTGTGACAATGCATCGCTGGGTTCAGTTACCTTAGTCAGGTATTGAATGGCAGTATCGTAGAGCTTTTGGGTATAATAGTTGACACCTATTCTGTATTGGTCGGAGCGAAGCAATTTGGGATTGAAGCTCAGGTATTCCAAATAGTATTTCTGGGATTGCTTAAAATCTTTTTTATCAAACCAGGCAGCACCTTTCAAACGGATAAGTTCCGTTTTTTGTTCCATGGTTGGATTTTTATCCATCAACTGGTCGGCTTGTGTCAACATTTCATCCAATTGCCCATCGATGTAAAGCAGCTGCAGGTTGAAATATGGAACAGCTTCTTTGTATTGCGCATGTTTGGCAATTTTCTGGAATCCGATCATGGCTTCTTTCATCTTGCCTTCGGAATAATCCATATAGGAATTGAAATACGTGGCTGAACCAACATACCGGCTATTTCCGTTCATTAATTGACCGAAGAGTCTGCGGGCAGTTTCAAAATCCCTCAATTGCAGGGATGCATAGGCAGAACGGAATTGGTAATCCAGTTGTTCCTTTTCGGTGAGCTCTTCTACTGGACAACGGTAAAAAAATTCGACAGCATCCTTATATTCTTCTGCATTCAAGGCAGAACAACCCAGTAAATAATAGGCTTTGGAAGCGTGTGGTGATACGGGATATTTTTCCAGAAACTGTATCAGGAGTAAGCTGGTTTCCTTTTTGTTCAGTTCAAACGCAGCTGCAGCACGCAAAAACGTAGCCTCTTCCACAAGAACCTGATTGCCTGATTTTTCAAACCAGGTTTCAATGGTCCGAAAGCAGCTTGGATACTCTTTTTCTTTGTATTGTTCGGTTGCAAGGTAAAAAAATTGATCAGGATCTTCTCTGGTTTCTATATTCTGTGAAATTACAGCCGTTGAAGAAAGGCTCAGAAATAACCCTGCTAAAATGATTCGCTTCATTTGTTTTCTTTTAAAAATGCAATGATACCTTTTTTTATTGAATTTAGGCCAAAATCCTCTGGTGAAATTGTGTTAACTGGCTTAAAAAAAGCCTCTGAGACGTCGTCCATCGCTTTCATATTTTCAAAACCATCCACCTTGCAAAGGAATAAAAAATCCAATGTATGAATAACCATTCCTGAATAAACATATTCATTGGGTATAGATTGAAAATAGTGGATGTTTGTTACAGCCAAACCAAGTTCTTCCATGATTTCCCGATGTAATGCCTCTTCAATAGTTTCATTCATGTCAACAAAACCACCAGGAAGATCAAGGGTGCCTTTAGCTGGATCCTTGCCACGACGGCAAACCAGTAAGTCACCCTGCTCGTTCTGAATCAGCGCGGCCACTGCAGCAGAGGCGTTTGCATAATAGGTAAAGCTGCAAGCAGTACAATGTTTGGATTTTTCGTTGTTGATCTCCCATAAAGAAGAACCACAACAAGGACAGAACTGAAATTTTTCAAGCGGATGGTTGGACATGGCTTTAAATTTTATAGTTCAAAAAAAGAAGATGTTTCAAAAGGCCACAAATTTGTATATGTGAAAAGAGGCTGATCAAATAATTTTTGATGCAGCCTCTTTTTGCTCTCCAGGTAGGACTTGAACCTACGACCCTCTGATTAACAGTCAGATGCTCTAACCAACTGAGCTACTGAAGAATAAATATGTCAAATAAAAAGCTCTCCAGGTAGGACTTGAACCTACGACCCTCTGATTAACAGTCAGATGCTCTAACCAACTGAGCTACTGAAGAGTGTTGCATTCTTTTAACAGAAAGCGGTGCAAAAGTAAGGGTATTTCTCGAATAATCCAATATCTTTGCAGAAAAAAAAGACTATGATTCGACTTTTAGGTATGGGCAATGCCTTGACCGATGTACTAATGACCATTGGGTCAGACGACTTACTTATAGAGCTTGGTTTGCCAAAAGGTAGCATGCAACTCATCAATCAGGAACAATTTTCTACAATTAGCACCCGCATGGCCGATTTTCCCAAACATTTTGTTTGTGGAGGCTCTGCTGCCAATACAATAACAGGAGCATCCAAATTGGGTGTTGATTCTGGCTTTATTGGAAAAGTGTATGCAGATGAAGTTGGAATAAACTACAAAGAAGATTTGCATTCCTACGGTGTGAAATCGTTCTTACTAGAAGGTCAGATGGCTTCCGGCCAATCGCTCGTTTTTATAAGCCCTGATGGTGAAAGGACTTTTGCCACTTTTCTAGGAGCTGCTGCCAGTCTTTTGCCAGAAGATATTCAACCGGACTTTTTTTCAGGTTCAGACTTGTTTTATATTGAAGGATACTTGGTTCAAAACCATGAGCTCATACTCAAAGCTGTCCAGATGGCCAAAAAAGAAGGACTGAAGGTTGCTTTGGATCTTGCCAGCTACAATGTAGTGGAAGACCATCTTTCATTTATAAAAGACTTGATTGCCAACTATGTGGATATTCTTTTTGCCAATGAAGAAGAGGCTAAAGCGCTTACTGGTCTGCAACCTGCTGAAGCTTTGGAAGCTCTGGCCAGCCAGGTGGAAATTGCGGTTGTAAAAATAGGAGAGCATGGAGCCATGGCTATTCAAGGAAATGAAAGGGTGATTATACCCGCTTTCGAAGCTGTTTGTCTGGATACGACAGGAGCCGGAGACCTTTTTGCTGCTGGTTTTATATATGGTATGTCCACAGGAAAAAGCCTGGCTGACTGCACCCGTTACGGCACAATCACCGCTGGGAAAGTCATCGAAGTGATTGGGCCGAAAATGACTCATGCTACCTGGGAAACCATTCACACACATTTTTGAAAAATCTCTGTTACGGTTTTATAATAGAAGAATAAGCGGTATGCCTAAAAATAAATCGATTTGTATTGTTTCAATCCTGCTACTTGGATTGAATTTTTCCATGTTCGGCGAAGTTCCTGCCACAAGTAAGGAATTTGAGATTTCAAAGAATTACGACATCCTTCACTCTATTTATAGGGAGTTGGATCAATTTTATGTGGATAGCGTCAAGCCGGAAAAAGTTTTGTTGAACAGCATCAATGGCATGATATCCTCTTTTGATCCCTATACCAATTATATGCAGGAGTCTGAGACTGCCGATTTTAAATTCATGACTACCGGAGAATATGGTGGTGTGGGTGCAATGATTGGTCAGCAGAATGGAAAGGTTATGGTCCTGGATCTCTACGAAAATACTCCTGCGCTAAAAAGTGGTGTACTTGTTGGGGATGTCCTGGTCGAAATTGGAGGTGTCAAAATGGACAAAGCCTCCACCAGTCGTGCCAGTGAGCTACTCAAAGGACAGCCTGGTACCGAGGTTAAATTGCTTATTCAACGGGAAGGCGTTTCCAAACCCTTCCTGAAAACGATTATCAGAGAATTGGTCGTCATCAATCAGGTGACCTATCATGGTATGGTGGCAGACAAGGTAGGTTATATCAATCTGAGCGGCTTTACCAGCAAAGCCAGCCAGGAAATACATCAGGCTTTGCTTGACTTAAAAAAACAAGGTGCCGAAAAACTCATACTCGACTTACGCGGAAATGGTGGAGGTCTTCTGGACGAAGCTGTTTCTGTCTGCAACCTGTTCATGGGAAAAGGTCAGGAAATAGTAAGTACCCGCGGCAAAGTTCATCAATGGGATCAGATCTATAAAACAACCAGAGAGCCTGTTGATACAGTCATGCCCATTGTTATTCTGGCTAACAGCGGGTCTGCCTCTTCTTCAGAGATAGTCTGCGGAGCCATGCAAGATCTTGACAGAGCAATTATTCTGGGTACCCGAACTTATGGAAAAGGCTTAGTGCAAACGACCCGACCTATACCCTATAATGGCGTTTTAAAGGTCACAACAGCTAAATACTATATTCCAAGCGGCAGATGCATTCAGGCCATCAATTACGCCAACCGAAACGAGGATGGCAGCGTTGGCCGTATACCAGACAGCCTGACCACGGAGTTCGCAACACGTGCAGGCAGAAAGGTGAAGGATGGCGGAGGTATTCAGCCCGATATTGAATGCAAGGATGAACGTGGTGCTACCATTAGCTTTTCGCTGGTTGAAGGCATGCATATATTTAATTATGCCAACATCTATCGCAGTAAGCATGAAAAGATCGTACCCGTTTCTGAATTCAAATTGAACGATGCTGATTTTCAGGATTTTCTACAATATGTAAAAAGTAAAAACTTTACCTATGAAAATCAAAGTAAGAAGGCATTGAACAAACTGAAAGAAGTATTGGATCAGGAAAGTTACACGAAGGAAGTGAAGGCAGAAATCGAAGCGTTGGAATCCAAGCTGAACAGAGATCTGGATACTGATTTTAAAACCTTCCATGATGAGATCGAATTGCTGTTAAGTACAGCAATAGTGAGCCGTTATTACTATCAATCCGGTGAATTACAGCAATCACTTAAGTATGACCCGTGCTTAAAGAGCGCTGTCGAGGTCTTGAAGGATGCAGAACTGTACAAAAAGACACTCAAATCAGTCTCTGTAAAAGGCTGATTTTCAGGTTTTGGAATGAGGGTGGTATAAAATATTCACTTTGGAGGTGATTTTTTTACTGAAAACGTTTGCCAAAACCAAAAACTGCCTTATCTTTGCACCCGCTTTCAAGGTCAATACCAACGGGTATAAATCTGAGAGCTAAAAGCAACAGGCTTGGCCCATTCGTCTATCGGTTAGGACGTAAGATTTTCATTCTTGAAAGAGGGGTTCGACTCCCCTATGGGCTACAAATAAAAAACATAAATTAAATAGATTAGTCGATATGGCAAATCACAAATCATCCATCAAGAGAATTCGTCAAGCGCTGACAAAGCGTCTGCACAATCGTTATTATGCAAAAACAACTCGTAATGCTGTTCGCGATTTGCGTTCCGCTACTGAGAAAGAAGCTGCTATGGCTTTACTTCCCAAGGTAACTGCAATGTTGGATAAGCTGGCTAAAAAGAATGTAATTCACAAGAACAAAGCGGCCAACTTGAAATCAAAGCTTACCAAAGGCGTTAACAAGCTTTAATCAACCCTATATACAAAGCTGGGCTGTATCGAAAGATACGGCCTTTTTTTGTTGGTCTCAATTGAAAAAAAGCCGGAAAAGCATGGTGCTTTTGTCGTGAAGTTTTCCTATATTTGTTCGTTTTTTACGTGTCGGCGTGCGCCGGATGAACATAGTGAAAGACCAACGATTTTAATCAAAAATTAACAGATTTTATGAGTGACGAAGAAAGATTGGACGCTGCTACTCAAGCTTATTCAGCGGATAGTATTCAGGTTCTCGAAGGATTGGAAGCTGTGCGCAAGCGCCCTTCCATGTATATTGGCGATACCGGGCTGAAAGGCTTGCACCATTTAGTCTACGAAGTTGTTGACAACTCGATTGATGAGGCTATGGCCGGTTTTTGTACGGATATACAAGTGATCATCAACGAGGACAATTCCGTTACAGTAATAGACGACGGTCGCGGTATTCCTGTGGATTTTCATGAAAAAGAACAACGCTCTGCATTAGAGGTTGTATTAACCGTTTTGCATGCCGGTGGTAAATTCGACAAAGGATCTTACAAAGTGTCCGGTGGTTTGCATGGTGTGGGTGTTTCTTGTGTGAATGCGCTCTCAAGCAAGCTTCATGTGGAAGTCCACCGTAATGGACAACTTTTCGAACAGGATTACGAACGTGGTAAACCCATGTATAGTGTCCGGGAAATCGGTACTGCCGAAAAATCCGGTACAACAATCACATTTAAACCAGACGATGAAATTTTCTCTGTGCTGGAATATAAATCCGATGTACTGTCGGGTCGTCTTCGCGAACTTGCCTATCTGAATACAGGTATCAAGTTAACCTTGACCGACCGTCGCACTGTATTGGAAGATGGTGGATTCAAAACGGAAGTTTTCGCATCAACCGATGGTCTGAAAGAATTCGTTCGCTTCCTGGATCAATCCCGAGAACCACTGATTGAGGATGTGATTCACATCTCAACAGATAAGTTTGGTGGTATACCAGTCGAAGTGGCTATGATGTACAACCAATCCTACAACGAAAATATATTCTCGTACGTAAACAACATCAACACCATCGAAGGTGGAACGCACCTTGCTGGTTTCCGACGTGGTTTGACCCGTACGTTGAAAAAATATGCCGAAGACTCCAAAATGCTGGATAAGGTAAAAATTGAAGTGACCGGTGATGACTTTCGTGAAGGTCTGACTGCAGTTCTCTCCATAAAAGTGGCTGAACCTCAATTTGAAGGACAAACCAAAACGAAACTTGGAAACAACGAAGTGATTGGTGCTGTTGATATGGCTGTCAGTGAAGCTTTGGGTAATTATCTGGAAGAACATCCCAAAGAAGCCAGAATCATTGTTGATAAGGTTATTTTGGCCGCTACCGCCCGTCATGCAGCTCGTCATGCCCGTGAAATGGTACAGCGCAAGAATCCACTTTCTGGTGGAGGCTTACCTGGCAAACTGGCTGACTGTTCGGATCGTGACCCTGTAAAATGTGAGTTTTTCATTGTCGAAGGGGACTCTGCAGGTGGTACGGCTAAACAGGGCCGTTCGCGTAAATTTCAGGCCATCATGCCAATCCGTGGTAAGATCCTGAATGTAGAGAAGGCAATGCCACACAGGATCCTCGAAAACGAGGAAATCCGCAACATCTATACTGCTCTTGGCGTTTCTATCGGTACAGAAGAAGACTCAAAGGCTTTGAACATCAGTAAGCTCAGATATCACAAGATTATCATCATGACCGATGCTGACGTCGATGGTAGCCACATCGACACCTTATTGCTGACCTTCTTTTTCCGTCAGATGAAAGTCTTGATTGAAATGGGTTATATCTATATTGCTACTCCACCGCTCTACCTTTGCAAAAAAGGTAAGGCTGAAGAATATTGCTGGAATGATACGCAACGTCAGCAATTCATCGAAAAATACAGTGGTGGTAATGAAAATGCTGTTCATACTCAACGCTACAAAGGTTTGGGAGAAATGAATGCCGAACAACTCTGGCATACCACCCTGGATCCTGATTTCCGTACACTGCGTCAGATCACCATTGAGAATGCTGCCGATGCAGATCACGTTTTCTCTATGCTGATGGGCGATGATGTACCTCCCAGACGTGCATTTATTGAAGCAAATGCAACGTATGCGAGGATTGATGCGTAGATAGCGATAATATATTCTAAACAAGAATGGACTGTCTTTTTAAAAAGACAGTCCATTCTTGTTTAGATTTTTATCCAAGTTGGATTATGACATTGAGGACATGGAGGTAAAGTGTCGGATGAATTAGTCCTTATTACAACACGCTCACATCTGTAAAAACAACTATCATACCAATTGATCTAATTGTGATCTGAGTTTCCAGGAAGAAATACCGGCAAAGTATGCAGCCTCATTAATGCTTAGCATCTCTTTTCCTAATCCAATATAGACCAGACGTTCCATTCTTATGGGTTTTTCTTTGCTTCTGAATCGACCTGGCTCTATGTTAGGAAGATGATATTTTCGGGAACGATAGCCGATATTAAAACGTTTATAAACCCCGGCATTAATGATGTCCAGTAGCAAAGCCCTACTAAATATAGCTGAAAAAGAGATACCCCACCTTTCCTTAATCATCATTAGCTCCTTTTCATAAAAATGAAAGCGCTCTTTTTGCAATTCTTTTCTGGCCATTTCAGCCGGATATAATAATGCACTGGCAAAGGCATGACATAGTTTCTCTTCTTCTTTTTGAGGAATATCAATTGGAAAAATAAGGACATGGTGAGCCAATTCATGCAAGGCCGTAAATCGTTTTCTGACGATGTCATCCTCTTCATTGGTTTTACGGAGCACAATAACTTTATTCTGACCGACATTCGCTTTAAAACCATCGAAAGAGATAGCTGTTTCAATTTCCACAACCTTGTATCCTTTATCCTCTAGCATTTCGACAACGTCAGGGATAGGGTCGTAACCAAGGTCCCATTCTTTTCTCAAAGCATTTGCAGCATCCTCTGCATCGGTTGTTGATAAAATAGGTTTGGAAAAACTCAAGATGGCCGTTTGCTCAGACATATTCAGTAAATTTTCCAATTCGAAGTATCGCTCGAACACTTCTTTAGCTTTTTCTTGTATTGATTCTTCTTCTGCTCCGGAAAGTTTGGAGGAATACTTCCGAAAATCAATGTTCTTAAATTGTATTTCAACAGAAGGTTCGGTATAAAAATAATTAACCGGAATATTTAGGATATTTGATAAAGCAATAACTAAATCGCTATCAGGTTTCATTTTACCTTGTTCATACTTGCTGAGCGATTGCTTGGTAACTACATTGCCCAATCTATCGGATAAGCTTTGTAGCGACAGTCCTGCCATTTTTCGGGCCGAAATAAGTCTGGTTGCAAAGTTTTTTTCCATAAAAATATTTTTGTTTGTGTTGACAAAGGTAGTAAATATAATACAAATGTCAACCAATTTTGATTGTTTAATTTATAATATAGTTACTATCTGGTAGAGGACAGAAAAATGTCTCAATATTTTAATTTGAGACATCACTTCGTTTAATGGAGATACCAGTCGCGTGCGGCTTTGTATTCGAGGCGAATTACCTGAAATTAGTGCGACCAGTTCAAATTGGCCGAACGCGTTTGGCTTTTCTTAAATTCAGGAAATTCTAGGTAAAACTGTCGAAAATTGTGCAAAGATCTTAAAGAACCCCCTTTGCCATATTCTTTTGTCAATTCAATGTATAATTTCTCCAATCCCATACTCAGCCCTGTTTGCTTCGTTTTGTTATTCCTCCACAATGCGTTTTCCGATAAACCAATACGCATTGGTCATCAGAGAGTTTATGGCTGAATAGGCTCCACTTCTGGCTGTTGAATTTCAGCTAAATGATACTTTATATTTTCCTTTGTTTGTAATATCGGCGACGCTGTCGCAGATATTTAAGGAGAGTGCTGATCTATTTTCTACAGAGAGTAAACCATTTAACTAAGTAGTGCTCCAACTATAAAGATTTCTCCTTTTTTGTTGACCAAAAGAATATTCAAATTGTTTCTATCTTTGAAAAGTTATGTAAAATCCCGTTTATGAGCAAAATCACCACCATTGAAGCCTACATACAGGAATATCCCAATGAAACACAGGCCATTCTGAAGAAACTGGACGCACTAATCCGGCAAATCGTACCTTCTGCCACTCAGACCATCAAATACGGGATACCAACTTATGTACTGAACGGAAATCTGGTCCATTTTGCGGCCTACAAGTTCCATATTGGCTTTTACCCAACACCATCGGCTATTGATTACTTTAGGGAGGAACTTTCGGACTATGTGATGTCTAAAGGGACTGTGCAGTTCCCGATCGGTCAGGAACTACCTTGGGATTTGATACAGAGGATGGTGGAGTTTAGAGTAAGGGAGAATCTGGAAAACGAAAAGGGGTTCTGCTAAAAAATATTTTTCAAATTGCCGCAAATCTCTGCGTTGCCGCTCATTCGGCAATCCTCAAGTACGAAAAGTACGTTCCGGTATACCTAATAATCAGCGCCTTGACCTTATCGCCCTTTTGAAAAATCTTACGTGCGTTTTTTTAGCTTCAGAATACTTCTACTATTTTTTGGGATTCTTTTTTGCCGATTTCTCCAAATATCGGAACGATTTGCTGTTTGCTTCCATTCCCCATGTCCCGTCAGCATTCTTAACAAAATCGCATTCTACAATTCCCGTCACACGCGGGTCAGCTACTTTATCAGAGCGATGCAGATGAAACACGTATTGAAGCTGGCCTTTTTTGTCCGTAAAGAAATCGCCGTGACCTGTACCGTTTCTGCCCATGAGTTTTCGGTGGATAAAGGGGCCTTTCTCTGTTTTTTTCCAGGGGCCAAGGGGTGAGTCTGAGGTGGCAAAACCTACAGCGTAATCAATGTTTCGGTAATCGTTGGCGGAATAAAAGAGGTAATATTTTTTGTCCTTTTTGAGGATGGTGGGTCCTTCGGTGACAGGCCAGGAGACGTTCTGGGTGTTTTCCCATTGTCTTTCTGCCTTGATGCACAAGGTGATGCTGGTGGTGTCGATGTCTGAGAGGTCTTCCTTGAGGGGTGAAACATAGATGTTGTTCCCGTTCAGAAGACGCACATAATACAAGTAAATCTTACCATCGGTGTCAAAGAAGACGAAAGGGTCTATCTGTTTGGTTGTTCCCGATAGGCATGTTGGTGTCTTTTGTACGAAGGGTCCCAAGGGACTTTTGCTGGTGGCGATGGCAATGTGTTCGTCGGCGGTGTAGGCCATGTAGAAAAGGTTGTCATGCTCGAAAACCTGAGGTGCCCAAAAACCCTTCGTTCCGTAGGAGTCTCCCTTTTTCAGAGCAAATCCATCACTTGCGCCGCAGGGACCTTCCCATGATTTCAGGTCTTTGGACGTGCAGACCTGAAACCCCTGATTGGAGCTGGTACCGTATAAATAGTAGGTGCCTTTGTGCTGAAAGATGGTGGGGTCGGCAAGGGACAAAACGGATTCCGGGTTGGAAGCATTGCTTTTGCATGACAGGACAAAAAGGGTCAGGCAAAACAGAAAAAAGGTCAATCCGCTTTTTTTCATAGTCTATTTGTCGAAATCAATGATATCGTGAATCGTGATTAAACCGACGATTTCCGATTTATCTTTGGGGTCGCTGACTGCAATGGATGTAATCTTGCTGGCTGTCATCATATCCAGGGCGTCGTTGATTTGGGCATTTTTAGCGATCTTTTTATAGCCCTTGGTCATGAAGTCGATGGCGCGTTTGTCGAGAACATCGTCGTATTTCTGGATGGCGCGACGGATGTCACCATCGGTGATAATGCCTGTCATCTTGTTTTCGCTGTTCACAACCATGGTCATGCCTTTCCTGCGGTCACTGATGACGTAAATGACATCCTTAAAAGAGTCACTTTCGCGGACAATGGGGATTTCTGGACACATCAGATCTTCAACGCGGGTCAAAAGCCTACGGCCGAGTGCACCACCAGGGTGGAACATGGCGTAACTATCGGTTTTGAAGTTTCTCCTTTCCATCAGGCAAACAGTCAGGGCATCACCCATGACTAGTGTTGCTGTTGTAGAGGTGGTTGGGGCAAGGCCAAGTGGACAGGCTTCTTTGGTAACTGCAATATTGAGTATATAATCGGCTTCTTTGGCCAAAGGTGATTCGAGCTTGCCAGTCATAGCCACAAGGGTAACACCAATTTTGCGAAGCGGGGAAAGGATGTTCATGATTTCCTGTGAACTTCCGCTATTGGATATGGCAATGACAATATCTTCTTTACGGACCATACCCAGATCGCCGTGAAGGGCATCGGTGGAATTCATAAAGATGGCCAGTGTACCTGTTGAGGCAAGGGAGGCTGCAATTTTTTTGCCGATCAGACCTGTTTTTCCGATACCTGTGACCACCACTTTTCCTTTGCAATTGAAAACAACTTCAACCACTTCGTTTATTTCGTTACCGATGTTTGCACTGACCTTTTTTAATTCTGAAATTTCCTGGTCAAATACCGAACGGCTTATTTCTATAAAATCCATTAGAATCTTTTTATAATTGTATCAATCTCAATCGCTTTCTTTAAAATTTCTCGAATACCATCCAGACGAAGTTGGTTCGGGCCGTCTGAAAAGGCGTGATCGGGATCGGGGTGTACTTCGGCAAAAATGGCATCTACGCCAACAGCCAAAGCGGCACGCATCAGGGGTGGCACCATTTCGCGGTTGCCTCCGGTTGAAGCACCCTGTCCACCCGGTTTTTGAACGGAATGCGTGGCATCGAAGACAACCGGATAGCCGTAGGAGCGCATTTCTACCAGTCCTGTCATGTCAACGACCAGGTTGTTGTAACCAAAGGAACTTCCGCGTTCGCAAACCATGATTTGGTCGTTTCCAGCTTCTTCCAGTTTGGTTATGACATTTTTCATGTCCCAGGGAGCCATAAATTGTCCTTTTTTGACATTGACAATTTTACCGGTTTGAGCAGCTGCTACCAGCAAATCGGTCTGACGTGAAAGAAAAGCAGGTATCTGAATCATATCGACAACTTCTCCTACTGGAGCACATTGCCAGCATTCATGCACATCGGTGACTATAGGCAAATCCAGTTCGGACTTTACTTTCTGTAATATTTGCAAGCCCTTTTCAATTCCCACGCCGCGCGGAGATTTGATGGAGGTGCGATTTGCTTTGTCGTAAGAAGATTTGAATATCAGATTGATGCCAAGTTCTTCGCAAATTTTCTTGAGCTCTTCGGCTACCATCATCGTCATAGACTCACTTTCAATGGCGCAAGGTCCTGCCAAAAGGGCGAACCTATTATTCCCGCCAATATCAAAACGTTGAGCAACGCGTACGATTTTGAGGTTTTGCATAGTCGTTTGTTTTATTACTGACGCTGTGCAGGTCAGTGTCCTTTGGTGGACTGTTTAGGATGCAAAGATACCTTTTCTTCACGGAAAAAACTTACCTTTGTAGTCGTAAATTCCTTATATTCATTTTATGCGTACAAATATAAAGAAAGTCCTGTCCGAAAAAATCCTGGTTTTGGATGGTGCCACTGGTACCATGATACAAACTTATGGTCTTACTGAAAATGATTATCGTGGTACTCGGTTTGCCGACTCCACAAGGAACCTGCGTGGTCACAATGATCTTCTGAGCCTGACCAGGCCCGATATGATCTCTGAAATTCATGGGAAATATTTGAAGGCAGGAGCCGATATCATCGAAACAAATTCCTTCAATGCGAATGCAGTTTCCCTGGCTGATTACGATATGAAAGAGCTGGCCTATGAAATAAATGTTTCTGCTGCCAAACTGGCTCGTGAAGCTGCTGACAAGCAGACGTTGCTCACACCGGAGAAACCCAGATTTGTGGCCGGTTCCATGGGACCCACCAATAAAACGGCTTCCATGTCGGGCGATGTGTCTAATCCTGCGGCAAGGGATGTAACCTTTGACGAACTCGTTTCAGCATACCGCGAACAGGTTCGGGGACTTCGTAACGGAGGGGTTGATGTACTCCTGGTCGAAACGGTTTTTGACACTCTGAATGCAAAAGCAGCCCTTTTTGCCATAGAAGAAGAAGCATCTGCCTCAGGAGTCAGCCTTCCGGTGATGATTTCTGTGACGGTTGCCGATTTGAGTGGTCGCACCTTGTCCGGACAAACCTTGATGGCTTTCCTGACTTCCGTTTCACACGTCGATTTATTGAGTTGCGGTTTGAACTGTGGATTTGGTGCCAAGCAGATGCGCTCGTTTGTAGAAGAACTGGCAACCAACGCACCGTTTTTTGTAAGTGCACATCCAAATGCCGGTCTACCCAATCAGTTCGGTGAATACGATGAACTTCCTGAAACAATGGCCAAAACAGTGGAAGGCTATCTACAAAATGGATGGATCAACATTATTGGAGGTTGTTGTGGAACCAATCCCGGACATATTGCTGCCATCGCTGAAATTGCGCAAAAGTATCCACCAAGAGTTGTCCCTGTTTCCAAACATGAAACAGTGCTAAGTGGTTTGGAGCAATTGACGATAAACCCTGAAAGTAATTTTATCAATATAGGGGAACGGACCAATGTGTCTGGTTCCAAGAAATTTGCCCGTTTGATGCGGGAGGAAAAATACGATGAAGCCTTGTCTGTAGCGCGTAACCAAGTGGAAAACGGTGCACAGGTCATTGATGTCTGCATGGATGATGCCATGTTGGATGCCAAGGTTGCTATGGTTCAATTCCTGAACCTGATTGCATCCGAGCCAGACATTTCAAAGGTGCCACTGATGATAGATTCATCTACCTGGGATGTGCTGGAAGCTGGTCTTAAATGTACACAAGGTAAATCGGTGGTCAATTCAGTGAGTCTGAAAGAAGGTGAAGCTGAATTTCTGCACAAAGCCCGTCTGGTGCATCGCTATGGTGCAGCCATGGTGGTGATGCTTTTTGACGAAAAAGGTCAAGCCGATACCTACGAACGAAAAATAGAGTTGGCCAAACGCTCGTACGACCTTTTGGTCAGCGACGGTTTCCCAGCTGAAGATATTATATTCGACCCCAACGTGTTGGCCATTGCTACAGGCATCAGCGAACACGATGATTACGCAGTCCATTTTATAAAGGCTTGTGCCTGGATCAAGGCAAATCTACCTTACGCCAAAATTAGCGGTGGTATCAGCAACCTCTCTTTTTCCTTCAGGGGAAATGAAACGGTGCGTGGTGCCATTCATTCCGTTTTCCTTTTCCATGCCATAAAAGCTGGATTGGATATGGGTATTGTCAATGCTGGTCAGTTGATTCCTTATTCCGAGATTGATCCCACTTTGTTGAAACTAACAGAAGATGTTGTGCTCAATCGTCGCAGCGATGCCACGGAAGAGATGCTGGCCTATGCTGAAAAGTTGAAAGCGTTAGAGGGCGATGTGATTGAAATACAAGATTCGGAAAAAGATGCCTGGAGAAAGCTTTCCATTGAAGAACGTATTGAACATTCTCTGGTCAGGGGCATTTCGGAATATCTGGAAATGGATATGGCAGAATGTCTGCAAAAATATCCTGCTGCCATTGATATCATTGAGCAACCCTTGATGAATGGCATGAATAAAGTGGGTGACCTTTTTGGCGACGGACAAATGTTCTTACCTCAGGTTGTAAAAAGCGCCAGGGTCATGAAAGCTGCTGTAGCTATTTTGGAACCGACTATTACCGCTCAAAAGAAGGTAGGAGCAGCTAAACCGATCAAACTTCTTTTGGCCACAGTCAAGGGAGATGTACATGATATTGGCAAGAACATAGTCAGTGTCGTTCTTTCCTGCAATGGCTATGAAATTGTAGATCTTGGTGTTATGGTGCCATGTGAGAAAATCTTACAGGAAGCGATTGCTCAAAAAGTGGATGTTATTGGGCTGAGCGGACTCATTACGCCTTCTCTGGAAGAAATGAAAAAAGTCTGTCAGGCTTTGGCACAGGAAGGACTTGATATACCCGTGATGTTGGGTGGTGCTACGACCAGCGAATTGCATACAGCTATAAAACTTGATCCTACGTATTCCGGAAAAGTATATCATGTACGTGATGCTTCACGTGCTGCAGCGGTGTTGCGTAGTATTACAGACCCTACTCTTCGTGATGCGTTCAGACAAAAAACACAGGATCAATATACAAAATTGCGTATTCTGCACGAAGGGGCCAATAAGAAAAACGAGTACCTCAAACTGGAAGAGGCTAGAAAGAATGCTCTGAATATAGACTGGAAAGCTGAGAAAATTGTTGCTCCAGCGCAGTTGGGTCTGATGGATTGGACGGATTATCCTTTGGAAAAGATCATACCTTATATAGACTGGACGTTCTATTTTTATGCCTGGGGCATTCGCGGCCGTTACCCTGAAATTTTAAATCATCCCCAGAAAGGAGTGGAAGCTACGAAATTGTTTGATGATGCAAAAGCTATCCTGAATGATTTGGTAGTGGGCAAAAAAATCAGAGCCAAAGCGGTGATTGGTTTATTCCCAGCCTATTCAAGCGGTGACGATATTTTTGTAGAAAAAGCAGGTCAGGATATCCGCCTTCCTCAGCTTCGGGATCAGAAAAAGCATGAGAAGAACCAGCCCAATCTTTCGCTGGCCGATTTTATTGCATCCAAAGAGTCACAAGTTAAAGATTATCTGGGAGCTTTTGCTGTTTCCATTTCCCAAGTGCCTTCTACGCTTTCTGCCGATTACCGCTCAAACGGCGATGATTACACCGCTTTGATCATTGAAACCTTGACAGACCGCTTGGCAGAAGCTTTGACGGAACTTCTTTACCAGGATATCCGTCAGGATTACTGGGGATTTGAATCGGATAAAAACTACAACATGGAAGAAATTCTGGCAGTTAAATACAAAGGCATTCGCCCCGCAATAGGCTATCCCACCTGTCCAGATCACAGTGAAAAGTTGAATGTCATGAATTTATTGGAAGTGGAAAGCCGCATTGGCACCAGACTGACTGAAAGTTACATGATGATGCCTGCTTCTTCGACTTGTGGTCTGATATTTGCCAGTGATCATGCCAAGTACTTTGATATCAGTAAAATCTCATCAGAGCAGGCGGAGGACTATTTTGCCCGTAAAGGGGTAGTGGTGGAGCAGCTGAATCACATGATTCTATAATATCCAAAATAAGACTGTCTCCCAAGGACGGTCTTTTTGAATTTTTGCAATCTTTTAAAAATACTATATGAAAGCCAATAAAATTGGAACGGCCCTCCAGCAAAGTGCCACAAAAATACTGTTTCTCGGAAGCGGGGAGCTATGTAAGGAAATGGTGATCGAAGCCCAAAGACTGGGTGTGGAAACCATTGCAGTTGACTCCTATGAAAATGCGCCAGCCATGCAGGTAGCCCATCGTTGTCACATCATTGATATGAAAAACAGCAAGGCGCTTCGGGCTGTCATTGAACGGGAAAAACCCGATCTGATTGTACCGGAAATTGAAGCGATCAACACGGACACGTTGGTGGAAATGGAAAAGGAAGGCTATCATGTCATTCCAACAGCCAATGCCACCAGCCTCACCATGAACCGTGAAGGCATTCGTCGCCTGGCTGCTGAAACGTTACAACTTCCTACTGCCAACTATAAATTTGCAGAAACTTTGGAAGAATTCCAGGCTGCCGTGAAGGAAATCGGTATCCCTTGTGTGACGAAGCCTATTATGTCTTCTTCTGGCAAAGGTCAGAGCACAATCAAGTGTGAGGAGGATGTTGATAAAGCGTTCCATTACGCCAAAGATGCTGCCCGCGGCATTGGTTCCAGTATTATTGTGGAAGAATTTGTCCGTTTTGATTATGAAATAACCCTGCTTACTGTCCGTACGGCTTTTGGCACTAAATTTTGTGCACCGATAGGTCATATTCAAATAAGCGGTGATTACCATGAAAGCTGGCAACCCTGTGCCATGGCTCCTGAAACCTTAAAGCAGGCAGAAGAAATGGCTGGAAAAGTCACGGAGGCATTGGGTGGATTTGGGCTTTTCGGAGTAGAATTGTTTGTCAAGGATGGGAAAGTCATTTTCTCTGAAGTTTCTCCTCGTCCACACGATACCGGTATGGTGACCATGGTCACTCAGATCATGTCTGAATTTGAACTGCATGTTCGTGCCATTCTCGGCTTACCAGTTGATACGAGGTTGTTGCAGACCGGTGCTACCCATGTGATCAAGGCTACGGAGGAAAAATGGAATCCGGTGTTTGATTTGACAGAGGCTATTCAAGTGCCTGACACCAAGATTCGTTTGTTTGGCAAACCGCTTTGCAAGCCTGGGCGTCGAATGGGTGTGGTTTTGGCTACGGCTGAGACGACCGATGAGGCTAGAAGGATTGCGGAAATTGCGGCGCACAAGGTGGTGATTGAGTAGGGCTGGTATTTCGATAGCTTTTGAACTTGTGCACTTTTTGCACAAGTTCAAAAAGCTCTATAGAACGGAAGTTTTTTAAACAAACCGCAAACTGAAAATGCGGTAAATTCAATCTTCATTTTTCTTCAAAATTCCCTGTCTGGCATTCATAGGTGAAATGACTTTCTCGCCAGTTTTTGCTTCGAGCTCCAGACGGGCATTCCGGGCAATTTCTCCACCCTCTTTGGCCACCTGTTCATGTTCGTTCATCGAATCGGGGTTCGTTGTCTCTGAAATTCGTTTGGTGGAAAGTTCAGCCAGCATGTTTAATACCAACTCTGTATTGGTCATGTTGTCACGGAGATTTTCTTTTTTCAAACCTTTGAATTGTTTGTATTCCTTAGCCGTTTTATCTGCCCACGTTTTATAAATAATATCGGTGAGCGTTGCAAACTGAACACCTTCTTCCAATCCTCTGGATTTCCATTCGTCGGTCAAATCTTTCCGGATTTCTAAACTCTTTATTCGCTGATTGATCCAACTGTCGGAATAACCCAAACGTTTATAGTCCATCATGGCTTGCTCTATGGATAACTCCGGATCTTGAATTTGATCTAAGCGTTCTTTTGCTACTTGGGCAATCCATTGCTTAAATGGTTCTGCCTTTGGGGATGGAATGGATTGTATCAAGCGGAAAAGTTGCTGTGTATCTGCTACATCCGTTTTATAATATTTTCCATCGACTGATTGCATTTTCAGTTGGTTACAGTTTGTAACCAACTCACTACCCTCTTTTTTTAATCGATTCTTCAATACTTTCCAATAATTGTTTGGATTTGGGCTATCTGTCAATATCCCAACGACATCTACAATAGAGAAATACCACTCTTCGGTTTCTTCATCCCAAACAGTGCGAACTTTATATTCTTCGAATATCTTTATTCCGTTTTTCATAGGTCAGTTATTTTGTCATCTTTTCGTACATTTTAAACAAATATTCCAGTCGTTCTTCATCGTTATTAAATGGTGTGGATTGTAAATATAAAAACCTTCATTCAAAAGGCAAATAAAGGTATTTTTCTTACCTCCCCGCCCTTTCTACCATCATCTTCAATTTTTCATTAAACTCTTTTTCCGTCAGCAATTGCTCCAGAGTCAGATGCATTCTGTATTTCCAATTTTGATTGGGATTGGATGGATCGTTAATGCGTTCCGATAGAGGGTCGGGATTCCTGAGTTTTGCGTCAAAAGCCATCCAGTCTTGCCAGGGAAGTATCACCCAGAGGGCAGGAGATTCGAGGTGAAGGCGGATGATTTGTTCGGCGATTTCGGGGGTGCAATCTTCGGGTGCTTTGCCTTTTTTCCAAAGGACTTGCTGATAATACTGCTGCGTGTTTTTAGGGTTTTCAAGCCACCAGGCACGGATGGGATTCATGTCGTGGGTGGAGGTGGTACAGACAGACTGGTAGGGGATGGAGTTCAGATTTTCAAACAGGAAGCCCATCGTTTTGGGCATGCGCTGAATTTCCAGGCTCAGAATGCCCAGTTGGCTCATCACTTCCGGGACGCAGGATGGAATCATACCCAAATCTTCGCCGCAGACCATCATTTTGGTCGATTCTACAAGCGAAGGAAGTATTTCATAGGCTTTGTTTTTCCAGTAATTTACGTTGCGAACATAGAAGAAGTCGTTGTAGAGATGATCGAATGCGGTTTTTTGGTCTGCTTCCAGAGACTTATAACTTGCTGTTTCAAATCCTGTTATGCGAGGATGATACAATTCCGGATATTTTCTGTCTCTGATAAACAAAACTTCGTTGCACAATGCCATTAATCCTTCAGTGATCTTTTTATCTCCTTTTTTTTCCTGGAAATGGGTGCTGATTTTTTGCTGGGTATTCAGGTCCGGAATCAACTCGTAGAGGCCGTTTTCCATTTTATGCAGGAACGTTTTCCCAATCTTATCGGCGGATTTCCCAAACAGGTCTGTCAGCAAAGACTCCGGAATAAAGGGTACTGTCATTGTTTTCACGTCGAAATCGAAACCTTTTTGATGAATTTCCTCCAGACTCAGGGGCAGGGCAGGGCTGAAGTGGCCCAACAATCCTTCTTTGGAGTGCAGGGGTATCTCCCAAATGCGGAAAAACCCAAGAATGTGATCAATGCGGTAGGCATCAAAATAATCAGCCATTTTGCGGAACCTGCGTTTCCACCAATTCAGGTCTTCGGCTTTCATTTTCTCCCAATTGTAGTTTGGAAAACCCCAGTTTTGGCCATTGACGGAGAAAGCATCGGGTGGTGCTCCTATCTGTACGTCCATATATAACAGACGCGAATCGACCCAGGCGTCCACGCTTTGGCGGCTGATCCCAATGGGGATGTCGCCCTTGAATATGACAGAGTGAGCATGCGCATATACCCGAACTGCGCTGAGTTGCAGATGCAGTTGGTATTGAATATAATAATGTATGGCGATGTCCGGATAAAAGATTTGATTGGGATGGCAAAGTGCTTCAATTTTTTTAGAATCATAGAGGGCGTATTCCCCCCAGTGTCGGAAATCCGTTGATTCCCGGCTTTTACGGAGGTAACAAAAGGCAGCGTAGGGTACGAGCCAGTAGCGGTTATTTTCAAAGAATGTCTGGTAATCTGCTGTCTCAAAAACGGTGGTGCCTTCTTGCTTGAACAGATCCCGAAAATAGTTCCATTTCAGATGGAGCACTTTCTCATAATCCATTTCCGGAAGGGCATTCAGTTCGAGGCGTTCGGTCTCGTATATAGTCCTTTTTTTGACATCGAGTAGTTTCGGCATGTCTTTGATAGATGCATAAATCGGATGTAAGGCAAAAATGGAAATGGCGTTGTAAGGATTGGAATCCAGCCCGGTTTCTGTAAGTGTGGTATCGTTGACTGGCAGCAGTTGAATTATTTGTTGGCCAGTCATTTCTGCCCAGTCTGTCATTTTTTTTAAGTCTGCAAAATCACCGCAACCCCAGTTGTCTTCAGAACGGAGCGAGAAAACGGGTATGGCTACTCCAGTTCCTTTCCAGGGGGCTTCTCCATAACGAAAGACCATGCCTGAATGCATAAGCATTTGTCGGTCCATGCAGCGTGGTGTTAAGAGGCTTCTGGGTTCTCCCCATTCCCAACTTACGATCTTGTTGGTTAAGTCGTCAATGACGACAAATTTGTAGTTGCAACTTTCGGGCAGGGTTTTGGCATTCAGTGAGATAATCCATTCAGGGTACCGTTCGGATTTCAATTTCAAGGCTTTATCCTCTTGCCAATTGCCAAGTAAATCAATATTACCTGACAGACCGACACTTTGGCCTTTTCGGACCAAGGTTGCCAGGACTTTCAGGATAACGTGATCGTTGCTGTAAAGGGTCTCGGAGCTCCTGTGGTCAATGGCTAATAGGCTTTCTGTGTAGGCAGATGTGTACAGGAAGCTCATGTCTGACTCCGGTTGCCAATAGTCGTAAACGGTGAAGAAATCGACGGTCTGTGGCAAGCCAATTTTGTGATTTTCTCCCCATTCCCTGCGCTTTGTCTGCCCATTTCCACGTACAAAGTACCTGTATTCCAAGGTAGAAATATTGTTTAAATGAACAGGTAAGTGCCAGTATCCATCACCCAGGTAGTTCATTTCAAGCGCCTGGTATTCCTGAAAAGAACCTGTTTCAGGAGCAGAGCCATTGAGCATTAGCACTTCTCCCTGATTTGGGGAATAATGAATGTGAAAATGAACCAGCATGGCTGAGCTTTATTTATAGTGGCATTGATGCTATAAAGATAATTTAATTCCTCCCAATATGGTTGCGCCAGGCATGGGGTAGTTGTAATTCATCTGATACGTGCTGTTTAAAAGATTGTCGGCTTTACAAAAAAGACCAAGCTGTTTCGTGATCTGATAACCTATTTTTGCATCCAATAGTGTAAAGTTATCTTTTACAGATACATCGCCAACTTTCAGGTAATAATTTTGCACCTGCTGAAAATTGATAGCCAATGTCATTTTTCTTAATTTGTAATCGGCTCCCAGATTGATTTGATGCATGGGTGTTGCCAAAATGGGTTTTTCACAGTGGATGTAGCTGTAGTTTGCATAAATATGCATATTATTTTGAGGGTCGTATTGCAAAGCGGCTTCCAGACCCTGATTATTGAATTTTCCGGTGTTGAAATATTTTGGAATGCCAGCATTGATTACAGTTTGAATCATGTTTTCACCTTTGGAAAGGTATAAAACCAATTCCGCTCTAAGCTTTTTATCTACTGAAAGTTGTGAATAGGATATTTCATAGTTCATCATGCTTTCAGGTAGGAGATTTTCGTTTGCTGCAAAAACATAGAGTTCCCGGATGGTGGGATTTCTGAACCCTTTTGCAGAAGAAAGTTTCAAAATGGTAGTTTCAGTCGGTCTGTAAGTAAGACCAATTTTTGGAACCCATTCGTTTCCGTAGACGCTGTTCAGATTGTACCTCATTCCTTCCTCGATCGTCCACTTTTCATTCAGATTCTGACGCACCACCCCATATATTGCGCCTTCCCGGATCATTTTATCCAGGTGAAAATTCGGGTTGTTGGTCCTGATGGCTTTACCTCCATACATCTTGTAATCAAGTCCAAGCGTCAGAATGGCGCCTTTCCAGGGTAGGAAAGACTGATCGGCCATAGCTCCGACGTTTACATCGTCCGATTGCCATCCATCGTAAATTTCATGATGACCATAGTCGTAGTACAACTTAACTTTTCCACTCGTCTTTTCAAATCGATTGTCCAAAGTGACTGAAGCCATGCCCCGAGTCACATCTGCTGTCAGGGAATCATTAAAAGCGAGCTTAGTAATTGGCCCAGGATCGGTAGAACGGTAGTCCGAAAGACTAAAATCGGCTGAGGTTTTATAGTTTTCAGAAAGGGTATAACCCAGTTTTGCGTAGGCGTTAAAAAGGTTGAAAGCTGAATGTGCTCTATGTCCGTCCGTTTTATCGTAGTTTGCGGAGATATAGCTTGACAGTTTATCCTTTTTTCCACGAAGACTCAGCAGGTACTTTTGGGTATTGAAGGAACCCATCATGACAGTTCCGTTTAGTTTGTAACCATCCGTTTTTTCCTCTCTGGTGATGATGTTGATGACTCCCCCCATGGCATTGGATCCGTAAACGGTCGAGGCAGGTCCGCGGGTCACTTCTATATTTTCAGCATTGTAAGCTACATAGGCATCTGGTAAGTCGTGTCCGTTTATTCCCATCATCTGTGGATGCCCGTCAATGGCTATCAATACCTGCGTAGTTGGACTTCCCCCGATACCACGCAAGGAAATGCCGCCACCGGCTCCGGTAAAAATGCCAAATCCGGTTGTTCCGCGTTCTGTGATAAATAAGCCTGGCACAAGCCCCTTCAGAGACGACAAGACGGAGGATTCTTCGGTTTTTTCAATTTCTTTTCTGGAAATGACAGTGACTGAAGCTGGTTGGTTTCGGACATCGGATGGGAGCTGAGTTCCCGTTACAATGAGCGAATCCAGCGTGACTGAATTTTTGACAGGAGGTTCTTTTGCTAATAGACTAAGGGGAAAAAATAGACTTAAAAAGAGAATAGGAATCTGATAGTTCATATAGTTAAAATTGCATGTTTATTAGAACCCGAAGTCATCCAATTTGACTTCTTTTTGTTCTCCTTGTTTAAAGCGTTTTGCCTGTAAATGAACTGGATTTCCTTCGACGTAGATAGCCCTGAAGGGTCTGACGGGGCAAATATGTTCACATCCACCACAACCAACGCAAATATCTGGGTTCACGGATGGTATGGTGAGGCCATTTTTGTAGGGAACCATTTTGACTGCTTGTGTGGGACAATGCTCAGAGCAGGCTCCACAATTGGTTTCATCGGTGAAGACCACACAATTGGTTTTTACAAACACAACATGCCCCATTTGAAGGGTATGTTTCTCATCGACAGTCAGTGTTTTGATGGCGTCATTTGGGCAAACTGTTGAACAGGTGACGCAATTGTAGTTGCAGTAGCCATGTACAAAGTCCATTCTGGGCTGCATGATTCCGCCCAGTCCATATTCGTCAAAGGCCGGTTTCAGCACATGAGTAGGACATTTAGCGACACAAAGGTGACAAGCGGTGCAATGATGCAAGAAATGTTCTGCGCTTTCTGAGCCCGGAGGACTTAGTGGATGTTTTTTGACATAGGACGTATTCGATTTGATTTTTGCCAATCCTTTGGCATAAAGTCTGGCTGGTGCAATGAGTGTGGTGGCACCTATCGCCGTGAGAAACATCCGTTTGGAATTGTCAGGCATGGACGGTGTTTTTGTTTTCTGTTCCTTGTGCGCAAATCCAAAAGTGATTGCTTTTTGCTTACATACTTTCATGCAATCGAAGCAGTCTACACACCGGCTGTAATCAATTTTGCTGGTTTTGCTGTCGATGCAGGAGGCTTTGCATTTTGTTTCGCACTTTCCGCAATTGTTGCATGACCCATCGTTTATTCTGATTTTCATCAAGGAATAGCTGGAAATAAAACCCAGGATAGTTCCAACCGGACATATCGTATTGCAATAAGTTCGTCCATAGCGCCAGGCCAGAAAACCGATGGTCAAAAAAGTAATAAGCCCGATAATCAATGACAATAGGCTCAGTGTAAATATGTCTACGTGGTAGAATGTATAATTACCAAAGCTATTGAAAAGCAGGGCGAGTAAATTATTGCCTTCCAGGTAGATGGGCCTGAACACGTTTGTTGCCATCCTACCAAAGGCACCATATGGATCGAGTAGGCTCAGTAAGAATGTACCTCCAGCAGCAAAACTAATTAAGACAACTGCAAGCACACTGTATCGAAGTATTTTTTTCTCTTTGCTGAAACGGTATTTCTTTTTTCGTGTAAAACGATTGGAAAGCCAGGTGATGATATCCTGAAAAATGCCCATGGGGCAAATAACTGAACAATAGACTCGTCCCAAAAAAAAGGTGAGTAGTAGAAGGGAAAGAAAGACCAACAGAGAGCCAGACAGCAAAGCAGGAATAAACTGGATTTCTGTGAGTATCTGGAATTCTTTGGGTAAAAGTTGTGCAAAATCAAGAAATAAGAAAGTGGTTAGCGCGAAAAAAACGACCGCTAAAACCACTCGTATTCTTTTCAAAGTCATAGATTAGATTTTTATTTTCTTTACTTTCAGTTTGCTGAGATCCATCGTTCCAATTTTTAAGTCGGCAGCTCTGGCAATAAATTTTACAGATTCTAATGGCATTTTTTCAATCTGATTGAAGAAATTGGTTGCTGCGGTGTCTACTGCAACAATGTCTGTAGACATAAACATGGCTTTGGGGGTAACTACGTCCGTTAAGGAACGTCCCTGAGGTCCATTTGACTTCATGACACGGTAGGCATCTACGATGTTCAGGACAGCTGGTTTGTTTATGGTACAAATGTCAGCGATGCATTGTGGTAAGTCGTTGGCGTGAAAATAGCCCCTGTCCCAGACTATGCCCATGTGGTTTTTCATGGCAATGGTCATTTTGGCGCCGCCATGGTTTTTCAGAATGGGGACATTTATCCATACATCGCAGTCCAGAATGGCTGTGTGTACTTTTGCTTTTTTAAGCTTGACTGCTTTGGGTAATGAAATTTCCCGATAATAGGATTCTTCATTGCCTGGCATTACTTTGGCTCCCGCAGCTTTGGCGGCAGCCTCAATACCGCTGTTGGCGTAGCATTTTCTCCAGTCGTCACAGGTGTGATCAAAGACAATGACTTCGCTGGCGCCAGCTTTAATGCATTGTTTCACAATTTCTGCGACAAGAGCTGGATTGGTGTTTCCTGCCATTTCAGGGCTTTTATCCCATCCTATATTTGGTTTGACGGTAACTTTATATCCTTTTTTAACGAAATGGCTCATTCCACCAAATTCTGCGATGGCTTTTCGGAACATGGTCACTGAATCACCACCCATAACCGCTACAAGATCGGGTCTTGCACTCGTTTTAGTTACTTTCTGAGCCATGAGGTCCATACCATCGCTCAATTTGATGGTCGATGCTATCCCCGTGATGGCAGCTGCTTTTAAAAAATCTCTGCGCTTCATTCTTTTTGGATCTTATTGGTTTATTGATCTTTATTTGATGATCCACGGAAACATAAAACACATTTCATCGTAGATGCAATAATCGGCTTTACCGTTTACAGCGAAGGTTCTGACACTTTTTGCTCCTGCATCCAGTAAAAGTTGTTTGGCAAAATTCAGGGTATTGCCTGTTTTCACACGGTCTTCCACCAGCAATATGGTTTTACCACGGACTTCAAACCTGATTTCTTCCAATAGTTGAGGTTTATCAAAAAGTTGTTTCTGAGAGGCGTCCCTGAGATGAAGCTTTAATAGCTGAATGTCAAGGTTTAGTTTTTGGTTTAGCATGGCTGCAGGAATAATTCCTCCATTGGCCACAGCCACGATCAAATCGAATGTCTCCTCAAACTGAATGGTTTCAAAGCCATTCCGGACTTCTTCAAAACTTTTACTCATGCTTTGCCAACAGTCTTAAGATTCCCCATCCTGCTATCCATTGAAGCAACATTCCTGGAATTCCTAGACGGAAATCCTGCATGGCCGCCGATAGATCAGTTGTAATCGCCCATTCAGCCAGACTTCCCAATACTTGGTAAGACAAGATTGTCATAGCAATTAGTAGTAAGGAGATGGATCTGCTTTTTTTAGCAATCCAAGCGGCTATGATAGCCAATAAGGAAGATTTTATCAGAATGACAGGAAGAAGAGCCAGCATAGGCATTCCGAAGAACAGGTAGTTTGCCACCGGGGAAAAGATTGCGGTGAGCAATCCGACTTTCCATCCGAATTTATAAGCTGCTATAAGGGTAAAGAAATAGATGGGAAGGAATATTTTTCCACCGTCTGGAATAAAGTGACAGACTTGTGGCAAAACCAGGTTTCCAATGACAAAGAAGGTGCTGAATAAATACGTTTTGACGTCTGCAACTGAAAGGTTGATTGGTCGAAAGGCGGCTGTTGCTATCATAATCAGGGGCTTTTTGTGATTTTAAGTGAATAAAAAGTTTAGACTTGTATTTTTTGAAAGCGTTTAATCTGTAGTTCGTATTTTATTTTAGTAAAATAGGATCAATCGTTGCTTTATCCTTATTTTTTAAATGAAGTATTTCCGGATTGTTTTTAATGTATTCAAGGGCGTCTGTATAGCCTTGGCTGTATATTTTCTGGTAAGCATCAAAACGAAACTCATTGTATTGTTTAATGGATTGTGGTTCAATGATATAATTGCACATAGACCGGCCTTCAAGGGAATTAACATGCTCGACGATCCGAATGGATTTTGTGACGGCATCGATTGGTTTCTTTAAGGAAGTTGGAGCTTCATGTGGCAGAACGTCAACGCCGATAATGGTATCGCATAATTCTTTCAACGGTTGTGCGGGTAAATTGTTCAGTAAACCACCGTCCAAATAAAAAACGCCATCGATCTCGTGCGCTTCGAAAACGCCGGGAATGCTTGCTGAGGCCGAGACCCAACTATTCAGGTCGTAACCGCTGCTCTTGATTTCCCATTGAGCCAGATTCAGATTGCTGACACAGATAAGCATTTTCTTTTGCAATCCTTCAAAGCTGTTGTGTGGAATAATTTCTTTGATCAATGTGAGTACGGTACTGTGGTCCGACCATCCGGATTTCCAGATAGTTGGCTTGAATGTCATCAGTCTGGTGACTCGGTAAAGCCTGTCGTCCTTGATGATCTGCATCATTTCAGTCGGTGTGACACCTGCTGCATATAGCGCTCCGACGATGGCACCCATGCTTGAGCCGGAAATGATATCTGGCTCTATGCCGTTTTCGATCAAAGCCTGCAATACGCCAATGTGAGCAAACCCAAGTGCTCCACCTCCACTTAAACAAAGACCGAGGCCCAGTTTAACTTGTTCAGTGGTTTCGGTTGTAACTAGTTTCTTTTTTCCAAAAAAATGAATCATTCAGTTCTAGGTGATTGGTGTTAGCTTTTTATATATGTTCCAAATATACGAACAGGATGACAAAAAAACGTGGCAAAATTAGTTTATTTGTACAACCATTCAGCTTAAGAATAATTTTAGGCATTAAATCGTGTTCCTATGAAATTTTATTTTCGCACAGTCTTTTTACTTTTTATTGGTTTTAACACCTTTATTCAGGCTGCCCCTGATAAAACCATTGCTGTTCAAACTCTAAACACCAGTCTCCTGTTTAAGGTTGGGGACAATAACAAACTCTGTCAATCCTATCTGGGCAAAAGATTGGAGCCGGCAGACTGGGCTTCTGTCAGAAATTCCAACGATGAGGCGCTTCTGACTTTCGGCACATCTTATGTGCATCAACCGGCTTTACGGGTGACTCATGCTGACGGAAATACTTCTACCGATTTGATCTTTGTAAAATCGGAAGAAAAAAGGCTGAACGACAACCAGGTACAGACGGAGATTTACCTGAAAGATACCTATTTTCCTTTTTACGCTAAGATTTGTTTTAAGGCATATGAAAAAGAAAATATCATAGAACAATGGGTGGAGTATTCGCATGGTGAGAAAAAGGACGTTGTACTGTATGATTTTGCCTCCTCCTGTCTGAGTTTTCAATCGACAAACTATTATATGACCCAATTTTGGGGAAACTGGGCCAACGAGATGAACATGAGTGAATCGCTTCTGACGCGAGGTGATAAAATCGTGGATTCCAAACTGGGTGTTCGGACGAATGAATATGGTCATGCCTGTTTTTTTGTCTCTATGGAAAAACCAGCTGCTGAGGAAACAGGGGAAGTTATTGGAGGAACATTGGCTTGGCCAGGCAGTTTTGCTTTCCATTTCAGTGTGGATAATCAAGATAAACTACGGGTCATTTCCGGCATTAATTCTTTTGCCAGTCATTATTATCTGAAAAAGGATGAAGTCTTTAAGACTCCTTCCTTATTATATACGTACAGTGATTCCGGCAAGGGTACAGTATCCAGAAGGTTCCACAGATGGGCTCTTCAATACGGTATACATCAGGGTGAGAAGCCCCGAATGACTTTGATGAACAACTGGGAAGCGACCTATTTCAACTTTAACGAAGAAGTTCTGACCAAAATTATCGGTGACGCTGCCAATATGGGATTTGATTTATTTCTGTTGGATGACGGTTGGTTTGGATCCAAGTATCCAAGAAACAACGACGATGCAGGTTTGGGTGACTGGATGACTAATAAGCAAAAATTACCTCATGGTCTTGGCTATTTGGTGAGCGAATGTGAAAAGAAGGGCATTAAATTTGGTATTTGGCTGGAACCTGAAATGGTGAATCCTAAAAGTGAGTTGTATGAGAAGCATCCGGATTGGGTTATTACTCAACCCAATCGTCCACTGGACTTGAGCCGCAACCAGCTAATCCTGGATCTTTGCAATCCAAAAGTGCAGGATTATGTGTATTCTATCATTGACAACACAATGTCTGAAAATCCGGGTATATCGTACATTAAGTGGGATTGCAACCGTTTTGTGACCAATTCTGGCTCTTTCTATTTGCCAGCCGATAAGCAATCTCATCTTTGGATTGATTATACAATAGGGCTGTTGAGTGTTTTGAAGCGAGTGAGAGCAAAATACAACGATGTAACGATGATGGATTGTGCTGGTGGGGGTGGCCGGATAGATTACGGCATACTTTCGTATTTTGATGAATTCTGGACCAGTGACAATGGTGATCCTCTGGCTCGTATCACTATTCAATGGGGTACCAGCCAGTTTTTTCCAGCTATTTGCATGGCCAGTCATGTTTCATCAAGCCCAAATCATACTACTGGCAGGTCGACGCCTCTAAAGTTTCGTTTTGATGTGGCTACTTCTGCCAAGCTAGGGATGGACCTACAACCTAGTACCATGTCTGATGATGATAAAGCTTTTTGCAAGATTGCTTTGAAAAATTACAATGAAATCAAAGAGGTGGTGCAGTTTGGTGATCTTTATCGACTGCTTTCCCCTTATGAAAACAATCGCGTGGCTTTGATGTATGCGCTCGAGGATCAATCCAGGGCTGTGGTCTATTCCTATTTACTTAGAAAAGAGGTCATTGGCAACCATCAGATTTTACATCTGAAAGGTCTTAATCCTCAAAAGAAATACAAAATGCGTGAATTGAATAAAATTCCTGGTCATTGGACCCGTTTCGGGGATTTTGAAGGAAAATCCTTTTCGGGAGCTTTTCTGATGGATCATGGCGTTGATTTCTTTATGTGTGATGAATACGAAAGTCTTGTCTTTGAGGCTGTTTCAGAATAGAAATTTAAATTGATAACGCAGTGGTTCTATAAACCGATCTAATATTTTATATAATGAGAAAATCTATCTTTCTGTTTTTTGCTTTTTTGTGTTTATTTCCGGCTTTGAATGCTCAGTTATTGACTGTTGCATCTTACAATATCCGGAACCAAAATCAGGGTGATGTCGATGCTGGCAATGGCTGGCAACAACGCTGTCCTGTAATCACTCAGCTCATCCGCTTTCATGATTTTGATATTTTTGGTTCTCAGGAGGTTCTAAACGGGCAATTAAATGATATGTTAAGCCAGTTGCCTGAATATAGCTATATAGGTGTAGGGCGTGACGATGGAAAGACAAAAGGGGAGTATTCACCCATTTTTTATAAGAAAGACAAATTGTTGTTGGTGAAATCCGGTCAATTCTGGTTGTCACAAACCGATAATAGACCAAGTGTAGGTTGGGATGCTGCTTTACCACGCATTTGTACTTGGGGCAAATTTCAGATAAAAGAAAGCGGTCGCTTTTTTTGGTTCCTAAATCTCCACATGGATCATATCGGTGTGAAAGCCAGATTGGAAAGTTCCAAACTGGTTGTAGAGAAAATTAAACAACTTTGTCAGGGTGAACCCGTGATACTCACCGGTGACTTCAACGTGGATCAAACCAGTGATGGCTATCAATTTATAACCAGTTCTGGCATCCTTAGGGATTCTTACGAAACAGCAGATATTCGCTATGCCCTGAATGGTACTTTTAATGCTTTCGATGCCAACTTAAAAACAGACAGCCGGATTGACCATATCTTCGTATCCAAGAATTTCCATGCTGTTCGTTATGGCGTTTTAACTGATACCTATCGTGGTGAAGTACCCGACGAAAGTGCCAAGGATATTCAATCCGGTAATTTTCCAAAGGAAGTGTCTTTGCACAAATATAGTCCACGTTTGCCTTCCGATCATTTTCCTGTTCAGGTTGTCCTGAATTTTGAAAAATAGAATCTTTTTAACCTAATAATAGTTTAACTATGAAAAAGAGTATGTTGTTGATGTTTATGCTTTGTTTCACTTTCCTGATGTCAGCTCAGAATGACTGGGCTAATTTCAAAAGATACGATGAAGCAAACAAAACTGTAGTAAAAACACCTTTTGCCGTATTTATGGGTAATTCCATCACCGATGGCTGGTATCCGAACAATCCCGGTTTTTTTGATTCCAATAATCTGGTAGCAAGAGGCATTAGTGGACAGGTGACTTCTCAGATGCTGGTGCGTTTCAGAAAAGATGTGATTAACCTGAAACCTAAAGCGGTGGTGATACTTGCAGGTACGAATGATATTGCCCAAAACAATGGGTACATTTCTCTGGAAAATATCATGGGTAACCTTATTTCCATGAGTGAACTTGCTAAGGCGCATAAAATCAAAGTTTTTTTATGCTCTGTTCTCCCTGTTTACGAATATCCCTGGAGAAAAGAAATTAAAGAACCGGCTAAACAAATCATGGATTTGAATGCTATGATCAAGGACTATTGCATTAAAAACAAGTGTACCTACGTGGATTACTATTCTGCTATGGTCGATGAACGTGGTGGACTGCCAGAAAAATATTCCGCAGACGGTGTTCATCCCAAAGATGCAGGTTATCGCATAATGGAAGATAGTATATTGAAGAACGTTTTAAAGAAAAAATAATTTTGGTCTTTTATCGCCGACCACTATCAGGGTTTGGAATACTTACGCTGCAGTTTTTACTGTGGCGTTTGTTTTTTGTGGACCGATTCTGAAGCTCTAAATGGATCGACATTTTTAAGCTATTTGGTTTGTATTTAATTTATTACTATTTTCGGCTTTGATAAATCACGCTTAAATAAGTGTATAAAGACACGCAAATTTCGATTATTTCTGGCCCTCCAATTACATGAAAAAAGACCTCCTTATTCTCTCGATATTCCTTTTTGTATGCAGTTTTTCTTTCCCTAAACCTGTTTTTAAAAGCAGTAAATACATTATCGCATGTCAGTTTGATAATGCTTTGGGTGGAGTTATACCAGGAGCAGGTGAATATAAGATGACCTACAATCCAGATTTGGATGGTGAAACGGCACCCGATTCCGCATTCTGGATCATCAAGGAGCAAACCGAAGGTGTTTATTCCTTTCAGAATGCAGCATCCAAAAAATACATCAAACATCTTTTTACTGGTCTTAAAGATGACCGTTGGGCTTTGAAATTAGTGGATAGCCTGCAAACGGACAACTCTACCTCTTTCACCCTGGAATTGCATCAGTCGGGTAATCAAAGCTATTATTCCATTCGTTCTGTTATCAATCCTTCAAAGATATGGGAAAGAAGAGAGCTGGCTCATTTGGATGCCATCACTAAAAAGGATGTTTTCGCAGTGGGTGTCATTGGTGTTGGCAGTTCCAGCATTCGAAATTTCATATTTTACGACTCAGAGGGCATTTCGGTTAAAGATATCGTACCCATTGGCTTGCCGGCAGCCCGTCCAACATTGGGTTCTTTTGCAACCTTTATGGATAGCCTGACTTTTGCCGGAAAATTTCCGGCTGTGGATAAGATCGGAGCCAGGTTCTATTTGTCTGTGCTTGAAAGTGAATTGGGATCGAATGTTACTATGAAACTGAATTATAAGCCCAAAGTGAGTACCTATGAGATATACATCGACGGAGAAAAAATAATCAGCGGTGCAAACTATACGTTCAAGAGTGTTTCAGGTACGAAAACCTACAACATGCAGGTTCGTCAGTCCAGTTCCATCCTTTCATCCGGAACCATCCATTTCAGTTGTCTTCCGTTTGTTCAGATTTACTCGGATGCAGAACTAAATACGGTGTACAATTTAGGACGGATTGTTGTTACCGAGCCCAGTAATTTTACACCTTCTGAAGTGCTGCTTTCTGAATTCAGGACCAGAGGTTTTTATGCCGGTAGACAGCCCAAAAAATCGCTTGCCATTAAACTGAAAGAGACAGACGGTGTTACACCTCTCGACCGTTCCTTTTATGGTCTGCGCAACGATAACAACTGGGTGTTGGATGCCATGTACAACGATTCTTGCCGCATGAAAAACCGAGTCTCCACCGATTTCTGGCTTGATTTTTCCACACGCCCGTATTATGCCGATCAGGAACCGAATATGGTCAATGGTACCAGAGGTCATTTCGTAGAGGTGTTTCTGAATGACTCCTACAACGGGTTGTACTGCATGACAGAAAAAATTGACAGGCGGCAGATGAATGTGAAGAAACTGATAGCAGCAACTCCGACAACACCTGTCATTCAGCGTGGAGCAGTGATTAAGGCGGATGACTGGAGTGAAGCTACATTATTTGGGTTTGAATTAGATTATACAAGTTCATTTTCAGCCCCTGAGCCCAACTCGGAATCATGGTATGCCTTTAATGTGAAGTATCCGGATGTCGGTGATGGTGAACCGTTCAACTGGCAAACGCTGTGTGACGCGGTCAATGTCGTCACCTACGCTTCGAGTCCTCAGGTTTTTGAATCGGAAGTGGTAAAGTACTTTGATATGCCGGTATTTCGGGATTACTACTTATTCCTTGATTTGTTGCTGCTGACCGACAATCATGGGAAAAACTTTTTCGTTTCTACATACGACCAGACAGTCTCTCCCAAAATAACCTTAACCCCCTGGGATCTGGATTCATCATGGGGTAGATTCTGGGATGGTACTTCAGGGGACAGAATGAGACCAGACCAAACTCTTGAAGACTTTATATCCAGATATGTTCCAAGGCAGAGTACCCTTTATAAGCGCTTGATGGAAACAAATGTATGGGGTTTCAACGATAAACTGAAGACTCGTTACCGGGAGCTTCGTGGTACCTGGTTTGATCATGATTTGATTATGGAACGATTCCAAAAGTACAATGCCCTCTTTCAAAAAAGTGGAGCAGGTAACCGTGAAATGGCTCGTTGGGAATTTGCGACCATGAATTCAGATTTAGCTTTTATATCAAATTGGTTGCAAGCTCGACTGGCTTTCCTGGATAATCAATATCTGGGCGGACCCTATATTAAAGACGCTACCCAAGAATTAAATTCGCCACAGATAAGCGTTTATCCAAATCCTGTTCAGGATGTGCTGACAGTTTCTCCTATTCAATCCGGAGATTTGGTCCAGATTTTCTCTGCTCAAGGCATGCTTATTAGCCAGGCAAGATCTACCGGAGAAAAACTGGAGGTTGACTTGAGTAGCATCGTTTCCGGCATTTATATGGTAAAAGTTGGTGGAATGGTCGTTAAAATATTAAAAAAATAGCTACTTTAGACAGTCTGGTTACCCCCAAAAGTTTATTTATGAAAAAATATATTACGCTCCTTTCTGTCCTTTTGTTACTATGCACTATAAGCTATTCCAGGCCATTGGATTTACCAACGGCATCACAATCTTTGGGATTTTTTTCAGCTTATCTGGACTCCCTGACCTTTGGTAATAAAGTACCGGCAGTTGATACGAACAGTAAGAACTATTATTTGACTGTTCTGGAAAGTCAATTGGGATCAGATGTCAATCTGTCTATTTCCTATAAATCAAAAGATACCGATCACAATTTATACATCAATAATACCTTAGTTACAAGCGGTTCCGACTACATTTTTACTCAGGTAACAGGAACAAAGACTTTCAAGTTGGAAATTAGGAGTGGTGCTTCCATTATCAGTTCAGGCTCCATCATTTTTACCTGTTTGCCACTTGTCCAAATCTATTCCGACAACTCATTAACCTCATCGTATAGTATGGGGCGAATGGTGGTGACCGAACCGGAAAACTTTGTGCCCTCAGAAATCATGCTTACAGAATTGAGAACCAGGGGGTACTACGCAGCTCAACAACCTAAGAAATCGTATGGTATCAAATTGAAGGATACCGATGCTACGACTTCTCTTCACCGATCTTTTTTTGGTTTGCGTACCGATAACAATTGGGTACTGGATGCCATGTACAACGATCCGGCACGCATGAAAAACCGCCTCTCAACGGATTTTTGGCTTGATTTCTCTACTCGGCCATATTATGCTAATCAAGAACCGGATTTAGTCAATGGAACAAGGGGGCATTTTGTGGAAGTGTTCCTGAACGATGCCTACGATGGATTGTACTGTATGACGGAAAAAATAGACAGACAGCAACTCGATGTCAAGAAATTGGTGGAAGCCACACCCACAACCCCTGTCATTCAACGTGGCTCAGTGGTGAAAGCTGATGACTGGAGTGATGCCACCTGGTTTGGACTAACATCCAGACGTGGTTATCTCTCCACTCCAACCAGCAATGCTGAATCCTGGTATCGTTTTGATGTAAAATACCCCGATGTAGCAGAAGGTGAGCCTTTTGACTGGACCAATTTATCCGATGCTGTCGAAGTGGTTACCTATCATACCGCTGTCGCTACCTTTGAAACAAAAGTGGCCGATTATTACGACATGCCTGTTTTTCTGGATTACTATCTGTTTATGGAGCTGTTGCTTTTGACCGATAATCATGGCAAGAATTTTTTTGTATCCTGTTACGACCAGACAGTCTCTCCAAAAATATCGTTGACACCCTGGGATTTAGATTCTTCCTGGGGACGATTTTGGAATGGAACTGCAGGTGATAGAATGAGTGCGAGTCAGTCTTTTGAGGATTTTATCAGTAGTTACGTTCCACGACAGAGCACACTGTATAAACGTCTGATGGAAACCAATGTATGGGGTTTTAATGACAAGTTGAAAACCCGTTATAAAGAGCTGCGTGGCACCTATTTTGATTTGAACAAAATCATGCAACGTTTTGAAAATAACAACGCTCTTTTTCAAAAAAGTGGTGTGGATAAACGTGAAATGACACGCTGGGGATTTTCCAATATGAATACAGAGTTGACCTATATTTCTTCCTGGCTGGAGGCTCGTTTGTACTTTTTGGATATGCAATACCTGGGTGAACCATTTGTAACCAGCCTGAACAAACCATCTGTTCCGCAAATCAGCGTTTATCCAAATCCTGTTCAGGAAGTGTTGACTGTTTCCAATATTCAGTCCGGAGACTTGGTTCAAGTTCTTTCAATGCAAGGTTTGGTTGTTGCTGAGTTCCGTTCAGAAGGAAATCAGGCTGAGATCAATATGAGCACACTGGCAAAAGGTGTATACATGGTCCGTTTAGGTGAAAAATTCACGAAAGTAATCAAGAAGTAAGTTAGCGGATACTTTTAGAATGTCTATCCCACACATATCTTATTTTCCTGGACACTATGTTCTACATCGGGGTAAAATTTATACAAGCTTCTTCGATAGTAAAAACTGGTTTCAGTTCCAAATAAAATATGGTCGTTGATGATATACCTTAACCTGAGCTTAGCTACACTTAGACTAGCATTGCCCTTGTATCCCTAAACATTGGAATGGATATCATTTGGGTTGTTAGGGTCAAATCCTACCCAGGAAAAAATGCGATAATCTTCCGAATTCAATAAGATGTTCAATTTACTATTGTACTGCAACTCCATATTTAATTTGCTGCTGAATCCACTTCCCATATTATAATCCCGATTATCGATTTTAAAATGATCGGTCTGACTGCCACCCAAAAGAATGGCACTTAGGTTTGTCGAAGCTGAAAAGGTCAAGTGGTTTTTGAATTTGGCCCTGAATAGCAAACCAGGTCCAACCGATGCCGCTTCCGATATTTTATATGGGTTTAACGAAACATTACTTGTATCCGCATTGGATTGGTAGTAATTGAAATGTAGGTAGAGTCCCAGAACCATTTGAAGATTTGGCCTCTGAAGATTTATTTTCATTGAGTGCACGAGGCCCAATGCATTCACACTGCTAATAGTTGGTTGCTCCGAAAATAAATTTCCTTCCATTCGGAGCAGAAAAAAGTCATAAGGTCTATCATTTTCCAAATCATAGGAATCGCCATAAGTTAGTCCCAAGTCAATACAAACCATATCACTGTATTTCAGTTTTTCTTTCATATTTTCAGCAATAAATCGATCGCCGATGGTGGAATAAAAAACGATGGGAGTAGCTGGAACGGCATTCCCCTGTGTCGTTCTATAATTCCATGCTTCGCCCCGAATCAAGCGATTTAATTCTCTGACAGGTGAAACAAGAAAGACCAATGCTTCTCGTAGAAACCGTTCGGAACCGACTGAGTGGTCGTCCATTATTCTGTCCAAAATTCTGTAAGTGATTTCGCCCAGGCATATCCCCCCCGATACTTGTAGCCAGAAAATCGTTGATTGATGGAGCCTTATTCTCCATACAAAATTCCCACATCAAACTAGCACCTGCTGCAAATGGAACAGACTCCCAAAAATTCATTCGATTGGAGCGTGCTGAATCAAAATACAATCCACCATGATACGGATGTAAGAAAAGATTGGACAAAAACAGATCGTTGTCCCACACAAAACCCGTTCTTTTTTTTTTTTGATGGTGTTGTAATTGATTTGGGCATAGGGGCGTTGACTTACAAAATGATCAAAAGACTAAACACTCAAATTGGTTCCGATGATGAGTCCTGCTGCATTCTGATAATTTTTCGGTCTGCTATACAATGAGTCATTCTCCTTTTTGGGTAAATGCGAAGTGAATTGACACTTGTTTGACTGTGTGCTGAGAAGGATAAGATACATGCGCAGAAAAGGAGTAAACATTTCTGAAATGACATATTTTGTGCTATTTTGTTGGGGAAGTTGAATAAATTGTAAATTGAATAACAATCAAGTTTGAAAATTGTTGACTTCTAATGGCACGTTTTGTTATATTTAATTAGTGTTCTTATCGAGATGGTTAAACGTTTAATCTAAATAGTTGCACAATCATAGTCAAGGATTTACATAAGTTGAATATATTTGCATAAAAGGAATTCAAAACCAAATTTACCCGCACATGAAGAATGTTTTTTTAGTACTTCTGACCGCACTTTTAGTGAGTCCACCATTTCAATGTGTTCGTGCTCAGAGTGTTGATGTTGCAACGGAACTTAATCGGCTTTACAGCTTAAAGGATTTACCTGCTTATTTGGAAGGTAGCGAAGTGAAGCAGGAATCATCCTATGACAGGACTGGTGGTAATAACGATGGCTTTGAGGGGACTTATTCCTATCTATATAAAGAAGATAATGGCCATCTGGTGCTTTTCGACGCAAAGGGGAAAGGGGTCATTGAGCGCATCTGGACACCAACGCCAACCAATGATACGCTGGATTTCTACTTTGACGGAAATATAAAACCCACCTTTTCCATCAAATTCAACGATTTATTTTCTGGGAAAAAATACCCCTTTATCCCACCGGTTGTTGGTCATAAAGTGGGAGGATTTTATTGTTATTTGCCCATTCCCTACGAAAATGGATGCAAAATTGTTTTCAGAGGTGATCGGATTATGTTTCATCAAATCCAGTATAGAACATACGATGAGGTCTATCAGGTGAAAACGTTCAATCCAACATTGGATGAAAAAGCTGAAAACAAACTCAATGATCTAAAAGAATTATGGAATTATGACAATAGGTCTGCCAAAAGTATTTATGGCAACGACCTGAAAACCCAGTCATCGGTTTTCAAACTGGAACCTGGCAAATCTTTTACCCTGGCAGACATCAAGCAGGGAGGACGTGTTTTAGGTATTGAACTGGATCCTGCCAGTCTTTTTGAAGGTCTTTATAAACAAATAGACTTAAAAATAACCTGGGATGATGAAACTGTGCCAGCTGTCTATGTTCCTGTTGCAGACTTTTTCGGATTTGCCTTTGGTCAAAAATCCATGAGGGGATTGTTGTTGGGTGTCAATTATCAGGATATTGCCTATTGCCACATTCCGATGCCTTTTGATGTAAAAGCCAAAATAGAATTGGTTTATCGCTCCTCTTCAGAGTCGTCTAATCTCCCTTTAACTATTTCAGCCCGTGTTTTTTATTCAGATCAGAAGCGCAATGCCGTTACGGAAGGAAAATTTTATGCTTTTTGGAAGCAGCAACAACCGTCATTGGGATCACCCTATGTTTTTTTGGAAGGAAAAGGAAAGGGGCATTATATTGGAACAATCTTGCAAAGTCAGGCTACGACATTTTCTGAGTTCACTGAATTTTTTGAAGGGGATGACAGTACTGTTGTTGATGGCAGTATGAATCTTCATGGTACAGGTTCTGAGGACTACTTCAATGGTGGCTGGTATGCACAGCCAAATGGTTGGGTCGAGCGACTGGGGACCCAGCTGCATGGCTGCCTGGATTATTCGCTTCCGCAGAGTAGAACCGGAGGCTATCGTTTTTATGTCTCTGACAAGATTCCTTTCAATCAAAGTTTTTATCACAGTATAGAGCATGGACCAGACAAAAACAACAGAAAGGTGGAATATCTTTCTGTAGCCATGTACTATGCGGCTTCTCCCATAACAGCTATTATCAAACCAACAAACGAATTGACAAAAGTGTACATTCCGGCTACCTATACCTTTTATTCTCGATTGATGAATCATCTGACCTATCAAAAGGATTTGAAAATAGAGGATGGTTCGGCTTTTTTTGATGGCAAAGAAGGACTTTTGACTATTGATGTTCAGGAAATACCTGCCGGCAAATACACTATGTCAGTCCATGTTGTTTCCGGGGTTGTTCAGGAAGGTCTGACGGTTGGAATGGTATCACAGAATAGAACCTCGAATGTTAAAGGTCCAGCCAAAAAAGAGGACCTGTATATCGTAGAGCTTGAGGTTCCTGTTACCAAAGAACCCCTTCAACTTGTTTTCAAATCGGATAAAAGTCAGCAGTTCAAATTTGACAGGATTATGTTTTCCAAAAAGTGGTAACTGTCTTTATTTTAAAGGGATACTTATAGAAACACCGGATATTTAGTGATTATATCCGGTGTTTCTTTTAAGACTATTTGGCCTTTAATTCCAATTTTTTTAACTGTTGCTTCGTTGCTGCATTTTCTTTTTCAGCAGCATTTACGCGGTTTAACAAGTCGTCGGTATCGCCTTTTAAATAGGTTTCATTGATTGTAATTGGAGACGCTTCAGGGGAATAGTCACACAAATTGATGTTGCGTGCATGTACTGTTTTTCCAGTTCCAAATTTAAACCGCAGCCCCATTGTCCAAATCCATGCATCGCAGCTTCGGATAGCTGTGGCTCCGCTCATATTTCTGGAGTAATATTGATTGTATTGTGCCCCTAAACCTAGATTGAACCATTGATTTAAGGTGTATTCAGCATTTAGTCCGAGTTTTCCCATTCTTGTAATGTTGTTTACTTTGTCTCCACCTTCGTCGGTTATGACTCCATTTATTTTATAGTATTTATCGTAATGATAGAATGCCGCACCTCCACCGATATCTCCATAAATGTTCAGGTTTTGCCAGAAGCCAGTGCGAAGAGGATCGAAAGCATTGCATATGTTGGCAGAAACATAAAGTAACACATCGTTTGTGCCACCTTTGAAACTTCCGATATGGCCGGCATAGGTATATGGCCTTGAATAATCGTTGAAATCGTATTCAACTCCTATCCCAATAAGTGGATTGATGGTATAGTCAAGTTGCCCTCCAATCATCAGGTTTAATCGGTCAGATTCATTTGGTGCTTCCGGGGGTATCATAAATTTTGAAACACCTGGCCTGATGCTAAATGACCAATGAGCGACTGGGACAGCAATACATGTTTCCTGTTCCGGGGCGATGGTATCAACCTTCAATAATAGTTCTTGCGCTGAAACCATTGCTACCGTCCCAGCCATGCACAATATGCAAAATATAATTTTCTTCATAATGTAGATTCTATTATGTTCATACTTTGGTACTTGTCAATCCTATTATTTAATTTCGAATTCTACCCGGCGATTCATCTGACGACCCTCCGGCGTTTCATTCGTAGCAATAGGATCGGATTCTCCCCAACCCATGGTAACGATTTTTGAAGTAGGTACTCCTTTCGACACCAGGTATTTCTTTACAGAAAGAGCTCGTCCTTGAGACAATTTCAGATTGGATGCGTCTGAGCCTACGTTGTCTGTATGTCCGGAAACTGTCAATGTTGTCCATACCGTATTGTTATTAAGGATACTAGCAACCTGTTCAAGTATATCATTCGATGAGGTAGTCAAAATGTTTGAACCTGTTTTAAACTCTATATTTTCCAGAGACATGTTGACAACGCCTTCTTTTTGGTTGGATAATTCTTTCAAATCTTCCTCCATTTTCTTTAATTTCTGTTGAAGTGATACATTTTCTGTTGTCAATTTTTTTTGAATAGCTGTTTTCTCTGCATCTTTTGCTTCTTGCTCTAGCTTTAGTGCTTTTTGTTTCATCGCTGCATTTTCATTCTGAATGGTTTTTAGGTGCTTCAACGTTTCTTGGGTTTCACCTTTTATATAGGTCTTATTGACGGTGGTTGGAACAGGTTTGGGTGAATATTCGCATAAATTGATGTTTCGAGCGTGTTTTGATTCTTTTGATCCCAGTTTATACCGAAGTCCCAGTGTGAAAATCATAGCATCACAGTTTCTCAGAGCGGTGGCTCCACTCATATTTCTTGAATAATACTGATTGTATTGCCCGGCTAAACTCAAATTGATGGTTTCACTTAACGTGAATTCCGCATTCAGCCCCAACTTCCCCATTCTTGCCGTATTGTTTACCCGATCTCCACCTACGTCTGTTATGACTCCATTTATCTTATAATAGTTATAATAGTGATAGAGTGAAACACCTCCACCCACATCGCCGTAAATGTTCAGGTTTTTCCACGACCCACTGCGGAATGGAGCCAGAGCGTTACTGATGTTAAGGGAACCATTCAGTATGAAATCATTTGTTCCACCTTTAAATTCTCCGGTATGTCCGGCATAGGTGTAAGGTCGTGAATAATCGTTGTTATCAAATTCAATTCCAATTCCAATAAATGGATTGATAGTATAATCAATTACGCCAGCAAACATCCATTTTAATCGGTCCGATTCATTTGGCGCATCTGGTGGTATCATATATTTTGACACTCCGGTTTTAATACCAAATGACCAGTGTGAAACGGGAATCGCTATACAAGATTCCTGTTCCGCTAAAACTAGACCAACTCTTGTAACTTCCTGTGCAGAAATGATGGCCACTATGCCAACCATGCACACCATGCAAAATAATTTTTTCATCATAATAGAATTATTATTAAGTGCATACTTGGGTGTGAAAACCCGAAAGGATTTTCAAATCATAAAATTTAGAAACAAAATTCAAACGGTTTTGTTCACTTTGTTTGAACCAGTACTAAACTTTACTTGTTAATAATTTGTCAAATAGTACTTGCTGTAGCGTATGTTTAATTCTATGCATCTTTGTTCTATCTATCATTAATCCTGAAAACGATGAAAAAGATTTTATTCGTGATTGCTATAACATCGGTCTTTGCCTTTGGATGTACAGTACTTGACGATGTTCAAACTGTAAATGATGGCACAGGTCCGATACTTTTGAGCACCGAACTTCAAAAACGTGTTGCTCAGGACAATGAGTTCGCTTTGGATATGCTCCGCAATACGATTAAAGAGGCAGATGAAAGCAATGTCTTCATTTCACCTTTAAGTGTCAGTATTGCTTTGGGCATGGCGCGGAATGGTGCCGATGGCTCTACTAGGACTGAAATGGAGACAGCTCTGAGGATGAGTGGATTGTCGGCTGATAAAATCAACCAATACTACAGTATTATGCTGGATTCTTTACCAACTGCCGACTCGAAGACGACGCTTAAAATAGCCAATTCCATATGGTATAGAAATGGATTTCAAATGAAGCGGCCATTTTTGGATATCAATGCCTCTTTTTTCAAAGCGGAAATTCGAAGTCTGGATTTTTCAGGAGTGGGAGCTGTAGATACCATCAATAACTGGTGTGCACTTAAAACAAACAACCTGATAAATGAGGTCATCAATGAGATACCTGAAATGGCGATGATGTACCTCATTAATGCTGTTTATTTTAAGGGTCAATGGACGTATCAGTTTGAGAAGAAGCGGACTTATCAGACAAACTTTACAGACGAGCTTGGACACTTGACTGAAGTGAATATGATGAATAGGATAGATACTTTTGCTTATTACCGGGATGCCGATGGCGAATATCTGGATTTACCCTATGGCAATGGCGCTTTCAGTATGACAGTGATTTTACCTTCTACTGGAAAAACGACGGGCGATGTACTGGAAAATTTAAGCACTGAACACTTGAATACCGCACTCCGAAATCTTAAAAAACAAAAGGTTGCTGTGTCCATTCCACGATTTAAGGCAGAATGCAAATATGAACTGTCAGCACCACTTAAAGCAATGGGTATGAAGAAAGCATTTGAAGAGACCGCCGATTTTTCTAAAATCTGCGACGATGTTCTTTTCATTTCATCGATCATTCATAAAACGTATGTAGAGGTAACAGAAGAGGGTACGGAGGCCGCCGCTGTGACAGTGGTTGAATTTGAAACAACTTCGATGCCAGATTATCCAATCTTTTGTGCCAACAAACCATTTCTATTCCTGATTCGTGAAAAAGGTACTGGTGTCATTCTTTTTGCAGGTAAAATGGGGGATGTGGTGAAATATTGACCTAATATTCTCCTTGTAAAATACAAATTTAGTATGATATTTTGATTAGGTTTACTATCTTTCGTTGGCGATTGGAAGCTGGAACATCTGGTGCCGGCTATGTTGTTCTAGTAAACAAAGGAACAGGCAAAAAAATAGTTGCTGCTGCTGATGTGACCACCAACGGGGCCGTTACTGCAGATGCTGATGGTATCGAATGGAAAATGGGTGCCGCCCTGGATTTGGCTGGTGCTGCCGCTACTGCTGTTGTTGGTCAAAATTATTTTAATTTTGAAGGTGGCGCGGACAATCGTTTCTTAAATGCAGGTGATGGCGCGACCTATTCATGGGGGTTGATTGTTTTCAATGTTGAAGGTAGTACCAATAAATCTTCCGGGTGGTTCTTCTATCCTGTAATTGTTGCCACTGGTCTTGATGCCGCAAAAGAAAAAGTGACATCGGTGGTGGTCTCTTTTGATACAGAGCTGGTTTTAGACAATAGTCATACGGACCTTACTAAAGTTGATATTTTCAATGTACAAGGTCAGACAGTGTTGAGTTTCACTCAAAATTTTAGCCAAATCAGCACTTCCCATCTGGGTGCTGGTTGCTATATCGTACAAGTGACAACGGGCACTGAAGTATATACGCAGAAAGTGATTAAGAAGTAACGTAGGTTATATCGGTTTGTTGACGCTGGTATTTCCGAAGAAATCATTCGGAAATACCAGCGTTTGTTTTAAGGTCTTTAGTAAAAAAGCACATTTATGAAAATTAACTGGCAAACACCCCTTCTTTTTATATCCGGTACACTGTTTTGTCAAGGGGCGAACTCTCAGGAAGACGAAACGATAAGACCAAATATTATTGTCATACTGGCTGATGATATGGGGTTTTCTGATATCGGCTGTTATGGCAGTGAAATTCATACACCGAACCTGGACCGTCTGGCCAGTACAGGAGTCCGTTTTCGTCAATTCCGAAATTGCGCCAGATCCTGTCCCACCAGATCCTCCTTACTTACCGGTCTTTATCCGCATCAAGCTGGTATTGGGCATATGACTAATGATCCTGAAAATCTTAAAGCCTTTGATTACGCCCTTCCCGGTTATAAAGGGGAACTGAACAATCAATGCATAACGATAGCAGAGGTGATGAAAAATTCCGGATATCAGACATTCATGAGCGGTAAGTGGCATGTTGGGTATGCCAATAAAGCCCAACATCCACTGCAAAGAGGTTTTGATCAATTTTACGGCATCCTGGCAGGGGGTACGAATTATTTTGCTCCACGTGGGAAACGTGGCCTGACTCTTGGCGAAGATCCCATTGAACCTGGAGATGATTTTTATCTGACTGATGCGTTGACGAATTATGCCATTCGTTTCATAAAAGGTGCTCAAGATCATAAACCTTATTTTCTTTATCTGGCATATACCAGTCCACACTGGCCTTTGCAGGCATTAAAAGTTGATATAGACAAATACCGGGGAAAATATAGTCAGGGTTGGGCTCCAGTTCGGGCTCAACGTTTGCAAAAAATGAAACAAATCGGATTGCTTAACGATGCGGTTGAACTGTCTGGTCAAGCTGGTCCGGATTGGAACTTGCTAACAAAGGATCAAAAAACGGAAATGGACTTAAGGATGTCCATCTACGCAGCACAAATAGATCGTATGGATCAGAATATTGGCCGTTTGCTTCAGATTCTCAAGGATAAAGGAACGCTGGACAATACGCTCATCCTGTTCCTTTCCGATAATGGCGCCTGTGCTGAAGGGGGTATGCTTGGTGGAGAGCCTCGATCTCACCTGGAAACACGCCGAGGTTGGGTTTTATCATACGGACAAGCTTGGGCCAATGTTTCAAATACGCCCTTCAAGGAATACAAACACTGGACAAACGAAGGAGGCATCAGCACGCCTCTAATAGTACACTGGCCAGCCGGCATCGGCTCAAAACGCAACAACCAATGGATAGATGACTCCGGTTTTTTGCCAGACATAATGGCTACCATCGTGGATGTGTCTAAATCGACCTATCCCTCCACTTACAAGGGAAACCCAATTCATCCAATTCAGGGCGTTACTTTGCTGCCGGCTCTGCAAGGAACCGGTTCAATCAATCGTACTAAACCGATGTGTTGGGAACACGAAGGCAACTGTGCATTGATAGACGGGAATCTGAAACTGGTTAAGAAATACAATGCTCGTAAAGAAGCGAATTGGGAACTTTACAACTTGAAGACAGACAGGGCCGAAAGTCATAATTTAGCTGAGCAGATGCCCAAAAAGGTCAAAGAATTGGTAGCTAGATATCAGACATGGGCTGATTCAAGCTCTGTCGTGGACTGGAAAATCATTAAAGCCAGGAATGCAGAGAATCGTCCATAATCAACTTACCAGAAAATCAGACATCAATGAAAGTAATTAAAAGCTTTTTAACCGACCAATATGGCATCGCTTTGTTTCTGTACCAATGGATGCCTGATAACAAACCGATTGCCGTTGTTCAGATTGTACATGGTATGGCTGAACATGCCGGCCGCTACCAAAGGTTGGCGGAGTTTCTGACAGATCGAGGCATTGCTGTTTATGCAGACGATCATCAAGGACATGGGCTGTCTGTTCAGGACGGAAAATCCTGGGGATTTTTGCCATACGGCTTCAGCGGTATGGTCCAAGATGAAAAGGAAATAACAGATAAAATCCGGAAGGATTATCCAGATACTCCGATTTTTCTGTTCGGTCACAGTATGGGTTCATTCATATCCAGACATTGCCTGGCCAAACACACTAAAGCCGTGAATGGCGTGATACTCTCCGGAACAGGCAACCCAACGTACATTGAATTATTGGGCGGGCTTTTTGTCGCTAACCTTCAATGTCTAATTTTCGGGAAAAAAAGTCCTGCGAAAATGCTTGATAACCTCGCTTTTGGCGGCTATAACAGAAAATTCGCTCCAAATCGTACTGCTTTCGATTGGCTTTCCAGAGATGCTAAGGAGGTCGATAAATATATTCAGGATCCTATGTGCGGAACTATTTTTCCAACTGGATTCTATCGCAGTTTTTTTAGGGCACTACTATTCTTAAAGACCAGGAAGTCTGTCTTACAAATTCCGACAGACCTTCCTGTACTCTTTTTATCCGGCGAAAAAGATCCCGTCGGCGATTTTGGTAAAGGGGTGAAAGCTGTTTATGAAACATATAGACAGGAAGAATTTAAAAACCTTGAACTCCATTTATTCCCTGGCAGCAGGCATGAACTACTAAATGAAACCAATCGCGATGAAGTGATGGAAGTGTTGTGCCATTGGTTACTAAAAAACCAGTGAAAAAGGAGTCTGATTAGACCATTTCAGCCTTGAGCCGACTATCACTCAGATTCAGTTCAGTCCAAATGTTGTTGTAAATATGATCAAAAATCTTTCTCAAATGACAATAGTTAATTCTATCGTTTATACCATATTTTTCATAGGTCATCGCTTCATAGAGACATCCACCTTTGCAAATTGAAAACCAATCACACAACTGGCATTTATTTCTTATTTCAGTTTCAATTTCCTGCGCTTTCAGAAACGTATCTGAAGTGACAATATCGGATAGATAATGTTCAGAGATGGCACCAAAGCAAAAACGTTTATCATCAAAAAATTTGTCACAGTGCGCCACTTCACCAGAACTATCTATTCCAAAAAAATGGCCAACACATGCTCCATTGAAAATACAAACCTTTGGTTTTCCTCCAATTATTGAATTCAGAATGTCTGAAAACTCCCTGATATTAAACGTGCAATCATCCATACCAAGCCAATCGTCATACGCTTTCATCATAAAGGAAGCGTATCTGTTTCTGTTTTCAATAAAGTCGTTTGTATCATTCGAATCGATGCTTTTTTTGGTGGATGGCCGTTCTGCCAATAAACCTAGATTTGAGATTCCGTTTTCCTGATAAAATTTTATAAAATCATAGGGATTACTACTTAAGACCTCTTCTGTTAAAACAGAAAGTGCACCTACGCTCATATCGTTATTTTTCAATTTTTGAACACCATGTATCACGTCATCGAACGTTTCTCGTCCATCTTTGTATTTTCGATGTTTATTTTGAAATTCCGAAGGCCCATCAAGACTTATTCCGACACTTACAGAATGAGTTTTCAGGAAAGTAATCCAATCATCATTCAGGAGCGATCCATTGGTTTGAATGATGTTCTTAATTTTCTGTTTTTTGGTTTTACATAAATCCTGCAGAATCAGCATTTTTTGATAATAATCAATTCCCATCAACAACGGCTCGCCTCCATGAAAAATGAAAATAAACTGTTCATAATCATGATTGGATAAAGTGCCTTTCATAAAGGTAATTAATTGATCAAAATCCAATTTTGAACTTTGATTCCTTTTGTTTGTGCAATAATCGCATGAAAAATTGCAGCTCCTAGTACATTTAATTATAAATGAGGCATTTGGCATTTTGATTCTGTATTAAAACACATTAATAAGTTCAAATGTCGATTTCTGGAAGAAGTAAATACTTGACAGAGTTTAAGGATTCCCCTGTCAAGCTTTTTTTGTCCAAATCAATTTTTTTTCATCGAATCAATTTATGTTGTTTCATTAATGTCAATAGTTCGTTCATAAAATAGCGATATTTACGCGGCCATAGTGCCAAAATATAAAAGATCTTTGACATGCTGATGATTTTTGATTGAGTTCGGGTTGATGGCGAACAGGCGAATAAATCGTGACAG
>Ga0209511_1000186_pt1 | contig 69576 bp, 63 predicted proteins | sample SSSSmetaG_FD_184141 | JGI IMG/M metagenome (GOLD analysis project Ga0209511, IMG submission 184141) | Glacier valley bacterial and archeal communities from Borup Fiord, Nunavut, Canada, to study Microbial Dark Matter (Phase II) - ​SSSS... | ecosystem: Environmental > Aquatic > Freshwater > Ice >... | reverse complement strand
CTCCGGTTTTTATGATTTAGTGTGGTAACTTAATTATACCAAAACCATTGGTTTCATGCTATTTAATTGCCAGTTATTATTGAATTTTCAAGGTACATAGGCACTTATTCAAGTGCGAAGTTTGAGTTATTTTATATTTAAAAAGTTTTCCATAATCTGTTTTCCATTCGGTGTCAGTATTGATTCTGGATGAAACTGTAAGCCATAGACTTGATATTGCTTATGCTTTACAGCCATGATTTCACCGTCCTCTGCTGTTGCAATGACGATTAGATCCTCTGGCATGGTATCTCGCTTTGCTGCGAGGGAGTGATATCTGGCAACTGAAAGTATCTCTGGTATGCCCTTAAAAATACTGCTGGTGCAATCCACCCTGGTAGTACTTTGTTTCCCGTGCATCAAAGTGGCAGCATAGGTAATGGTAGCCCCGAATGCCTCACATATCCCTTGATGCCCCAAACAAACTCCAAGGATTGGTGTTGTTTCTTTCATTTTAAGAACAACTTCTTCACAAACACCAGCATCCGCCGGTCTTCCAGGTCCTGGAGAAAGAATGAGATGAGAAGGGTTTAATGCTATAATGTCTTCCACCGTGAGCTCATCATTGCGAATAACTCGAATTTCAGTTGGAGGCTCGGATGCTTTTTTCTCCTCGCAAATACTTCCGATAAGCTGGACTAGGTTATAGGAAAAGCTATCGTAATTATCAATCAGTAAAATCATATTCGTTCACCTCTCTTGCCTGCTTGATTGCTTCGATTACTGCGCCTGCTTTATTTTCACATTCTTCATATTCCTTCTCTGGCACACTATCTGCTACAATTCCGGCACCGGCCTGTACATATACCATATCGCCCTTCTTCACAGCAGTTCGAATTGCAATACAAAGATCTAAATTACCAGATAAGTCGAGGTAGCCGATTGCCCCTCCGTAAATGCCTCTTGCCACAGGCTCCAATTCATCGATGATTTCACAAGCTCTGAATTTTGGTGCACCGGATAGCGTACCGGCTGGAAGTAACGCTTTGATTGTGTCACATCCATCTTTATCTTCTCTAATTTGTCCACATACAATTGAAGCTATGTGCATTACCTTTGAAAAGCGATGAATTTTCATATAATCTTCAACAACAACACTGCCATATTTTGCAATTTTACCTACATCATTTCTTGCAAGATCAACTAACATGTTGTGCTCTGCCAACTCCTTCTCGTCAGCGAGTAATTCTATCTCTAGTGCTTCGTCTTCTTCCTTCGTCTTGCCGCGAGGTCTTGTTCCCGCCACAGGAAATGTGGTCAATTTCCCATTCACCAGTTTAATCATTGTCTCGGGTGAAGCACCTGCAATCTGTAAATCTCCGCACTGAATATAGTACATATAAGGCGATGGATTTGTCGTTCGCAGTACGCGGTAAGTATTTAACAAGCTTCCTTGGTATTTTGCTTCAAATCTTCTTGAAATTACTCCTTGAAATATATCCCCTTCCCGAATATACCTTTTTGTACGTTCTACCATCTCACAATATTTTTCTTTCGAGGTATTACATGTAAATACCGGGTTTGAGTCCACCTTTGCTCTAGGAATTGAGGGTGCAGCATGAATAAAATGAATTGTTCTATCTATCTCAAGTAACGCTTCCTGATATCCTTGTTCCCCCTTTTTCGCCATATAATTTACAATAATACTAATTTTTTGTTTTAAATGGTCGAAAGCAATTATTTTATCAAAAAGCATTAATTCGAAATCATTGAAGTCACTGGACTTAAGCTTTAATTTAGGCTCTGCATAACCAATCATTTCATAAGAAAAATATCCAACAAATCCGCCGGTAAAAGTCGGCATTCCCTCAATGGGAGGTGCTTTATATTGTGCTAATATGGCTCTCAATAAATCTGCTGGGTCACCCACGGTTTTCGTAGTAGAATTACCGTTTTTTATTGTAACTTCTCCCGCCTTACAAGTTACTTGCAGAAGCGGTTGAACACCAAGGAAGGAATAACGTCCCCAACGCTCTCCCCCTTCCATGCTCTCAAGTAAAAAATAATTCTTATCGATTAGTTCCAGTTTACCAAGTAACGTAATTGGTGTAATGACGTCTGCATAGATTTCCTTACATATAGGTATCAAATGATACTCATTTTCATACTTTTTGACTTCTTCATAACTTGCTGTATTCATTGATTAGCCTCCCCTATCTATTTTTTGGTATAAAAAAAGCTTCTGCCCCTATTCTAAGGGACAAAAGCTAAAGCTTCTGCGATACCACCCAAATTGATGCCTTACGGCCTCCACTCTGTCTGTATACTATCATATACACCCTGCTGATAACGGAAAGGGATTCCCGTTGGCATCTACTCCCTTACGGTTTCAAGCCACCCTCACAAGTCCATTCAATAAATTCTTTCTTATCGCATTCACACCAAGCAGCGACTCTCTGTAAAGATTTCTTTTATTTACTTCTCTTGCTCATCGGTTTTTTCGTTTAATTTAATAAAGTATATCTTGTTTGGTTATATATGTCAAGTGCAATTTTTAGGATATTTTTAGGTTGAATTTACGTGTTCATTCACCAAGACCTTCTACATAGGTAATAGGAATGCCGAACATGATTCCTGTATTAGGTAAATTCAAATCACCAATAACGTTCCTTATAGTTCCTCTGGTTGTAATTACTTGTTCCTCCTTAAGTAAAAACATCATTACTTTACATCTTTCATTCTCTTCATCCGCAAGAATGTGTTTCAGAATTGCAAATATTGGTAAATCTTCCATGCTAACTAAAGATTTCGCCATACCCGTCCCATCTAAAATTGTGCCACCCTTAATTCCTGTCTGCGCAAGCTGCCTCATAATTTCATCCATTAATTCCACTTTTTTTAAAATAAGTATTAATAGCTGCATTTTACGACATCCCTTCCATACCTAATTATCCTACCCTACATTATCATGTTATTGTTTTACTAATATTAGCTTATATAATAATATTAAACTACCCTACATTATCATGCTATTGTTTTACTAATATTAACTTATATAATAATATTAAGCTACCCTATATTATCATGTCATTGTTTTGCTAATATAAATTTATATAATAATATTAAACTACAAATATTACCATGTTATTGTTTTGCTACTATAAATTTATATAATAATATTAAACTACAAATATTACCATGTTATTGTATTAATAATATTAACTTATATAATAATATTGAGTTACCCTGAATTTTCCTGCTATTACAACTGTATACAAGTACTAATTTCCATTATTTTTTTATCTCTTCTTTCTTTATCTCTTATTTCTTTTTCCCTTGTTTTAAATCGCATAGGTTCAACCTTGACAGGCTGTAACAAGTTGATAGTGCATGCGTGTACCGGAAAATGTGTTTCGTTTGCCGTTACAGCCGATTGAAAAGATTCGAATCGGAAAGACATTTTGTTTTTCAAATGTCTTAACCGATACGAAGCTTTGCGATTGGCTGTAGAGGCAACCGAAACTCATTCCGGTACATGCATGCACTTTCAACTTGTTACAGCCCTCACGACCCTCAACCATTGCGACCCCTTTAAAGTTTCATGGTAAGTTGAACTCTCTTCTTTGCCAGGTCAACGCTCATAACCCTTACTTCCACAATATCTCCAACACTTACTATATCCAAAGGATGCTTGACAAATTTCTTGTCCGTAAGTTGAGAAATATGCACTAGGCCATCTTGGTGAACTCCGATATCAACAAAAGCACCAAAGTCAATAACATTACGAACGGTTCCCTTTAAGATCATGCCTTCCGTTAGGTCTTTCATATCCAGAACATCGGTGCGAAGGATTGGTTTTGGCATCTCATCTCTTGGATCTCTACCCGGCTTTTCTAGCTCTTTTATGATATCCACCAACGTAATTTCTCCTATCCCCAATTCTCCTGCCATCTTCGTCTTGTCTATCATCTTCTTACTGATTGTTGCTATCTCGGTTGACTGTCCTACTTTCAAATCCTCTAGGGTTAATCCTAGTTTTTCAATTAGCCCCATCGCTGCCTCATAAGACTCTGGATGTACCCCCGTTGCGTCAAGCGGGTTCTTTCCTCCGCGTATTCTCATAAATCCAGCACACTGTTCAAATGCTTTTGGTCCTAGCTTCGCAACCTTACGTAGTTCACTACGGCTCTTAAATTTACCATTTTCTTCTCGGTAAATTACGATATTTTTAGCTATTACCTTACTAATTCCAGAAATATATTCTAACAGAGAAGCCGATGCTGTATTTAAATCAATACCAACCTTATTCACACAGCCCTCTACGACACCTGATAATGCTTCGCTTAGCTTCTTCTGATTCATATCATGCTGATATTGTCCAACACCAATTGATTTTGGATCAATTTTTACAAGCTCTGCAAGTGGATCTTGTAATCTTCTTGCAATCGAAGCCGCACTTCTTTGTCCTACATCAAAGTTAGGAAATTCCTCCGTTGCAAGCTTGCTTGCAGAGTAGACCGATGCACCTGCTTCATTTACGATAACATATTGAACCGGTTTTCTTACTTCCTTAAGCATGTCTACAATCACCATCTCAGATTCACGAGAAGCAGTACCATTTCCTACAGAGATTAAAGTAATCCCATATTTCTCAATGAATTTTTCAACTATCTTCTTTGCTTCCTCTACCTTATTCTGTGGAGCTGTTGGATAGATTACAACAGTATCAAGTACTTTTCCTGTACCATCTACGACTGCTAGCTTACATCCGGTACGAAATGCAGGATCCCATCCAAGAACAACCTGACCCGCAATTGGAGGTTGCAATAAAAGTTGCTCCAAATTCTTACCAAACACCTTGATTGCGCCATCCTCCGCTTTTTCTGTTAATTCATTACGAATATCACGTTCAATTGCTGGCGCTATTAATCTCTTATAACTATCTTCTATTGTTTTTCTTATAATATCAGAAGTATTAATGTTTTCACTAATAATTAATTTCTTCTCAAGAAAACGGATAATTCGTTCTTCCGGAACGATAAACTTAACAGTTAGAACTTTTTCATTCTCACCACGATTTAGTGCAAGAACTCTATGCCCTGCAAGTTTAACAATACTTTCCTCAAATTTATAATACATTTCATACACCGATTCTAGTTTCTCATTCTTCGCTGTCGAAGTAATGATGCCCTCTTTCATCGTAAGGTCTCTGATATAGATTCGATAGTCTGCCTGATCAGAGATATCTTCTGCAATGATATCCATCGCACCTGCGATTGCTTCCTCAACAGTTGAAACTTCTTTTTCCTCTGAGAGAAATGCTTCTGCTACAAGTGTAATCGGTTGATCTGTTGTTTGTGCAAGAATAATCGCAGCAAGTGCTTCGAGTCCCTTTTCTTTCGCAATCGTTGCTCTTGTTCTTCTCTTCGGACGATATGGGCGATATAAATCCTCAACAACTACCAATGTTGTTGCAGCTAATATCTGCGCTTTTAATTCTACCGTTAATTTTCCCTGTTCCTCTATACTAGATATTACCTGTGTCTTTTTATCTTCCAAATTTCTTAAATATTGTAATCGCTCAAATAAATTTCTAAGCTGTTCATCATCTAAAGAGCCCGTAACCTCTTTCCGATATCTCGCAATGAAAGGAATTGTGTTTCCTTCATCAATTAATTTGACTGCTGCCTCCGCCTGTTCCATTCGAATATCTAGTTCTTCTTTTAACTGCCTTAAAATGTCCATTTTTGTACTCCTTAACATAATATTAGTCAAAACAATAGTGAAATTAAAGTTATCATACCATTCTATGTATGGAAAATCAACGTTCATTTAGCGTAGAACGAAGTAGTTGCACATGGGAAAATCTAAAGTTTCCAGCTGTGTGGCAACTACTCAGATAAAATATACAGAAAAAAACCCTTTTGATAATTTTATAAAAATCATAGAAGGATGCTCTTAAAGAGGTCAGAATGTAGATTATGTAGCATAAAATAAAATTGGCTGTTGTCAATAAATAGGTTGTAACTACTTGTAGGAGAACATACTCTACATTTCTCGAAATTTGTGTTCGCTCTCGCGATTACCAAACACAAATTGTCTCCGAAACAAAGAGCACGTTCTCCTACAAGGATTATAACCTGTAATTTTTACAACAACCAATTTTTTATGTGCACCTAATTAAGTTAAGCTAAAAATATCATGAACTGCGATCATTGCTTTTTCTACGTACATTTCATCGATTAATACAGTTACTCTGATTTCGGAGGTGGAGATCATCTTAATATTAACTCCTACGTCATATAAAGCTTCAAACATTTTTGCTGCAACTCCAGCGTTTGACATCATGCCTGCGCCTACGATTGAAACTTTTGCAACTGCTCTCTCAACATCAATTTTCTGGCATTTTAAACTTCCAGAACGATGTCTCTCTAATATCTCAACTGCCTCTTCCACTACATCTTCACTTACCGTAAAGCTGATATCCTTTGTACCGTCTCTGCCAACGGATTGTAATATAATATCAACATTTACATTATGTCTTGCTAAATGATTAAATAATTTGAATGCTACTCCCGGTTGATCCTCTAAACCAATCACTGCAATACGGGCTGCATTTTTATCAGCTGCTACGCCACTTATGAGCATTTTTTCCATTTTTACTTCCTCCTTAACTACAGTCCCCTCTGTTGTATTCAAACTCGAACGAACAACTAACTGTACGCCATATTTCTTTGCCATTTCTACCGAACGATTGTGTAATACGCCAGCACCTAAGGTTGCTAATTCTAGCATTTCATCATATGTGATTTCATCTAGTTTCTTTGCACTTTTTACAATTCTAGGATCCGCTGTATAAATGCCGTCCACATCTGTATAGATTTCACATGCATCTGCCTGCAAAGCTGCAGCCAAAGCTACTGCTGTTGTATCAGAACCGCCACGACCGAGTGTTGTGTAGTCATCCACCTGATTAACTCCTTGAAAGCCGGTTACGATAACGATACGTTTATTTGCTAATTCATTGCGAATTCGCTCCGTATCAATTCTCTTTAGTCTTGCATTACTATAAACAGAAGTTGTATGCATTGCAACTTGAAATGCATTTAAAGATACCGCCGGTACCCCCAGGGAATCAATTGCCATAGCCATTAATGCTACAGATATTTGTTCTCCTGTTGTAAGAAGCATATCAAGTTCTCTCTTGGATGCAGTAGGGTTAATCTCCTTTGCTTGCGCCAAAAGCACGTCTGTTTGTTTTCCCATAGCGGATAATACCACCACTACTTCGTTGCCATTTTTATAATCCTCAATACATCTTCTGGCAACATTAAAAATTCTCTCTTTGTTGGCAACGGATGTGCCGCCGAATTTCTTTACTATTAACATAGCTGCCTCCTACTACTTAAGTTTACGCTCACAGCCTCTTCCTCTGTGAATATATAGCAACTTAACTATAATTATATAATGTTAAGCTGTTAATTAGGTTATAATATGATCTAGCATGCCAAATCATTAATCATGTACTACCGAATGATATACTCTGTACTTATTCTACTGCATAAATAACTTGTTGATAATAGTATATCCTTCTTTCACAACATTGCCACTTGTTTTTGCTTCTGCTTCATTATAGAACCATGTATTATTTTGTTCCTTAGTGCTATCATAGAGCAAATAAGGAACCGGATCACTCGTATGTGTTCTGCACCATATTGGTGTTGGATGATCAGGCATAATTAGCATTCGATAATCTGCGCCGGCTTTATTCATCTCATTCATCACCACTTTGATTACTCTTTGGTCTAAAGACTCAATTGCTTCTATTTTATTTGAAACATTGCCTTGATGACCCATTTCATCAGGTGCTTCTACATGAATATATACAAAATCATAATCATCCTCTAGAAGAACCTTTACTGCAGCGAGTGCTTTCCCCTCATAATTTGTATGAAGAGTTCCATCTGCACCAGGTACTTCAACTACTTTCATACTAGCACCAATTGCAATACCCTTTAATAAATCGACTGCAGAAATCATAGCACCCTTTTTATGATTTTTTTCTTCAAAAGATGTTAGTGCCGGTCTTGTACCCGCACCCCAGAACCAAATTGAATTCGCCTTATTGAGTCCTTTTGCATTTCTTGCAAGATTGATTGGATGCTCATTTAAAATATCATAACTCTTGATCATCATTTCTCTTAAAGCAATATTTCCTGGTAAATACTCTTTGATGCATCTGCCTAAAATATCGTGGGGTTGCGCAAGTTCAACTACTTCCCCTTTATCCCAAATAGTCAAATGACGGTAGCTGGTACCAACATAGAATTTATAAATGTCATTTTCTAGTTCTTCTCTCACTGCTGCCAGAAGTACAGCAGCATCTTCCGTTGAGATTTCCCCCGAACTATGGTCTAATATAGACTTTTCTTCATATGGCTTATCATCATCCGATAATGTCACCAAATTACAACGAAATGCAATATCTGTTGTCTTCATATCTACACCGATACTTAATGCTTCAAGTGGAGACCGTCCTGTATAATAGTCTCTTGGGTAATATCCAAGAACAGCTAAGTTTGCAGTATCACTTCCCGGCTTCATTCCCTCTGGTATTGTATATGCAAGTCCGAGCTCAGACTTTGCTGCAACTAAGTCCATCTGAGGCGTCTTTGCTGCCATAAGTGGTGTTTGATTGTCTAGTACTGCTAGCGGTTCATCCGCCATGCCATCTCCAAGAACAATGATATATTTCATTTTGTTCAAATCCTTTCTTCTCTTTCTGGTAAAATGTTTTACGATCATTCATGCTTATTCTTATCCTATTTCTCAGACAAGTTAGTCATCATAGTCTTAATCGGTTAAAATTTAACCCGAATAATACTAAGAACATTGGGAAGCAGTTTCTTCTTCTCTTTCAATTCTTCTTCCATCATTACTGATGTAATAAATGCATATTCCCCTGTGATATCCTCAACAGTGATTTCTTCTACTTTGCCGAATAATCGATTAATCAGCTCTTTCTCTGCTTCTCCATCACCTGCAATACGAATAAAAAATTTATTTTTTGCTTTATTTATATCAGAAAGCTCTAGTTTTTTGCTACTCCATATGGTCCAGATATTCTTACCTAAATGCTTAGCGGCATCAACAATATCTGCCACAACTGCACTCGCGGTTGGAAGTTTTCCAGCACCGCTTCCATAAAACATGACATCCCCAATGACATTACCCCTTACAAAGATCCCATTAAACACATCATTTACACTATATAATGGGTGATTTGCTTTTATCATCATTGGTGCAACCATTGAATAGAAATGATCATTTTCTTTGATGCTCGAAGCAAAAAGTTTAATTCTTGCGCTCATTGCTTTCGCATATTTAATATCGACATCAGTTATCTTGGTAATTCCTTCTGTATAAATATCTTCAAAATCTACCTGCATACCAAAAGCAAGAGAAGAAAGAATTGCTATTTTTCTGCATGCATCATATCCTTCAACATCTGCTTCTGGATTACGTTCTGCATATCCTTTGCTCTGTGCATCCTTAAGAGCCGTATCAAAGTCCAGTCCCTCTTCACTCATCTCAGACAAGATATAGTTTGTTGTACCATTTAAGATACCCGTTATCTCTTCAATCTCGTCTGCTGTCAATGACTGGTTGAGTGGTCTGATAATTGGAATACCTCCACCAACACTTGCTTCAAATAAGAAGTTCGAATTGCTTTCCTTTGCGATATCCAATAACTCTGCACCATGTTTTGCTACTAACTCCTTATTGGAGGAGCAGACACTTTTACCTGCTAAAAGTGCTTTTTTTACAAAGGTATAAGCTGGTTCAACTCCACCCATAACCTCGGCAATAATTTTAACTTCCGGATCTTCCAGGATAATATTAAAGTCGTGTACCAATTTATCCATAATTGGATCACCTGGAAACTCACGTAAATCTAATATATATTTAATATTGATTTTCTCTCCAGCCCTTTTTTTAATACTTTCCCCATTTGTATTTAACACCTCAACCACTCCCGAGCCAACAGTGCCATATCCTAATACTGCAATATTAATCATAATATTTCCTCCGTTCTATGTTATTTATAATCTGATATTTCAACTTTATAGTTTTCATTCTGTAGCTGCGAATTTCTGTTTTGATACTGTCTAATCCAGATGAATTTTTTCTAAGTCAATTTCTTTTCTAAATGGATTTCTTCTTGTTCATAGTGGACTAATATTTTTTTATCTTTTTTATTAGCCTAGGAATATGAGGCTGAATTTTCACTGGCATTCCGTCTTATATTACTAGGAATTCGGCTACGGCGAATTCCTTATTCTCTAGCTACAATATTAATAGAATGAACTCCTTCAATAGCCTCAATCGAATCCATCATGGTAGAGGTACTACTCGTTTGGGGTAATATTTCTACACTTAATGTGAGTAATGCAATTCCGTTGATTGGAATGCTCTGATGAATGGTAAGAATATTTGCATTATCATTTGCTACTTGATTTAGAACACTAGATAGTAATCCCGGTTTATCATCCATCTGTAACATAAATGTAATGGTCTTCCCTCTTGTATTCTCATGAAACGGAAAAATGTCGTCACGATATTTATAGAAGGAACTTCTACTGATATCAACTGCATCCGCTGCTTCCTGTACGGTTAGCGCTCGTTCTGAATCTAGTAAACGTTTTGCTTCTACGACCTTTAAAAGAACCTCTGGAACAGCTTTCTTTTTCACTATAAAATACTGATCCCCACTCATTCTGATACCCCCCTGCAGGTAGCCTGCAATAGTAAAATCTTCTTCTTTTAAATCATTGTATGTACATCGAATACAATTGTCTTTCCTGGAAAGATATGTTACCACAAAATCTTTTACTTTGCAACATTTTTTTTTAATATTTATACATGATTTTTGTATACAAAAGTCTGTCTCAAAATGAAATCCCCCAAATTCAATGGGCAATAGATAATTTCATTTTAGACAGACTCTTGTACTACAATATCTTAGATAAAAATTCTATTAATCTTGGATGCTGTGGATGATCAAAAAATTCATCCGGGGTGTTCTGCTCAACGATTTTCCCCTCATCCATGAATAGGACACGGGTACCAACCCGCTTAGCAAATCTCATTTCATGTGTTACTACTACCATCGTCATACCTTCTGCTGCGAGTTGCGCCATCAAATCAAGCACTTCTCCAACCATTTCGGGGTCAAGTGCTGAGGTAGGCTCATCAAATAGCATAACATCCGGGTTCATTGCAAGTGCACGAATAATTGCGATACGTTGCTTTTGTCCACCAGAAAGCTGATTCGGATATTCCTCTGCTTTTTCAGTTAATCCAATTCTCTCAAGTAATTCCATTGCTTTACGATTGGCTTCCTCTTTTGTCATAATACCTAATTTTACAGGTGCAAGCGTAATATTCTCTATCACAGATAGATGTGGGAAGAGATTAAACTGTTGAAATACCATGCCCATCTTCTGGCGTATACGATTGATATCTGCTTTACTATCTGTAATATTATAATCTTCAAACCAAATTTCACCTTCGGTTGGAAGCTCCAGTAGATTTAAGCATCTCAAAAAGGTTGATTTTCCTGAACCAGAAGGTCCAATGACAACAACTTTTTCACCTTTTTGTATTGTTTCATCTATTCCACATAATACCATGTGGTCTCCAAATGCTTTTTTCAAATTCTTAGTGACGATCACCTCTTGCCAACCTCCTTTCAAAGACAGCCAAAAGTCTTGTTAGACCCATGACAATAATCAAATAGCAAATAGCTGAAATAATTAATGGAGGTAAAATATCCCAGGTTCTTGATCCTATATACTGTGCAGCCTTTGTTAAATCCGTCACCGCAATAACTCCTGCTACTGAGGTTTCTTTAATTAACACAATAAACTCATTTCCAAGTGCAGGAAGAATATTCTTTATTGCCTGTGGTAGGATAATTAATTTCATTGTTTTCATATAATTAAGACCTAGGGAACGACCCGCTTCCATCTGCCCCCTATCGATTGATTCAATACCGGCTCTTACAATTTCAGCAACATAAGCTCCAGAATTAAGCCCAAAGCAAACCGCACCTACTATCATTTCATTCGTATTTCGCGAAGTAAAAATAAGATTATAAATAATAAGCAATTGCACCATCAACGGAGTTCCTCGAATGATGGTAATATAGGTATTACAAATTGTATTTAAAAATTTGAGTTTATAATTTGTTGAAGTTACTTTAATAATTGCAACTGTGATACCAATTACAATACCAAGCATAATTGCTAAAATTGAAATGATAATGGTAACTTTCAAACCGCTTAAATATGCCAAGTAGCGCTGGTCTGGTACAATAGCATCATAAAAGGATTGATATACTTTCTCTGCCCACGAGAAAACGGATTGATAAACTCCCTCAATCCACAAGATAAATCTGTCCAAATTCTTTCCTCCTTCTATCCATTCAAAGCGGATTACTGCAGAAATTCATGACAAAATGATATGGCGTTCCAATCCTTTTTGTCATGAATGAGGGCTGTTTCATAGAACAAACAGCCCCTTTACTATTTATTATTTAAAAATATATATTTTGATCTCATTATTTCTTTGTCGTATGATTGGCAGTGAATTCTTCAATCTTACCATCATCTTTTAATTGTTGGATTACTTCATTGATTTTATCCAACAATTCTTTATTTCCTTTTTGAACAGCAATGGCATATTTATCTTCGAATAAGATACCATCCATAATAGCAAGCCCTTCGTTTGCAGCAACAAGTTCCTCTGCTGGAAATTGATCCATAACGATACAATCAATTTTACCATTTTTTAAATCTTCTGCTGCTTGAGCAAATTTAGTATAACGCTTGATTTCTTTTGCTTCCATATTTTCTTCTACATAAAAATCAGCGATATTACCTTGTTGTACACCAATTATTTTACCTGCTAAACCTTCCGTAGTTACTACAACAGGATTTTCAATATTCGCTACAACTACTTCCGTAGAATTTACGTAGTCGATTGAGAAATCCACTATCTTTTGACGTTCTTCATTCACAGATACTCCAGCAGCCACCAAGTCTATTGAACCATTTTTAACTGCTATTAAAGCTCCATCAAAATCCATGTTTTTAATTTCAAGTTTTTTTCCCATCGCATCAGCAATTGCTTGTGCGATATCCATATCCACGCCGACAACATCGTTGCCTTTCATATACTCATAAGGTGCAAAGCCTGCTTCTGTACCAACAATAAGTGTGCCCGTTCCAGCAACAGGTGTTTCCGTAGCAACAGGTGTTTCCGTAGCAACAGGTGTTTCTGTAGCAATAGGTGTTTCCGTAGCAACAGGTGTTTCTGTACCTTTACCAGGTGTTTCTTTCTTCTCACCACATCCACCTAATAAACTTACCGCCATCATTGATATAACCATTAAACCTACTATTTTCTTCTTCATACTAATCCTCCATGATTTTCGGAGGATTTCTCCTCCATGATTTTCAGAGGATTTCTCCCCCATGATTTTCGGAGGATTTCTCCTCCATGATTTTCGGAGGATTTCTCCTCCATGATTTTTAGAAGATTTCTCCTCTATGATTTTCAGAGGATTTCTCCTCCATGATCATTACTTCTTATTTTTGGTCTTACTCTTATTTTTACTCTTATCTTGCTTTTGTACTTGCTTATGCTCTTGTACTTGCACTTGTTCTTTCTCTTGCTCTTTTTCTTGTATTTGTTCTTGTTCTTGTACTTGCTCTTGTACTTGCTCTTGCCCTTGCTCTTGCACTTGCTCTTGCACTTGCTCTTGTACTTGCTCTTGAACTTGCTCTTGCTCTTGTATTTGCTCTTGTTCTTGTACTTGTACTTGCTCTTGTTCTTGTACTTGCTCTTGTACTTGCTCTTGTTCTTGTACTTGCTCTTGTTCTTGTACTTGCTCTTGTACTTGCTCTTGTTCTTGTTCTTGTACCTGCTCTTGTTCTTTTGATAATTCTTCTAATAATTCTTTTATGTCTTTTTGTTCCTCGACAGATAATATTCCATTTTTATCAAACAAAATAATAATGCGACCATCCAAACTAGCAACATTTTTAATATACAATGTTTCTTTACATTTTACAATAGTGGGAACTTCGATAATTTGCGCTTCTTCTATCTCAGTAATTTCCTGCATACTATCAACTTCATATGCCATGAGAATATCATTGGATGTCACTATAATGAGTCTGGTATTTTCATCTGCCTCTTTATTATCAAATCCAAATTTTCTACGCAAGCTATAAACTGGGATAATATCCCCTCTTAAATGAATGATTCCATTCAGATTTGCGGGGGCATTCGGTTGGACGTCGATAAGCTCATATTTCTCAATTGTATTAACATCCATGATGCCTAGTCCGTATTCTTCTTGACCAATTTTAAAAATAACTTGTTTTTTGTTTTGCATACTGTCCCTCCTCCTTTTGCTTTTCCACACTATTCTTGCTTGTTCCTTTTATTCTGTGCGTTCCATTTTAGATATGCATTGATAAACGGATCAATATTACCATCTAGTACACTCGCCGCATTACCAACCTCTTCATTTGTTCTATGATCTTTCACCATAGTATATGGTTGCATTACATAGGACCTAATTTGATTTCCAAACCCAATTTCTTTTACTTCACCACGAATACCGGAAACTTTCTCACTGTTTTCTTGTTGTTTTAAGATATACAGTTTTGCTTTTAACATCTTCATTGCCTTATCCTTATTATGAAGCTGAGAGCGTTCATTTTGGCACTGCACAACAATATTGGTAGGAAGATGAGTAATTCGAACAGCAGAGGAGGTTTTGTTAACATTCTGTCCTCCCGCTCCACTGGAATGATAGGTATCAATCCTAAGCTCATTGTCGTTAATCTCTATTCCCATATCCTCCTCAATATCAGGCATAACATCGCATGAAGCAAAGGAAGTCTGTCTTTTTCCTGCTGCATTAAAAGGAGAAATGCGTACAAGTCTATGAACTCCTCTTTCTGATTTGAGATGACCAAATGCATTGAAGCCATTAATCTGTAGCGTAACAGACTTTAGCCCTGCCTCTTCTCCATCCAGAAAATCTAATATTTCTGTTGTAAATCCCTTCTTGTCAGCCCATTTTTGATACATACGAAAAAGCATATTGGCCCAATCACAACTCTCCGTACCACCTGCTCCTGCATGTAGTGTAATAATTGCATTATACTTATCATATTCTTCTGACAATAGCGTATCCAACTTTAATTCTTCAAGTTCTTCTATAAATATGTTCAAAGCCTGCTTAATTTCAGGAATTAAGGTTTCATCATTTTCCTCATATCCCATTATGATTAATGTCTGAACATCCTCATATTTTCTCTTAAGCTGTTCAAAATCCTCAACTGAATCCTTTAAGTTCTTAAGCTCCTTCATAAAGCCCTGTGCTTTATCATTGTCATCCCAAAAGCCCGGTTCCTCCATAATTCGCTCTATCTCACTTACTCGCCTACCTTTATTAGCGAGGTCAAAGTGAATCCCCCACTTCAATCAGTGGCTTTTCATAAGTTCCCAGTGTATATTTAAACTGATCTAATTCAACCACACAATCACCTCTTCTATTAAATTATACTATATGTTTTATAAATATGCAATACGAAAGAATATATATACATGTAACTGTTTCTATGCATTTTTCCCACAACAATGTTTGTACTTCATTCCACTTCCACATGGGCATGGATCGTTCGGTTGTATCTTCTTACCGACTCTTTTCACTGGACCTTGTTGAACACTATCATCTCTGTTCGTTCCAGTCACTTTTGCTACTTGTTCTCTTTCCACTTTTTGTTCAATTCTTACATGCAAGATTGCCTTTACGGTATCCTCTCGAATAGCAGTAACCAAAGAATCAAACATTTCATAACCGCTAAATTTATATTCTACAATTGGATCACGTTGTCCATATGCTTGTAAACCAATACCCTGACGGAGCTGATCCATGTCATCAATATGATCCATCCATTTTCGATCGATTACTTTTAACAGAACCACACGTTCTAGTTCTCTAAGCTGCTCTATTTCAGGAAACTCCGCTTCTTTTGCTTCATATAGCTTAACGGCATCTTCTTTGAGCTGTTGCATCAGAGCATTTTTCTTTATGTGTTTCATCTGCTCATCTTCAATCATAATTTGTGGTAGTGGAACAATTGGCAATAATAAATTATTGAGTTCTGGAATATCCCATTCTTCTGGAAGTTGATCATCACTGATACAAGTAGAGACAGCTCCCTCAACAGTATCCGTAATCATACGATAAATTGTATCCCGCATACTCTCGCCATCAAGCACTCTTCTTCTCTCTACATAAATGATTTCTCTTTGTTCATTATTTACTCGATCATATTCTAGCAAATTCTTTCTGATACCATAGTTGTTATTCTCAATTCTCTTTTGTGCTTTCTCAATTGCATTGGTTAACATACCATGCTCAATTTGTTCACCATCCGGCATTCCAAGGGTATTAAAAATACTCATTAATCGATCGGAACCAAACAAACGCATCAAGTCATCTTCAAGAGAAATAAAGAAACGTGATTCACCTGGATCTCCCTGTCTGCCTGCACGTCCACGAAGCTGGTTATCGATACGTCTTGCTTCATGTCTCTCCGTACCAATAATTTTAAGACCTCCAACTTCAATTACACCTTCGCCAAGTTTAATATCTGTACCACGACCAGCCATATTGGTTGCGATGGTTACTACACCAAACTGACCTGCATCGGCTACAATCTCGGCCTCCATCTCATGGAACTTAGCATTTAATACTTTATGCACAATTCCATGTTTTTTCAAAATGGAACTGATTTCTTCTGATGATTCAATTGTGATAGTACCTACTAAGACAGGTTGACCCTTTTTGTGACATTCAATTACCTCTTGTATAATTGCTACTAACTTTTCGCGCTTTGTTTTATAAACTGCATCCTGACGATCAAGTCTTGAAATCGGTAAATTAGTAGGAACTTCAATAACATCCATACCATAGATTTCTCTAAATTCTTTTTCTTCTGTCAATGCAGTTCCGGTCATACCACATTTCTTTATATATTTATTAAAGAAATTCTGGAAGGTAATCGTAGCAAGAGTTTTACTCTCTCTTTTTACTTTTACATTTTCCTTTGCTTCAATTGCTTGGTGTAAGCCATCGCTGTATCGTCTACCCGGCATAATACGTCCGGTAAATTCATCAACAATTAATACTTCATCATCCTTTACTACATAATCTTTATCACGGAACATTAAATTATGCGCACGTAAAGCAAGTATTATATTATGTTGAATTTCCAGATTCTCAGGATCTGCAAGATTTTCTATATTAAAGAAATTTTCAACTTTTCTAACACCTTCTGCTGTAAGATTGAGATTTTTGTCTTTCTCATGAACTACAAAATCACCTTCCTCTTCAATCTCTTCCTTCATAAGCGCCGCCATCTTCGTAAGCTCAGCACTTTCTTTGCCTTTATCTAATTGTCTAGCTATAATATCACAAACACGATATAATTCCGTTGATTTCCCACTTTGTCCAGAAATGATAAGTGGAGTTCTAGCTTCATCAATTAAAACAGAGTCAACCTCATCGATGATTGCATAGTGCAATTCGCGCTGTGCCAGTTGTTCCTTATAGATAACCATGTTATCTCTTAAATAATCAAATCCGAGTTCATTATTTGTAGCATAAGTAATATCACAGTTATATGCTGCTCTACGCTCTTCTTTTTCCATATTATTAAGAATTACACCAACCGTAAGTCCCAAGAACTCATGAACCTTGCCCATCCATTCTGAATCACGCTTTGCAAGATAATCATTAACGGTAACAATATGAACACCCTTGCCTTCAAGCGCATTAAGATAAGCTGGTAATGTAGACACTAAGGTTTTACCTTCACCAGTTCGCATCTCAGTTATTCTTCCTTGGTGCAAAATAATGCCACCAATTAATTGCACTCGGTAGTGTCTCATACCCAATGTTCTTTTTGCTGCTTCTCTTACAACTGCATATGCTTCTACCATTAAATCGTCTAATGTTTCACCATTTTTTAACCTGTTTCTAAACTCTACTGTTTTATCCCTTAACGCTTCATCTGATAGCTTCTCCATCAAGGGCTCAAGCACCTCTATCTTATCTGCAATCGGTGATACCATTTTAACTTCTCGTTGACTATGTGTACCAAAAATCTTCTCAAAAAATCCCATATTATATTCACTCCTGTACTGTCCTAGATTCTATAAATAATCAATCAACCTATATTGTATCATTTACCTTGCTACTATTCAACTTAATTTTAATCTGCTACAAAATATTAGGACTGGCCCTTGCGTTTATGTTGAAATAGGCCCACTAATAGAAAAAACTTATAATAAAAGAGCTGCCTTTAACGAAATTCGTCAAGACAGCTCTACTCTTACTTTAACTAAAATTCTGGTTCAATTAATCCATAGGTATTACCTTTTCTCTTATAAACAACATTTACTTCTTCTGTATCTGCATTACGAAATACATAAAAACTATGACCTAGCAATTCCATCTGTACGCATGCTTCTTCTGCATCCATTGGCTTAATTGCAAATTTCTTTGTTCTAATAATATTGATTGTATCGTCCTCATAATAATCATCATCCATAAATGCTTGATTAAAATTGGAAGAAGCTTGTTTTTGATCCATAAGCTTATTCTTATATTTTCTTAATTGTCGTTCAATAATCTCTTCTACCAAATCAATAGAAACATACATATCATTGCTTACTTGTTCTGCTCTTATAATATTACCTTTGACTGGAATGGTGATTTCGATTTTTTGTCTTTCTTTCTCTACGCTAAGTGTTACATGAATTTCCGTGTCAGGAGTGAAATATCTCTCTAGTTTACCAATCTTCTCATAAACTGCTGTCTTTAATCCTTCGGTTACATCAATGTTCTTACCACTAATAATATAACGCATAATGTCCAACTCCTTTTTTGACTTTTTTCTACTTGCTTAAGCATCTTTTATGCTATTTTCATTATACCACATGCTACCAGAAGTGACAAGCTACTTTCATTCATTCTACTTTAATTGGAAATGAAATAGTACACAGTATCTTACTATAAAAAGCTAATTAACACAAAACATCACAATATAACATATTAATACATCAATGATTACATTATCCGCCATTATTTTACCAATTGCACGAATTTGTTACAATTTCATGCTCTTATTTCACCGTTATCCGACAATAGAAAAGTCAAGTAGCAAAGGCAAGAATTCTGCATTTCTATGTCGATTTATCATAAGTTACAAAACGGATATTCGAACTTGACACTCATTTTAGTATGCGACAATAGTAGTGCACCATTGTGGATAATGTGGATAAAGTCGTGTATAACTTCTTTCCAATTGAAAATAAGGGTTTTTAAATGTGGATAACTTTCTCATAACATATCAAATGTCTTTTGTTGATACTTCCATTATCCATCATGTTTTAATCATTTTGTGCAACTTGTACATATATGTCTTTGTCAATAGGTATTATTGATAATTTATTGGTCCTGTTGTTTCCTCTAAAATCGCTCAAATTAAATCAATTTTCTAACTATTATAAATAATAGGCTTATTTTTTAAAATACTATTATATAAAAACATAAAAAAATATCTCAATCTATATTATTTTGTAATCAATAATATAGGTTGAGATATTCTATGTCAAAGAAGTTGTTTATAAGTCTCTTCTTGCTTAGCAAAATGTAATATAATTAATATAATTTTTTTTCATAAGTATCTACTTTATTCGCTAGGAAAGGAGCAAGCCCGACAAATTCAGCACCATATACCTTCTCATTGTCATCTGAGGCAACAGCTCTGACTATTTGAATTACTACGCGGAAGAAATCTCCATCACCAAGGTTAATCAGTGCATTAAAATAATATCCAACTGGCAAAGATACTTGGCTAACAAAACCAATTCCATTTTTGCTAATATCGAAAACAGCTATTTTAGCATCTATATGATCCATTACAACATAATCTTGCTTAAATACTTTGTCTACCTCTAAGCGAAGTTCGATTGGAAGTCTTTTATACTTTCTTTTTTCACTTGGCTCTTTTTCCTTCATGAAACACGCTCCTTTTATCTCTCTGTTCTATTCTACCATATTTCTACTGTTATTCCATTCCTCCATTATACCCAAAGCATTAAAAAACTGTCTTGAAAGTTTTTACCTCATTGCCTTTCAAGACAGTTTGTTCTTAATGTTAATATATAATTCGTCTTGCAGTATAGATAGTTCTATAATTATATTGTGAGATTTTAATTCCCTCACGCCTATTACTTGCATGTACTACCTTACCGTTACCAATATACATTGCTACATGGTTTACTGATCCGCTGCTGTTTGTATAGAATAGTAAATCACCAGGTAGCAAATCACTTGTGCTTACTTTTATACCCGCAGAATTTGCCTGATCCCTCGATACTCTTGTAATAGAATAACCAAAGTTTCTATAAATCGTCTGTACAAATCCCGAACAATCAGCTCCTTGTGTGAGACTAGTTCCACCCCATACATATGGATTACCCGCAAACTTTTGAGCATATGTAATAATTTCATTTCTAATTGATGATAAATTACCGCTCGAGCTATGTGACGAACTATTTGACGAGCTATTAGAAGAGCTATTCGAAGAACTATTGGAGGAAGAATTATTATGATCTGCCTCAGCTGCTTCTTCAGATTTTCTAATTTTTTCAGCCTTCTCAGCTGCTTCTTGTTTTTCTAACTTTTCCAAGCGTTCTTGTTCTGCTTTTAAAGCATCTTGTTCTGCCTTAATGATTGCATTTTCCTCTTCTATAGAAATAGCATATTCAAATTCAACTTTAATATTAATAAAATCTTTTGAAACAAACCCTGTAAAGTCTTTCCCTGTTTCATCGTCGGAACCCAGAAGAATCTCTACCCACTCATCGTATTCCTTGAGAATAATGTATGTCTCATCTTCAGGAATCATCGTTAAGCATTTTGTATCCTTGCTTTGTCCTTCTCTTACATACAAAGTTTCTGTTGCTACCGTAGCATATTTTGTTGCATAATCATCTATCAACGCTTCGGCATCTTTCCCAATCGCAAGATACTTTGCCATAATATAGCCTTTTACATCTCCTGATTGAATCTTAACCCAATCGCCTTTCCATTCTAATATGTCTGCAGAACAGCCTTGATATAATTTACCAACAATCTCGGACTCTACACTTGCTTTACTTCTAATATGTACATACTCTCCAGCGATTGAAACACCTAAGTTAGCATATGGTGATATGATTTCAGTCATTAATGCTTTCGTTGATATCTTAGCGTCAGTTCCATCATTGTTTTCTTGTAGTTCAAGAAATTTATCTATAGGAAGCGACGCACCAGCGACACCAATTTCCGATGTTACACTTGCAGCATTTGCCTTTGGTGCTGTTACGGATAGCATCACTGCCACCGACGCGAAACACACTGCTACCTTTATGGCCATACCTTTTCTCATGTATTTTCCTCCAAAGCTCATCATCCAACTAGGTGTTTTCTTGTGGTCTATATACATTTTTGGGTGAAATATCTATAAATATTACATAACACCTTCAAATGTTACAAATTTGTTACATTTATGAGGTAATTATATCAAAGTAGACGCCTTCTGTCAACATGAAAACGAAGAAAAGTTACACCTATATTATCCATAAAAATGCAGTGTTTTTCAACCTTTAACGCCGATTATATACATAATTCTATGAGATAAGGTTATTGAGATATTTTTCTACTGCTGTAATCGCATTTGCACCATCCGACGCTGCCGTAACAACTTGGCGCAAATCTTTCGTTCTCACATCTCCAGCCGCGAAAACACCGGGAATATTAGTCTCACAATTTTCTCCAGCAATCAAGTATCCTCCTTGGTCTATGGCTACTACATTCATGTACTCCTTAGATTTTGGAAGATTACCAACAGCAATAAAAACACCAGAGAGGTCATAAGCATTACTTTCCTCTGTCTTAAGACTTTTTACTACAATGGATTCAACAACTTCTTCTCCTATAATTTTTTCTACAGCGCTATCCCAAAGCACAGTTACATTCTCAAGTGAAAGGAGTCTAGTACTTAAGCTTTTCGCAGCTCTAAATTCATCTCTTCGATGGATTACATAAACCTTTTTACAAAGTCTGGCCAGAAAAATAGCATCCTCAACCGCTACATCACCACCACCTACAACCGCAACTACTTTATTCTTAAAAAAAGCACCATCACAGGTAGCACAATATGACACGCCCATTCCTGAAAGTTTTTCTTCCCCCTCAACATTAAGATGTCTTGGTACTGCGCCAGTGGCAATAATCACCGTCTTAGATTCATACTTGGTACCGTTATCTAATGTAACAATTTTTAAATCTCCCTCAATTTGAAAGGAAATCACCTCTCCCAAAATAAAGGTAGTATCTAGTCTGTCACAATGTTCTCTAAATTTCGTACCCAACTCAAAACCGCTAATACCGGGTATACCTGGATAATTATCAACTTCATACGTATTAATAATTTGGCCGCCACTCATACCAGCCTTTTCGATAACAATAAGACTTAGTTCCGCGCGTTTTGCATAAATTGCAGCTGCTAAACCAGCTGGTCCTGAACCTATAATAATTACATCATAATTCATCTCTTTCTTCCTCCTGAAAATATATTAATTATATAGTATTAATGCTATTTATTCAGCTAATAATGCTATTATTTGAAGCAAATATTCTTTTCATTTTCATTTAACTATAGTATAATATTAATACAACATTAAAATTTATTATAACATATTCTACTTGGAATATGCACTAAAGTTGATATATTAGGAGGAATTCTTATGAATATTGCTGCTTTATCCGTACCAATGATGCAATCAAATACATCATCAACAATAGGTGTCGCTGTTCTAAGTAAGAATTTAGATACGATGGAACAAACCGGAGCAGGACTCGTGAAAATGATGGAACAGTCCGTCCAACCAAACCTTGGTCAAAATTTTGATTTCGGCATATAGTAATAAATAGAAAGAGACTGTACAAAAAACATTGCAATATCTCATTGTTTTTGTACAGTCTCTTTCTATATGAAATAACATTTATTCTTGTGTAAGCTTTCTAGCTAGGACGCTAATCCATATTGTTTCTTCCTCTTGTCGCAAGTCATCACATTTACTGATATCTATTAATTCAAGGTCTTCAAATTTCGCAACTAATTCCTTTAGAGTTTTAGTCTTATAATCTGTATAGTATTTTTCGTCTCGAATGCCTTCAAATTCGCCGTACTTAAAAGACATATATAATATACCATTTTGTTTCATACTTTTGATTATTTTAGATAAAATCGTCACCATCTCATCACTCTTGACATGTAGAAGTGATGCACAAGCCCATACACCATCAAAGACTTCATTAAAATCCATCTCTGCAAATGATAGTTGTAATACATCATATCCTATATGTATCCTAGCAAGTTCACACAGTTCTTCCGAAGCATCCATCGCTGTTACATCAAAACCTTTTTCCAATAAATATACACTATCTCTTCCCGAACCACATCCAAGGTCGAGAATGCTACCGCCTTCCGGCAGATATTCTATAAAGCAATCTAAACTTTCTTGCATGTTAAGGTCAACCGTTTTCTCAAAATATTCTACTGCATGCTTATCATAATAATCTATCGAGTCCAAACAAAACTCCTCCTATCTATCTTTAAAGAGTGGCTATTGCTTCCACTTCGATTAACACGTCTTTGGGTAATCTAGCAACCTCAACACAAGAACGCGCTGGATAATTTTCTATAAAATATGTTCCGTAAATTTGATTTATTTTTGCAAAATCATCCATATTCTTAATAAATACAGTTGTCTTTACTACTTTCTCAAGACTTGATCCAGCTTCTTCTAATAATGCACTCAAATTTTCAAGTACCTGTTCCGTCTGTTCTTCTATGCTACCATTTACCAAGTTTCCGTCCATGGGATTAATCGGTATCATACCCGATGTATAAATCATATTCCCAACTTCAATTGCTTGTGAATAGGGTCCGATTGCTGCTGGAGCTTTACTTGTATAAATTACTTTCTTCATTTTCCTGCCTCCAAATATAGATACAAATTTTATCCACTCTATTATATCCGATTAATATATAAATTTCAACCATTGTTATAGCATTGTTTCCACCTTTTTTTATCCAAAAAATACTATGTAAAACAATATAAAAGTGTTATAATAGGGAAAAGTATATATTAAGAGGTAGTAGCATGTACACATTTCGTAGTAGAGTACGATATAGCGAAGTTGATTCTAACGGTACAATGGATTTAACTTCTGTCATAAATTATTTTCAAGATTGTAGTACCTTTCATTCCGAGGATGTCAATCAAGGTTTGTCTCATTTGCAAAAAGTAAATCGCATTTGGCTACTGAATAGCTGGCAGATTATAATTCATCGTTTTGCATCACTTGGCGAAAATATTACCATTGGGACATGGCCATATGCCTTTAACGGTTTCTATGGCTATCGTAATTTTATTATGAAAGATGCGAATGATGAAGTTCTAGCTGTTGCTAATTCCGTTTGGATTTATATGGATAGCCTTTCGTATCGCCCTGTTCGGATTCTCCCTGAGAATCTATCGGGATATGAGACTGAACCTCCTTATGAGATGGATTACACTGCAAGGAAAATTGATGTCCCACTTGAATTAATTGACTTTTCCCCTTTTCCTGTAGTAAAATCAAACATCGATTCGAATAACCACGTGAACAATGGGCAATACATAAAAATGGCCGAAGAATATCTTCCGGAAAATTTTATTATTACACAAATGCGTGCGGAATACAAAATGTCTGCGGTTTTAGGCGATATGATTACTCCGAAAACTTGTTTTTCTAACAATTGTTGTACTGTTATACTTTCTAATACCTCGAACAAGCCTTACGCAATTATGGAATTCGAAGGCAAAAATGCATCTAATTAAGTTTATGTAAAGGAGTGGCATCATTATGATAGAATTAGGAAAATACCAACCACTAAAAGTAATAAAGAAAACAGACTTCGGTCTTTATCTTGGCGAAGCTGATTCGGTGGATAACCACACAATATTATTACCAAAGAGAGAGATACCAGAGGAAACCGTACTAGGAGATACCCTGAATGTGTTTCTTTATAAAGACTCTGAAGACCGTGAGATTGCTACAACAGCTATAGTTCCACTTACAATTGGTGGATTAGCAGTATTAAAAGTAAAAGAAGTAAGTACAATCGGTGCATTTTTGGATTGGGGACTTATGAAGGATCTATTTCTCCCCTACAAAGAGCAAACAATCCCAGTGGAAGCGGATAATAATGTCCTCGTCACTCTTTACCTTGATAAAAGTAGTCGTCTCTGTGCGACAATGAAGGTCTATGAATTGCTTTCCACCGACTCTCCCTATAAGAAGGATGATGCTGTTACGGGTATTGTGTATGAAGAGCTTGAATCCTTTGGAGTCTTCGTTGCAATTGATAACAAGTATTCAGCTATGATACCAAAAAATGAGCTTCACAAACCAGTAAAAATAGGAACAACGATTGAGGCACGTGTATTAGAGGTAAGAGAAGACGGTAAATTAACCCTAAGTTTACGTGAGAAGGCTTATGTACAAATGGATACGGATACCGTCATGATCATGACTAAATTAAAAGAATCAGGTGGTTTTCTTCCCTACCATGACAAGTCAAATCCAGAGGAAATAGAAGCAGAATTTCAGTTAAGCAAAAATGCTTTTAAAAGAGCTATTGGAAGATTATATAAGGCAGGCACCATTACAATCGCCGTGGATGGAATACGGATCGTGTAAGTGACACCTACCCAACATATGTAATATATAGTGAAAACAGCATACTATTTTATTTTTGTATTGATCCATCTAAAAAACGCATTTTAGGATTCTCTCGGGAATCCTTTTGTTTTTGTATTGTTTTCTCCGTTTGCGTTGGATACATACTATTTAATCCTTTTGTTAAATTGTCTTTACATTGTTTACAAAATCGGCCTGTCTTGATTGTAGCTCCACAACCTTCACATTCTAGTCCAATCATAGAATCTTCCGAAAACGATAGTCTTTCCTCTCGAATCCACTGCTTTATTTGCGTAATGGAAACCTCTTTTTCCTCGGAAACCTCTTGCATACCTGCACCGGGATGATCATAGACATATTCCTTTACTTCTTCAAACCTTAAATCAAGTGCCTGTGCACAAGCAGGACACAGCGGTGGTCCTGTCAAATAATTAAATAGCTTACCGCAACCTTTGCAATTTCGTACATCCATTGTATTTCCTCCTAAAATCCTTTTCCTATGCATAACGCAACAAAATACACTTCACCGATACCATGTTCCATGAGTACATTCGTACATGCCTCAATTGTACTACCAGTTGTATAAATATCATCAACAAGTAAAACTCTATTAATTTTTTTTTGAAAACATTCCTGTTCTTTGTCATTATAGCCAAATGCTTGCTGCAAGTTACGTAATCGTTCTTTATCACTGAGTGATTTTTGTGGTAAGGTCTTCTTATTTCGTATGAGCAAATGAGATGAGACCGGAATGTTAAGTTTCTTACCTAGACCACGAGCGAGTATATCCGCTTGATTATAACCTCTATCAATATATTTGCTACGATGAATCGGAACCGGAACTATCGTATCAAACGCAAGCCTTTCTATTTCTTTTCGATATACTCGCACCATTTCTTCGATATAAAAAATCGCATTTTCTTTCTTGTTATGATACTTGAAATCTGCGATAGAACGCTTTATCTCTTTATCATAGATCCATAAAGAAAAGCCTTTTAAAAAATGATAATTTTTTTTCTCACAATCACTACAATATTCTTTTTCTTCCTGCTCGATTGGTTTACTACATTTTTTGCAACGAGGTTCCTTAACGTAATGAAGCTTCTCCTTACAAGCGGTACAAATTCTTTCGCTCTTCGGTGTTACTATTTCATCACAGATTGGACATCGTACTGGATAAATCATATTAAGAATTATCTGAAACAATATATACTCCTTTTTCTTTATGAAAAAAGTTTCACTGGATATTCACCCTGTTCCACTAAGGCTTGAAATGATTTTACTACGATATCCTTATCCTCTTTATAAGTTACTCCAAACCATTTATCCTCTGTCTTTAAAACTGCAACTTCTGCTTTATGATTCTTTATTAAAGTACCAACCACCTCAGGAAGTAAATATTCCTTCTTAAGCTCATTGTCTGTCTTATTTGATAAGAATGAAATAAAGCCTTCTTTCAATTCGTTTAAAATACTCGGCGTAAAGCCCCACATATTCATTGATACCGCACTATTGATATCAAGCGTAATTTTTTCACCGATAGCATTTATCGCAACAGCGTGATCGCCTTCCTGCTTAATTCCTGACGTTTCCATAATCTCTTTTAAAATACTATCTTCTCCAACCTTACACACACCACGTGTAACCGTACCATTTTCGCTCAAGGTATTGCCTAGGACAAACCCAGCCATACAATATCTATAATCATTCTGTATCCCACTATTTAAAAACTCATATATCTTTTGAAAAGCTTCTTTTCCATAATAATCATCTGCATTAATTACTGCAAATGGCTCCTTCACTGCATCAAAGCAGCTAAGTACCGCTTGTCCTGTGCCCCAGGGTTTCGTTCTGCCTTCTGGTTTTGTAAAGCCCTCTGGTAAATCATCAAGTTCCTGAAATACATATTCAACCTTTATCAATTTTTCAATTCGATTACCGATAATTTCTTTAAAATCCTTTTCCAAGTCTCTACGAATAATAAATACTACCTTGTCAAAACCGGCTTTCATCGCATCATAAATCGAATAATCCATAATAATCTCACCACTAGGTCCCACTGGTTCTAACTGTTTGATTCCACCAAACCTACTGCCCATACCTGCTGCCATTATTACCAAAGACGTCACTGCCAAAATTATCTCCTCCAATTCTAGTCAAATTAATATTCAAATCCAATTACAATATAAAATATTATAACTCATTTTCCATAAAAAATCACTAGTAATTTCTAAGTTGTAATTATTAGTGATTTTCTCCATAAACGTATTATCTTTTAGCATGTGTATCATTATGTGTCTTTTCTCAGAAAATTCAAATATTCCTTACATTGCTACTAATTTTCACACTTATTTTTGAGTGGTATATTTAATTCCGGCACTTGTCATACCTTGACGGCTGTTTCAAGGTACAAGCGCATGTATGCATCGGAAAATGTTTTTCGTTTGCCGTTACATACGTGCGATTGTATCTTGAAACAGCCTCATATCCTAGACACTACCTCAATTCCCGAATTCTCTGTGCCAACCCAGAATAACGATTTTGTTCACTTTCATTATCAATCATAAACTGCAGCATCGACTCACTGCCGACAATCGTAACACAGCTTTTAGCTCTCGTTACTGCCGTATATAGTAGATTTCGATTAAATAAAAGTCTTGGTCCACTTAGGATAGGCAAAATGACGGCGGGATATTCACTACCTTGTGATTTGTGTATCGTCACTGCATATGCTAGCTCCAATTCATCCAATTGATTAAAACTGTAATCCACCAATCGATTATCATCAAATTCTACTAAGAGATGTTCTGAAAAGAGGTTGATTTCTCTTATGATACCAGAATCACCATTGAACACACCTGTACCAGATTGCGTAGTAATTCCATACCGGCTTTTCACTTCCCAGGTAATCTGATAATTATTTCTAATCTGCATCACCTTATCGCCTTCTCGAAAAATGTTTTGGTGAAATTCTTTTTCCTTTTTATCTGCAGATGGTGCATTTAAGGCCTGTTGTAATACCTTGTTGAGTTTCTCTACGCCAAGTTCACCTTTTCTCATCGGTGTTAGGACTTGAATATCATATGACGTAGCATTCACAAAGTTTGGAAGCTTATTTTTTATCAAATTAATCATAACTGCAGTGATGACATTGGCGTCATCTCTTTTTAGTAAGAAAAAATCATTACTCTTATTATCAAGATTTATCTTCTCGCCTGCATTAATTTTATGTGCGTTTACAATAATGTCGCTTCCCGCAGCTTGTCTAAAAATCTTTGATAATTTCACTACATTGAAATTATGAGAAGCAATAATGTCCTTTAATACATTACCTGGACCAACGCTAGGCAGCTGATTCACATCTCCTACCAAAATTAATCTGGTTCCTACTAGGATGGCCTTTAATAGTGCGTGCATTAGGCTAATATCCACCATTGACATTTCATCTATAATAATTACATCTGTTTCAAGTGGGTTATTTTCATTTCTTTCAAAAATAAATTTGTTCTCTTGGTCACCGGATACCTTTGAGAGTTCCAACAGTCTATGTACCGTTCTCGCTTCATATCCTGTTGTTTCTGTCATCCTCTTTGCTGCTCTCCCTGTAGGCGCTGCAAGTAAGATATCAAGGCCTTGTGATTCAAAAAATTTTATAATTGCGTTAATTGTTGTTGTCTTACCAGTTCCCGGCCCACCCGTTAGAATAAGTAAACCATTTCCTGCCGCTTCCGTTACTGCTGTTTTTTGCTGTTCGTCTAATTCAATTTTAAATTGTTCCTCAATCATAGTGACACGCTTGCGTTCTAATTCCTGATTGCATTCATATCTAATATTTAAATCGCATAGCATTCTTGCGATATTTAATTCCATATAATAATATACAGAAGCATAAATCAGTTTGCCTCCATCTTGTTCTTTTATCATAATCTTCTTTTCAATCGAGAGGCTTGTTAATTGTCTTATAATTCCTTCCTCTGATACCATAAGAAGCTCTCTTGTCCTGCCAATCAAATCCTGTTCCGGTAAATAAACATGCCCATCATTACTAGCTTGTAACAATGTATAGAGGATGCCGGCTTTCATTCTATAATCAGAATCACTTCCAAGACCCACACGGTTAGCAATATCATCCGCGGTTTTAAAACCGACTCCCGCGATATCTTCTGCTAAACGATATGGATTTTCTTTTATGATTTCATACATTTTCTTACCATATTCCTGATAGATCTTTACAGATAAATTGGTCGTAATACCATACTGTTGTAAAAAAATCATAGCGCTTCGCATATCTCTTTTTTCTTCAAACTGCCGATAAATTTCCTTTGCCATTCGTTCACTAACACCACTTATTTCTGCAAGTCGTTCTGGCTCTTCTTCTATAATCTGAAAGGTATTCTCTTTAAATTTCTTCACTATCCTACTTGCTAGTGTGGCGCCAATTCCTTTAATTGCACCGGAGCCCAGATATCGTTCCATTGAGAACAAATCCTCCGGCTCTTTTAAATCATAACTCTCTACCAAAAACTGTTCACCATACAATGGATGGTCAGCATAACTCCCCTTTGCTTTGATAAACTCACCTTCACTAATAAATGTGAAATTACCAACGCAAGTGACCTCTGTTGCCTCCACTAGTAAACTCAAAACCGTATAACCATTCTCAGTATTCCGATACACTATTTTATCAACATACCCTTCTACCACTTCCGCCATAATCTCACCTCCAATCCAGACTTTTAAAAAAGAGTAGCTATAAAGATAACCACTCCTTTTTAATTCTATCTATGTAATTTACTCTGCTTATTATGCATTACGTTTCATTGATTCATATAACATCTGCGCTATTCCAAGTCCTTGCGTTTCTGTTGCATCATTTGCATATTCCTCAAAAAGAGTATCACCAAAATACTCCATATACTGATTTTTTTCTTTATCTTCATCCTGAGGTACCGATTTTTTCATTTCTTTCATAACCTGCTCCATCAGATAAGACTCAAAACTTTTGCAAACCTCCATAAGCTCTTCATCTGTTGCAGTCTTGCTTTTAAGGTCAATTTCTAATTGGTCGGTCTTTAATGTATTATTTGATAGCCCAGATGTTGCTGCAAATAATGAATCAGAACCTATTGATATACTCATAGTTTTACTCCTTTCTTAGACTCTCCTATCAGAGTTAATATTCTAATTATTATCTAAGATTATTTGCCTGCTGTAACATCTCATCAGCTGCTGTAATAACTTTTGAATTCATCTCATAAGCACGTTGTGCAACAATCAAATTAACTATCTCATCAACAGCTTGAACATTGGAACCTTCTAAGTATCCTTGACGCATCTTACTCTTTTTTAGTGCTGCATCAGTAGATTCAATTCTTGCCCCACCAGAAGCATCTGTTGCCTTTAATAAACTATTTGACATTTTTTGCAGTCCACTTGGATTATTAAACTGTGCTAACCCAATCTGAATTCCAATTGGTACTGCCACCCCTGCTTTATTTGGGTAGCATAGGTTACCTGTTTCATCAATGGTTATATCAGAAGTTTCGTAGGTTTTGTTAATAACCACGGGCTCTCCCTTGGTATCTAGAAGTACATTACCGTCCGAATTTGCGATCGTCACTCCATTCGTTCCCACTGCAAGTGTAAAGGAACCATTTCTAGTGTATGCTGTACTACCATCCTGCATCTTCATCATAAAAAATCCATTGCCTTCAATTGCAAAATCATAATCATTACCAGTTTCTAATGTTGAACCCTGTGAGTACTGTGAGGTAATGGCTGAATTTCTTACCCCTAAACCAACTTGCACGCCTACAGGTTTGAGGTCGCCATTATTATCTGTAGATTTACCCTGAATTGTTTGATACAGCAAAGATTTAAACTCTACACTTTCTTTCTTATAACCGGTCGTATTAATGTTTGCCAAATTATTAGAAATCGTATCGACATTTGTTTGCTGTGAAATCATACCCGATGCCGCTGTCCATAAGGATCGCATCATAAGCCTACACCTCCTATTCAATTGCAATATAACGCTTAGCAATAATACAATAAATTTATTAGTATATCTCTTTTTATTTTTATACTCTACCAACTGAGTTTGCAGCAAGATCTAATGTACTATCGACTGATTTCATCACTTTTTGATTTGCCTCAAAGGTTCTTGTCACGGCAATCATCTCGACCATCTCTGATACAACGTTTACATTCGATTGTTCCGTATAACCTTGTTTTACCGAAGCACTGTTAGGAAGCTCTACCGCTCCATCCACTGCTTGATACATGGTATCCCCTGTTTTCTTAAGATAATCATAGTTCTCAAAATCAGCAATCAAAAGGTTATCAATGTAAGTACCATCTGCATAAACTGCTCCAGTCTCATCAACTACAACATCCACTGAATTCGTTGGAACCGTAACTTCCCCAGCTTCTCCCATCAGATGATTCCCATCCTTATCCACGATAGAACCATCCTTTGTCATAGTAAAGGAACCATTCCGTGTGTATTTTAGACTCTCGTTTCCTGATTTGTCAGTTACTGACATGGTAAAGAAACCGTTGCCTTCAAGTGCTAAATCATAAGTGTTTCCAGTACTTCTTAAGGAACCCTGTCCATAATTAGTATAAACCTCACCTAATTTAACTCCCATACTCATTTTTCCGATCGGTCTGTCATTATATGCCTCAGATACATCTTTAATTTTTATTGTTAATACATCATCAAAGGATTGGCTCGTTACATTTTCCTCTTTATATCCGACTGTTGCTGCGTTAGCTAAATTATTAGCTATGATATCCAGTCTTTTCTGCTCATTTGCCATTCCAGTGTATGCCGTATATAACCCTCTTACCATACGATTGGCCTCCTTTTCTAATGTCCCTTACATTTCAAATCAGTCTCTTTTACCAGCTAAGAAATCTACAAATTTACCAGTTCCAATTGCTACCGCTGTCATAGGATCTTCTGCTGTCATCGTAGTAATGCCTGTCTTTTCCTCAATCAGTTCTTCAAGTCCATAAAGTAAGCATCCACCTCCGGTTAACACTATTCCACGGTCAGCAATATCTGCTGCAAGTTCTGGTGGTGTCCTCTCAAGGACGCTATGCACTGCTTCTACAATCTGTGAAGTAGTTTCTCTAAGTGCTTCTTCTGTTTCTTCTGAAGTAACCGTAATTGTCTTAGGTAGACCAGTTACAAGATTACGTCCTCTCACTTCCATTGAGACTGTCTCTGGTCTTCGAAAAGCAGAACCAATCTTTATCTTTATATCTTCTGCTGTTCTTTCACCGATAAGTAAATTATGTTTCTTTCTCATATATCGAACAATAGCATCATCAAAATCATCACCAGCTATTTTAATGGATGTGCTCACTACCGTACCACCTAGTGAAATTACAGCAATATCAGATGTACCACCACCGATGTCAACAATCATATTACCACAAGGTCTAGAAATATCAATTCCAGCACCAATAGCAGCTGCAATAGGCTCTTCAATAATTGTAACTTCTCTTGCACCTGCTTGATAGGTTGCATCCTCTACTGCCTTTTTCTCAACTTCTGTTACACCACTTGGTACACAAACACTAATCCTAGGTTTACGAAATCTTTGTTTACCAACCGCTTTTTGAATAAAATATTTTAACATCTTTTCGGTAACTGTATAGTCAGAAATTACACCCTGTCTCAGCGGACGCACTGCTATAATATTACCTGGCGTTCTACCTAACATAAGTCTTGCTTCTTCACCTATCGCTTTGATCTTGTTTGTATCACGATCAAATGCTACAACCGATGGCTCTTTTAATACAACCCCTTTACCCTTTATATAAACCAAAACACTTGCTGTTCCTAAATCAATACCGATATCACTACCTGACATAATGAATCTCCTTTCTATTCCTGTTTTTATATAAGTTAAATTCTACTAAACACCATTTATTCAGTAGGGAAGCACTAACATGCATTAATCTTTTATATTCTCTTCCAATACTCGGTTACTTAAACATACTCGCTTATATTATATACATATTTTCCGGTTTTTTCAAAGTATTTTTTAATATTATTATAATAATTCATATATCGACATATATATCCGTGTTTTATATACAAAAACGAACTTTCTTTCCTTCTCTATTGAGAGTTTTCCTAAACTATACTATAATAAACAAGAATACAAGGAGGATATGAAGATGCAGAATAAAGCTTATCAGATGAGAAAAGAGATTCGCTTAATCTCGAAATATAAAGCCTTAGGTCTCAGTAAAAATTTTATGTCTATTTGTCTTGTGATTTCTACAATTTATGTATCCTTACAACGTTATCCCGTATCTCCACTCTACATATTATTTTTTCTTCATGTGCTTCCTCCTATCCTATCCTTTGCGATTAAGGATTATGCCAATCGATATCATAATAAGATATTAATCTATTTATCGAAGGAAAATCCATTCCTTCTTTCAGCCCTGAAAAGAAAATATCATTACTCTAGAATAAATGATTCCTCAAATACATTTTCTTTTTATTTTACATTAATAATGCTTATCCTATGGCAGTACAATTATATCACCATGTATTACATTGAATCTTGGCATTTATATATTCCCGTTATTATTTTATCTGTTGCCCTTTTCATTCGCTCGATAGGAACTATTTTTTATCAGTTCAAGCTTCACTATGATATATCTACGAACAAATGGTAGCCTGGAAAACTACCGATATAAAATGTGCAATAAAAATATACCACTTTTAAAAAAAAGCTGCCTCATGAGTAATCTCACGAGACAGCTTAAATATTATATTAATTATGCAATAATTGTAGCAACTTTACCTGAACCAACTGTTCTGCCACCCTCACGGATAGCGAAACCTAAACCTTGTTCCATAGCGATTGGATGAATTAATTCGATATTCATCTCAATGTTATCGCCAGGCATACACATTTCAACGCCTTCTGGTAGGTTACATACACCAGTTACGTCAGTTGTTCTAAAGTAAAACTGTGGTCTATAGTTATTGAAGAAAGGAGTATGACGTCCACCCTCTTCTTTTGTTAATACATAAACCTGAGCAGTAAATTTCTTGTGGCACTTGATTGAATTTGGTTTGCAAAGAACCTGTCCTCTTTCGATATCAGCTCTTTGAACACCACGAAGAAGTGCGCCAATGTTATCACCAGCTCTAGCTTCATCAAGAAGCTTTCTGAACATTTCAATACCAGTACAAACAACCTTACGGTTTTCTTCTTTGATACCAACGATTTCAACATCTTCAGAAATCTTAAGAACACCACGCTCAACACGGCCTGTAGCAACTGTACCACGACCAGTGATTGAGAATACATCCTCGATAGGCATTAAGAAAGGCTTATCTGTATCTCTAACAGGATCTGGAATCCATGTATCAACAGCATCCATTAATTCAATAATCTTATCTCCCCAAGGACCCATTGGATCTTCAAGAGCCTTAAGTGCAGATCCTTGAATGATAGGTGTATCATCGCCTGGGAATTCATAAAATGCTAATAATTCTCTGATTTCCATCTCTACTAATTCAAGTAGTTCGGCATCATCAACTGAATCACATTTGTTCATAAATACAACAACATAAGGAACACCAACCTGACGGGAAAGTAAGATATGCTCTTTTGTCTGAGCCATAACGCCGTCTGTAGCTGCAACAACAAGGATAGCACCATCCATCTGAGCAGCACCAGTAATCATGTTTTTAACGTAATCTGCATGTCCTGGGCAATCAACATGTGCATAATGTCTTTTTTGTGATTCATACTCAACGTGAGCTGTAGATATTGTGATACCTCTTGCCTTTTCTTCCGGAGCTTTATCGATCTGGTCGAATGCAACTGTCTCACCAGTTCCAAATCTTTCATGAAGAGTTTTTGTAATTGCTGCTGTAAGAGTAGTCTTACCATGATCTACATGACCGATGGTTCCAATATTACAATGTGGTTTGTTTCTGTTAAATTTAGCTTTTGCCATTTTAAAACATCCTCCTTTAATTGGATTATTGAATTTTTTCTGTTAAGCATAATTATATTTCATAATAGAAATATTTTCAAGCATAATTATTATAACAAGATATTTAAAAGTTTCTTATTTGCCTTTTGCAGCAAGAACCTTTTCTTGTACACTCTTAGGAACTGCCTCATAGGAGGAGAAGAACATGGAGTAAGCACCACGACCCTGTGTTCTAGAACGAAGGGAAGTAGAATATCCAAACATCTCTGACAATGGAACAAAGCCTCTAATTAACTTCGTACCATTAATGTCATCAGAACCTTCAATACGTCCACGACGTGAGCTGATATCACCAATAACATCGCCCATATAATCGTCTGGAACTGTAACTTCAACTCTCATGATAGGCTCAAGAAGTACTGCGCCAGCCTTATTCATAGCATCTTTAAATGCCATGGAACCAGCGATCTTAAATGCCATTTCATTGGAATCGACTTCATGATATGAACCATCATAAACTGTTGCTCTAACACCAAGTACAGGATATCCACCAAGAATACCAGCCTTAGAAGCTTCTTCAATACCAGCACCAACTGCAGGGATGTATTCTTTAGGAATAGCACCACCAACAACGGCAGAAATGAATTCGAAAGTCTTCTCTGCATTTGCATCCATAGGCTCAAAGCGAACTTTACAATGACCGTATTGACCACGACCACCAGATTGTTTTGCATACTTAGAGTCAACTTCAACCATCTTAGTAAAGGTTTCTTTGTATGCTACCTGAGGAGCACCAACATTAGCCTCTACCTTATATTCACGAAGAAGTCTATCAACAATAATCTCAAGATGAAGTTCACCCATACCAGCGATAATTGTCTGACCTGTTTCTTCATCTGTAAATGCTCTAAAAGTAGGATCTTCTTCTGCAAGTTTTGCAAGAGCCTCACCCATCTTATCCTGACCAACTTTTGTCTTAGGTTCAATTGCCACGTGAATAACTGGCTCAGGGAAAACCATGGACTCAAGAATAACAGGATGCTTTTCATCACAAATAGTATCACCAGTAGTTGTTGATTTAAAGCCTACTGCTGCAGCAATGTCTCCTGCATAAACCTTATCAAGATCCATTCTCTTATTCGCATGCATCTGTAGTATACGTCCAACACGTTCTTTCTTGCCCTTTGTGGAATTTAACACATAAGAACCAGCATTCATTGTTCCAGAGTATACTCTAAAGAATGCAAGCTTACCAACAAATGGATCGGCCATAATTTTAAATGCCAATGCTGCGAAAGGTTCTTCATCGGAAGACTTTCTGAAAATTTCATTGCCTTCGTCATCGACACCCTTGATATCAGGTACATCGGTAGGAGCTGGCAAATATTCAATAACAGCATCAAGTAATTTCTGAACGCCTTTATTTCTATAAGCTGTACCGCAAAGTACAGGTATAATTTTAACATCAAGAGTTGCTCTTCTTAAAGCAGCTTTCAGCTCTACATTAGTTGGTTCTTCACCCTCTAAGAACATTTCTATTAATCGATCATCTGTTTCACAAATGGATTCAACCATAGCTGCTCTGTATTCATCTGCTAGCTCTTTCATATCATCAGGAATCTCTACAATCGAGATATCCTCACCCTTATCATCATTGTAGATGTAGGCTTGCATCTCAAATAAATCAATTACACCTTTGAAAGTATCTTCTTTACCAATAGGTAACTGTAGTGCAACCGGGTTCTTACCTAATCTTGATTTAATCATTTTAATTACATTGTAAAAATCTGCACCAGAAATGTCCATCTTATTTACAAATGCAATTCTTGGTACATTGTATTTATCAGCCTGACGCCATACAGTTTCAGATTGAGGTTCTACGCCACCTTTTGCACAGAAAACGCCTACAGCGCTATCTAGTACACGTAAGGAACGCTCAACTTCAACCGTGAAATCTACGTGTCCAGGAGTATCGATAATATTGATACGATGTTCTTGCGCACCAGGAACCTTCTTATGCTCGAACTCTTGTGTCCAATGACATGTAGTCGCCGCTGATGTGATTGTAATACCTCTTTCTTGCTCCTGCTCCATCCAGTCCATGGTTGCAGTGCCTTCATGAGTATCACCTATTTTGTAATTAACACCGGTATAGAATAGGATACGTTCGGTAAGTGTTGTCTTACCAGCATCGATATGAGCCATAATACCAATGTTTCTAGTCCTCTCTAACGGATAATCTCTTCCAGCCAAGGATAATTCCTCCTTAATATTTGACAAAGGATGATTAATGCATCCTTATATAACATACGTTTTCTCTAACAACTGATTTGACAAGTCAAATCAATTGTTATGAATTAATTGCAGTGACTATTGATATATTTTTACCATCTGTAATGTGCAAATGCTTTATTAGCATCAGCCATCTTATGCATATCTTCTTTTTTCTTTACAGCTGCACCAGTATTGTTTGCTGCATCCATAAGTTCATTTGCAAGTCTCTCCTGCATTGTCTTTTCTCCTCTTTTACGAGCGAAAAGTGTTAACCAACGAAGTGCGAGTGCTTGTCTTCTATCCGGTCTAACTTCGATAGGTACCTGATAGGTAGCTCCACCGATACGTCTAGCTTTTACTTCTAGAACTGGCATAATGTTATTCATAGCTTCTTCGAATACTTCAACAGCATCCTTGCTAGTCTTTGCCACAACTTTTTCAAAAGCTCCGTATACGATTTTCTGAGCAGTACCCTTCTTGCCATCTAACATAATGTTATTGATAAGCTTAGTAACTGTCTTACTGTTGTATAATGGATCTGCTAAAACATCTCTTTTTTGTATATGTCCTTTTCTTGGCACGTTGCTTCCCTCCTTAATGATGACTTAACGAATAATATTGCTAAAATTCGTCCGTCAATTAATTCTACGGTACTCACTACTTACATATGTTCAAATAAATTGAACCATATTGTTTGTGTTCGTGCTCAGTTTAACCCATTTCCTCTATCTGTAACCCACCACAGAAAGTACAAATTAAGCAGAAATAAAAAATTAATCCGGCACTTAAAAACTTAGTAATGATATATATTTATTTCTTAGCGTCTTTAGGTCTCTTAGCTCCGTACTTAGAACGAGCCTGTCTTCTCTTAGCTACGCCTGCAGTATCGAGTGTACCTCTGATAACATGATATCTAGTACCAGGTAAATCCTTTACTCTACCACCCCTGATAAGAACAACACTATGCTCTTGAAGATTATGACCTTCACCTGGGATGTAGCTTGTTACCTCAATACCATTGGATAGACGAACTCTGGCAATCTTACGAAGCGCTGAGTTAGGCTTTTTAGGTGTGGCTGTTCTAACAGCTGTACAAACACCTCTCTTTTGAGGGGAAGAGCTATTTGTTGCTCTCTTGTTCAGTGAGTTAAAGCCTTTTTGTAAAGCAGGAGAAGTAGATTTCTTCTCAACTGTTTGTCTTCCTTTTCTTACTAATTGGTTAAATGTTGGCATTAATTTTTCACCTCCTGAAAATTATTAACATTGAATTCTGTGGTTTGTTTTCTGTACTACAAAATGTACGCAAAATAAGTTGCATGCATAGAAATGCACGCTGTATGATTATACTTTTTTAAGCAAGAATTGTCAAGGGCTTTTTTTATGTTATTATTACAGTAAATTTGCAAAACATAGTACTTGATTGCTCCTTCTTGCTTAATATTAAGTAATATAGTAAAATATATTCTAGATGGATCGTCACTTTTTAATATATTTGTATTTAATAAGAAGAAACAGTAAATACCAAGGAGGAACACCCTATGAAGGATATGGCGCAAACCGAAAGACAAATATTTATATTATTATTACTTTCCGAAAACAAACGAGGTTATACCATCAACGATATTCATGATTCCTTAGAGAAATGGGATGTTGTTGTAGACAAGAAGACTATTATGCGTGATATTGACAGCCTATCAGGAATTTGTTTTATTTCGGAAGATCAGCGAAACGGCAAGATGTATTATGTAGCAGATAAATTTCGATTACGCGATATCACCTTTACTTCTCCTGAACTAATTTCGCTTGCTTTTATGTTAGAGCTCTTAAAGCCCTATCAAAATATGACCATGGGTAAGTCCTCCAAGGATTTAATACATAAGCTTTTAGATAATACAACGAACTTAAACCGTGAATATATAAAGCACTTTACAGGATTAGTAAGCATCAATACCAACTCCTATGTAAAGGATACTGTTAGCCCTGAGATGGAAGATAAGTTGCAAACTGCAATCCGAAACAAGAATAAAGTTCGCATTATTTATCATAGCTTTGGCAGTGATGAGGATACGATTCGAATCATTCATCCCTATGAACTTCTGATTAATGATGGGACTTTAAGTGTCATTAGTTTCTGTGAGCTTCGCAATTCGGTTCGTGATTTTAGAGTTTCTCGAATCAAAGCCCTCACATTGTTAGATGATTGCTTTCTGATTCCTGAAACTTATTTTCATAGGAAGGAGCGCAATAAATTCCTTCATCTATCAGGGGATAAAACAGAACAAATAATGATTAGCTTTGATAAACCCACTGCAAAGTATATTAATGAATACGAAGCCGAACTTGCAGATGAGATTATACCAACGGAGGAAGGAATCACGTTCTTACGTAACACCTCCATAACAGATGAATTAATTCGGTGGATACTTAAGTTTGGATCTGGTGCAACAGTGCTTGAACCACTTCATCTAAAGGATAAAATAAAAGCGGAGTTAACTCAGAGTCTGCAAAATTATTAATATTATAAATGGCCGGTTTTAAATCGAAAAGTTAGTAGGTTCTTGCTGGAGTGCTGCCCTTTCTTACTCTTTCATATTAAAAAGAGAATATAAGAATGAATTTCCAATGAATTTCACTCTTATATTCTGGGGTTGTTTGCAAGTCATTTGTGGTCATAAGTCCATGTTTGTTAGTGAGAACGAAATAATTCTTCGCATCCGAATTATATAATAGGCAGTATCTCCATAATTGTCTGTGCTGTATGGTCTAACCAACTGCCTGTTGCTTCTTCTATACTTTCTTCATCAATTGCTTTTGCAATCGTTGGATCAATCGGCACCTTATCTAGCACCTTAAGTCCGAATTTCTCTGCGATTTCATCTACGTGGCTAGTGCCAAAGACACTAATTTTTTCGCCACAATTACCACAGGAAAGATAGCTATAGTTTTCGATGAGTCCAAGGATTGGTATCTCCATTGTATTAGCCATTTTCACAGCCTTTGATACAATCATGGATACGAGTTCTTGTGGTGAGGTCATAATAATGACACCATCAAGTGGCAGGGATTGAAATACTGTAAGTGGTACATCGCCTGTTCCGGGAGGCATATCAACAAACATATAATCTACCTCTTCCCAAACCACTTCAGACCAAAATTGTTTTACCATTCCAGCTACTACCGGACCACGCCAGATTACTGGTGCATCTTCCTCCTCAAGTAGAAGGTTTACTGACATTACTTTAATCCCATTCTTACTCTCTGCTGGAATAATGCCAAATTCATTCGCTTGTGCCCTTGTATGAATGCCAAAGGCTTTCGGAATAGATGGTCCCGTCATATCAGCATCCAAAATTGCAGTACGGTACCCTTTCCTATTAAATAAAACAGCTAAGTAAGCGGTTGCAAAGGATTTACCAACACCGCCCTTGCCACTTACAACACCGATTACTCTCTTGACATGGCTATTACCATTTGCAGGTTCTAAAAAATCCTCTTTCGTTGGTTTTCTTGAGGAACAGTTCTCGGAGCAGCTTCCACAACTACTGCCGCAACTGCTTTGTTCTTCGCTCATTTCATCGCTCATTTTATATATCTCCATTCTATATTATTAAAAAATACTATTTTTCTATATGCAGAATTTAGGATACCTTGCTCCACTCACTGCATGAATAATCATATACTCAGACCTCATTATTTGTCAACTCATAGGTTTAAATAAATAAAATGGAGAAAAATAAAAAGTTTTATCCCAACACCATATAGGCTAGTAATTTATCAATGTCTTCTATTTCATAAGCAAGAATTTCAATCTCTGGAATTTCACCGTTTGAGAAAATATTTGCTAAAGAAACATATTGGCAAAGTTTTGATTTAAGATTTAATCTATCACCTTCTCCTGTTACTAGTTCAACTTTTCCCTTACAACTGTCTACAACCTTGAAAAATTTGTCTACATCCTTAATATTCGTTACTTTCATAACTTAATCCCTTCTTTCCTTTTATTTTTGATATCTTCTCTTGTACAAAATGGATCTGCTAGACTTTACGCATCCCAAAGACGATTATCAAATTTTCTTATACTACTATGTACATTTTTCAACTCTTTATGCTAATGTCGAGCAAAATCGGCACCTATTTCGCCTTTATACTTTTTATATATTTTTCCAATACCAGTTGACATTTTCTTGATATCTGGATATAATATAGCAATACAATTGATCATAGGTTTCGTTAACGTTCGATTGTCATAAATCAAGAAAAACCGATGAGTAAGAAGAGTAAATATTACAATTTATTTTCAGAGAGCTGCAGGTGGTGCGATTGCAGTAATAGCGTGATATTGAATGGGCTTACGAGGGTGGGAAGAACGGTAGCTTTGCTACTAAGTAATGCCCAACGGAATCTCCATCCGTTAACAAGGGAGCATATATTTTTGTATATGTTTTGAGTGGGTGCATTGCACCAAACCGGGTGGTACCGCAGGAGTAGATTTTGACTTTTGTCCCAGTAGAAATACTGTGATAGAGGTCTTTTTTTATACCAAAAAATAATTTCTTCTATATTAGAAGACAAATCGAAAGGAGTTTTATTATGTCAAAAAAGATTCCACACAGACTATATCTCACCGAGGATCAAATGCCAAAGCAATGGTACAATCTTCGTGCAGACATGAAGGAACAACCAGACCCAATGTTAAATCCTGGAACAATGCAACCTGCAACGGTCGAAGACTTATATCCTGTTTTTTGTGAAAAGCTCGCAAAACAAGAAATGGATTCGACCACAAGATTCTTTGACATTCCCGAAGAAATCCAAGACTTTTATAAAATGTATCGTCCTTCTCCACTAATCCGGGCATACAACCTTGAGAAAGCTCTTGGTACCCCCGCTAAAATTTATTACAAGTTTGAGGGCAATAACACCTCCGGAAGTCATAAACTTAATTCAGCAATTGCACAAGCTTATTATGCGAAGGAGCAAGGGCTTACAAGCCTAACCACGGAAACCGGGGCAGGTCAATGGGGTACTGCACTTGCAGAGGCTTGCGCTTTTTATAAGATTCCTCTTACCGTGTTTATGGTAAAATGTTCTTATGAACAAAAGCCTTTCCGTAAATCTGTTATTCAAACCTTTGATGCAGATATAATACCAAGTCCAAGTACAACCACTAATGTAGGTCGTATGATTCTGGAAAAAGATCCTACCACTGGTGGCAGTCTCGGGTGTGCAATCTCTGAAGCAATAGAAAAAGCAGTCTCGACACCAGGTTGTCGCTATGTGCTAGGATCTGTATTAAATCAAGTTTTATTACATCAATCCATCATAGGCTTAGAATCCAAGATAGCAATGGAGATGCTTGATGAATACCCAGATATCGTAATTGGTTGTGCTGGTGGCGGCTCCAACCTCGGTGGTCTAATTGCACCTTTTATGCAGGATAAATTACTTGGTAAGGCTTCCCCTAGAATCATTGCGGTAGAACCTGCCTCCTGTCCATCCTTAACACGTGGTCGCTATGCTTATGATTTCTGTGATACAGGACGTGTAACGCCTCTTGCAAAAATGTATACTTTAGGAAGCAGCTTCATGCCCTCAGCAAATCATGCAGGTGGCTTAAGATACCACGGAATGTCACCAATTTTGTCGAAGCTTTACCATGATGGTTATATGGAAGCTGTTGCTGTAGAACAGTCAAAGGTATTTGAGGCAGCAACCTTCTTTGCAAAGCAGGAAACTATTTTACCAGCTCCTGAATCTGCACATGCTATCCGTGCTGCGATTGATGAAGCACTAAAATGCAAAGAAACCGGAGAGGCAAAAACTATTTTATTTGGCCTAACGGGTACCGGATACTTCGATATGACTGCCTATAGTTCTTTTCATGAGGGTACTATGACTGATTATATTCCAACCGACGAGGACCTCCAAAAAGGATTTGACGAATTACCAAAGATCCCTGGGATTCAAGAATAAAATCGCACTTTACGTAATCATGTATCATTTTTAAAGGAGCTATTTCAATATATGTTGAAGTAGCTCCTTATTGTTTTTTCACTAATGTTTCGATAATGACAGACCTTTTCTATCCCTAAGCGTTTTTTTCATGTTATTTCATTCCATTTTGCACTTTAATTGTAATAATTTTCAAATAAATTTATTTCATTATTTTCTTGTTTCTTTCTTTCCTACCCTATGATATAATGTTAGTCAGTGTTATTTTGCCAGCTATAAAAACGGAGGATATGAAATGAACGAACAAGCTACTGATATATTCGAGGATAAATTAAAAGATTTAATAAATTATGCGCAAGAGCAAAAAGGAATTATTGAAGTTGATAAGGTAAACGATTTTTTCAAAGAAACGAATTTAGATGTTTCTCAGATTGACAAAATATATGAAAAGCTAGAAGCCTATAATATAGTAGTACTAAACCCTGTTGATGGGGATGAGCCTGATGATGAAATTTTACTTGAACTTGAGGACGATTCTGAAACAGAAGTAGCTGATGTTGAAGATATTTCTAGTTCCTCTTCCATTATCTCTGATGATCCCGTTCGACTTTATCTGAAGGAAATCGGTAGTTATCCTCTTCTGTCAGTTGCAGAGGAAATCACTTTAGCTAAGAGAATTGAGCTAGGTGATGATATAGCAAAGCAAAGCCTCGCAGAATCCAACCTACGTCTTGTTGTAAGTATTGCAAAAAGGTATGTAGGAAGAGGCTTATCCTTCCTGGACTTAATTCAAGAAGGAAATCTTGGTCTTATTAAGGCTGTTGATAAATTTGATTATACCAAAGGATACAAATTCAGTACCTATGCTACCTGGTGGATTAGACAAGCAATCACACGTTCCATTGCGGATCAATCCCGTACGATCCGAATTCCAGTACACATGTCAGAAGTAATCAATAAAACTTACCGTGTATCTAGAAACCTACTTCAAGATTTAGGTAGAGAACCAACCGAGCAAGAATTATCCGAAGCAATGAATTTATCAATTGAAAAAGTCAGAGAAATATTAAAAGTGTCTGCAGATCCTATTTCATTAGATACTCCAATTGGTGAGGAAGACGATAGCCATTTAGGTGACTTTATAAAAGATGATACTATTATGGGACCTGAAGAAGCGGCATCCTATTCTGTGTTACGCGACCAGATTGCAAAGCTACTTGATACTCTTACAGAGAGAGAGCAACGTGTCCTTGTATTACGTTTTGGCTTAAAAGATGGACGTAGTAGAACCTTAGAAGAAGTTGGTAAAGAATTTAATGTAACAAGAGAACGAATTCGTCAAATAGAAGCAAAAGCGCTCCGAAAACTACGTCATCCGAGCCGCGCTAGAATGTTAAAAGGTTTTGAAATTTTATAGCGCAAAGACGCAGATAGGAGCCTCCTATGAAGAGAATCGTATTAATGTGCTTTCGAAGTTTTTTCATTTTACCATTTTGGTTTTTTCGAATATTTCAGCTTTGTAATATAGAAAAATATGATGCAGCGACGCGATACGCCTTTTTACACAAAGTAACACCAATTGTAGTTCGCCGTGGTCGTGTTAAGATTGAATGTTATGGTATTGAGAATCTTCCGAAAGAGACCGGATATATTATTTTCCCCAACCACCAAGGATTATTTGACGCACTTACCTTCTTACAAACGCACGAACGGCCTTTCGTTACTGTTATGAAAAAAGAAGTGAAGGATGTCTTCTTACTGAAACAGGTTATCCGTATATTACAAGCGGAAGTTATTGATCGTGAAGATATACGTCAATCAATGCAGGTCATTATGAACATGACACGTCGCGTGAAAGCAGGAGAAAATTTTGTTATCTTTGCCGAAGGAACCAGAACACGTAACAAAAACAATATACTTGAATTTAAAGGTGGCAGTTTTAAGAGTGCAATGAATGCCAAATGCCCAATTGTACCAGTTGCATTAATTGACTCCTACAAAGCATTTGACACTCATTCAATTAAAAAGCTAACCGTACAGATTCACTATCTAAAGCCTATGTATTATGAGGATTATCAGGGAATGAAATCCACTGAGATTGCCGAACTTGTCTCCTCCCACATCAGTGAAACAATAAAGAAGTACGAAGTCTGATTTCTCATAAATTGTATATTCTTTCTCTTGTTTTAAATTATATTTTATATCTCTATCACTGCCAAGTTGGTAAGGATTTCTTACAACTTCAGGCAGTGATAACTTTATCACCCTTTTTTCTAGAAAAGGGTAATCTTGTGCCTTTTGATAAATACCTTCGATAAAATCTCGATTACTTTTCAATGCGATACCCCTCCTGTACCAATAATTTAGCTAACGCTTTTCTCGCTCGAAAGATTAGTATTTTGATTTGCGCGCTACTTTTATTCATTATTTTACCTGCATCATGATATGAAATAGATTCTATATCAATCAAATATAATGCCTCTTGGTATTCTGTCTTTAATCGCTTTATCATTTGATAAAGCAACTTTTTTTCTTCCTCTTTGATTATCCTATCTTCCATAGAAGTATTCGAATCACTTTGTGGTTGGTAACATCCTTCCATGGTCTCTAGTATCTGTTCAACAATTACATAGTGCTTATTTCTTCGAATATAATCAATGGCTTTATTTCTACCAATGGTAAAAAGATATGTTTTAAACCCAGTGTTCAAATGATACCTTTCCTTATGCACAAATACCTCTACAAAAGCATCCTGTGCAAAATCTTCTGCAAGATCTAAGTCGCTTACATAACGATTGATAAAATAAATCAAATTATCTTTATAGGTTATAACAAGATTTTCAAAGCCTCTCATATCCCCATCCAAAAAAGCTCTATAGTTTTTTTCATCCAAATTCATAGAACAACCTCCAGACTTCTAAACCATGTGCATTCTCTCGCTATTCGATGAAATGTCATAGATTGATATCGCCATAATGCTCAAATGGACTACATTATATCAATGTAGTCCATTCTTTATTATGTCCTTATGAGGCTGTTTTATTTGAATAATTAGCGTATCAAATAAGACTCCATTTTTTGCTATGTATTTATTACAATCATTTTACCCGTCTACAGCCTTTTTGAAGTAAGTGATTATTGCCTATCCAACAATAATCGCTCTCTTCAAAGTCTGCTGTTTCCAGTCGCAAAATCTGTTATTCCGGATTTACCAGATTATGCAAAATTGATTCGAGGCAATTGCCTGTTATCTTAATGTTTGTTTTTAAGACATAATAAATATCTCAATAATTATTCGCAGCAAAGTAGGAAAAGTTACACTTGATTTAATATATTTTTAACATCTAATGCATTATTTTGGGGTGAATATATTTTACTTTATTTGTTTAATTTTCCTATATATACCCTCCAAACTTCTTAACAGTTGATTTTCCTTACCATATCGGCTATAATAGCATGTGTGGAATATAAGTCAACTAATTAGAAGGTGAATAATATGAGAACAAAAAGAGCTATGATATCTATGGCTATATTTTTATCGGTCTTCAGTTTAGCTGGTATTGTTGGATTAAACACATATTCAAATGAGCTCCTTTATGCTGCTCGTAGCGAACAATGTCCGGTGATAGACCAAAATGTAGAAGTGTTAGATGCTCCTCCTCAACCCACCACAACGGAAGAGGTAATGACTGCAATCTCGGCAGATAGCGGAGAATTTGTAAATTCAGAAGATTATGACGATACATTGTCAAGCAAGGTTCCAGAACAAAACAATCAGATAGTCAGCGAAGAGATACCGAAAGAAGACGTTCCAGTTGAAGAAAATTCAGTAAAAATTAAAGCTAAGCAAAAAACATCTGTACAAGAAGAACCTGTACAAGAGAAAGCGCTCTATTCAAATATCGGCATCTCTATTGCGAATTCTTATGTGAACCTTAGAAAAGAAGCGAATGCAGAAAGTGATATCTTAGGTAAGTTATATAAGGATTCTGCTGCTGAGATCCTAGATACGGATGGAGATTGGTGTTATGTTGAATCAGGAAGCATCAAAGGATATGTGAAATCAGAATATCTAAAAACTGGAATTTCTGATGAAAAATTAATTGAACAATATGGTACACGTCGTATTTCCGTTGATGTAGATGGATTGAATGTACGTAAGAAACCTGCGGTTGACGCTGAGCGGCTGGCAGTAATCTACCTGCGGGAAACCTACAATGTTATTGATTTGCATGATGAATGGGTAAAGGTTGACATTTCAGATGAAAATGTAATTGGATACGTGTTAAGAGAACATGTTAATCTTATTGTAACCTTCAATCAAGCAATATCGAAGGAAGAGGAACAGGAACTATTAAGACTACAGGCAGAAGCACGAATTGCAAATGAAACTGCTGTGAAGCTACGAGACGAAGTAGATTGTACGACAGACGAGATAAAATTACTTGCTTGCCTTATCCACGCAGAAGCTGGAAATCAAAGCTATGAGGGTAAATTGGCGGTTGCAAATGTCGTATTGAACAGAGTCAAGTCAAGCCAATACCCAGATTCAATTAAAAATGTGATCTATCAAAGCGGACAGTTTTCTGTTTCAGCAAGTGGTTCATTGGCTAAACAGCTATCGAACTACAGCAACTATACTTCTGAGTCTCAACGTTTGAGCATTAAGGCTGCAAAAGCTGCGCTTGCCGGAGCAAATAATATCGGTAATCGTTTGTACTTCCACACTTATAAAGCAGCGGTCCTAAAAGGATATGACGAACGTTCTAGTAGTGTAAAAATTCAGGATCATTTATTCTGGTAATCGAAGAAATATAAAAAGACTGGTGCAAAACTTAAGTATTACTACTTTTGTTTTACACCAGTCTTTTTATGTTCTTTCCTAAGGAGCTACCCTTCTCCCAATGTTTTTAATATAATTTGATTTGTTTTGGAATACCGTTCTCATATTTTATGTTTGTTTCGCCTTGAATTAATGGTTTCATATAAGCGACAAGCTCTTCTGTTACATCATTACCCTCCGGAGTAATCCATTCCATAGGAACAATCTTCTCATGATTGGCTACCTGGTCAACAGGTACTGAGATAAATTCTACACGATATGGCATATCACTCAGTCTCTTAATTGCTGCCATCCTACCTGTTTCACCATCAAGTGCACAGTTAACTGCCTTTTGACCTAACATGCAGGATTCAATAATATCAGTTTCACTTGCGATATGTGCGGCGGATCTCTGCATTAAATTAAGCTCAATAGAACGGACCTTACATCCTATTTCATTTCGAACTAATTGCTCTAATGCACGTGCGGCGCCAGCAATATATTTGTGCCCGAAATTATCAACAGCTCCACTTGAAATCTGATCAGATACGTAATTTCCTTGGCTATCCTTTACGCCTTCACTCACCGCTACAAGTATACTAGATTTCTTTGCGATTTTGTCTTTTACATCCTTAATAAATCTTGCATTATCAAAAGCCTTCTCGCAAAGATAGATAAGATCAGCGCCTGCGCTACCATTTACTCTTGCAAGTGATGCAGCGGCGGTTAACCAGCCTGCATTTCTTCCCATGATTTCTACAATAGTTACAGCAGGTACATCATAAGCTGCTATGTCTCTTTCAAGCTCAGAAATGGAGGTAGCGATATATTTTGCCGCCGAACCAAATCCAGGGCTATGATCGGTTAAATTAAGATCATTATCCACTGTCTTAGGTGCACCCATAATGATAAAATCATGGTCATTTACCTTGCAGTATTCGGATAGTTTATCTACGGTATCCATGGAATCATTTCCACCGATATAAATGAAATATTTTATGTTATATTTGTAAAATACATCTATTATTTTCTTATAAGGTACTTCATCTTTACGCCAATCTCCCATTTTATGTCTACAGGTTCCAAGTGCTGAGGAAGGTGTATAGCAAAGCGTATCCATCGCTTCTGTATTACGTAATACCTCATTTAGATCAATAAAATTTTCTTTTAACACACCATCAATACCATTTTTGGCGCCATATACATTGTCAACTTTACTACTTGCACGTACCCCTTGTAATACACCAACTAAAGAAGCATTGATTGCGACGGTTGGTCCTCCGGACTGTGCTACTAACAAGTTATTCATGTTATTTCCTCCTTTTTGCGAAATTACTTTAAGTACAAGTTCTTCCACTTGCTGATTAATATTATGTCATTCACACATTTTAGCATGCAAGTTAAGTATTCGTCAATTCAATCATGAAAAAAAAAAGCCTCGAGGAGGGTAATTTCTTACGATTTCGAGGCTTTAGAATTAAATTTAGTATTACTTACATGGAGTTGGATCAAAGGAAGGATTGTATGCGTAGAAGTTCTTTGGATCAAGATCATCTTGAATCATGCGAAGTGCTTCACCAAATCTTTGGAAATGAACGATTTCTCTTTCACGGAGGAATTTAATTGGATCACATATTTCTTGATCGTGTACTAAGCGAAGGATATTGTCATACGTTGTTCTGGCCTTTTGCTCTGCCGCCATATCCTCTACAAGATCTGTGATAGGATCTCCTTTACTCTGGAAGCACATTGCTGTGTTTGGTACACCACCTGCTGATTGTGGCCAGAGACCAAGCGTATGGTCTACATAATAATTTTGGAATCCGGATTCCATAATTTCTTTTGGAGTTAAATTCTTGGTCAGCTGATGAACTATTGCACAAATAATTTCCATGTGACCAAGTTCTTCTGTTCCTATATCTGTAAGCAAACCGCAAACTTTATGATTACTCATGGTATAACGTTGTGACAAATACCGCTGAGAAGCAGCAAGTTCACCATCTGGTCCACCAAATTGACTCAAAATAACCATTGCAAGCTTTGGATCACATTGAGAAATGTTTACAGGATATTGTAATCTTTTTTCGTAGCACCACATACACTAGCATCTCCCTTCCCATGGCCATGGTTCTTCTACCCAAGTCCATTTATTTTTACTATTTACATCATAGCTATAGATTGGTCCAAAGCACATAGTATATTCTTTTACTGCTTCATTTCTTACTCTTTGAATCTTTTCCCAGTAGTCTAAAGCTGCCTTATCCATTGGATGCGTATCTAGAAACAATCTAAGATCGTCCATGACAAAGCTAGTTGCGGTAATACATTGAAATAATTTTGCTCTATTATTTACATCCACCTTATTTACAGCTCCTTCCATAAAAGTCTAAATCTAGCTCTTTAAAGATGGTACCATGCGCCAATGCTTTAAATTCATCCTCATACAAATTTCTAAAGCATTGCCAAGGTACGTAGCACATACCTATTGGGAACCTATCAAAGTCTCCATGTTCAAACATTTCTTCTTTTTTACCGCAGGAGCAATTATCGTAATCTTCCTCCGGTGCATATCTAGCAATGTTATCTCTGCATCCATCATTATCATTGCAACGATACGGAGCAACATAACTGCCTCTTGGCATCGTACAGCCACAGGCATCTTTCATACTGCCACAGGCATCTTTCATACTGCCACAGGCGTCTTTCATATTGCCACAGCCATCTCTCATATTGCCACAGGCTTCTCTCATATTGCCACCATACATACGTCCATTTCTATCCATGCTACAGTCTCTCCTTTCTATCATTTATGAACATCAAATCAATCTTTTGTTGTTCTATATATCTTATGAGTAGAGGACAATTCTGTGCCTGTATAAAAAGAAATGAATATTCCATATCATTGGTTTTACATACGATTTCAATATTCAATTGTCATAAGCAAATTCTAATATATAATAGATTTTATAGATTTTTATCATAATAAGAAGATTTATTCTCCAAATCATTGACAATAAAATTATAATACTATAATATTTAGATAGAGTAAATTTCATAGAATTAACTAGTGAAATAAGGGAGAGGGCACAAAATGTATCATTTTATCATTAATCCAAAGTCATGCTCTGGTAAAGGCATCCGAGTTTGGTGGGTTGTAAAAAGCGAATTAGACAAGAGAAAAGTTTCCTATACTGCTAACTTCACAAGACATGAAGGACATGCTTCGGATATTTCATACGATTTATGTAAAAATAATAGTGGTATTAAAAATATTATCGTTCTAGGTGGAGATGGTACCGTAAATGAAGTAATCAATGGATTGCATAATTATAAAGAAGTCTTATTAGGTTATATTCCCTCCGGTTCAAGTAATGATTTGGCACGTAGCTTGAATATCCCAAAAGATCCAATCAAAGCCCTAGATCATATTCTTAATCCGAGTAAATTCAAGTACTTAGATCATGGAATTATTACCTTTCTCGACAAGGACATAAATCCAAGAAAATTTTCCTGCTCAAGCGGCATTGGTTTTGATGCAAGTGTTTGCCTAGAAGCGCAAGCCACCTCGCTCAAAAACATCTTAAACCGGTTTGGTCTCGGGAAATTAACCTATCTTATAATTTCTATTAAGCAAATCATTACACATAAGCCTGTTGATGGTACCATCGTCGTTGATGGTATTAAAAAAGGCACCTACAAGGATATTCTTATGATGTCTAATATGATTCACAGATATGAAGGCGGAGGACTACTTATCGCTCCTGATGCCAATCCTAGTGATAGGAAATTATCTATTTGCCTTGTTCATGGATTAAGTCGGCTTAAACTTATGATGCTTTTACCAACTTTGTTGCTCGGTAAGCACATTTACTTTAAAGGTGTAGAAGCTTTCAATTGTTCTAATATAGAGATTATTACTACTCGTGATATGGCTGTTCATACAGATGGCGAGCATGCCGCGACCTGTTCTCATATCAGTATTACTTGCATACCCGAACAGGTTCGAATGATTCTTTAACGAAAGAAGGTAGAAATATGCGTAAGCGATCTTTTATTCAAGTTTCCTCCTTAATCGTTTTTCTAAGTATATTAACGATTATTGTACAATTATCAACCTATTATTTTTTTGAATCCATCTATGTAATACTTGGGGTTTCCTGTATTATCTCTATTATTTGTACAAATATTTTTTTAGAAAAAACCTTTAATTATGAAACCTGTTTTATTTATACTCTATTAATGGTATTTGTTAGTTTCGTAGTAACACTTTTAATTTATTTTGGAAAAGATTATTCCCAAATTCCCTATACAAATACTCTCATTGGAATCATAGTCATAAATTGGACAATTCCTACCCTGCTCTGTTTCCTGCGTAGTATGTTTGATCGTGGACCACGTTTCGAGGGCTTTAATTCGTTTTATAGAAATAACAGTATCATCTTTATTGTTTTTTATGTGGTAATATTCGTATATTGCTTACTCTTTCAAGGGCTTTTCCCCTTCAATAATCTGTTCTTGGCGGAAAAAGGTAATCTGATCCCTTTTATGAGATTAGCTACCTATATTGAAGATTATATTTACCAGAATGTATCTATGAGCACTATCGTAATCTACCTAGCAAGTCGTATTCTTCTTTTTATGCCTTATGGTTTTTATAGTGCCTTGTTGTTACGTAAATTCGGCAAATTAATACGTATTCTATCATTATTATTGTTTCCTATATTAATCGAAATTTTACAATATTTCATCAATATCGAACGATGCGATATTGATGATGTCATCTATGCCTTTATCGGTGGAATACTTGGTACTATTTTATTTTACCTTATTTGTTTTACATTTCGAGCTGTTTCAGGCAAGGTTTTTCTATCAAGAGAGTCCGAATATATGTATTCCCATAGCTCTCTACATTTTTAATCTGTCTTGCCATCATCAACTTCTTTCCAGAAGTTTTCAAGTTCTTTTTTCATAGACATTTGATTTACCATGATATTAGGAAACCATTCTCTAGGGAAGAGGTTGCTATACTGCTTTTGTTTGAATCTCTCATCTAATAGTAGAATAGCACCATAATCTTCTCTGGTTCGAATGACTCTACCGCCAGATTGAAGAACTTTATTCATCCCCTGATAAAGATAAGAATAATCAAATCCCATCTTGTTTTTTTCATCGTAATAACCACGAAATAATTCTCTTTCATTGCATACCATCGGTAATCCGGTACCAACAATGACAGCTCCAATCAATCTATTATTCTTTAAATCAATTCCCTCGCTAAAAATACCTCCCATGACGCAAAAACCTACTCTGCTCTTTTTAGGTTCTTCAATAAAGTTCGCTAAAAACAATTCTTTTTCTTCTTCTTTCATACTGCTGCTTTGTACAACAAGACCTTCAATCTCTTCACCAGCAAGTTCTGCAATCGTTTGAAGCATCTGATAAGATGGGAAGAACACCATATAGTTTCCTACCCGTGCGTTTGTAAAATCCTTGATATATGCCATTATTTTTTGGTATTCTTCATTACTTCGTCGTGAATATTTTGTGCTTACATCGGTTCCAATCATGATAATTCGGTTATCTGTTGAAAAAGAGGATGGTGCATAGACCGCATAATCATCCCCCTTGCCGCCTAGTTGTTCCATATAATAATTGATTGGCAATAAGGTAGCAGAGAACATAACGGTACTTCTTCCCTTTTCCATACAAGTTAGTAAGTTCTTAGAGGGATCCATGCACTGCAGTTTAATTCGAAAGTTATCTGCTTCATCATAATCCGTATAAATCATATAATTCTCATCGTGAATATCATACATATTTAAGAAATGGCGAATATCTAGATATAATCTTACTACTTCTTCTTTATGCTCATAATATGAATTCTCTTGTAAAAATTCCTCATATTCTGTCATAAGATTCATTAAATGCATCGCAAAATCAGCTATGCTCTCGATTACCTCAAAGTCATCGCACTCTCGCTTCATTTTTAATAAATCATTGTTACAGTTTGCTAAGTATTTTGCAAATTTTACATTTTTTTCTTTTACAATCTTCTTTACTTCTAGAAAACTTTCTTTCAGTAAAACAGCACTATACATCTCCCTTGCACGGTCTACCAGATTATGCGCTTCATCTACTAAGAACACATAGTCGTTTTGCTTATCATTTAAAAAAAATCTTCGCAAATATACATTGGGATCAAATACATAATTATAGTCACAAATGATTGCATCTGCCCATAGCGTGACGTCTAAGCACATTTCAAACGGACATACGAGATGTCTTAAAGCATAAGCACTAATTAACTCTCTTGATATCTCGCTTTCATTGTTTAAAAGATCAAATACAGCATCATTTACTCTATCGAAATATCCCTTCGCACGTTCGCATGCCCCAGGATTGCAGTCTGGTTTATCCAGAATGCATATCTTATCCTTCGCAGTAATCGTAACCACTTTCATTTGAAGACCTTTTTCTATCAGTAAACGAAAGGTATCTTCAGCAACTGTTCTTGTAATTGTTTTCGCTGTCAAATAAAAGATTTTCTGGGTAATTCCCTCGCCCATCGACTTTACGGAGGGAAATACGGTAGAAATAGTCTTTCCTACCCCTGTAGGAGCCTCAATAAACAACTTTTTCTTGCGGATGAGGGTTTTATATACTCCTGTCACCAAATCCTTTTGTCCTTCACGGTAGGGAAATGGAAATTCTAATTTTTTTATTGCTTCATTTCTGCGATCAACCCACTTAATCTGCCACGCAGCCCATTTCCCATAATCATCTATGAGTTTATCAAACCAATTCTTTAATTCCTCATAAGATAATGTTTCATCAAAATAGCGAAGCATTTCCGTCTCCAGGTTGCAATAGGTAAGTCGTATCCCAATTCTCTTATGCTCATATTTGGTTGCGTACATATATGCATAGCACATCACCTGTGCTTTATGGACACCAATTGGCTCCGTAAGGTGTGAAAGATCCATATAGACCCCTTTTATTTCATCTATAATAATCTCAGGAGGATTGTTTTCTTCTTCTAATAATAAAGTTGAAAAATCTTCATAAATTTCATTGTTCGCAATAATACCATCCGCTCTACCTTCTATGGTAAGATCAAAGGAAACTCCATCTCTATTTACTGGTATCGTTATACTAAGCGGTACTTCTGCCGTATAATTTGCACCCATCTTTTTTTGTAATTTACGATGCACCCTACTTCCTGCTAGCATCGCATCTGCATCGCTTCTTGGCTTGGTATTGTCAAGGTCACCTGATCTCATAATAAATTCAACCAAGGTTCGCACTGATATTTTTATGTTACTATTGTAATCTTGCATTCGAAACCTCCCCAAGAACCTGAAAAAAGCATCTAAAATGATAAACTATCATCTTAAGATGCTCTTAAACTATAATTAATATTATATCATAAGCATGTAATGCTGCCAAGCAGTATGATGCTCTTAGAAAAATTCAGTGTAATCTTCATCATCATCCCCATATAAACCATTTCGATAACCCTTTGTCCAGTTAATATTATTACTTCTTTTTTGCTTGATTGCAACATGGTCTGGTTTTTCAACTTCTTCTTCTCGGGTCTTTTTCTCTACTACTTTTTTTTCACGTTCTAAACGTTTAATAGTCTCTATTTTTTCAGGTTGTTGTTCCTTATCTTTGCTTAGGGAGCTTTTAGACTTTGTATCGCTCGACTTATGGCTTCTTATGCCTTTATTATCGTTATCCTCATCTTTATCCGAATGAAATGTATTTCTTTGAAAATCTTTGTTCTTTGCATAAGGATAGGATGGCTTACTGTTGTTAAACGGTTTTCTATCTCTATTATCTTGTTTAACACCCGTTCCACCAGTTCCACCCGTTCTATCACGATCTTGGCCTTCTCTTGGTTTAAAACTGTTATCTCTAGGCTTAAAGTCATTCTCTCTTGGCTTATAGTTATTTTCTCTAGGCTTAAAGTCATTCTCTCTTGGCTTATAGTTATTTTCTCTAGGCTTTAAGTCATTCTCTCTTGGCTTATAGTTATTTTCTCTAGCCTTAAAGTCATTCTCTCTTGGCTTATAATTATTTTCTCTAGGCTTAAAATTATTCTCTCTAGGCTTAAAATTTTCTTTTGGTCTTTCGTTTACTTTATTCCCATAGCTTGTGTCGCGGTTGTCTCTAGCTCTGCTCTCATTTGCATTGGTTGTTGCCACCAAAATGTACCCCTCTCTGCTTTATATCTTTACAGAATATGCTATTATACTTCGTTTCCATATGATTTTATTTTATTCCATTTCTGTATAAAGTCAACAATTTTTTATCAAATTTTTTTTTAAGTTTTTTCTCTTGCAATTTTTAATTATTTCTGATAGATTCTATTTATATCCCTTTGGTACTTACAGAGGTAAATCTAATAAAAGCGAGGTAATTTTTATGGGCGAACACAATCACGATGAATGTGGTTGCGGCTGTGGCTGCGGACCTGATGAAGAAAATGAATTTATAACATTAACACTAGATGATGGGAAAGAGATTAATTGTATTGTCTTAAAAGTATTTACTGTTGATGAAAAAGACTACATTGCACTTCTTCCAGAAGAAGGTATGGAGGAAGAAGATAGCGAGTTATTTATTTACCGTTTCCTTCAAGACAAGGACGGCGAACCAGAATTAATCAACATTGAAGATGATGAAGAATTTGAAGCTGTTGCAGATGCTTTAGATGAACTACTAGATTCAGACGAATTTGATGAAATGTTTGACGAAGACGAAGAAGAACCTGAAGAAGAAGAATAACATAACTTAAAATGGGTTGTAGCAAAACTTTCTGTTTTGCTACAACCCATTTTTTTGTAATTCACGATTGAATTTCTTCTATAAAGCGAGAGCTTTGCATCTCTTTATTGTAGCGTTCCTTTGTGCTATAGATATGTAGATATTCTTTTGCTCTTGTCATCGCTACATAGAATAGACGGCGCTCTTCTTCTAAATCAGTATCTAACACTGCTTTTTTATGAGGTGTGATGCCTTCATTGGCATCAACAATAAATACTACTTGAAACTCTAAACCCTTGGAGCTATGCATTGTAGCAAGGGTAATACTATCTGTCTTCTTATTTTTTAAATCTGTTGCCTGCTTCTTTAGCTCTTCTTTATACTCCTCCATATAGGAAAACCACTCCTCATAGGATTTATAATCTCTTGCACTCTCCTGAAGTTCGTCTAAGATATCGGTAAGGTCTTCTATCTTCATACGACGTGTACCTGCATATTCGCGTAGATATTCTTCATATCCTATCCCACGCCTGATATAATTGATGGCTGCAAATGGATTCATCCTACCAAGCATCACCAAATCGTATTCTAAAGCATCCAGGCGCTCTAGCATCCAGTTTTTATCCTCGTAATACTCCTTAAGTACTTCAAAGTCAACTTCAGGTGTATCAAAGCACTCACGGCTTACATAACGCTTGGGACGATTGATTATTTGTAAATACAGATTACGCTCTGTTTTTCCCATTGCTATTTTGATATAGGCTATGATATCTCTGGCAATCCAATGGTCAAATAGGTTGGGTAAACTGTCCTTCATTTGAAATGGAATATTATACTCCATAAGCTTATGCAAGAGGGAACCTGATCCCATATTCGTACGAATTAGGATTGCTATTTTGGAAAAATCAATACCTTCTTTTTGATATTTTAAGATTTCTTCTGCAATTGTCTGATTCTCATCTGCCAAAGTCTCAAAGTGACGAAATTTAATTTCTCCACCTTCCTCTTGCACAGAACATAATTCTTTCGCAAATCGATTATTATTATTTTTCACAAGCTTTAGCGCTGCCTCTACGATTTTTCTCTTCGAACGATAATTCTTATCTAAAAGCAGTTGCTTGCTCCCCGGATAGTCATCATGAAATCGCAACATAATCTCTGGTTTTGCCCCGCGAAAACGATAGATTGATTGATCATCATCACCCACAATAAATAAATTATTCTGCGGTGCGGCTAACATGCGTACAATATCATATTGCACTTTATTAATATCTTGAAATTCATCAATCAGAATATATTGAAACTTCTGTTGCCATAAGGCAAGGATATCCCCACGTTCCGATAATAGCTCATAACATAATAACAGCATATCATCAAAATCAATTAAATTCGCACTTCGAAGTTTCTGATCATACTCTTTAAAAATCTTGCGAAAAATCTCATCCGCGCAATGAATAGAGTAATAATTAGATAGTTCAATTCGATCACCCTTTACTAAGCTAATCTCAGAAGATATATCTGAAATAAATTCCTTTTCATCTTCATACTCTAATTCAAGGTGATGAATTATTTCTTTGAAAAATTGTATCCTTATATCTTCTCGAATGATATTGGATGCATTATAGTGATATGCATGCTTTAAAATAGTGAAGAAGACCGAGTGAAATGTACCAAAATTGACACTCGTTTGTCTCTCTCCCAAGCATTTTAAAAAGCGTTCTTTCATCTCGACCGCAGCTGCTTTTGTAAAGGTAATCACAAGAATCTGCCCTGCCGGTATATGATGTTCTTCTATTAAATATTTCGTTCTTTCCGTAATAACTAGCGTCTTTCCCGATCCCGGACCTGCTAAAACAAGCATAGGCCCATTCTTATGTAGCACTGCCTCTTGCTGCGCCCTATTCATTTCCATAGAGTTCTCCTTTATTTATCTAATATCTCATGGTGATTTTCTTCTTAGTTGCTGACAAATAGTACTGAAGAGACTTTTTAGTGCCTTCTACCGTAATAGGCGAATTCTTAATATATGACGATGATTAAAATAGGAAAGCGGATAATTTTTAGGAGTAAAAAGATTTGTAAGATGATATGATTTCTCTATTTTATGTTTTCTAAATATTATACTTATCATTGTTAAACTAGAATTGTATCTTATAAATTGAGTATCAAACGGTCTTCCTTTTAGCGGATATTCGAAGTTATTTGTGGAGTTTAAGTGTCAAAATCCAGCGGATTTGCTTACTTACAGTACTACTTATTCAGCAAATATAATCCTTAAATGAAATAGTAACTTCCAGATTGCACGACTAATTCCAGTTAAATTTAAAGCTGGAATTTAGTCATGTAATGCTATCTAAATTTGAAGTCTTTGATTTATTTTTCTTTACTGGCTAGCTTAATTTCTCAATTGCAACCTTAAGTCGGTGAACACTTTCTTCCTTGCCAAGGATGTTCATAATCTCATAAGCACCACCTGGTGTAGATTGTTTTCCCGAAACAGCTGTTCGGATTGGCCATAATCCCTGACCATTCTTGATTTCTTTCTCACTAATGTAGGCCATGATAACAGCTTCTATTCCTGCTTCTGAATAATCGTCAAGTGCTTCAAATTGAGGTAATAAATCCTGAAGAACAAGTAAGCAATTCTCTGAATTTGTCTTCATCTTCTTATGGGTATACATTTCAATATTATAGTCTGGAAGTTCATCAAAGAAATCAATCATATCCTTGATATCACGGAACGTCTCAATCCTTGTTTTCACTAAGCTGGCAATCTTCTTTAAATCTAAGCTCTTTGTAACTACCTCTTTGACATAAGGTATGGCAAGTTCAAAATACTTTTCATCCTCCATACGCTTGATATATTCTCCGTTCATCCAACGAAGCTTTACAATATCAAATACTGCTGGTGCTTTGTTAACATGCGTATAATCAAACTCTTTAATTAATTCCTCTAAGGACATTATCTCCGTATTATTTGGTGAACTCCATCCAAGTAATGCGACAAAATTGATGATTGCTTCAGAAACGAAACCTTGCTCTAATAAATCTTCGTAAGAGGAATGACCACTTCGCTTACTTAATTTTTTATGCTCTTCGTTGGTAATTAGTGGTAAGTGAACATAGACTGGTTCCGCCCAGCCAAACGCCTCATATAGTCTTGTATACTTTGGTGTAGAGGATAAGTATTCGTTTCCTCTTACTACATGCGTAATTTCCATTAAATGATCATCTACCACATTAGCAAAATTATAAGTCGGATAACCGTCTGATTTCATTAAAATCATATCATCAAGCTCATCATTATCAACGGTAATATCACCAAATATAGCGTCATGAAATGTAGTGAAACCATCTACTGGGTTGTTCTGGCGAATTACATATGGTATTCCACTGGTAAGATTCTTAGCGATTTCTTCTTTCGTTAAAGAAAGACAATGCTTATCGTACTTAATAATTTCTTTCACTTCGGTATCATCTGCGTCATTTTCTGAACTTCCTACGATACTTTTTAAACTTGCGAGACGTTCCTTGGTACAAAAGCAATAATAAGCAGCACCTTTTTCCACCAACTGCTTTGCATATTCAAGGTAAATCCCCGTTGCTTGACGTTCACTTTGCACATACGGTCCAAAGCCACCATCTTTATCCGGACCTTCATCATGTATAATACCTGTTCCATTTATTGTACGATAAATAATTCCAATTGCGCCTTCTACGATTCTCTCTTGATCTGTATCTTCTATTCTTAAAATAAAAGTTCCACCCTCATGTTTTGCTATTAAATACTCGTATAAAGCTGTTCTTAGATTACCTACGTGCATTCTGCCTGTTGGGCTGGGTGCAAATCTAGTTCTAATTTTACTCATTATTAAATCTTCCTCCCTATTTATAATCGGATTTTCTATTTGGCTTCCTACTAAGGTTACAACGCCTATCATTTATTTGATAATTAGTTTATTTTATTTGATATGTTTTTTGTAACTCATTAAAATAATTCATAAAATTTGGATCTTTCATCATACTGTTCATCATTATTACCATGATAACGATGAAGAGAAGAAACATGACACCGCCACGAATGAGTGCTACTCTTGCCCAATTCTTCTTACTTTTTGGCGTCTTACTTCCAAAAGCCCATATGAACATCATGATAATGTAAGCAAATATACCAACGTAGGGGATAAATATTAATGACATAGACCCCAGCCAATTCAAAAATGAAACAGGCTTTTCCTGTTCCTCATTTACTTTATTTTGTAGTGCAACGATTCCTTCGGTCACTTTCACATGTTCTCGAAAAGAGTTCCCACAATATTCACAAAAATTAGCTTCTTCATTTTGGATATTACGCCCGCATGTATTACATATCATGTTATTCCACCTTACCCTCGTTCTTTTTTCCCCATTATACCACAACTTTATTAAAAATCAAATTATTGTTTCCATATACTCGTGCGTCAAATACGACTCCTCTCATACTACTTTGTACTCCTTTTTTAAACAGCCCAATCTTTCCAATAAAAAGACCAGAGAACGATAAGCAGCACTCTATATGCTATCATTCTCCAGTCTTTTTAACACAATTATTTTTCTTGTTACACTATGTTATAGAAATTAGCCTTCCGTCTTCATTGCTTCGATAGCACTAATCTTAGTAGCACGTTTCGCCGGAAAGTAACCCGAAAGGACACCTATAAACATTGCAAAGCCGGCTGCACCAATGGGAAGCCAAAAAGGTATAATCGAAAATTTAGTACTTTCCATATCATACATATAGTTTGATGATAGCAATGCTGCGAATAAAGGTTGACCAAACTTATTTATTAATATTGATGCAATATAACTGAAGCCAATACCTATAATACCACCGAATAGCCCAATCATTGCTGCTTCAAACAAAAATAATTTTTTAATATCCTTAATGATACAGCCAAGTACCTTCATAATGCCGATTTCTTTCGTCCGCTCATAGATAGACATTACCATGGTATTCGCAATACTAATGGCAGATACCAGCATGGCTACTGCACCAATTGCACCAAGTACTGTTTGTAACATGTTAGAGGCTTCCTGCATCGGTTCTAAATACATTGCCAAACTAGTGGACTGAAAACCAAGCTCTTTAATTTTATCTTGCACCTTCGTAACATTTTTTACATTATCAACATTTATTTTAATCTGTTGATAATCCTTTAACGTGGCAATCGCTTTTTTACGGTCTTCTAACTTTAAGGTATTACAATATTTCATATATAAGCTTTTAAAGTAGTTAATGTCCATATAACAAGTATAATCATATTCCCAGTTATCAGTACGAACCATTTTAGCAACATTCTTTAAAGATTGGCTGAACTCTTTCTTATTTTCATCAATCTGATACTCTTGAAATACTAACCTAAGCTTATCTTTCTGTAAGTCAACTGTCTTTGTTTCGTTACTGCGCCCCATATAGTAATAAAACGGCTGCAAAGAATCTACTCCAAAGATAATCGTATCATTTTTCTCAGGAGTCGGATATTCTCCAAATTCTAGTTCAGGAAATCCAAAATCTTGAAAAGTAGCGCTATCCATAGCAGTCACTTGACCCCAGCCTTGATAATTCCCGCTGTAAAATGCAATTCCTTTTTGTATGATAGGGGATACCGCTCTTACATGATCCATCACTTTAATCTGATCCACCAAAGCATCGTTAAGCTTCTGCTGCTTACTCTCTAGCCATTGACCATCTTTATCAGTAATCTCAGCATACGTACTCACTGTGATGGATGTTAAGCTTCCTTGCTGCATCACTTGTGAGTTGAAATTGCGCTTCATACCAATACCAATCGACACCATAACGACTATTGAAATGGTACCAATTACCACACCTATAACGGTCAATAAAGTTCTGGCCTTTCTACGGGCAAGATTTCTAAGACCCATTTTCATCAAATCGCTAATCCTCATATAACTCAATTCCTTTTTTAATTTTTCTCTTTGCTAATAAAACTCCAAGTACAATGCTGATTGCGAGTACTAACGTTGTGATTCCAATAACAAAAAACCAAGAAGATAAAAGTGGATTTTTCACAGCTCCCATTCCCGTATCAAATCCCGGATTAACACTCACACCTTCTTCATACACAGGGTCTATACCCATTTCACCCTCCGTATTACCTTCATTAATCATAATTCCTTCTGTTCCAGCAGCCTCTTTTACCATTTCCTCATCCGATATAGCGTCGCTGCCCTCTACGGGTGCAGCTTCTATGGTTTCTCCTTCGATTGCCACTTCTTCCGTAGTAGCTTCTACATTCGTTTCCTCCGAAACTACCACATCACTATTAACCTCTTTAACCACCGTTGCCTCTTCGGTTCCTGTTTGTGTTGTGCTTGCATCTGTAGTTACTTCTTTTATTGTTGTTTCTCCTTGTGTCGTCGTACTACTGCCAGAAGCAATTTTTATATTACTTGTGCTCATTTTATTCGTCATAATCTCACTCATATATACTCCCATCTTCCTGCTTTAACAGGCATATTAACAAAGATGTTGAAACCCTATTTCAACTTATTACCATTCTTATAATTTTGATCGTCTTCCTTTGACTTAGTAATTTTCTTCTTCTTTTTTACGAAGCTTTCTTTTATACATGTTGATAATTACTTTTCTTGTAACAGGGATCAAGATACAGAAAATAATTACTTGAATTAGAATAAATAGCCATATAGGAAGGATTACCTTCTTAGCCTCTGGTACAGTAGGATTAAACACCTCACCAGAGCCGTCACCCATGCCACCATCAAATATAACTTCTCCTTGAACGACAGTTTCAAATTCCTTGGTCATAGAAACTTCATCACCATTACTGTCTTCAAATGTAATATTTAAAACACCCTTTGCTGTACCCTCAAGATTTGGTATTACATCAAATTCAATAAAACTTGATGCGCCTGCGAGTACATTACCGATGAAGTTCATGTTACCATCTGCTTTTGTAAAATCACCCTCTACCGTTGCAACTACATTATTCAGTGGAGATTTACCCATATTATAGAATTCAAAGCTTAATGTTGCAGCGTTATTAACCATAACATTACCATCCACTGAATATACATTAACATAATCAACAACTGGCCTTGAGTTTTCAATCGCTTGAAGATTTAATTTTTCTGTTTTTGACTCCCCAATTTCACCCGTCGTTGGATTTGGTTCTGCCCCATCATATTCATAATCAATTTTGATCTCAATTGGATATGCATTTGTAGCTGCATCCGCTTTTACTTTAAGTTCTATGGTCTTCTGAACTGTCTCACCAGCGGCAATTTTATCAATAAAGAAGCTGTTGCTTCCCTGCGTCACAGTAAAAATGTTGTCCGCTTGTGATATTGTAACTGTGATGTTCTTAGCCGCTACCAAAGAGTGCGTATTCAGTATATCAAAAACAAAATTAAAAGTAGAACCTGCACGAATCTCCTCGGTATCGGTTGTATATTTGCTAATAATTAATTTAGGCTTACTGACACTACCACCCAAGTCATTCTGCACATCCAAGATAGGAATGATAATTTCAGGTGGATCTACCTCTTTGTTGCCACAAACATATGTATATTTAATTGATAGATTGTTTAAGCCTTCTGGAATACTCTTAGAAACCATAAGTGGAATCGTGATTTTCTTCTTTGTTCCAGCATCTAATTTTTCTATGTATTGATAAGGTTCTGAATCAACAGGACTAAAGGTACTACTTGTTAAACCTTGTGTATAAATCTTCAATTCACTAATATTTATTTGACTCTTATTCTCTATTTCAAAGGAAACATTTAATTGCCCCCCTGCATTTGGTATCTCTGGGCTTTGTTGCACATTGCTTATAATAATATTTGGATTCCCGTCCGGTGTCATTCCATCTGCTGCTGTTATTTCAGGATAGATTGTTGTAGTTGCGTAATATGGTACCCCTGCTTTATCCGTATAGCTTACAATTATTTTTAATGATTGTACCCCACCCGGATTACCCTTCGATACGATAAGTGGAATTTTTGCATCTAATTTTCCATCCGCCATAATATCGGCTAACTCAATGGTATCCGCGAAGTAATTTCTTATAAATTTATCGGCACCAATGCTTTCTGCATCAATCGCAATTGTAACATTATAAGCGCGGGTCTCACCAATATCACTAAGCGTTGTAACAAGGGTAAATTCGTCCCCTGCTTTTAAATCTCCATTATAGGTAGTGCTTCCAATCTCTATCTTTGGAGCAGAATCATTCTTTCCCACAGTGATATAAATATCTTTTGTTTCTGTATACTTAATTCCGTCGATATCCTTATATTCAAAGTCCACACTTAAGGTCTTCATCCCAACACTTGCCGTAGTTAAGATAGCAATTGGTAGTGATATGCTTTGTTCTATTCCCGGTGCGATATCTCCAACTTTAATATTCTTGGTCGTATATTTTGGAATGATTTCGGTCTTACCAGTCTCACCGGTCACACCGTAATTCAAACTAATATAGGCATTGCGCGCTATTATTTCACCTTCGTTTTTAATCACAAAGTTTAGAAGTGTATCACAACCAATGACAGCATCGTCATAGGTAACTTTACTAATTGTTAACTGTGCTGGTGCTTTTTCTTCCAATATCTGAATATAGAAATCCATAGTAAGAGAATAAGGATCTCCCATATTATCGTCTGCTGTTACCTTTAATGTGGTCTTATATTTTCCGATTTTTGCTGTTTCCTTCACCTTGACATCAAACTCAACGTAGGTTGTGTCTGCAAGGGAGATGATGATTGGTGGTATATCTGTTCCTACTTTTGAAAGTTTTGGTTTCGTGGTTGTAAACGGAGAATCCACAGAATCAATTGATAGAATCGGGTTCTGTATGATACCATCCACTGCTCTAATCGGTAATTTAATATGTGATGTTTCCCCTGGTATTACAACAAAATCTTCAATTTCTTCATTAATCACTATATCCGAAGCTTCCCAAAATGCTGCTTTTACCAAAGTTCCATTACCAATATAACTTGTCGCAAGTAATGTAATGGCTATGACCGCAACTAATACTTTTTTAATCTTCATTTCTAATCCCTCATCTTCCTATTAATATTAATCATATAGCCATTTCTTCCATGGGTTGTTCCGTGTCTATTGGTTTACTCAAATCATTAATTATCTCAATTTTTTCTACCTTACCATCAAAAATATGTATAATCTTATCTGCATAATCTGCCAGATTTCTATCATGAGTTACCAATACAATTGTTTGATGATTTACTTTAGCCATTTCCTTAATTAAATCCATGACTTCTCTGGAAGTCTTAGAATCAAGATTACCCGTTGGTTCATCCGCAAAAACAATCTCCTGATTTCCAACGAATGCTCTAGCAATACCAACTCTCTGTTGCTGACCACCGCTCATTTCCTTTGGTTTATGCCTTAATCTCTTCCCTAATCCAACCTTAATTAACATTTCCTTTGCCATTTTTCTTCTTCGCTTCGGTCTTATTCGCTTAAATACCAATGGAAATTCAACATTTTCTAATGCCGTCATAGAGTTCATCAGATTATAGGATTGAAAAACAAAACCCAAGTAGCGTTGTCTGAATTTTGCCAAATATTGTTCGCTCATTTTATGAATATTCTTTCCTTTTATAATAATCTGACCGCCTGATACCCTCTCGATTCCAGCCATTAGGTTCAGTAGTGTAGACTTTCCAGATCCAGAAGAACCAAATAAGCAACAAAATTCACCCTTGTAAATGGAAAAACTAACATCATCGACTGCGCTTATTCGCTCACTGCCCATTCTGTAGATCTTCTTTACATTTTTAACCTCAATCACTTTTTCGATTTCATTGTTCATTTCTGCACCTTCCTAAACATCACTGAATTGGCATTTGTACTACTCTATAATGCTACTCTAAAAACCTTAAATAAAGTCTACCTAATTTCTTAAATTTTTCTTACATTTATTCTAATTTTTGTCAATTTCATTTTCTTTTATCATTTCTTCTTTCCTCTGAAGTCGATGGTCAACAAAACGGACAAATACGACTTTAATATAAGCGCCGATAGGAACCGCAAGTACCATTCCAAGTAGTCCACCCATTGCGCTACCAAAGATCAAAGAAATTATGATTAATAATGGATGTATCTGAATAGAACGACTTAGTAGCTTTGGTCCAATTATATTTGCATCAATTGTTTGAATAATCAATAATGCGATCAATGCAAAGATAAGAGTCTTATATTGCCCGTTAATTACGCACACTAAGGTAGCACCGACATAGGCAACGACAGGTCCAAAATATGGGATTATATTACCAATACCTGCAAGAATACCAATTACAAATGCAAACTTTACACCTGCTATAGATAAAACCAAGCTAATTAAAATCATCATCACAAATGCATCGGTCAGCTGTCCTCTTATATATCCTGAGAACACCTCATCAATGTCGTGAATAATACCTCTTACTTTTTTATTCGCTGGAATACTAAATAGTGCTGCTAATACTTTCTTGATATATTCGATAATCATCTTACCATCAATCATAAAGTAAATACCGATAATCAAACTAAAAATAATAGTAGTAAGATATCTTGATATATTACTAAGGGATGAAACTACAGAATCGGCAAAACTTTTTATTCCAGAAACAATATAAATGGTAGCACTATTGATATATTCTTTTATCTCAGTAGATTGTATATCTAGCGTGCCAAGCTTAATACTCAAGGATTGAATAAACGCATTTAAATTGGACAAATAATCTTGTCCAAGCTTAATTATATCATCAAAATTAGCCAAGCGAAGTTGATCCGTAACACTAAACACAAGTAACGATATTAACCCAGCAAAAACGATTATAAGGAGTACCACCGAGGTTGTTACCGCTAGCATTCTTTGTGATCGCTTTTTTTTAACAAACTTAATCCTACCATAATTTTTCTCAAAAAATACGACCACTGGAGCCAAAAGATATGCCAAAACAAAGCCGTATATAATCGGCGTAATTACTCTCATAAGCCAACGAAATCTAGCCATGATATCTTGCGCTATGCTTGGTGCATTTTTTGCGACTAAACTAAGGCAATAAATAACAATGGCCGTTAATACTACATACAGGGATACCTGCATGTATTTTCTATTTATTTTATCTTTCCATTTCATACGATTAATAAACCCCTTCCTTTCTCCACTCGTGTTCGTTTAAATTTCATAATCAATAAAGGTTTTAATACAATCAACCGCATTATCGATACCAAGAAAGCTGCTTTTAATTGACAAGTGATAATTCTCTGCTCTTCCCCATTTTTCACTTGCATGGTAATTATAATAATTTGCTCTACGTTTATCATTCTTTAAAATGTTATCTTCTGCTTTTTCCTCCGGTAAATCGTAGAACTCCACCGCCCGTTTCTTACGAAATTCTATATCAGCCCAGATAAATATATTAATAACATCTTCAACTTCTCTTAGAACATAATCCGCACATCTTCCAACGATGACACAAGGACCTTCTAGTGCAATCTTTCGAATAACATCTGATTGTGCCAAGTAAATCCGATCGTCTAATGACAATTGTGTAAATCCAAGATCCTGATTTCCATATGCATTCATACCCATGGCTATCGAATATAAAAGACTGTTTGTTGCTTTATTCTCAGCATTCGCAAATGCTGCCTCTGCAAATCCACTTTCCTTTGCAGCTCTTGTTAATAGTTCCTTATCATAAAATGGGATACCCATCTTTTGTGCTAATTTTTCACCTATTTCTCTGCCGCCGCTGCCGTATTGTCTGCTAATTGTTATTATATTATTCATATTGTAGCCTCCATTCTATTTTAATCTCA
>Ga0209511_1000185_pt1 | contig 69955 bp, 62 predicted proteins | sample SSSSmetaG_FD_184141 | JGI IMG/M metagenome (GOLD analysis project Ga0209511, IMG submission 184141) | Glacier valley bacterial and archeal communities from Borup Fiord, Nunavut, Canada, to study Microbial Dark Matter (Phase II) - ​SSSS... | ecosystem: Environmental > Aquatic > Freshwater > Ice >... | reverse complement strand
ATTCAATGTATAAACCATCGCCAATCATCAAGCAGCTTTCGGCTCAGACCTACGCTGTACTTCAGGAACAACTCTTCAAATATCCCGGTTTTTTTATTCAGGCACGAACCTTACGGCAATTTCCTTCGCAAATGGCTGCTCATGTATTGGGGTACATTGGCGAAGTAGATCAAAAGGGTATTGACAACAATGCCTATTACGAAAGTGGAGACTATATTGGAAAGAGCGGAATTGAAAAATCGTACGAAGCTGAGCTTCGCGGGGTCAAGGGAATCTCCTATATGATGGTCGATGTTCACAATATGCCGAAAGGATCATTCGAACAGGGGAAAATGGATACCGCTGCAGTAATTGGAAAAAACCTCACTTCTACATTAAATGCTGATCTGCAAAGTTATGGTGAACAATTATTAGCTGGTAAAGTCGGAAGTATCGTGGCAATCGAACCCGAAACCGGCGAAATACTTGTTTTAGCCAGTTCTCCAACCTTCGATCCGGGATTGTTTATTGGACGTGAACGATCCAAGAATTTTTCAAAGTTATTAAATGATCCGTATAAGCCCATGTTAAACAGGGCAATCACTTCATCGTATCCACCTGGTTCAACTTTCAAAATCGCGAATGCGTTGATTGGTCTTGAGGAAGGAGTTTTGCAATCCGTCCGCTATTCCTGCCAGGGACCAGGCTCCTCCCCTATCAAATGCACGCATAACCATGAGACCCCGTTGGGTTTAATTTCTGCGATCCGTGAATCCTGCAATGCCTTCTTCTGGCAGGCATTTAAGGCAGAAATTAATCATTATCCAACCCCGGCCGAAGGGTTGGAAGCATTCCGCAACTTTCTTCTTGAAATGGGCATCGGGAAAAAAATTGGTGGAGATCTTTATTCCGAAACATCAGGAAGCATTCCAACAATTGCTTACTACGACAAGTATTTCGGAGCTGGTAGATGGAATTCTCTAACAATAAGATCCTTATCTATAGGTCAGGGAGAATTGTTATTAACACCCCTACAGTTATCAAACATGGTATCATTAATTGCCAACAGGGGTTATTATATTGCGCCACATCTTGTAAAAAGTATTCAGAATTACGATGGCACCCAAAGAGTTTTGCAATTCGATAAGCATACAGTAGATGCTGGTCGCGAAAACTATGAAATGATTGTTCAGGGAATGGAACAAGTTGTTGAAAATGGTACCGCTCGTGCCTCTGCAAAAATTGATAGTGTAATCATTTGCGGAAAGACCGGGACAATTCAGAATCCTCATGGCGAAGCTCATTCAGCTTTCGTCGCTTTCGGGCCAAAGATTAACCCCAAAATAGCCATTGCCGTATACATCGAAAACGGTGTTTGGGGTGCACGTTACGCCGCACCAATCGCAAGTCTGATTATAGAAAAATACCTGAAAGGCAAAATTTCACCGAACAGACAGCATTGGGAAGATGGAATGTTTAATTCAGATTTAATATCCACAATGAAAGTAGAAACAGGAGATTGAAAGCTCGAAATAACATATTACTTAATCTCGACTGGATAACAGTCTTTCTTTACCTGATGCTCGTTATGCTCGGTTGGATAAACATTTATGCTGCTGTTTACAGTGATGAGCATCAAAGCATTCTTGATATGGGACAGAGGTATGGAAAGCAATTAATTTGGATCATCGCTGGAATTATACTTGCAATAATGGTGCTTACCATCGACAGTAAATTCTTTGCAGCCTTTGCAACGCATATCTATATTATCACAATTTTACTTTTGATTGCAGTACTCATCTTTGGGAAAGAGGTTAACGGAGCACGAGCTTGGTTCGAATTTGGGAATGTCGCGTTGCAGCCTGCTGAATTGGGCAAATTTGCTACTAATCTTGCAATCGCTAAGTGCATTAGTCAGTTCGATTTTAAAATACAAAAGCTGCGATCGTACTTAACACTTGGTGCCATAATTGCCTTACCAGCCATCCTCATCATTATGCAAAACGATACGGGCTCAGCACTTGTATTTGCAGTATTCATCTTTGTATTTTTCAGAGAAGGACTATCAGGTATGGTGCTTTTCTGGGGTTTTGCTGCGGCAGCACTCTTTGTTCTCTCACTTTTACTCGATGAGTTCAAGTTGTTAATATTTCTTCTTTCAATCTCTGTTGCAGCTTATGGAGTTTTACGTTTAAGTATTAAAGAAGCACTACTCGGACTACTTTCCATTATTGGAACATTTGGATTAATTTGGCTGATAGACGCTCTAATCGGTCTGGGAGGCTCACCCTTTCAACTACTGCTCATTACCACTGCTATCAATGCAATTCTTTTTATTGCTTATGGTATCTTTTATCATGTCAAACAAGTATGGAGAATTCTTCTGTTTTTTATTTTTGCAATAGGCATCTCAATGTCGGTGAACTATTTCTACAAAAACGTGCTGATTATTCACCAGAGAAATCGTATCGATGAAGTTCTTGGTATCAAAACCGACAAACTGGGTGCCGGCTACAATGTCAATCAATCAAAGATAGCCATTGGTTCAGGAGGCATCACCGGAAAAGGATTTCTGAACGGAACACAAACAAAATACAATTTTGTACCCGAACAAAGTACAGACTTTATTTTTTGCACAGTAGGCGAAGAATGGGGCTTTCTAGGCTCAACATTCGTTGTTGGCCTGTTTTTAATACTCCTGATCCGACTTATCACACTTGCTGAACGACAGCGCTCACAGTTTAGTAGGGTGTATGGTTACGGGGTAGCATGTATTCTCTTTTTCCACATCGCCATCAATATTTCGATGACAATTGGACTTGCACCTGTAATTGGGATACCGCTGCCATTTTTTAGTTATGGCGGATCTTCACTTTGGGCATTCACCATTCTTTTATTTATTTTTCTGCGTCTCGATGCGAGCAGAACAGAAAATCTCAGATAACAGCTCAATTATATTTGAGTGTTGATCGCATTACAGTGGTGTTTTGGTCTCTACTTCAATATAATGGCCGTTAATAGGCTCCCTTCTCGCTGTCATTTCCTTCATTAAACTCAAAAAATGGTCTGTTAATTTTGAAGTCTCCTCTCATTTCAACGAAATGAATCATCTCTGGGAAAAATTGATTAAAAGCCGTGTTGAAAAACTCATACTCGTCTTCAAGAATTTTCATCGCGAATTCAGTTTCGGAGGGCAATGAAGTATGCGAAACCATAATTCTGAGCGTTTTTTCTATACCCTCAAAGGAAACATACGACTGAAGCCGCTTATTCTGAATTAGAAAAGGCAAAAACATCTTTACCGAAGAAGGAAGCTGAAAAAAATTTGACAAAAGTACAGCGTGAAATCTTTTGGTGAACGATGGAAGCTTTTCCAAAGAGTAATGGTGCCAATTCACAGCCAAAAAATGATCAAGAAAAATATCAACGACAATTCCGGAATATCTGCCAAATCCTGGCCTTAATTTCACAATACACTCTTTAACAACATCATGTGAATCAGTAAATGAATCAATTTGCCTGTGAAGCATTATCCCTTTTGCTACATCCGGAGGATATTTCATAAATTGCTGCCCTTTCACAAAATCACCAATAAAATTCCCAAGTTTTATTTCCTCTGACTCTCCAGAGAGATAAATATGCGACAAATAGTTCATTACAAATAATTCAATATTAAATGCAGGACAGTACAAAGGCAAAAAAAGAGTTATCGTTCCCTTAAAAAAGATAAAATAACAAAATGATGGATATATAATACCTTCACTATTTATTTGATAATGTGACCTTTTTTATATCGAACTCAGGATATTAATTGAAACGAAAATTCTCAATCACCTACCAGTTGATCTGTTTACCATTTCTAAGATAATTTGTCAAATCTGAGATCAGTCCATCTATGTTTTTTTTAAGCAGTGCATAGACTTTCCTGTTGCCTTCGGTGGCAACATTTTTATTGAATACTGGTTTTAACCCGGTTTTTTTAAGATATGCTTCCCATCCCTCTTTAGTCGTAATCGATTTAAAATCATCATAACTTAATTCGAATCCATCCTCATATTTAATCGATTTTATATAAACCGAATACTCATACTTACCATCTTTAAATTGAAGGGTGATCGCATAATTGACATCAATATATGTTGGATAGTTTTGCAGTGAATAAGTGATGTTCTTCACTCCAGTACTGATAATCTTCTGCTCTGCAGGATAATCTATCTGGATGAATAAATTACCAGGTTTAGTATTGATAACAAGATACTCTTTGGCACTTCTATAGAGTTCTTCGGCACTTTTCCCGGTTAGTTCAACAACCTCTGACCTTTGCTGAGCAATTGCAAAGAATGGAAAAAAAATTAAGAAACAAGCTATTTTTTTCATTTCTTATGTATTTTATATTGAGCTAACTAACTCTTCGATATTCCAACTCTTCGACTTTATTATCCAATTTTTCGTATTTAGAATTCTGTGAAATAAATTCTTCAACCATGTCTTTCATTCTTGAAACGATCATCTCGTCCGTTTCATTGCTTAGATTTTCAAGCATTTCTGTAATTTTAGAATTGGCTTCATAGAAATCGTACTGCCGAATCTTGCCAATAGTGATCTTTTCGTTATGAGTTGGCATGCAATTCTCTTTTGAAGAAAGCAACTCTTCGTAAAGTTTTTCACCAGGACGTAATCCAGTTACTACTATTTTTATGTCTTTATGAGGGATGTAACCTGAAAGGAAAATCATTTTTTCTGCCAGATCATAAATTTTAACGGGTGACCCCATATCAAAAACAAAAATCTCACTACCGTTGCCCATAAAACCTGCCTCAAGAACCAATTGACAAGCTTCGGGTATTGTCATAAAGTAACGGGTAATATCTTTATGCGTGATTGTTACCGGCCCTCCCTTTTCAATTTGACTTTTGAAGAGTGGCACTACAGATCCATTGGAGCCAAGAACATTTCCGAATCTGGTTGTAATAAACTGAGTTTTTATTCCTTTCATCTGTGAAAGGGATTGTATATAAATCTCACAAATTCGTTTTGATGCACCCATTACATTGGTTGGATTCACTGCTTTATCTGTTGATATCATCACAAATTTTTTGACTTCAAACTCGACCGAAAGATCCGCAATAATTTTCGTTCCGCCAATATTTGTCTTTACTGCCTCGTATGGATGTTTCTCCATTAATGGAACATGTTTATAAGCTGATGCATGAAATACAATCTCTGGACGATAATTTTCGAAAATGCTTCTCATTCGATACTGGTCCGAGACATTTCCTACTATGATTTCAACATTTATATTGCCAAAGGAAGCTAAAAGTTCATTATGAAAATTGTAAAGTGCAGATTCTGCCTGATCTACAAGTATCACTTTCGCGGGATTGAAAAGCAATAATTTTCTTACAATTTCGGATCCTATTGATCCTGCTGCTCCTGTCACCAATATGTGCTTTCCATTCAATCCTACTGAAACTTTATTAATGTCAATCGATATAGGCTCCCTTCCAAGAAGATCTTCAATCTTGATATTTTGAATTTTAACCTTTTCTAAAGATCCTTTAATCCAAGCCGAAACATCTGCAACTTCTTTTATTTGCAATTCCTTCTCAATGCAGGAATTAACAAACTGTTGTTTTCGTTCTAGGGATATTTCCCAAGGTGCGATTGCAATAATTACCTCTTTAACCTTCTTCTTCGCTAATACAGATTCTACTGCTTCGTATGCTGAGTAGACACGTACCCCATTAATCCTTTTCCCGTGAAGATTTGGATTGTCATCAATAAACCCAACAACATTATAACTTAACTGGTTTTCTCTTTCAAGTACATTATGTGCTATCATTCCTAGTCTGCCAGCTCCGAATATCATTGTGTTCTGAACAATTTCAGGCTTAAGAAATAAAGAGTGGTAAATTGCTTTAATGAATAGTCTTGAAGTCAGAAGAATAAAGACAGAGATAAAAAATTGTATGATTATTACTGCATAAGGAATGTTATAATGCGAAAATAATGGATTGTTTTTGCCGAGAACTGCAAGTCCAAATAACCCAGATGATCCTAAGACAAGAGCGTAAGCAATTGATGAAAAGTCTTTTAAAGTTGTGTGTCTAACGATATTATAATGTGGTTTGATAATAAGGTAAACAACAAGGAAGATAAGGGCACTGGCAATAATTTGGCGTAGAATATTTTGAAGTTCTACTTGCTCCGATGAAAAGTTCGCAACCATGTAGCTGGAAAAAATAAAGGCCGAACCCATTAAAGTGAGATCGTACACTAATACAATCCATTTTGGCAAAAAATATTGCTTTAGCAGAAGTTTTAAAATGTTTTTCATAACGATCTGAATTTATTGTTTTTTTACATTGAGTTGCTTTAAAATAATATATTTGTTGTAATTTTCTTTGGATTTTTTTCTCCTAAAAGGGTTTTGTTAGGGCAATTTTCAATTTGTAATTGAAAAGTCTGACGTACGTATTGGATACTTTTTTCTTTCATATCGGAATTAAAAGAACTTTTTTTGAAATTTTTATAAGTAATGCGGTAGCAGGTATTGGTTCTAAATTTAGGTTTCATAATATTGCAGTCATAAAATAATGAGAAAGTTTTAATCCAATCTCGAAATGAGTAATTTAAACAGTGTAAATTCATTCTATGCCGGTTATTTATCAAATGGAAAGCGTTCATCATTTTTTAATGATTAGTCCGATTTTATTCTAAAGTTCAAGATTTGTGATATCTCCGAAAGATGATCCTAAGAACAGATCACCAATTTTAGTTGGAAATTGGTGAGTAGCCTCTTCAATTATTTTAATATTAAACCTTTGACACAAATCAAGTATTCCTTCCCCTCCGACTACTTTCATTTGTTCTGCTTGTTCAGCATTGTTAACAAGAATGATTGCTTTTACGTCTGGATGATCCTTTAATGCTTTATTTAAAATAAAAGGTGAAACTATTCCAGTATTACAATCTACGTCAAAAAAAACAGGATCTGCGCCAATTTCCAATAATACATCAACTGAAGAAATAAAGGTTCGTGTTGGAACTAAAACTTTATCGTCAGGGCCAATCCCGGCTGCTTCAACCGCATTGTGTAAAGCAGCATTTGATGATCTTGTGATATCGGCATATTCTCCATCTACATATTGGACAAAAGATTGTTCAAATCGCGAAGCTTCGGAAGCATTTGAACGCCTGCCTTTCTTTAAAACGGCATTTGCATATTTGGATTCGTTTCCTATATTTGATACTTTTGAGAATTGAATGTTCATAAATGTTGATTTATAATGAATAATATATGTGAAAGCAGTGAACCAAAAATCTATTTTCGACGATATTGAAGTTGATAATTAATGATTTATAGTATATTGCTTACGATGATAAATGCTATTTAAAGTGTATTTTACTTTCCTGACTTTCTGATTCACCTTTTTTAATTATTTAAACCTTAATCAATGTTTACGGGTTTGGGAAAATAAGTTTCAAAAAGTCACTTATTTAATCGTTTTCATGACTTTGACGGTGTTTTCTAAATATCCGTCAAACCGCAATTGATATTCAATTAGTTACACATATATTTTCAAAAACACGTTTGTAGTGCCCCCGGATAACATTTTGGTAATAAATATTTTAACTTAAAATGAGGCCATCTATTTTTGTTCCATGTTTGTCAGAACAAAGATATTATCCAACTGAAAAACCATGATCCAGATCGTGGAAAGCGTCCGTATATTTGGTAATGTACGTCAGAACTGTGTCTGCAAACGAAGATGCTTATGGGAAAACCACACGTACGGATTGACAAGGGGCAGGGATTTTCTTATCTATCCTTGGCGCAATTGCCTGGTCACAGAGTATGTCGATCAGCTTTTGCAATTTCTCCTCGCATTTGAAAGCCGATTCAAATAAGTCGGATAAGCAATTTTCTGAGGCAGGCAGTTGAACTCTTCCTCTGTTTCCATTTTCTGCAGAATTCTTATCCTCGTCATTCGGGCCTTTAGGTTTTGAATCCTTCTTTGGTGTTTCAATATGAGTTTTCAGTGAAATTATTTTTTCGTTTATAACATTTACCAGATCGAACCCCATTTTCATCGTGAAATCTGCAAAATCCAAAATTACACGGAAATAAATAATCAACAAATCACTGTATTCCAATTATAAAAGATTAATGGTATAAATTTTTATGTCTTTCACCATTTATTTTGAAACTATCTGATTTGATTTAACGTTATTAGGATTGTCTTCTATTAGGTTAATAATAGATTTGAAAAAGTTTAGAAAGCTTATTCGTTCTGAAATTTCTCAATCAAAACATTAATATAAGCAAAAAATATCAGTTGTGTGACTGACAATAGCGAAGCTTTATTTGTAAGTAGCAAATATGAATTTTCACTTAAATCAATTACACATTTCGTCATGATTAATTTATTATTTCAATCGCCTTTAAAAGGATTAGAGAAATGTATAGAAAAATTATGTCTTTCAACAAATATTTTGAAACTTTATAACTCAGGTTGCCGTATTAAGACTTGTTTTGCATTAGGTTAATAACTAATCAAGAAACTGTTATTCATTTTTTTAGTCTAATGTTCCAGAATCAAAATAAAAAAGGAATCAAAAAATCAGTTATGTGACTGACAATGCGAAGCTGTGAGAACTTAATGTCACAAATCATTTAGTTTCACAAAAGTTTAAGCCATTGTAATAAAACTTGTTGATGACATCAATGTCCATGTTATGTAAACTCGATTAACAATTAATAGTACAATTAAAAACAATTTAAAATGGGACAATCTAAAATTCGAACAATTCTGCTTTGTTCACTAATCGTAGCCTTTTGTAATTGCACAAAAGATGTAACAGAACCCACGCCCATCATTTCGAATCAATCCACTTTCACGGATTCACGTGATGGTAAAATCTACAAGACCACAATAATAGAAAACCAGGAATGGATGGCAGAAAATTTAACTTTTTACATTGAAAAAGGGTCTTGGAATGCTGGCGGATCTGAAGATTACGTTAAGTTTGGACGGTTATATACTTGGGATGCTGCAAAACAAGCAGTACCCGCTGGTTGGCATTTGCCTACCGATGCCGAATGGAAACAATTAGAAATGGCACTTGGAATGAGTCAAGCTCAGGCTGATGACATTGAATGGAGAGGCACTAATGAGGGGGATAAATTAAAAGCGGTAAACTTATGGGCTGATACTGGAAAAGGTACTGATGTTGTTGGTTTTTCGGCTCTTCCTGGTGGCTTTAGGTCTATAGCTAGCAGCAGCTACCTGATGGTCGATTTTCATGGCTATTGGTGGACTGCCTCCGAATTTGACAATTCAACGGCATGGTTCAGATACCTGTCTTACAGATCCTCCGGAGTATTTCGAAAAAGTAGTTTCAAAGAAGATGCCTACTCTGTACGTTGTGTCAAGGACTAAAGAATTGTCAGAATCGAAAAAATTCTTCAAAAATGGCAAAAGACAAGATTCTACTAATCGGTGGTGGCGGACATTGTAAATCAGTTATTGATGTAATCGAACAAACAGGCCTGTTTGAAATTATTGGTATTATCGATCAGCAGGAGAAAGTAGGTGGCTCTATTTTGGGTTATCCAATTATTGGAACTGACAATGAGATTGGTTTGTTTCAAAATAATATTGATTCACTTCACATTACAGTTGGAATGACCAATTTATCAGACAATCGTTCAAATCTGTATGAAAAATTTAAAAAAAGCGGATTGAAATTTCCGGTTATACAGTCACCACATGCTTATGTGTCGAAATATGCAAAAATTGGCGAAGGAACAGTTATCATGCATCATGCCATTGTAAATGCAGGAGCGATTGTCGGAGAAAATAGCATTATCAATACAAAATGTCTTATTGAACATGATGCAATAATTGGCGATCATTGCCATATTGCTACTGGTGCAATTATTAATGGGGGTGTATTTATTGGAGAAGGATCCTTTATCGGTAGTGGTTCCGTGTCAAAACAAGGGTCAATTGTCCCAGCCAACACTTTTATTAAGGCATGTAGCATAATAAAATGAAATAATTATATGAAGTTTGCTTTGGCTACCGTTATTTATCCTAAGGTTAAACAATTTTTTCCTGAATTTATCAAATCTTTAAGAAATCAAACCGATCAGAACTTCCAAATATTGATTGTAAATGAAGGATGCAACATTTTCGATTTCGACCTGTCAGGTTTCGATTTTGTAGTTTTAAATGACGGTGGATCAATCTCAAAAAACCGTGAAATTTTGATCCATGAAGCCGATAAACTGCAATATGAATGGATTGTATTTGCAGATGCTGACGATTGGTTTGAAGCCAATAGAATCGAGATTATCCGGAGTTTAATATTGGAATATGACATAATTGCAAATGAGATTGTACCATTCAGCGGTAGACAATATTTTGACCCTAAATTTCAAAGAGTGTTAGGCAAGTTTCAGCAAATAGATTTGAATTTTGTATTTGACAAAAATTTGTTCGGACTGTCAAACGTAGCCTGTCGTACCAGATTCTTGAAAGACATTTTTATCCCATCTGAAATTATTGCAGTGGATTGGTACCAGTTTACCAAAGCAATACAATCTGGTGCCAAAGCTTGTTTCACTGCAAAAACAAAAACATATTACAGACAATGGGCTGAGAATATTATTGGAATGGACAAAATTACTGACAAGGAAATTAATACCGGAGTACAGGCAAAATATTTTCATTACAAATACTTGATTAATACCGATCCATGGTATAAAAAAAATTTACCATGGATAAACAAAATATATTTGCAAATTAAAAGTTCAGAATTTGATTCTTATATTGATAAAGTAAGAAAATCAAGACAAAAAACAACATTTTGGTGGGAAAACATTAAGGATTATGACAATGAATAAAACTGTTGTATTATCAAATGGGTCAGAATTAGAAAATTTTGGAAAGCCATTTATTATTGCAGAAATTGGTTCTAATCACAATGGTGATATGCATTTAGCCAAAGAAATCATTGATGCTGCGAAATCCTGTGGATGTGATGCAGTTAAATTTCAATCTTTTAATGACAAATCATTGATCTGCAAAGCCGAATACGAGTCAAACACAAAATATAATGATTCTGCCAAAAAACATTTCGGGTCGCTGGAGGAAATGGTGAAAAAATACTATTTACGGGAAGAGCAGCATTACGAATTAAAGGAATATTGCGATAATATCGGAATTATATTTTCTTCTTCTCCGTTTTCTAATGCTGAAGTTGATTTGTTGATAAAGTTGGATGTTCCTTATCTTAAAGTCGCGTCGATGGACATTAATAATTACTCTCTCATACGCCATATGGCTTCATCGGGAAAACCGATTCTTCTTTCAACGGGTATGGCAACAATTGCAGAAATAAAAAAGGCAGTAAATATTATTGAAACTGAAGGTAATTCGCAAATTATTCTTCTACATTGTATTTCAATCTACCCGCCAGATTATCAGGATATAAATTTGAACAATATCACTATGTTGCAACAAACGTTTCCATACCCGATAGGATTTTCTGATCATTCGATTGGGACCCATATTCCAGTGGCTGCGGTAACTCTTGGAAGTTGTGTAATTGAAAAGCACTTTACGATTGATAAGGGACTTCCTGGGTGGGATCACGAAATATCTGCAGACCCTTCTGAAATGCGAATAATTGTAGAGCAATCTAAACAGATCAATATAGCTTTAGGATCGTTTAACAGGATCGTTTCGACTGCTGAGGAGTCAAAAAAATTAAAGTTCAGGAGAAGCATCGTTGCCGCATATGATCTTATATGTGGGCAAATAATCAATGAGGATGATATTACCTTCAAAAGACCAGGAACAGGTATACCTGCTGATATGGCTGATCATATTGTAGGATGCAAGATGAAAAAGAATATTGAATTTGATACTCTATTAACTTGGGAGGACTTCGAATAATGATAGCTATTATTCCTGCTCGAGGGGGATCAAAAGGATTGCCTAACAAAAACATTAAATATTTGGCTGGAAAACCGTTAATTGCTTACACAATTGAGGCAGCCAAAAAATCAAAATATATTGACAAGATCATAATTTCCACTGATTCTGAAGAGATTTGTTTAGTTGCAGAAAGTTATGGTGCTGAAGTGCCATTCCTGCGTCCGGGATATTTGGCAAACGACGATTCAAAAGTTATTGACAGCTATTTTTATACAATAGACATGTTGAAAAATGAACATAATATGGATATTAGTGAATTCATTGTTCTTCAACCAACATCACCTCTTAGAACATCGGATGACATCGATTCTGCCATTAAACTTTTCATAGATGCCAAAGCTGATTCCGTTATTTCATTTTGCGAGGCAAATCACCCACCAATCTGGGCAAAGAAAATTATAAATACAAAAGTTACTGACTATTTTAGCGAATCGGCAGAAAATAAAAATCGTCAGGAGCATGACAATGCATTTATTCCGAATGGTGCAATTTTTATCTTTAACTACCAGTTTCTGAAAACAAACGGAAGTTATTATTCAGATAAAACTATTCCTTATATTATGCCTAAAGAACGATCGGTTGATATCGATTCGCTAATTGATTTTGAGTATGCTGAATATTTGATCATTAAAAACAACAACAAACTTTCTGCTTTAAATGAAGTTGATCGATACAAAGTATCTTCAGTGCATACCATTCGTGATTCTATTAAAAAACTGGATGATACTGGGATTGGTTTTATCGTTGTTGTAAATCAATCTGACCAAGTCTTAGGTGTAGTCACCGATGGAGATTTCAGAAGAGCCATACTATCTGGGGTTTCATTGGATATGCCCATACTTAATATCGCGAATAATAATTTTATTTTTGTTAATGAAGGGTATTCCAGTGAGGAACTTGAGCAGGTTTTTCTAAATGATATTACTCAGGTACCGGTTATAATGAATAATCAATTAAAAGAGATTATTCTCAGAAAAAATGTATCTACAATTACAAGTGGAAGAACAATTTCTCGTCATTTAGATATTCCTGTTGTTATTATGGCTGGGGGAAAAGGAACAAGGCTGGAACCTTTCACACACATAATGCCTAAACCTTTAATCCCAATAGGAAATAAACCAATTCTGGAGATCATAATTGACCGATTTGCAGAATATGGCATTCAGAAGTTTTACCTGTCTTTAAATTATAAGGCAAATATGATCAAAGCATACTTTGAAGAACTTCCGATTGCCAAATCTCTTCATTATATATTGGAAGATATACCCCTTGGAACGGCTGGAGCATTGAAAAAATTAAAAGACATTATTGATACTACATTTATTGTCTCTAATTGTGATATATTAATTAAGGATGATTATTCCAAAATTGTAGATTTTCATAAAGGTGGAAATTACGATTTAACCTTAGTTGCGTCAATGCAGCATTATACCATCCCTTATGGAGTATGTTATCTTAATAATGGTGGTGATTTAAAGGAAATCTCAGAGAAACCTGAATATGATTATTTAGTCAATACCGGGATGTATATTTTGGAACCCAGCGTTATTGAGTACATTCCGGATAATAAATTATATCATATTACTCAATTAATTAATGATCTAAAGAGAAACAAACGCAGGATAGGTGTTTACCCTGTCTACGAAAAAGCATGGATCGATATTGGTCAGTGGGAAGAGTATAAAAATGCAATAAAGTATTTTCAGTAAGTTTATTTGATACAAGAAATAAAAATGAGCAACTCTGGTACAGTTTATATTGTTCATCACATCGATACCGAAGGACCATTATGGGAAAGTATAGAGGAATTATTTGCACGGTTAAAGATAATTTTTGGAGTTGAATTGGCTCCTACGTATGAAAATCTGGGAAAATTGCAACAAGGCATAATTGACCTTCCAAATGGACAAAAGAAAGAGCTATTGGTTGCAGTCGATCCGCATACAATCGGCTTTAAATGGAATTGGGGTATGATAGAGGAGATGCTTGACCGAATAATGTCTTCAGATTATCGCAATGAGTTGCCTGACTCGTTCGGAGGAGGGTGGATATACAATTGGCATGTGATGGATCATGTAGGTTTTGTACCGGAAAATCCAAGACATCGGGATATTGGATATCATAACATATATGATTTCTACAACAACCTTATCAAAATAAAAAATGCGGATGCTGACAGAATCCACTGGCATTTTCATCCATTGTCTTTCTATAAGCAGGTACATATATCTGCAACCTGTTACGATAATTCTATGCCAGTTTTACATCAGATATTATGTCGAAGGTTGATAGATAAATCATTTTTTCCTGTAGTTAATCGAGCAGGTTTTCATACAGAACGGATCGACTCTAATTTTTTTTTGGAGCAGTGGATTCCATTTGACTGCTCCAATCAATCGGTTGAAGATGATTCTAATCCTAAATTTCAAAAAGATGTTTCTAATGGACGTTTTGGTGATTGGCGGGGTGCCCCATCTGATTGGAGTATATATCAACCCAGTCTCTATGATTGGAGACAAAAAGGAAATTCAAACCGTTACATTGCAAGATTATTGAATATGAAAGCCCGGTATAGAAACATCAATATTGACGAGATGGAAAAAGCATTTAGAAATGCAGCATCGGGTGAAAACGTCTATGTTGGAATTGCGAATCATGATTTTCGGGAAATGTCCACGGAGATTAACGAGGTCAGGGATATGCTGAAAACTGCATCAGAAAAATATCCTGAAGTTAAGTTCAAATATTCAGAATCAGTTGAAGCTTTTAGAAATGTAATTGGTTTTGAAAAGGAAGTGATTGAGAAAAACATTCTCGAACTCAAAGTTATTCTCAAGGGAAATACGCTCGAAGTAGATACACTAAATGGAGAAATCTTCGGTCCTCAGCCCTATCTTGCGTTTAAAACCAAAAGTGGCGATTACTTTCATGATAATTTTGATTTTCAAATACCTAAACAGTCCTTTTCGTATATATTTGATGAATACACCTTACCGTTGGCAAAGATAGAAGCGATTGGAATTGCTTCGAATGACAAATATGGACATACCTTTATCAAAGTTTTAAATATAGTGTAATCAGGTCACTTCTTATTAAAAGATCTTCAATAAATCAATTTATTTAACAGCGGGGAAATGGATTATTTAGTCGAAAAACTAAAAAATATTTGTGTATTAATACGTCCGCATCAATACATTAAGAACCTTTTTATTTTTCTTCCGTTATTCTTTGGTGGCCAGTTAACAAATATCGAACAACTTTTGAATACGTGCATTGTATTTGTTGCATTCTCATTTTGTGCATCAAGCATATACATTTTAAATGACATTCTGGATATTGAATATGATCGGACCCATGTTACAAAAAGGAAAAGACCTTTAGCATCAGGATTAATATCTATACTTTTAGCTTCGAAAGTAATGTCTTTTCTTTTCCTGACTGGAATCATTATAGTAACTATTCTCAATTTTCAGTCAGCTATAATCGTCGGAATTTATATTGTATTAAATATTGGCTATTCATTTTATTTAAAGCATATCTCTATTCTTGATGTAACTATAATAGCTTTGGGATTCGTTTTAAGACTATTGGTCGGATCATATACTACGCATATTCCACTTTCAATATGGATCATTATAATGACTTTTTTGTTGGCTCTTTTTATCGCGCTGGCAAAAAGAAGAGATGACGTACTACTCTTTAATGAGACTGGCAATAAAATGCGTAAAGTCGTTGAAGGATATAATTTGTTATACCTTGATAGTGCAATGATTATAATGGCATCTGTAGTTATTGTTTCGTATCTGCTTTATTGTACATCTACAGAAATTATAAAAAAGCATAATGGTGAGTATATATACTTTACTGCAATATTTGTTATTTTGGGAATCATGCGCTTTTTGCAAAATACTTTTGTTGAAAAAAATAGTGGGTCACCTACTATTTTTGTTTTAAAAGATTTATTCATGCAAGTAACTATAATCGCATGGATAATTACTTATGGTATAATAATCTATTTGTAATAAATGGATATTACTATTCTGAAAGAATTTTAAATTACGACATAAAAAATATTTAGCAATTGATTGAAATGAAAAAGATCTTCCAAACCATAAAACCCAATGAAATATTAGTAATCCCATTACTTTTTTTTGTGACAATATTAATCATTGCAAATTTTCATTCTACATTTGAAGAGTGGGATGGAGTAATACAATATTTTCAAGGAATTGAAATATTTCATGGTGAAGGATACAACAATTGGGGATCTCATTATTGGCCACCCCTATATTCTATTTTGATTGGTCTTTTAAGCAATTTTACAAGTGGTTTTTTTGCTGCAAAGTTTATTTCAATCCTGGCCTCTACGTTCACATTAATAGTTGTCTTTTATTTAGTAACCGAATTTACCGGTGAAAGAAAAATCGCTATAATTTCTCAACTATTAATCGCTTTAAATCCATACTATTTGATATCCTCTATACAGGCAGAGAATCACATGTTGGATACTTTATTCTTTGTAAGTGCTTTCTTCTTTTTAGTTAAATTCATTAAAGATCCTGATAAAAAAGCAAATATCGTTTTACTTGCCTGCTCGACTGCATTTGCCACATTAAGCAGATATACAAGTTATTCATTGATTCCGCTAATTTTAATAGTTTTAATTTTCTATACAAAAAAGAAATACTTCCTTAGCAGTTTCATTATTTTTACGCTTCTATTGCTATTTATTAATCTTCCATGGTATTACTACAACTATATTAAAAATGGTTTTCCTCTTCATACATGGCAATATCTCAATATTGGTTCTTACACTTATCCTGGAGGTATTAGGGAATGGCAATGGTCGGGGCAAACAAATTATCAAAATATCAGTCAGATATTAAATGATTATCCAAGAGCGTATTTTACCAATTTTATTGGAAACGCTATTGATGGTTGCATCAATATTTTAAGAGCTACTAAAATTATTATCATAATCAGTCTTCTTTTGATTTTTAGTCAGCGAAAAAATGTAGACTTTCATTACCCGAGTCAATTCATAAAAAACAAATACATTCAGCTTTTTTCGATAGGTTTTATAGGCTTTTTAATACTGGTGTCCCAAGCATTTGTTTTTACGCAAGTCTTCCTCAGCTGGAATGTTTTATTTACTGTTTTTCTGATAGTCGTGACCATTAATTTAATTGATTTAAACGGAATTAAGAAGCTTCATCTTGAAATTTTACTAATTCTACTGATTATTAACCTTGGATATTCAGGAGTTCATATTAACAAATATCTAAAAGATGAAAATGATGATGATGGAGAACTCGCAGATTACAAAAATGTTAACACTGTTTTATGTAAAGAAAAAAATATTGCTGATAGTTACATAATGGCCATCCATCCGGCCAGAGCTTACTATGCAAATTCCCATTACATAATGCTTCCTGAGTATTTTAAAGGTAATGTTGCGCAGCTTGTAAAATATGAAGGTCTTTCAGAAAAGGTGAAGACAACTCAACCAAAATATCTGAATATTGAGAATAAAAATATTCATTCAGATTTCTTAATCTATGATATATACTCGAAAACAATGTTACCTCAATTTGAGTTTCTATTTGATGAGAAATCCAGTAAAATACCGGAAAATTTTCAATTGCTGTTCAAAGGAAAAGATGTTGTTGTTTATAAAATTGATTAATGACAAGTAGCTCAAATAATGGAAATTGCTTTTTTTGACTTTGATGGAACCATTACAACAAAAGATACTTTAGTTGATTTTATTAAATTTGCTATTGGAAAGCCTTCTTATTACTTGCGAGGATTAAGATTAATCCCTTTAATTGGAGCATATAAGATAGGATTAATTCCCAACAATATTGCAAAAGAAAAAGTGTTCAGCTTTTACTTTAAAAATTGGGACACAAATCAGTTTCTAAAATTTGCCAATAATTATTCAGAAAAAGAAATAAAAAAAATAGTCAGACCAAGTGCTATTGAAAGAATAAGATGGCATCAAAGGAAAGGTCACAAAGTGGTTGTAGTATCTGCATCAATTGAGACATGGTTACAAAAATGGTGCAATGTTTATAGTGTAGAACTATTATCAACAAGAATTGAATTCATAGACAACAAGGTTTCTGGAAAATTTGCAAGCAAAAATTGCTTTGGAATAGAAAAAGTAAATAGAATCAATGAAAAGTTCAATCTTTCCGAATATAGCTACATTTATGCATATGGAGATAGTATTGGAGATAAAGAAATGTTAGCAATTTCGGATGCACCCTATTACAAATATTTTGATTAATGAAAAAATTGATTGAAAAATATTTTGATCGCCTCTTCCCAATTAACCGGAGTATTACCGGTGATGGTAACCGGGAGACACTAAGGATATTATCAGAAATAGTAGATCTTCAATTGCACGAAGTACCGGCAGGAACCAAATGTTTTGACTGGATTGTACCTCCGGAGTGGAACGTACGGGAGGCTTGGATTAAAAATAGTTCAGGTGAAACAATCGTTGATTTCAAAGATCTCAATATTCACTTAGTAGGTTATTCTATCCCATTTCACGGACGACTTTCGTTGAATGAGCTTAAACCTCATCTCTTCTCCATTCCCGAAATGCCTGAAAGTGTTCCTTATAAAACATCTTATTATGAAGAGTTCTGGGGGTTTTGCTTAAGGCATAATCAATTTATAAATTTAGTAGAGGACTCATACGAAGTACTTATTGATTCAGATCTGAACAAAAATGGATCAATGACCTATGGCGAGGCAATAATAAATGGAGCGTCCAATACTGAGGTATTATTCTCTACTTATATATGTCATCCTTCAATGGCAAACAATGAATTGTCTGGTCCGCTGGTCGCCTCTTTTATTTACAAACTACTTAAGGATAAAAAATTACGTTACAGTTACAGATTTCTATTTTTGCCCGAAACTATTGGTACGGTCTATTACCTTTCTAAATATGGCAATGACCTAAAGAATAATTTATTGGCAGGTTTTGTCGTAACAACTATTGGTGATAAGGGTCCGTTTACCTACAAACGTTCTCGTCAAGGGGATTCCTTAACTGACAAAACTGTTGAATTGGTACTCTCACAAACTGAAAAAGAATTTATCATTGAAGACTTTTTCCCTTATGGGAGTGATGAACGTCAATATTGTTCGCCTGGTTTTAATTTGCCTGTTGGCTCATTGATGCGCACTCGTTATGGCAAATACAAGGAGTATCACACTTCTGACGATAACAAATCATTCATTTGTTTTGATGCAATGCAGAAATCAGTCGAAAAATACATTGAAGTAGTTGAAGTGATTGAGAAGAACCAGATCTTCACAAATCAATTTCCCTTTTGCGAGCCCCAACTTGGAAGGCGAGGACTAATTCCTAAACTTGGTTCACAAAAAGAGATTCAGGAGTATTTAAACGCAACATTGTGGCTTTTAAATCTTGCAGACGGGTCGAATGATCTGATCTCAATTTCGAACCAAAGTAAGAATAATTTCAACCTTTTAGCACAGATTGCAGAAAAGCTATTAGAAAATGGCCTTATTAAATAACACAACACAACTATATTTTTTTAATGAGGCTTCCGTTTATTAAAAAGTTTGACAAACATTCTACTTCCTCGATGATCATATATCTGGGCTCAGTTCAGATGATCTCGAATGCAATAAGAATAGTAGGTGGATTAATAGTCGTTGGTATAATTGCCCCTAAGTTATATGGAACGTTTACAGGAATCGGGATCATAATGGGCTATCTCCCGATCCTCCAATTTGGGGTAATGAATGGTTTAAACCGCGAATTGCCATATTATTTGGGTAAAGGTGAAATAGTTAAAGCAAAAGAATATGCTGCAGTCGTACAATTTTACGAACTTTTTCTCTCCACTGCTTCATTTTTAATTCTTACATTTATTTCAATTTATTTCTTCTTCGAATCGCAGTATCTTTATGCCGCCGCTTTTTTTACTTATGCAATTTCTTCGGTTCATGAGTTTATTGGCGTACATTATTTAAGAGTCTTATTTCGGACCAACAGCGATTTCAATAAACTTTCGACGATAACTTTAATTAGTACATTAGTATCACTTGTTGGCGTTATATTAGTTTGGAAATGGACTTTTTATGGAGTGTGTCTAAGGGTAATTTCAACAGTTTTAGTTGAGCTTTATTTCCTTTGGCGATGGAAGCCTTTTTTTGTTTTTCCTAAATGGGATTTCGATATCTTAAAAGAAGTTGTAAAAGTAGGGTTTCCAATTTTTATAGTTGGAATCGTTTCAGTCCTTTGGATAACGTTACAAAATACTTTCGTCCTGAGATTTGGTGGAGTTGAACAATTTGGTTTTTTTTCACTTGCAATCATGGTTGAAGGGTCGGTAGGTTTAGTTGCATACTCAATTGAACAAGTGATTTATCCAAAGATGTCTTTTGAATATGGCTCAGGAAAAGGAGTTAAGGATCTGTTAAAACTATCGACAAAACCAATTTTCTATACATTTATATTCTTAATCCCTTCGATAATAATAGGATGGGTACTTCTCCCGTATTTTGTTGATTTTGTCCTTCCGAAATATTCAGAAGGAGTTGATGCGGCGCGATGGACATTGCTTTTATTGCTTATTTCAATTTTCGGAGTAAATAATTGCATTTTCAATGTTTTAAAAAAGCAGAAGGATCTTCTAATTTCACTTATTATTGGAATAATAGCATTTCTATCAACATTGTTTATACTCTATTATACGAAAGGATTCTCTCTTGTGTTTTTCCCACAAGCTATGATTGTCGGAAAGATTGTTCAGTTGTCAATTGGATATTTTTTCATTTTTCATTATCTAAAAGAAGAAAGAATAAATTGTGGAGAGGGTCAAGATATTAAAAAACATAAGTTAATCGAGGCATATCTAAACCAGGTAATGTTTAAAGGGATAAGATCCGGAAAATTGTTGGCGGGACATCTGGAATCTAATAGCTTACATAAATACGAACTGTCATTTGTCTGTAACCTCAAGCATCTTATCAAATTGGCGGAAAATATTTTTGGAATGTTTAAAATAAGAGAAGTTAAATCACTTAATTCGGAATATATTCTCACAAAGTTAAATAACAATTTCCATTTTAATGCACTAATGAATCCAATTGTATTTCACTATTTGAAAAATTCAGCAGTTATATGTGATGAAAGTTCCTTTGATAGTGAAATAAAAATTACCCATCCAATCCTAAATCATTCAATTAAAGTTATCCAGACTTTTAGCAACTCAAGAAAAGATATTGGGAAGATTCTGAAAACCTCGTTTATAATTTTTTGGATTCTTTTTAAGAGAAGGAAACGATTGAAACTCTCGAATTGCGAAATCATTATTTTTGTCAATGGTTTGATACTCCAGTTAAGAAGTGTTTCTTTTTGGCATGTATATTTTGAAAACTCAGTTATCATGCCTAAATGTATTATTACAGAATTGGACAGAACGACTTTACCAAGTCCACTTATTCTAACTGCAAGAAAATTTAATGTTTTCTCAATTACGTTAACTCATGGGGTTATTAGTGAATATGGTTTTACACCTTTGTTTGCAGATCATATTTTTTGCTGGGGAAAATTTCAAATGTCTCAACTTATTTCTCTGGGAATAGAACCCAATCGAATTTCAATAACAGGCAATCCAATGTTTAAGGATTTTTGTCCTAAAATAGGAATCGGCAATCGAAGTACAACTGGTAAAATAAAGGTATGTTTGGCAATTAGTCCGGAAGGGGCTAAGATAAATCATCTATTATTGGATATTTTTATCGCAGCGTTGGAGCAATCGACTCAAATAAATGGTATCGTCAAACTACATCCAAATTTAAAGAGAAAATCTGTCGAATGGATACTTTCCGTTTCACCAAATATTAAAATATTTGAATCGTCCGATATTACCAATTGTGAACTTTTCAATTCCATTGACTTTCTAATAATTCGGTATAGTGGTATTGCAAATGAGGCTCTCGCTGCTGGAGTACCAACATCCATTTTAAATCCGAAAATTATATCTGGTTTAAATATTCTGCAAGTTGAACTAATTCGAAATGCTGGATGTGATTTAGCAACCAATACAAAGGAATTGATAGAAATATTTAAAAAAATGAGCTCTGCACCCGATTTGTACAAAAAGAATTCTATGGCAAAATGCTCAAATTATTTGATGAATCTTTATGAATTTAAAGGTGAAGATTCCGTTAGTGCCATGATTTCAGAAATTGACAGATTAACAAATGACAAATAATTCTAATGTATGAAGAACAAATATGACTATCTAATTGTCGGTGCCGGACTATATGGTGCCATATTCGCATTTTTCGCAAAACAAGTAGGTAAATCTTGTTTAGTGATCGATCGGAGGTCACACATTGGTGGTAATATTTACTGCGAAAATATTGAGGGCATCAACGTGCATAAATATGGTGCACATATTTTTCATACCTCGAATGAAGAGGTTTGGAAATTTGTAAATCAGTTTGTATCATTTAATAATTACATTAATTCCCCAATGGCCAATTATAAGGGTGACCTTTATAATTTACCTTTCAATATGAACACCTTCTATCAGTTATGGGGAGTTAAAACACCTGCGGAAGCTAAAGCAATGATAGAAAGCCAAAAAAAGGAGTTCTACACAGATTTTCCGAAGAATCTCGAGGAACAGGCAATCAATCTTGTTGGTAAAGACGTTTATGAAAAACTGATTAAAGGATATACAGAAAAACAATGGGGCAGAAAAGCCACTGATATACCGGGTTTTATAATCAAACGTTTACCTGTTCGGTTTACATTCGACAATAACTATTTTAATGACAGATACCAGGGAGTACCAATCGGGGGTTATAATGTTTTAATCAACGGATTACTAAAAGGGACAGAAGTAAAAGTTGATACTGATTATCTCGCGAATAGAAACGAATTTTCTGATATTGCTGATAAAATATTGTTTACAGGTGGAATAGATCAGTTTTTTGATTACCAACTTGGTCATTTGCAATACAGATCACTCCGTTTTGAAAATGAGTTGCTTGATATTGATAATTTCCAAGGAAATGCGGTAATCAACTACACTGACGCAGAAGTACCTTATACCCGAATTATTGAGCATAAGCACTTTGAGTTTGGGCAGCAACCAAAAACTTTTATCACACGCGAATATTCGCTCGAATATGAAAAAGGACTCGATCCATATTACCCGATCAATGATGATGATAACAATCTGCTTTTTGAACAGTATAGGTTAATGGCGCAAAAAACAGAAAATGTAATTTTTGGTGGACGTTTGGGAAATTATAAATACTACGATATGGACAAAGTTATTGAACAGGTCTTAAAAATAAAAAACTTAATATGACAGTTTATACTGTAGTCGTCACTTATAATAGACTCAACCTGTTGAAGGAAGGGATAGAAGCAATCAAATGTCAAACTTCTACTATCGATAAAATAGTTGTTGTAAATAATGGATCCACCGATGGAACAAAGCAGTGGCTGAGCGAGCAGGAAGGACTGGTTGTTATTAATCAGGATAATGTTGGAGGGGCTGGTGGATTTCATACAGGCGTTAAGTATGCTTATGAGGATGGTGCTGAATGGATATGGATGATGGATGACGATGTTGCCCCTGAACCTGAATGTCTGGCAGAACTATTAATGCATCGCGAGTTTTCGAAATGTATGCACCCATTAAAAAAATTTCAGGATAACAAACTCTATGTTTGGGGAGAATATCTTGAGATAGAGAAAAATTACATGTTTCACCTTACACAATGCCAATGTGAGAACAAGAACATATTTTATGTAAATTGCGGCTGTTTCGAGGGCATGCTTATACATTCGGAGATTGTAGCTAAAATTGGTTATCCGGACAGTCGTTTCTTTATTGCAGGTGACGATACTATTTACGGATATTTAGCCAACCAATTTACAAATGTATGCGTGGTTAATAGTGCAAAAATGATAAGGGCACGTTCTTCGAAAATAGATAATTTCAAACCGATGTATATTTATTATGAATTACGCAATTTCCATCTGTTCGAAGAGTATTCTATCAAATATACCGGACTTGTATATAATCTCTCCACTAATTGTAAATTATTTGGTAAAGCGGGTAGATATCTCATAAGAGCCTTGTTTTTTAAAGGTGACTTTAATATAAAAACAAAATTAATTAAAGCAATTTTCCGGGGAGTTTTACACGCGAAATCAAAGAAAATAAATAAGTCATATTGAGAATAAATTAAATTAACATATACATGCTTTTAGTTTGGATTAGTCAAAGCTTTTAAACTTTTTACATTTACTTGAAAATATTTTGGAGTATCCTAATTATCAGAAAGTACTCTACTAAATATTTGTAATGACAAAATGAGCATAAAGAAAAATTTTTTATATAGCAGTGTTTTAACACTTTCACAGTACATGATCGGATTAATAACCTTTCCGTATATTTCGCGAGTGTTAGGAGTATCAAATACAGGCACTGTCAGTTTTGTTGATAATACAATAAATTATTTTGTTCTATTCTCTACATTAGGAATCAGTACTATTGGCGCTAGAGAAATTGCGAAATATCGTAACAATCCAGAAAAATTAAATTCTGTATTTTCAAGTTTGTTAGTTTTGTTTTTTATTTGCACTGCAATAGTATTAATCGTATACAGTATTGCCATACTTTATATTCCTAAACTACATGACTTTAAAGAATTATTTTATATAGGTACGGCTAAACTAATTTTCACAGTTTTTCTTATCGAATGGTTTTATCGTGGTTCTGAAAATTTTAAGTATATAACAATTAGAAATGTTATAATTAAAATTATTTATGCATGTGCAATTTTCGTTTTTATAAAAAATAAAGATGACTATGTGATATACTTCATATTAACAACGAGTGTAGTTGCTTTTAATGCAATCATTAATATATTGTACTCTAGAAATTTCGTGAAGTTCGATTTGAAAAATATTGCTTTAAAACCTTATTTTAAACAATCAATTTTTTTAGGATCACGTTCCATCCTAACATCGATGTATACTACATTTAATGTTATGTATTTGGGATTAGTCGCAGATACCAAACAAGTTGGGTACTATTGGGCTGCATTAACTTTATATGCAATTGTTCTCGGATTCTTTTCCGCATTTACTGGCGTGATGATGCCAAGAATGAGTTCTCTCCTTTCGGAAGGCAACAACCTTGAATTCAAACAAATGATAAATAAATCATTTAATATTATTTCCGCAATATGCTTTCCTTTAATTATTGGCTCCATAGTTTTTGCCCCTCAAATAATTAACATATTAGCAGGTTCTGGATATGATGGAGCAATTATTCCGATGCAAATAATAATGCTATTGGTTTTAGTTGTTGGCGTAGCCCAAATTTTAGCTGTCCAGGTTCTAATGCCACTTCAGGAAGACAAGTTGATTTTCACAGCCTCCTTAATCGGTGCCAGTGTGGGGATTTTTCTTAACTTGCTTTTGGTTAGGGTTTATGGTAGCATTGGAACTGCAATAGTTTTGCTTATATCCGAAACTTCAGTTACTCTTTACTTTATTTATGCCGTATCAAAAAATAAAATAATTGATTTCCCTTGGAATAAATTCGCTCGGAACTTCCTTTACTCTGGTCCATATTTCATAATATGCTATGCAGCCTCTTTTCTATTCAATAGATCAATTTTAATGATCGTTATAGCCGGTTTGATTTCTTCCGTTTACTTTATATTTTTAAATATTTATATTTTGAAAAATGAAGAATTACACGGATTGCTTAATTCAACAAAAAAATTATTTTCCAACTAATATTTTAAGGAATCGAATGAGAGACAAAATATCCATAGCAATTGCAACATATAATGGTGAAAAGTATCTTAGAGAACAGCTTGATAGTCTATATACGCAAACTTTTATTCCTAATGAAGTTATTGCTGTTGACGATTGTTCTACAGATAATACTATTACAATACTTGAAGAATACCATCAAAAATATGGATTAATATATCATATAAATGATGCGACAATGGGAGTAAACAAAAATTTTGAAAAAGCAATAAATTTATGTTCTAATGATTATATTGCACTATGCGATCAAGATGATGTATGGTTACCACACAAAATTGAAACAAGTTATTTAAGATTAAAATCTATCGAAAATAACTTGCCATCATTAGTCTCTTCAAGGTGCATAAATGTTGATGCTAATTTAAAACTAATTTCAAAACCGATTACTGCTAAGGATTCAGATTCATATATTACGACGCTTCTTGGGCACCATTCACAGGGTTGCTCTTTAATGATGAATCGTGCCTTGCTTAAATATATACTGCCTTTCCCTATGGATAATAAAATAATTTTCGATGGATATATTGGGCTTATTGCAGCAATGGTTGGTAATAAGTATAATATTGCGGAAACTTTGATGTACTACCGACATCATCAGTCTAACTTGTTTGGTATGGTTAATATGCGACAAAAATCCTTCTTTTTAAGACTAAAAAACAGATATAGTAATCGTTATCCGAAATTTGCCTCGGAAACAAGACTTTATCACATGAAAATTATAGCCGATTTAAAGTCACACTATTTTGTTTCAAACAGGACTTTACTTTATTATAAATTTCTTTCGTTAGATCACACTAGAAATTTATTTCGTAAAGTGTTTATTATATTTTCAATCAAGGAAGTGCCATTTAGTAAAAGGTGTGTGTCGATAGGCGACACAATAATTTCACATATATTTAGTTTGATCTCTAGAAATATTAGATCGAATACTTAAATTTAGAATTGACTAATATCGTTTGCAGAACTTATTATTTTTAAATGTTTTTTCGAATATGATAAGATCTAAAATATATTTTAAAGGTTGCATGAACCTAAATTCCATTTGGAATAATATATATCTCTTTTTGATTTTGCATATTTTGCTTTAAGGCATTTAGAGTGATGCAAAATGAATCTTAATATTACAATCTGAAGGGAGCTTGATCGATTGTAGTTTAGTTTTACCTAAAGCAAAATGAAATTAGGCACAAAAAAATAAAAACTTAACAAAAATAAGAATGTCACATGAAAATAGCCATTCATCCGAGAATAAATAGTTTTAGCGATCGTTGGATTAACTATTGTGTCAAAGAAAATATTAAATACAAAATAGTTGATTGCTACTCAACGGACATTTTCACACAACTTAAGGACTGTGATGCTTTGATGTGGCATCATAACCACGTTGATTATAAAGATGTACTTTTCGCAAAACAATTGCTTTATACCGTAGCCCAAAGTGGAATAAAAACGTTTCCTGACTTTAAAACCTGTTGGCATTTTGATGACAAGGTTGGGCAAAAATATCTTTTTGAGTCCATAGGAGCCTATTTCGTTCCAAGTTACGTTTTTTATACCCGTGAAGAGGCTTTAAAGTGGATTGAGATTACGGTTTTTCCTATTGTCTTTAAACTGCGAGGAGGTTCGGGTTCGCAAAATGTAAAACTCGTAAATTCACTAAGTCATGCCAGAAAATTAGTAAAAAAAGCCTTTGGAAATGGTTTCACACAATTTGATCGTTACGCTTATTTAAAAGAACGTTTTCGGAAATATAATGAAGGAAAAAATTCAATAATAGGGGCGTTTAAAGGATTGGGACGTCTTTTTATTCCAACCGAATTTGCTCAAATGCATGGTAGAGAAAAAGGATATATTTATTTTCAGGATTTCATACCCAATAACCTTTTTGACATTCGCGTTGTTGTGATCGCAGGGAAAGCTTTTGCGGCTAAGCGAATTATCCGACAAAATGATTTCAGGGCATCAGGTAGTGGAAATACACTTTACGAAAAAGAACACATTCCAATTGAAACGATTAAAATTGCATTTCAACTTACAGACAAACTTGAATCACAATGTGCCGCCTTTGATTTTGTTTATGATTCAGCTGGAAATCCTTTAGTTATCGAGATGAGTTATGGTTACGCAGTTGCAGGACCTGATCGGTGTGTAGGTTACTGGGATAAATCACTTCAATTTCACGAAGGACCATTTATTCCTCAAGAATGGATGGTAGAAACTCTTTTATAATTGATTGCGCATAAAAGTATTTGCTGAAAAATAATTCTGGATAGAACTTTTTGACCTATTAATTTAAACAATTTTGAACTAACATATGAAAATAGCCATTCATCATAGACAAGGAAGTTTTAGTGATCGTTGGATCGCATACTGTATCAATCAAAATATTGATTACAAAATAGTGAATTGCTATGCCTCTGATATTATAGCACAGCTTGAGGATTGTGATGCACTAATGTGGCATCATAGTCATGTAGATTATAAAGATACGCTTTTTGCCAAACAATTACTTTATTCGGTTGCACAGAGTGGAAAAAAAACTTTCCCCGATTTTAAAACCAATTGGCATTTTGATGATAAGGTCGGACAAAAATATTTATTTGAGGCGATTGGTGCTGCGATGGTGGCAAGTTATGTTTTTTATACAAGAGAAGATGCCCTTAAATGGATTGAAAATACAACTTTTCCAAAAGTCTTTAAACTAAGAGGAGGTTCCGGTTCTCAAAATGTAAAACTGGTAAATTCTTCATCACATGCAAAAAGATTAGTAAGAAGAGCGTTTGGAAACGGGTTTACACAGTTTGACAGATTAAGCTATTTAAAAGAGCGTTTCCGCAAATATGATGAGGGGCAAAATTCGATACTTGGAGCATTCAAAGGATTGGGACGTTTGTTTATCCCTACAGAATTTGCTCAAATGCATGGCAGAGAAAAAGGATATATTTATTTCCAGGATTTTATTCCAAATAACCAATTTGATATCAGAGTCATTGTGATCTTAGGTAAAGCGTTTGCAGCAAAGCGAATGGTCAGGAAAAACGATTTCAGAGCCTCAGGAAGTGGAAATATATTATACGAAATGGAACATCTTCCAATTGATTCCATCAAATTGGCTTTTCAACTTGCGTTCAAGCTTCAGTCGCAATGCGTTGCATTTGACTTTATCTACAACAACTCAGGAAATCCATTAGTTATTGAAATGAGTTACGGATTTCCCACTTTTGCTACCGATCCATGCATAGGGTATTGGGATGAATCGCTTAAATTTCATGAGGGAACATTTATTGCTCAGTATTGGATGGTAGAAGCTCTTTTATAATTGTTTGCATGAAACTGAAACTTCCAAAAATATTTCAGAAAACACATTTTGACCTAATAGTAAAAAACATATATAGACTAAGATATGAAAATAGCTATTCATCATAGACAAGGAAGTTTTAGTGATCGTTGGATTGCATACTGTATCAATCAAAATATTGATTACAAAATAGTAAATTGCTATGCCTCTGATATTATAGCACAGCTTGAGGATTGTGATGCACTAATGTGGCATCATAGTCATGTAGATTATAAAGATGCACTTTTTGCGAAACAATTGCTTTATGCCGTTGCTCAAAGCGGAAAAAAAGTATTTCCTGACTATAAAACCTGTTGGCACTTTGATGATAAAATCGGTCAAAAATATCTATTTGAGGCTATTGAAGCGCCACTTGTTCCAAGTTATGTTTTTTATACTAAAGAAGAGGCACAAAACTGGATTGGAAATACAACTTTTCCTAAGGTCTTTAAACTTAGAGGTGGTTCCGGTTCACAGAATGTGAAACTGGTGGAATCACCTATTCATGCCAAAAGATTAGTAAAAAAAGCTTTTGGAAATGGCTTTGCCCAATTTGACAGACTTGGTTATTTAAAAGAACGGATTCGACAATATAATGAAGGTAAAAGTTCAATTCTAGGTGCATTTAAAGGATTAGGACGTCTTTTTATCCCAACAGAATATGCACAAATGCACGGAAAAGAAAAGGGTTATGTCTATTTTCAAGACTACCTACCTAATAATTTGTACGATATTCGGGTTGTTGTGATTAATGATAAGGCCTTTGCAATTAAGCGGATGGTGAGAAAAGATGATTTCAGGGCTTCTGGAAGCGGTAACATTTTTTACGAAAAAGAACATTTTCAAATTGACACCATCAGACTTGCATTTCAATTATCGGTCAAAATACAATCACAATGTGCAGCATTCGATTTTATTTACAATGCAGACAATAAACCAATGGTTGTTGAATTGAGCTATGGATTTGCAACTTGCGTTTACGATCCATGCGTCGGTTACTGGGACAGTACTCTCCAATTCCATGAGGGTGCTTTTATTCCACAGAATTGGATGGTAGAGGCTATGATATAAATGGCTGCAAATTTCTGATTTAGTAAATATGATAATTTTCAAATACAAAATTAAATGTGTGGAATAACCGGGTTCATTGACTATAACAATATCTCTAAAATTCAGGTGCTTGAAAAAATGGTTGCATCGATGCAATACCGTGGACCGAATGACAGTGGGTCTGAAATATATACAAAAAATAACTACGTAGTAGGATTTGGACAGGCGCGTCTTTCGATTATTGACTTATCCTCTTTGGGTCATCAACCGATGGTTTATAAACATTTTATCATCGTATTTAATGGTGAGATTTACAACTTTAAAGAGATCAGTAGTGAGCTTAGAAAATTAGGACATATATTTATTTCCGGCTCCGATACGGAAGTAATTCTTCATGCTTATGAACAGTGGGGACAGGATTGTGTGCATCGATTTATCGGAATGTTTGCTTTTGCAATATTTGACGATCTAAAAAGGAATATCGTATTTTTTAGAGACCGCGCTGGAGTAAAGCCATTATACTACTACTGGAAAAATGGTTTATTTATATTTGGAAGTGAATTAAAAGCATTTCATCAGCACCCGGCTTTCATAAAAGAGATTTCAAATGAATCTGTAAATTTATATTTCCAATATGGATTTATACCTGCTCCCTTTTCCATTTTTAAAGATTGTTTTAAGTTGGAGCCTGGTTGTAATCTAACCATTGATCTGGAAAAACGCGAAATTATTATTAAAAAATATTGGGATATTTTGGACTATTACAAAATGCCACAACATAAGATCAGCTATTCTGACGCTTTGAACGAAGTTGAAAAATTATTGATTTCTGCCTGTAACTATAGAATGGTCGCAGATGTTCCCGTCGGAGTTTTTCTAAGTGGTGGTTTCGATAGTACCGCAGTAACTGCGATTCTCCAAAAAGACAGAACGGACAAAATCAAAACATTCACGATTGGTTTTGAAGAGGATATCAATGAAGCTCCGTATGCAAAAGAGATTGCCAGACACCTTGGAACAGATCATACAGAATATTATTGCACTGCTTTAGAGGCAAAAGAGATTATTCCCACACTTCCTTACTATTTTGATGAGCCTTTTTCTGACAACTCAGCTATTCCTACAATTCTTGTAAGTCGTCTTGCAAGAGAAAATGTTACTGTGGCTTTATCAGCGGATGCAGGTGATGAAATTTTTGGCGGATATAATTCTTACCGATCATTAAAAAGAAATATTAATTTACTAAATAAAATTCCCGAAGTTTTCAATAGTCCAATTTCATTTTTGCTTTCTGCAATACTGCAAATTCCGTTAGGCAATGATTTATTGTTAAAGCATGAGCTAACTACATTATCAGAAGTGTTAGAGATAAAAAAAGACAAGCGTATTAGCTTCTTGTTTGATAAAATGCAAAGTAATTCTAATGCAGGGATGAACAGGTTGTTAATCAAAAAAAATAGTTATTCGTTCAATAATATATTAAACAGAGAAATCTTTTGTGATGATATTTCTGTAGCAATGGCAATGGACTATCAAAATTATCTGCAAAATGACATTTTAACCAAAGTAGACAGAGCTACGATGTCTGTATCGCTTGAAGGGCGCGAACCATTGCTTGACCATCGGCTGGTTGAATATGCTGCCCGTCTGCCAATTGAATATAAGTACGATGGAATAACATCAAAAAAGATTTTGAAAGAAATTGTTTACAGATATGTTCCGAAAGAGATGATGAACAGGCCAAAGACTGGTTTTTCACTACCTATAAATTCCTGGTTAAAAGACGATTTGCGACCGTTAATGGAGGAGATGCTCAGTGAAACTATGATCCAAAAGACAGGTTTTATGAATGGCAAAGAGGTTATCAACCTGAAAAGTAATTTTTACAAAAGAGGGAATAGTGACCAAACCATTATCTGGAAAATCATGCAGTTTCAAATGTGGTACAACAAGTGGATGTGTTAGTTAGTTTGTATGTTCTCTGATTTTTCAATCTAAACGCACAAAAAAGGACGATGAAACTGAAACTTTTCTACAGTATAAAAGTATAATCTTTTTATTATTTCAATGTTAACAACAAATTAATATTCGTAATTCGATAACAATATATGCGGTTACTCAATCTAACGCAAAAGGTATCTTTATACATTTTCTTTTTTTCCATTAATTTTGAAATGTTAATGGTTGGAGGTTCCTCAGTAGCAAAACTTTCAGGCATGATTTATATTATTACGATTCTTCCAGAAATTCGTCATTTTTTTCGTGCTGACAACTTAAGCCATTTTTTGATACCAATCTTTTTATTTTTCGGTTTACTAATATTTAATAATCTAATCAATATCAACGACCTTTATTTTGAAGTATTTAACCAATCTGTTTTTTTAAATATCTTGATTTTTTGGTTCTTGATAAACCACGTTCGCAAGGATGACCTGATATTGGAGAAAGCAATAATCAGTTTTGCATTAGGTTCTGTGCTGGTAACTTTATTTTACAATTTGGGAATTGGTGTTGGTTACATGGATGATAGACTTACCATATTTGAGGAAAATTCGAATGCAATCGGTTTGAAAGACTCCGCTTCCATGGTTATAATCATTCTTGCAGTTCTGCAGAACCGGCTAAAATTGGGTTGGTATCGTTACTTTCTACTAATTCCTGTACCTTTTATGCTAAAACTTTTGGCAGAAACAGGTTCTCGAGTGGCAGTTATTACTTTTACTTTGTCTTTTATTACTGGCGTCATTTTGTTCAAAACTAAAAATATGTGGAGTAAAATAGTCGTTTTTATAGGAGGAGCTCTTTTCTTAATCTTTGTGGGGATGCAATTAATGACTTCTCCAGTCATGATAGAACGACTTACAAAAACTTCTGAAACAGGCGACCTGGGAGGGCGTGAAAATATATGGAAAACTATTATTCCACTTATAAAAGAAAATCCAGTATGGGGTGTAGGTAATACTGGATACGATTATTTCGCAAGAGCCCACTTAAATTTACCGTACAGTCCGCACAACGTAATATTGGAAGTGCTATGTTATACTGGAATTGTTGGCTTAATCATCTATCTGACTTTTTTATACCAAATATTTATATCCGGTTATCGAAGCTATTTTAAAAATGGATGGCTACTGCAATTACTATTGATTTTCTCAATTCTGGGTATGGTTATGAGTGGACAAATTCTTTATACTAAAATGGGGTGGATGATTTTTGCATATATAGTCGGGAGTTCAGCCATAAGAAATGATGAAAGGGAAAATGAAAATAGATTGTCCGAATTAGGTAATTAGTGATCTGTACTGCAATATGAAAATCTTACTATTTATTGACTCTCTAATATCAGGCGGGGCACAAAGCCAGTTGGTAGGCTTGGCCAAGCAACTAAAAGAACAAGGATATGAAGTAAGTGTAGCCACCTATCACAATTTTTCCTTTTATGCAGATTTTTTATCTGCCAATTCTATTCCATTTATTTGTATTCCAAAAGCTTCAAACCGGTTTTCTCGCATATTTTATGTATATAAATATTTCAAGAAATGTAAACCGAATGTTGTTATCGCATATCTTGGAATACCCGGAATTTTAGCAATTGTTGTACGCATTTTTGGCATTAAATATCGCTTAATTGTCTCTGAAAGAAGTATTACACAGAAAATTGGAAGAATAGAGCGCATTCGATTTTTTCTTTATCGGTTTGCTGATGTTATCGTACCTAATTCATACACACAAACCAACTTTATCAATACATTTTTTCCGAAATTAAGCCAAAAAGTCCAGACTATTACCAATTTTGTAGATACTGATTTTTATTTGCCTACGTTTATCAAACATACTCAGAATAAAAAATTAAAAATTGTAGTAACAGCCAGATTCAGCAAAGTTAAAAATACGCTCCGAATGATTGAAGCTATGCAACATCTTATCCTGCATGGGATAAATGCAGAGCTGTATTGGTACGGTAACAATTATTTTGAACATGGTCGGCCTTCAATTCTATCTGACTATTACCTTGAAGCTGTCGCTATGATACAAACGTTGAATTTGGAAGAGAATGTTTTTTTGCACAATCATGTTAAGAATGTAAATAAGGTTTATCAGCAATCTGATGTAATTTGTCTTCCATCCATTTATGAGGGATTTCCGAATACAATTTGCGAGGCCATGGCTTGCGGAAAGCCTGTCCTTGCCAGCAATGTTTGCGATATTCCACAATTAATAGAAAACGGCGTAAATGGGTTCTTATTCGATCCTAATTCTTCGCTGTCAATTGCGAATGCAATTGAGAATTTTTACAATTTGAATGAAGATCAAAGGGCTTTGATGGGAAAATTGAACAGGGATAAGGCCATGCAAAATCTTTCAAAATCTGTTTTTATTCAAAAATACATTTATCTATTTGATTTCTTGAAAAAATAATTGGCACACAAGAAGAAAAGCTAAACATATAAATATGATTTCTATTTTATATAAACTATTAAAATATTCCGGATTATACAAACTGATCCAATTATTGATTGGCAATAATGTCAGGATAGTAGTATATCATAATCCTGACAAATTGGTATTTCTTAAACATTTGACTTATATCTCTAAGCATTACAATATCATAACCCTTTCTGAATTATCTGATGCCATTTCAAACGGTACATTTAATGATTTACCGAAAAGAAGTGTTGTAATTACAATTGATGATGGCCATAAAAACAACTATCTACTACTGGATTTAATCAAAGACTTTAGAATTAAGCCGACTATATATTTGACAAGTCAAATAATCTGCACAAACAGGAAATTCTGGACATCTATACCAAATTCACTATTTGAAAAAGAAATGTTGAAGGGTATTCCAAATTCCGCAAAGAATCAAATACTTCTTTCTAAATATAGTTTTTCTTTGAATAAAGAATTTAATTCGGATGAAAGGGAGGCATTAAATCGAAATGAAATACTGGAAATGAATCCTTTTGTCGATTTTCAATCGCATACATGTTGGCATCCAATATTGACACAATGTTCTGATGAAGAAATAAAACACGAATTAGCATCTTCGAAACAACAACTTGAGGATATGCTTGGGAAAAAAATCGTGCACTTTTGTTTCCCAAACGGTTCTTACAATCAGAATGTTCTTTCAATTGCAAGATCCGTTGGGTATCTGACCGCACGATCGATTGATTTGGGCTTTGCGAATAACAAATCTAATATGTTCAGATTGAAAGTAGTCGGACTGTCAGATAAAGGGACAATGGAACGATTGGCCCTGGATCTAATAGGATTGCCAAAATTAGTTATTGATTTAAATAATAAGTTGAAAAAAATCGTCTACAAAAAAAAGAAACTGAAATATTTTAGTACGGGATTAAAAAGAGAAATATGAAAAGTGTTTTATTCATCGGATCGTTTAAACGTCCCAAAGAAGGTGCATATGGTGGTGTCCATTTTGCCAGTACAAACCTCAGATCAGCAATGAAATTTAATAACTTTGAAATAATAGAATTAGATACAACTCTTCATAGTATACATGAGACTCGGGTGTTTTATAGACTTCCGTCACTATTCATTCGGAGTATTATATTTCTATGGAATATTGCAACTAACTGGAAAGCAAAAAATTTAATTGTGTTTGTAAGTGCAGGAAACTCATACCTCGACAAGTTACCATCAATTATTCTTGCTAAAATATTGGGTAAAAATGTAATTCTTTTTCCCAGATCTGGTTTTGTAATCCGTGATTATGAAAATTATAATTATAAGGTACTTATTGGTTGGGTTATGAAACTGTCCGATTTTGTGGTTTGCCAGAGCGATTTTTGGAAAAAATTCTTCATTGGCAAAAAAGTTTCGTCTGATAAACTAATTGTTGTGGAAAACTGGGTAAACGAGCATACAATCGCTAAAAGTAAAGAAATTCTTTTTAAACAGTATCTCCCTGGTGACAGGGTATACAAATTGGTTTATGTCTCGCGAATTGAAATAGCCAAAGGCGTAAATGATATAGTAGAATTGGCAAAAATACTTAAAGACAAGTTTCCTCTCGAGATTAGTATTTACGGTGATGGTAGTTATGCGAAAGAGTTGCAAATTGAAATTGACAAATTTGGTCTCAATAATATTGTAAAGATTAAAGGTTGGCTTGGTCAAAAAAAAATGCAGAATGTTATTAACGAACACCATGTAGCATTATTTACATCAAGATTTGAGGGTTATCCAAATGCATTGCTTGATTACATTTTTTCAAAAATACCAATTATCGCTGCGGATATTCCAACTGTTAAGGCAGTAGGAAGAGACTTGATCACTTACTATGATGCGGGCAATTCTGAGCAGCTTGCGGAAAAGGTAATATGGAGCCGCAACAATTATTCAGAAATATTAAAAATGGCTGAACGGTTGATATCAGATAAGGAATCCAATAACAATCTACTGAACCAAACAGCGAATATAATTAAACTGTTAAAACAATAGTTAATTTTTCAATATGCGAATAGATATTATTGCAGGAGCAAGACCTAATTTTATGAAGGTAGCACCAATTATTGATGCGATTCATATAGCACAGAAATCAGGAAAAAATATCCGGTATCGGTTGGTGCACACAGGTCAGCATTACGATAAAAGCATGAGTGGAAATTTTTTTGAACAACTTGGAATTCCTGATCCTGATTTTAATTTAGAGGCAGGAGGTGGTACCCAGGCAGAACAAACAGCAGTTATAATGGTGGGTTACGAAAAACTATTACAGCTTGAGCGAGTTGATCTTTGTCTTGTTGTTGGTGATGTAACTTCGACAATGGCATGTGCCATCACTGCCCAAAAAATGCATGTTCCTGTAGCGCATGTAGAAGCTGGCATTCGTTCAGGTGATTGGACCATGCCCGAAGAAATCAATCGCATGGTAACCGATAGTATTACGAATTACTTTTTTACTACAACTGAAATTGCCAACGAAAGTTTACGAAAGTCTGGAGTAGGTAATGATCGCATTTTCTTTGTCGGAAATACCATGATTGATACATTGCTGAAGCATCGTAAGAATTTTATAAAACCACCAATTTTTGATGAATTGGGATTACAATCGGGTAAATATATTGTCATGACTTTACATCGACCGGCAAATGTCGACGAAGAAGACAAGTTGAAAAACTTGATGAATGAAATCATAAAACAATCAAATGATTTGCAACTTATATTTCCTGTTCACCCCCGAACTGCGAAAATATTAAAGAATTTAGGCATTAAGCATGAACGTATGCACATGATTGAACCACTGGGCTATTGGGAGTTTAACTATTTAGTTGAAAAATGTCTTGCTGTTATTACGGATTCTGGTGGTATAACCGAGGAAACAACAGTTATGGGTATTCCGTGCATGACTTTAAGGGATTCAACCGAACGCCCTGAAACAATCATTTTGGGCACGAATGAGTTGCTTGGAACTGACCCAGGGAAAATAAAGTATGCATTTGAAATGCTATTTTCGGGTAAATGGAAAAAAGGGACAATTCCGGAATTGTGGGATGGAAAAACGTCTGAACGAATCGTAAATATTCTCTTAAGTTTAAAGCTATAAAAATAGAAAGGACCATCATAATTTGTGACTTTTTTTTGCTTCAATATCCATCAAAAACAATGGAAAAGCTATATATACTTATTCATACTTTACTGAAATTAGGGGTAAAAAACGTTGTTTATGTGATTTGGTATCGTTTTTCACTTAAGTTGGGAATCCGGAAATACTTTTTTCCGGTAAAAGTTTTCGCTCTAAACGAAAAATTATACCTGCCATGTGAACCACGTACCGATTATCCGACATTCTGGGAAAACGATGTTTTAAAAGCTGCAGACCGTATTTTAAATGGAGAGTTTCAGTTTTACTCCTATCACTGGCTTAAAACCGGCGCCGTACCTGATTGGTTTTTCAACTATTTCGACAAAAAGCTGTATTCAAATGCTCATTTACATTGGACAAAATTACCTGACTTTTCAGATGCCGGAGACATAAAAAACATTTGGGAGCTTTCAAGATTCGATTGGATAGTGACCTTATCGAAGGCTTACTCCATAAGTGGAAGGCTGGATTATCTTGACAACTTGAATTTGCTACTTAATAATTGGAAATTAAAGAACCCTATAAATATTGGGCCAAATTGGAAATGTGGACAAGAGGCATCCATAAGAGTATTTAATCTGATAAATGCCAGTTTAGTTCTTGATCAGGAATATAAGCCGACAAAGTCATTATGTGATTTAATCTATGAACATCTTCAACGAATTAATTCAAACATTTTATATGCAATTGCCCAGGAAAACAACCATGGTACAAGCGAAGCTACAGCATTATTTATTGGTGGATATTGGTTGAAGCGATCCGGGTTCGACTATCCCAATACTGAAAAATTTGTAAAGAATGGTCGAAAATGGTTGGAAAACAGACTGGAATGGCTTGTTGAAGATGACGGTAGTTTTTCCCAACACTCAGTAACATACCATCGTTTATTGCTCGATACTTTGATTTATGCCGAATTCTGGCGTCAAAAACTTGAACTAAGTGCTTTCAGCAATAGCTTTTATGAAAAGTGTAAAGCCGTAATGGAGTGGTTATTGGCGATGACAGATAATATTTCAGGGAATTGTCCAAATTTAGGGGCAAATGACGGTGCACTTTTTCTGAATCTTCATTCATGCAAATACAGAGATTTTCGCCCATCTATTCAAACAGCAGCAGGAATATTTTCCGCAAGAAAATTTTTTGATAACGGAATATGGGATGAAGCACTTTATTGGTTTGGCCGACATTCCTTAACAATGAGTAAGATTGCAAAAAACAAACAGTCAAATTTTTTTGCAGGTGGCTATATCATTTTGTATGCGCCAGATTCTTGGAGTTTAATCCGTTTCCCATATTATCGTTTCAGACCGTCTCATAATGATGTCTTTCATTTTGATCTTTGGTATAAAGGTAAAAATATCATTCCTGATTCTGGTAGCTACTCTTATAATCCACCGAAAAGTGAAAAGTTGATCGATTTTAAATCTGTTCATGCCCACAACACGGTTTCGTTTGATAATCAAGAACAAATGCCCGTTATCAGCCGGTTTCTGTTGGGAAATTGGATTGAGCCTGATGAGATAAGTCCTATTACTTACAAATCTGATGAAGGCCAGAGTTGGCAGGGATCTTATACTGATATTAGAGGCAATATTCATAAACGAAAAGTGAAAAATCGAAAGAATATTTGGATTATTGAAGATCATTTGTCAGGGAACTTCAAGTTTGCCACGATTGGTTTCAATCTTATATCTGATGATTACTCAATTAACGACAATACGATCAAATCTTCATGGGGCGAAATCAGGTTGACGCCAGGAACCAAATTCAATTTAATTGAAAGTTTTGCATCCGACTATTATTTGGAAAAACATTCAACAAAAAGAATGATAATAACAATTGATACGCCTCAAAATTTTGTCACCGAAATTCATTTGAAGCCATGAGAATACTTTATTTTCATCAATATTTCAAAACTCCGGAAGGGACCGGAGGAACACGTTCGTATGAAATGGCAAAACATTTTGTAGAAAACGGACATCAGGTTACAATGGTATATGTGGATACGGAAGAAAAGAAATCTGTATTGTCAATACCCTTTGTAAATGGATTAAGACGAGGTAAATATGAAGGAATTGACTTAATTGAATTTGACCTAAGTTATTCTAATAAATTGAATTTTTTTCAACGTACAAAAATCTTTATTGATTATTCATTCAGAAGCGTCAAACTTGTGTTTAAAGAGGATTATGATATTGTTTTTGCGACTTCTACACCATTAACCGCTGGTATTCCTGGAATCGTGATGAAGATGTTTGGAAAGAAGAAACCATTTGTTTTTGAAGTGCGGGATCTTTGGCCAGAATTGCCGCGAGAAATGGGAGTAATCAAGAATAGACTGGTATTATGGTTAATGTCTGTTTTGGAATCAATTTCGTACAACAAAGCGGATGCTTGCGTTGCACTTTCGCCAGGAATTGCTGTAGGTATCAAAAGAAGATTAAAAAGTAAGAAACCTATATATATGATCCCTAACGGATGCGATTTGAATTTATTTAAACCCGGAATCATGCCTAAATCAATCATTCCCGGAGTTGCAGAAGATCAATTAGTAGCTGTTTTTACAGGTTCACATGGGTTTGCCAATGGGCTTGACAATGCTTTAGACGCTGCTGCTGAATTAATCAAAACCGATTTTGTTGATAAGATTAAACTAGTTTTTATTGGTGACGGCATGATGAAGGAAAGGCTTATTGTCCGAGCTCAAAAGGACAATCTAACGAACTGCATTTTTTTAGATCCTGTAAGAAAAAAAGATTTAAATAAAATACTTCAAGCATCTGATGTAGGACTTATGCTTTTGGCAAATGTACCAGCTTTTTATTATGGGACATCTCCTAACAAGTTCTTCGATTATATTTCTATTGGACTCCCTGTCGTTAATAATTACCCGGGTTGGTTGGCTGAAATGATTAATGCTTTCGACTGTGGTATAGCAATTGAGCCAACAAATGCAAAATTGTTTGCAGAAGCATTGGTTTACCTCTATGAGAATAAAACCAGAATTTCAGAAATGGGAAAGAATTCACGCAAACTTGCCGAAAGTAAATTTGACCGCAAAAATTTGGCAGAAGAACTATTAAAAGCATTAATGATTACTGTTGAATCTTATTCACAGCCAGTCAAAGGCATATTGATAAGAGAGCAGAATTAAATACTTTCTCAACTTCAATAAAAAAAATATAGGCAATTTAAAAAATAGAATATGTGGATATACGGAGCAAGTGGACATGGTAAAGTTATTCTAGATTGTCTGGAAGTCTTAGGAATAACGGTGGAAGGATTTATTGATGATAATTCAGAAAAGGAGCAGTTTGAAGGCTATCCTGTATTAGAATTTGATCAACTTCCTGAATCACCCGAAATCATCGTTGCCATTGGAGGTAATGAATGCAGGGCTGAAATTTCGGCTAAAATTCCAGAGTTTAAATTTTTAGTTATTCATCCCTCTGCGATAGTCTCACCCAGAAGCGAAATCCAGTATGGAACCGTAATTTTTCAAAATTGTGTAGTTCAGTCGGGTTCAAAAATTGGCAAATATTGCATTTGCAATACTGGTGCTACGATTGATCATGATTGTAAAATCGGAGATTTTGTTCACATTGCTCCTGGAGCAACAATCTGTGGGAACGTAACTATTGATGATTTAACATGGATTGGAGCCGGATCAACAGTTATTCAGGGTATTAAAATTGGCAAAAATGTCATGGTTGGTGCAGGAGCAGTGGTTATCAACGATATTCCTGACAATGCACTTGCGCTGGGAATTCCCGCAAAAGTTATAAGGATAAATAAGAATACGAATTAATTAACCCCTCAAAAAATTGAGGTAATTAGTTTTTCTTACATTAAAAACAAACTATTTTAATTTAGCTCTTTTAAAGAAACCATAATGAACAATGTCCATAACAAAGTGTTCAATAAAAAAAAGAAACCTCACCTTTTTATTATAGGTGCAGGCGGATTTGGACGGGAACTGGAATCATGGGTTTCAAGGATTCCAAAGGAAAACTGTCCTTGGTTAATAGAAGGATTCATTGATGATGACCCGCATTCGTTGAAGGAAAATGCGAGCGACATAAAATACGCAGGAACAACTGATTTTCCCTTCGAGGAAGATGATTGTGTATTAATGGCAATTGCAAATCCAATTATTAAAGAAAAATTGTTTCAGAAGATGAAAGGAAAGGTGAGATTTGTAACCTATATAGATCCAACAGCAATTATCGGGATGTATGCGAAAATTGGCGATGGCTGTGTAATATGTCCGAATACAATTATTTCAGCAAATGCTTATCTTGGTGATTGCGTTACCATTAATTTAGGTAGCCAGGTCGGACATGACGCTACTATTGGTTCATTTTCCTCACTAATGGGTCATGTAGATATTGGCGGTTGTTCGAGTGTAGGTCGCAATTGTTACTTGGGTACTCAATCTTGTTTAGCTCCTAATACTAAATTGGGAGAGGGTATAACCATTGGAATTGGAAGCACTGTTATAAATAATTTGGATGAGCCGGGAACCTATTTTGGTTATCCGGCAAAGAAAATATTTCCACTAAAAAAAGGATCATCTGAATAATCTATTTATTCAGGAACGTTTAGAAAGATATATCTTAGTACATGACAAAAACACACAATAGTTTGATGTTCAATTATATATGTTGATAACTTGGTGGTAACTATTATCAAAATATCAATATAAAGCCCTGGCATTTAGTATCTTAGGAGAAAACCACTACGTATGACTCCAGGACACGTGAACACCAGGGTTGAGAGTAAAAATAGTATTTTATTCGCAACATTATCGCAAATATTCGGGGACAAAATGAATTTGGCCCGAATAAAGTTCTTTGGCTTATTTATTTGTGCTCTTTGCAGGGTTCAAACTGTTTGCTTTGAAAAGTTGGCTGCCAGCTTTGATGCAGACGTTAGGGTTGATTCTTCTTTACGCAGGATACAACGATTTATGTCTGACTATCTGCTTGATACGAACCTTATAGCTCGCTTTGTGTTCGCCTTGTTGCCACATAAGCCGCCTTATCGTCTGGCATTAGATAGAACAAATTGGAAGTTTGGAACGACTAACATCAATGTTTTGGTTCTCGCAATTGTTTATCAAGGTGTTGCCTTTCCCGTATTGTTCACGATGATGCCAAAATTTGGTAATTCATCCACCAATGAGCGTATTGAACTGATACAACGCTATATTGATTTGTTTGGCATTCAAACAATTGATTGTTTGCTGGCTGACAGAGAGTTTATTGGCAATCACTGGTTGGCCTATCTCAATTTCAATAAGATTAGATACCACATCAGAATTCGAGAAAATTTTTGGGTCATTATTCCAAAAAATGGACATCTCGTAAAGGCTTCATGGTTATTTAATCATTTAAAGACCAATCAATATGAGGTTCGCCATGGAATCGTTTATGTAAATGGACAACTGTGTTATTTATCTGCTTCGAAAGTCAAAAATAAACAAGGTGTGCCAGAACTCCAGATCATTGTTTCATTCAACAAACCAGATGAAGCTCAGTCAGTATACAAAGAACGTTGGCAAATAGAAACCGCATTTAAAGCACTGAAAACAAGCGGATTTAATATTGAAGACACACATTTGACGGATATCGACAGAATTAATAAGCTCTTTGCATTGGTATTGATTGCTTTTGTTTGGGCCTACAAGGTTGGAATATTCTTAAATTCTATTCGCCAAATCAAAATCAAAAAGCATGGGAGAAGAGCCCAAAGTTTATTCAAATACGGATTAACATATCTTGCAAATGTGCTGTCATTTAATAATATAGATAAATTTAGTCAATGCTGTAAATTTTTGTCATGTACTTAGAAGATATATATAAATCATCTAATACATTTATTACTTACTTTCTCCGTAAATCACAAAATATAATACTTTTGTTAACATGAATAAATCAAAAATTTGGCTGTCCTCACCACATATGGGCGGGAATGAAAAAAAATACATAAAAGAAGCATTTGATTCAAATTGGATTGCTCCACTTGGTAATAACGTCAATGAATTTGAGCGAGCTTTAGCCCAATTTACAGGAAGCAAATACGCCTCAGCATTAAGTGCGGGCACTGCTGCAATTCATCTTGCACTAATTTTGCTGGACATTAAACCTGGTGATGAGGTGATTGTATCTTCATTCACATTTTCAGCCTCTGTCAATCCGATAGTTTATCAAGGTGCCACCCCTATTTTAGTTGATAGCGAACCCGATACCTGGAATATATGCCCTAAATTGCTTGAGAAATGTATAATAGATCGGCTTTCAAAAGGAGTAAGGCCCAAAGCGATAATCGTAGTTCATCTTTACGGAATGCCAGCCAAAATGGATGAGATTCTGAAGGTTTCAGAAGAATATGGAATTCCCATAATCGAAGACGCAGCAGAAGCATTGGGTAGCAATTATTGTGGAAAAGCCGTGGGTACTTTCGGCATTATGGGAATACTTTCATTCAATGGCAATAAAATTATTACCACCTCTGGCGGTGGTGCCATATTATCTGATGATAAAGAGTTAATTGAGAGATCCCGTTTTTTGGCTACGCAAGCACGTGATGACGCACCTCATTATCAACATACAGCAATTGGATATAACTACAGAATTAGTAATATAGTGGCTGGTATTGGCCGTGGGCAAATGGAAGTTCTTGATTTGCGAATTTCGCAAAGGCGAGCAAATTTTGTATTTTACAATGAATTGCTAAAAGGAATAAAAGGAGTTTCGTTTCAACAAGAACCCGACTATCGATTTTTCTCTAATCGATGGTTGACAGTGATTAATGTTAATCCTCAATTAACTGGTGGAATCACACGCGATAACATACGTATGACTTTAGAGGCGGAAAATATTGAAAGCCGACCTCTTTGGAAACCTATGCATATGCAACCTGTATTTGCCGATTGTCCTTTTTATGGGGACGAGGTATCCCAAAATCTATTTGAAAATGGTTTATGTCTTCCAAGTGGTTCAAATTTGCGATCAATTGATCTTCAACGAATTGTAAAAGTGTTACTTGATATTTTTAATTAACAGCAAATATTTTATTAAATCGGAAATACAAATACTCGAAGATTAAGACAAATTACTTTGTACAGACCATAGCCCCTTTCTCTTTAAATATTAAACGTATGAAAATCCTACTTTTTATTGAATCAATTGTTGCCGGAGGTGCTGAACGGCAAATGGTTGTTCTTGCTAAATTACTTAAAGAACACGGTTGCGAAGTGAGAATTGTCACATATTTTGATATCCCGTTTTACGCACCTTATTTAATTGACAATTGCATTGAATATGAATGCATCTCCAAAGCAACGAACAAATACTCACGAATCTTCAGATTATTTGATTATTTTAAAAAATTTGGTCCAGACGTAGTGATTTCATATCTTGATACTCCAAATCTCTTTTCAATAGTTCTCCGCTTTTTGGGTCTTAAATATAAACTAATTGTCTCAGAAAGAAATACTACCCAGAGCTTGTCATTTAGAACACGGCTGAAGTTTTTTCTTTACCGTTTTTCTGATCATATTGTTCCAAATTCACTTACCCAAACACAATTTATCAAATTGCATTTTCCCGAGCTCGTTTCAAAGGTTAAAATGATTACGAATTTTATTGACACGGACTTTTTTTGTCCATCGCCCCAATTATTCCATGAAAAAGAAGAACTAATGATTGTAGTTGCCGGACGTTTTGATTGGCATAAAAACGTAAATAGGCTAATACAAGCGATCGACCAACTTGTTAAGCGTGGTCTCAAAATAAGCGTTAATTGGTACGGTGATAATTATTTTAGAAATGGGAAACCAACCACCGCTTCTAAAGTTTATTTTGATGCTGTTGCTCTCACCGAAAACTTGAATCTTAGTAAGTTTATTTCATTCCATGAACCTGTTCATAACATAAAGGATTTGTACAGAAATGCTGATGTATTTTGTCTTCCATCAATTTACGAAGGGTTTCCCAATGTGATTTGTGAAGCAATGGCTTGTGGAAAACCGATTTTGGCTAGCAATATATGTGACAATCCATTATTGGTAGAGGATGGAATCAATGGATTTCTTTTTAATCCATTAACTTCTGATTCTATAGCAAATGCAATTGATAAATTCTATAATTTAAACTTTTACGAAAAGCAAATAATGGGACTTAAGAGCAGAAAAATAGCAATCGAAAAATTTTCGAAAACGGCCTTTGTCATGAGTTATTTAACCCTTATAAACTGAATAAATCTATACAAAGAAACAGTTGTTTATTGTTTCTATTTTTATACTATGAGAAATAAAATATTAGTGCTAGGATATTTTGGCTATGGGACAACCCAGTTTGATGGTCAGACGATAAAAACAAGAAATGTTTACGAATTGCTTAAATTAAAGAGCAACGATTCAGAAGATATACTCTATTTTGATACTTATCAATTTAAAGAGAGTGTATTCTTTTTACTAAAAATGATATCCAGCATTTTACGTTGTAATAAACTGGTGTATATACCAGCGCACAATAATCTTAAGTATCTGTTTCCCTTGATTTATACCATATGCAAATTAAAACGAATCGAAATTCTTTATATAGTTGTTGGAGGATGGCTTGCGGAATATTTAGGAAACAAGAAATTACATGTTTTTTTACTTTCAGGTATACGCGGTATATTCTCACAAAGCGATCAATTAAGTCTCAAGCTAAAGGATCAATATCATTTTAAGAATGTTATTACATTTCCAAATTTCAGAATTCATTCTTTCTTCTATTATTTAAAAAGTGATCACAGCCATTTTAAGATTGTTTACATGGCACGTATAAATAGAATGAAAGGAATTGATTCTGTTTTTCGATTGGCAAAGTATATTTCGGAGACACCTTTCTTGACCAAACCTATCGTTATTCATTTTTATGGGCCTATTGATAAAAGCGATGAAGATTATTTTTTCAAACAAGTTGATAAATCTGATATTATAACCTACCATGGCGTTTTGCCTCCTGAAATAATTCATGAAACCTTGGCCGAATATGACTTATTGGTTTTACCAACTAGATTTTATACTGAAGGTTTCCCTGGAACAATTTTGGATGCTTATATATCAAGTGTGCCTGTTGTAGTAACAAAATGGAAATACGCCACTGAATTTGTAGACCATGGCAAAACAGGACTAATTGTACCTTTTGAAAATGGCGAGAAAGATTTTATTGATTCCGTTATGAGACTCTACTTTAATCAGGATTTACTATCCACAATGAGAAAGAACGTTTATGAAAGGAGTAAACAATATTCTTCAGACTATGCATGGAGTATTTTAGAAAAATATATAAGTTAGTGAAGTAGTATCATAATGAAATTATTATTGCAATATTTATTGCCTATAATGAATAGCATTTAGATACATTAAAATTTGAAATTCATAGCTCGATGAAATTTCATATTGTTATTAATATTAAGATGAGAGATAAAAGAACTTGGAAAAATGCAGAACAAGAAGAAATTATTTGAAACCATAAAAAATTAATAATCTTACAATGGACAATTTAAAAGTCTCAATTATAACTCCTGCATATAATTCGGCCTTATATATCAGTGAAACAATCGAAAGTGTTTTAAATCAGACATATCAAAATTGGGAGATGATTATTATTGATGATCATTCAATTGATAATACTAGAGATATTATTGCTGATTATAATAGAAAAGATAAACGAATTATCCCGATTTTTTTAGAATCTAATATTGGAGCTGCAGAAGCCAGAAATTCTGGGCTTAAAGTGGCCTCTGGCAGATTTATTGCATTTCTTGATAGTGATGATCAATGGATGAAATGGAAGTTGGAGAAGCAGTTAAATTTTATGCAAATCAATGATATTTCATTTTCGTTTACTTCATACGAGGTAATGAATTCTGATGGTGTATCAACAAAAAAAATAATTAAGGCTCCAAATAAAATAAAGTATCATCGTTATTTAAGAGATACTATTATTGGATGTTTAACAGTTGTTATCGATAAAAATAAAACTGGAGAATTTTTCATGCCAAATATAAAGTCAAGTCATGATATGGCATTATGGCTTAGTCTTTTAAAAAAAGGACATCATGCAATTGGATTAAATGAATGTCTGTCGAAATACAGGATTGTGACAGATTCAAATACTGCTAATAAATGGAAGGCAGCCAAGGATGTTTGGAAAGTATATCGAGATATTGAACATTTGAGTTTACTATACAGTCTATTTTGCTTTTTAGGTTATTCACTAAATGCCATTTTTAAACGAATTTAATTTAGAAAATGAAATACTTTTTTGATCGTATAACATCACTGCTGGGCTTAATTTTTCTTTCACCATTACTATTATCTATTGGCTTTGCAATTTATCTCACAATGTCAGATGGTCCAATTTTCTTCATACAAAAGCGTGTCGGCAGAAACGGAAAACTGTTCGATATTATTAAATTTAGGACCATGGTGGTAAGTCATCATGGAAAATCAATTTCTATAGCTGGGGAGTCGCGAATTACCCGATTGGGAGCATTTTTGCGAAAGTATAAGCTCGATGAATTGCCTGAACTATGGAATATATTTCGAGGTGATATGAGTTTTGTTGGTCCGCGGCCTGATGTCATGGGATATATGGATTTACTGAAAGGAGAAGAGAGAAAAATATTAGAACTTCGCCCAGGTATTACCGGACCAGCATCTCTGAAATATGCCAATGAGGAAAAGTTATTGGCCGCAGTCGATAATCCTCACGAATATAATGATCTTGTTATTTTTCCGGATAAAGTAAGAATTAATCTTTATTACTATTATAATCGCACATTTTATCTTGACATAAAAATTATTTTTAAGACTTTCTTAAGAATCACTAAGATTCAAAGAGATTTTTCTAATTTTTCATTAAAAATATTTTAATTTGAAATGGCATAGCCTAAGTGGATATGAAAATTGCTGATTAATTCACTAATTAGAACAGTTTATTCTGCTATTTGCATTAAATACATTTAGTCGAAGGTGAAGAAGGGTTTAATCATTCTCTAACGATCTGGATATTAACATTAAGATGTTGAAAAGTTGGTTGTTTTCTGCAATTAAAATTGCAAGGTTTTCATTAAATTGCAGGAAAATCTTGCAGAAATGATCGGAAAAATTGAGAAGAATCCACAATTGGAAATGTTCAAAGTCCCGCTCAAACATTTCATCAAAGAAAATCATGAACTGGTTTTGCTGGCAAAGAAGATTAACTGGGAACAGCTGGAATCCGATTTAGGAATCTATTACGGTGAAGATAATGGCAGACCTTGTATTCCTATCCGGACCATCGCAGGAATCGTCCTTTTAAGGCGGATATTCGATGAAAGCGACGAAAGTATTCTGGATAGATGGGGCGAAAATCCCTATTGGCAATACTTCTGCGGAGAAGTTTACTTCCAGCACGAACCGCCCTTTGACCGGACAGAATTGATAAAGTTCCGTAAGCGGATAGGGGAAAAAGGTTCAGTGCAACTGCTTAAAATATCGGTTCAATTGTTTCCAAAGAAAGAAGTACAAGAAGATGAGGTCTTGCTTGACACAACTGTGCAGGAGAAGAACATCACCTTCCCGACCGATGTGAAATTGCAGAAGAAAATCATTGAAAAATGCAGTAAAATAGCTGATAAAGAGGGGATAGAACTGCGGCAAACCTATAAACGTGAGTTAAAACAATTGATGATCGACCAACGCTTCCACAGCCATCCCAGGCGCAAAAAGAAAGCCAGGGCAGCTGCACGCAGGATAATAGTTATCACCGGCAGGATTGTCAGGAACATTGACAGGAAGATGGATAGCGTCAGTAAAGAAAAATACGAAGCCCTGTTCTCTATTTTTAATAGAGTATTGGCACAAGAGAAAAACAGCGGGAACAAAATTTACAGCATACACCAACCACATGTGAAGTGCATTGCAAAAGGTAAAGAGGCCAAAAAATATGAATTTGGGAACAAAAGTTCGATCGTAAAAACAAAGAAATCAGGAATTATCGTTGGGGCAATGGCATTTATAGAAAATGTTTATGATGGAGATACCCTGTTGCCACAGTTGGAGCAAACAGAAAGGATTACAGGGCATAAACCAAAAATAGGGATTGTGGACAGGGGATACCGGGGAAGAAAAGTCATAAACGGGGTTCAGATCATAATCCCCTCAAAACCATCTGCATCTGCCAGCAACTATCAAAAACAGAAGATGCGGAAAAGGTTTAGGGCCAGGGCTGATATCGAGCCTATAATAGGCCATCTTAAACAAGACCATCGGATGAGCAGGAATTACCTGTTAGATGAACAAGGTGATTTGGTCAATACAATACTGGCAGCGGCGGGATTCAATCTAAGAAAAATGCTTCAGCGATTGAAAGCTGAAGCACTAAATATTTTTGCCGAATTTATCTGGCGAATTTTTGCCCCTATTTGGAATCCAAAATATACATTTTGAAATTTAAGGGGTTTTTCACGTTCGACTAGTTAATATATTTGTCGGATGTGCTGACATTTATAACACTATAATTCTATAAAATCGATAAACTATGAGTTATAAAAATTATAAACGCGGTTTAATTTGGGATGGACCACCTCATGAAGAGCTGAAACTTTCGGCACTTGAAATGAAAATTCTATTAAAAAAGCACAATGCTTTATTGATAAGAAACTCATATGATTTTGAATGTGAAGACCCAACGTCCTTCTGGTATGTGATAAAAGATAAATTTGAAAGTATTGATGAATTAAGTGCAAGTACTAGAAGTAAAATTAGAAGATCCCAACGATTAATCAATATAAGAATAGTCGATAGACAGTTAATAATAGACCAAGGGTATGAAGTATTTATCAGTTCGTTTCAAAATCATAAGAAATTTACATCGTCAACGATATCAAAAGAAATATTCCTAAAGAACATTGTAAATCGGAATTATAGAGCCGAATACTGGGGTTGTTTTGATAAAGCTAATAATAAATTAATTGCTTATGCGAGTAATATGGTGTATGATGATATGTGTGATTGCTTATCATTAAAGGCTATCCCTCGGTATCTTACAGGTTATTATCCTTTTTACGGACTGATTTATCACATGAGTAATTTTTACCTCAACGAAATAGGGCTGAAATACATTTCAGTTGGAGCCAGGTCTATTACTAAGTATAATAATCAATCTTTCTTGATAAATAAGTTTAATTTTAGAAAATCATACTGCAATTTCTCAATTGAGTATGATTTTCGACTAAAGATTCTTGTGAATTTATTATTTCCATTCCGAAAATACATATCAAATCTAAAGATTTCAGCCCTATTAAATCAAGAAGCTCTACTTAAAAGAATTGATTTGGAATTTTAATCCCTTAAAATAAATCAAAAACATATCCTTTAAAATCTTGGATTATTGTGTTTTGAATTAGCAAATATAATAGAATTAATTATGAGTTATAAAATATATAAAAAAGGATTAATTTGGGATGGAGCGCCACACGAAGAGAAAAAGCTTTCTGCTTTTGAAATGAAGCATTTGCTCAAGAATAATAAGGCTTTGTTGATAAGAAATGTTTACAATTTTGATGGTGAGGATCACACATCTTTTTGGTACATTATAAAAGATCAATTTGGGGATATGGAAGAATTAAGTGGCAATACAAGGAGTAAAATTAGACGGTCGCTGAAACTATTAGAAATAAAGCAAATTGACAAACAAACTTTAATTGAAAAAGGCTATGAAGTACATATTAAAGCACTCGAAAATTACAAAAATTCAAACTCTAAATCATTTACCAAAGATATTTTTATAAATAATTTGGAAATTAGTGATTCTCGATCTGAGTTTTGGGGATGTTTTGATAAACAAAACAATAAGCTAATTGCTTATGCCTGTAATATAGTCTATGAAGATATGTGCGATTATTCCACGTTAAAAGCGATTCCGGAATATCTTACAGGTTATTATCCTTTTTATGGTTTAATTTATACAATGAATAAATATTATCTTGAAGAATTGGGATTAAGATATGTCTCAGACGGTGCAAGATCTATAACGGAACATAGTAATATTCAGCCTTTTTTAATTGAAAAATTTAAATTTCGAAGATCTTACTGCAACTTTGCAATTGAGTATGATTTTCGATTAAAGGTTCTGATTTTTCTACTTTTCCCATTCAGAAAATTTATATCAAACTTAAAGATTTCTGCATTACTTAGACAAGAAGGAATCTCAAGAAGCATTGACTAGTTTTTTTGTTGAAAAAATATTGAGCTGTTTATTGTTCCTTCAGATAAGTTTGTAAATAATTGGATTGATTTATATATTCTTTGTTCAAGGTAACAATATTCAATCCATCACTTTTCTTTTAATTTAGCGTAATATTTTAAGATGAAATACTCAGAAATAAGAAAATACAATCTAAAGTGAAAATATCATAAGGGCTATTCCTTTTGTCCTTTAGAAATCAATTATATAAAGATAATAACCATGAAAGTAAACTTCTCGCATACCAAAACGATTTTTTGGCTATTCCTTGCGACCATTTAAAAATAAATTCTAAACGCATGAAAATGTATTTATTTTTGTTCGAATATATCCTTCTTCAATTTATGCCAATCTGTAATGATCAATTATTAGAAATGCAATATTTAAATGCAAGGATTGAAATTGAAAAAGATGTAAAGAGTCAGTCATCGATCGTAAACCTTTTTCATCCAACAATACTTCTTACAGATTCCGCATTAATTAATCTAAAGAAACAGGCAACATCAGACCTAATATTTCAAAGATACATTAAGGATGTTATTAATCAGGCGAACAATACATATTTAACATTTCCAATTTCTAAATATGTTTTGGACGGGAGTGATGGCATATTAGGAACAAGTAAAGATGCACTTGAATGTATTTTGAATCTCTCATTGGCATATCGTTGGACTGGAGATGAAAAGTATGCCAAACGAGCAAAGAATCAACTAGTAGCCATATGCAATTTCCCGGATTGGAATCCTTATCATTTTCTGGATACTGCAGTAATGTCAACTGCAGTTGGAATTGGCTACGACTGGTTATACATTTGGCTGGATCAACCTACAAAAACACTAATTGAAAATGCATTACTGAACAATGGGATTAATGCATATTTAACTGAGCATGCAAAAAATAAATGGTGGCTAAAATCAAAAATAAATTGGAACATGTGTTGTAATGGAGGTATACTTATTGGTGCGCTTTCCGTCGCAAATATTTACCCGACTAAAGTGCATGAGATTATTCAAAAAACAATAGCAAATCTTCCTTTTGGTATTCAATCTTTTGACCCTGATGGCGCTTGGCCGGAAGGTACTAATTATTGGAAAGTAGCTGCAAATTATACAATGCTAACTATTGAGGCACTAAAAACCTCCATGGGGACAGATTTTGGACTTAGTAAAACAGTTGGATTATCACTCGCCGGTGATTATCCGATGTATACAGTGGGCCCAAATTTGTATCCACTTAATTATGACGATACGAGGGTTACCCTACAGAAAGATATCAATCCGAGACCATCTTTATTTTGGTTAGGCAAACAATTCAACAATCCTGCATATATAAATTTAGAGCACAAATTATTGAAAACTTCATCTGCTGATGCAAGGGATGTTATATTTTATTCCGCTCCACAGCAAGTGCCGGATACAAGAAAACTTGATAAATCTTTCGCGGGGATTGTTCCTGTTACTATTTTCAGAAGTGAATGGGAAAATACTCAATCACTTTTTGTTGGCGCAAAAGGAGGAGTAAATGGAATTTATCAAGGACATCTTGATTTAGGCAATTTTGAAATGGAAGCTATTGGAATTCGATGGGCTTATGACCTGGGAGCAGAAAACTATGAATTGCCCGGATATTTTAATAATGATATTGGTGGACAAAGATGGACTTATTATAGATTAAATTCCCACAGTCATAATGTTCCAATGCTTAACAATAAAGACCAGCTTGTTACGGGTCATGCCAGTATAATAGATCATTCAGAGAATGGTACCGACCCTTATGTTTTATTTGACTTGACAAGTGCATATGACGATAATGCTGTCTTGGTTACACGTGAGATAAGGCTAATTAATAGCAGGCAAGCGATGCAGATAACAGATGAATTTGATCTCAAAAATCAGGTTGACATTTATTGGGGAATGACTACGCCTGCAACTATTAGGGTATTGTCTAATGGGGAGGCTTTATTGTCTAAAGACGGAAAAACATTAAAAGCAAAAATCGTTTCACCTTCAGGTCTCAATTTTTATTCTGAATCATGTTATCAGCCGCCACCACAAAATGCAAATATCGGTTTTTCCCGATTGATGGTCAAAACAAATCAAACAGCAGGAACAATAACGTTGAAAATTTCGTTGACTCCAAAATATTGACATATCAAGACAGAAAACACTAAAAAAATTAGATCCGGAAAATATTAGTATGAGGATACAAATATATTCAACCTCAATAATATGACTCATATCTTTTTGTTTCAGAAACAATAGTCGAAATCAACTAGATTGTAAATTATTAAAATCTTATATCACTTTTAATTAGTATTTTGAAACAATACAAATAAATTACCGTATTCATAATAGTAGTTTATCAGTTCATCATTTATATATAATTATCACCATTTTTCGCCAGCGAGTAATGTATGACAATTATGTAGCCCAAAAATTCAGTATTAATGCATTTGCCTATTTTATAGCATTTTCATGATTGATAATACATCAAATTCTATTTTCAGAATACAATTATTTGTATCGAAACATCAATATCTGATTTGAAAATTAAACATTTTACATTGTTGAATATGAGTAAATATATTGTTTTAACTGATTGATATGAAAAAACTAATACGTGAGTTTGTTTGTAAAACAACATTCAGCGATCCAAATAAAATCGGCGATGGTACGCTTCTATTTGAAGAAGGAGTTTTTGATTCGATGGGTCTCCTTAATCTGATCTCGTTTTTAGAGGAGAGTTATAACATTAAAGTCGAAGATTCTGAACTTGATGCTGGTAATTTTGGATCTATTGATGCAATATCCTCATATCTCGAAAGAAAATTAATTTAAGGGGCTTATGTGCGGAATTGCAGGGTTTATTAATCATAGAGAATCTATTTCGGAAGCAGAAGGGGAGCCAATTCTCAACCGTATGATGACCCGGATTCATCATCGCGGTCCTGATGACTGCGGATTATACACAGAACCTGGCATGTTCATGGGCAATGTCCGCCTCAGCATTATCGATATTTCAGGCGGTTATCAACCTCTATCAAATGAAGATGGATCCTTGTGGATTGTTTATAACGGTGAGGTTTTCAATTACATTGAGCTTAAAGATGAATTGCTGAAAAAAGGGCATAAATTTAAAACACAAAGCGATACGGAGGTAATTCTCCACATGTATGAGGAATTTGGTGCAGACGCTCTTAAATATTTGAATGGTCAATTTGCCTTCGCCATTTGGAATACTCTTAAAAAAGAATGTTTTTTTGCCCGTGATCGTTTAGGAATCAGGCCTTTATTCTATTCCGAGGTTAATGGTACACTCGTTTTTGGATCTGAAATTAAATCGCTCTTTGAATTTCCCGGAATTAAAAGGCATTTCTCGCCAGAGGCCTTGAAAGAAGTATTTACATTTTGGACAACACTTTCGCCTCATACTATCTTTGAAGGAGTTCTGGAGTTGCCACCAGGGCACTACGCATTGTATAAAAATGGTCATTTTGATATTAGAAAGTTTTGGTCACTTCAATATGCAACTACTTCAACGAAGTTTGATGGAAATGTCTCAGATACGCTCGATCAGTTTAGATTTCTACTATCAGATTCGGTGGCACTTCGCTTACGTTCCGATGTACCGGTTGCGGCATATTTGAGTGGTGGATTGGATTCCAGTGCCACAACTGCATTGATCAAAAAATTAAAACCAGACCATTTAAATACTTTTTCAATTGGTTTTGCAGATAATGTTTTTGATGAAACAAAATATCAACAGGAGGTTTCGCAATACTTTCAGACAAATCATAAAAGTATCGTCTGCTCAGCGGCTGATATATCCGAATGGTTTCCTAAAGTAGCATGGCATTCTGAAATTCCATTGTTGAGAACATCTCCTGCCCCAATGATGGGGTTATCCAAATTAGTACATGATAACGGAATCAAAGTTGTAATCACGGGCGAAGGGGCTGATGAGACTTTAGCTGGTTACAATATTTTTAAAGAGGCTCTGATTCGACAGTTTTGGGCTCGCCAACCTAAATCCAGAATACGACCACTTTTGCTGAAAAAGCTGTATCCGTACTTGTCGAATATAAATCAAGCTAGTCTGGGAATGTTAAAAATGTTTTTCGGATACCAGCTTGAAGCAACAGATTCCCCAGTATATTCTCATTTGTTGAGATGGCAGAACACAAGTAACATTCAGAAGCATTTTACTTCCGAATTAAGGGAACATTTAAAAACCTATCATCCAGTCGAACAATATGCTGAAAAAATCAAATTTGAATTCGAAAGAATTACATCTTTAGCAAAAGCTCAGTTGATAGAAACCAACATTTTTATGTCTGGTTATCTGCTTTCTTCCCAAGGCGACCGTATGGCGATGGCAAATTCAGTTGAAGGTCGTTACCCTTTTCTGGATTACCGACTGATGGAATTCACTGCGTCACTTCCGGATGAATATAAGTTAAAAGGAATGAATGAAAAGTTTCTTTTAAAGGAGTTAATGAAGCATGAATTGCCCCAAATCGTTCTGAATAGACATAAGCAAGCATACCGTGCCCCAATCTTTGAATCTTTCATTGGCTCAAAAGTTCCGGATTATGTCAATGATATGCTTTCTGTCAATAATTTAATCGAATGTGGAGTTTTCAACCCTGAATCTGTAAGTAACCTAATTGCCAAAATTAAATCGGCGCAAACTCCTTCTGAAATAGACAACATGGCTTTAGTCGGGATATTGTCAACCCAATTATTATATAGTCAGTTTGTTAAAAATTTCGAGCCACTGCTTCAGCGAGAGATTCTAAAAGGGGAAGTAAGGAACAAAAGTTCAAAAACACATAATTTCAAAAATAAAATATCATCATGTTGATCTAATTGAATGCTATACAATCTTCGTTTACAACTATAATGTGAAATCTATGTCTACTGAATTAAAAAATTCAAATGCTGAACTTTACTCCAACGAGCTATTTGAAGAATGGATAAATAGGAAGAAACTTATTCCTGTCGAAGAATACTTTATTAATAAATATCTAATAGATACTCAATGCAATGTGTTAGAAGCTGGGACTGGAGGAGGAAGAATTTCATTTCAAATTGAAAAAATGGGTTTTAAAAATATTTCAGCTTTTGATATTGTTCCTAATATGATTAACCATGCAAATACAATTGCAGAAAAAACTGAATCTGGGGTTAAGTTTAAAGTTGCAGATGCAGCAAATTTGACAGAATATGCAAATGAAACTTACGATTATTTAATTTACCTACAACAAGTTCTTTGTTTTATTTCTAAAAAAGAACAATTTTCAGATTCTTTGAAAGAAGCATATAGAGTTGCAAAAAAAATGGAATTATTATCTTTTCTTTTCTGGATTTTGACTCAAATATTCGCAATTCAGTTTTAAGTTTAATCATTAATTTCTTAAGGAAAATTAGAGGAGAAGAAGTGTTAAAACAAAACCTTCCTTGGCTAAAAAAAGGTAGTAAACTGAATTGGAAATTACTCAACAGAGATCAGCCTGCAACGTATTGGGTGAAAAAGAATTTGATTGTCGAAGAATTGAAAAACATTGGTTTTTCAATAATAGAGGCAAAAAATGCAAGTCAGTTGAAGAATAACCGTAATTATAGAAAGGGAATTCTTTACATTGTTTGCAGAAAATAAAACTACAAAAAATGTATACTTTGGTAAATCTTATTGTTTAGAATAAATTTTTTAAATATATGTTTCCTTCGATAATAATTTAGATGACACTTAAACGGTTTAAAGCGATTAAAAAATGGTAAAAAAGAGACAATTTTCAAAAGATATCATTCTACTCAGAGATATTGAATTCGTTGTAGATAGCATCTGTGACAAACTCAAACAGAATGTATATCAGACACTTCGTCGTAAGGGTGCCGTTGTCGGGATTAGTGGAGGTATTGACTCATCTGTCACATTAGCAATTGCTGTTAAGGCTCTTGGAGCAGAAAATCTTTTAGGTATTATGTTGCCGGAAAAGGATTCAAGTCCAGAAAGCAGGATGTTGGCACAAAATCTTGCAGACAAATTTGGTGTTAAAACGGTTGTTGAGGATATTAGTTCTGCCCTTCAGGGATTTCAGTGTTATTCAAGACGAGATGAAGCGGTAAAACAAGTCATTCCAAATTTTAACCCCGAAACTGATAAGATGAAAATAGGGATACCCTCTGAGATCATCGAAAAGAATCTTCCGCCTGTTTTTCATGTTACTGTAGTTTACACTGATGGTACCCATGAAAGTAAAAGGTTGCCATTTCACCAATATCTACAAATAGTTGCAGCCTCTAATTTCAAACAACGCAGCCGTATGTCAATGCTCTATTTTCATGCTGAAGCGCTCCATTTTGCTGTGCTGGGAACCCCTAATAAGCATGAAGTCGAACAAGGTTTTTTTGTCAAATATGGTGATGGTGGTGCGGATGTAATGCCTATTGGAGACCTTTATAAAACTCAGGTATATCAGCTTGCAAAATATTTGGGCGTGCCTGAAGAGATTATTTCAAGAACTCCTACAACCGATACATATACCGCAGTACAGACACAAGAAGAGTTTTTCTATCAGTTACCTTTTGAAGAAATGGATTTGTTATGGTACGGATGGGAACACGGCTTTCTGGCAGAAGAAGTTGCGCAAGTTCTGGGCTTTCAGAAAGATTTCGTTGTTAAAAATTATAAAAATTTCGAGCGGAAACAAAAGACGTCAGATTATCTAAGAATGGCACCAATCCGAGGTTATGATTTTCTTTAGTTAAGATAGACCGCTCTGGTTTGTATTTTTTTTAAAACTTTAATTATTTAAATGCTCTAACTTTTAAAACATGAATACCTTTGATTTTCTGTTTGAAAATTCTTCCAGTCTTGAAAAAGATTTTGTTCTCGGGCAAAACGAATCAAAATCTTTCGAGTCAATTTATAAAGAATCTTCCAAGCTTGCGGTTTACCTTAGGAAAAAACAAGGTCAGGATAAAAAAATATTATTAGTTGCACCTAATAGTTCATTCTTTCTAGTTGCATATTTGGGAATATTAAAATCAGGAAATATCTGTGTACCCTTAAATCCTGGAATTGAGCAAGCGATTTTTACTTTTATCAAGGAAGAAACGAATGCCACAATAGGTTTTTTTCAGGGAATTGTCAAAACCCGACTCAAGCCTTCGATGGAATGCATTACAGAGGATTTTCTGACGGATATTATAACTAATGAAATCGAATTATTAAAATTGGAATCTGACTTTGACAGCGAGCGCATCGCTGAAATTATTTTCACATCAGGTTCGACGGCACTACCCAAAGGGGTAATGTTATCGCATAACAACATTATATCTAATACAGAATCGATTTTGCAATATCTTGAATTAACTGAAAGGGATATTATGATGGTCGTATTGCCTTTTTCTTATTGTTACGGTCTATCATTACTTCATACCCATCTTCGAGTGGGAGGATCGTTGGTGTTAAATAATAATTTTATTTTTCTGGGATCGACTATTAAAGATTTAAACAAATACCGCTGTACTGGATTTGCTGGTGTTCCAAGCCATTTCCAAATTATGCTAAGAAAATCAGATCTTTTTAAAAGCACAAAATTTCCAGCGCTTCGCTATGTTACCCAGGCCGGTGGTAGGCTTCACAACACATTTATCCATGAATTTGTCGAAAATTTCCCTAAAATTCAGTTTTTCGTAATGTATGGCCAAACAGAGGCAACATCCAGACTTTCATATCTTCCACCGTTTTTGATTAAAAGTAAAATGGGTTCTATAGGCAAAGGAATACCCGGAGTTGAACTAAAAGTGGTTGATGATAAAGGTCTCTTAATTTCAGCAGGTATGACGGGCGAGATTTGTGCATCCGGGAAGAATGTGATGTCAGGCTATTTTCACGATAATAAATTAACTAATGAAACTATAAAAAATGACTGGCTTTATACAGGAGATTTGGCAACTATTGACGAAGATGGATATATTTATATTACAGCCAGAAAAAAAGAGATTATTAAAGTTGGAGGCAAAAGAGTAAGCCCAAAAGAGATTGAAGATGTAATTGTAATGATGACAGGAGTGATTGATTGTGCCGCAGAAGCTACTGATGATGAACTGCTTGGTGAAGCTATTAAAGTTACTGTAGTTGTAAATGAAGCTGGGAAAAAAATAACCAGTGATGAATTAAAACGGTTTTGCAGTTCAAAACTTTCCAGTTTTAAAGTCCCGACCTATGTTATTTTTAAAGATTCGATGGTACTAAATCCATCAGGTAAAAAGTTAAAGCAGGTTTAAACTCGCTTATTATTAATGGAGAATTACAATAAATAGGAACAGTAAAGGACTAAAATATATGAACCCGATTTTTTGTTTGCCATTCGGTTTATTCATAATTATAAATGCTTTACTTTCAAGTCGTCTGAAACTGATTACTTCTCTTTCCCCAATGAAACCTTCCAAATTCAACATTCAGGGAACAATATTATTTTAAAAAGAACGGTTATAAATTAATTATTCAGAAATACATCTTGAGCTAAAATTGAAAATAATCGCATTAAATGATGGCTACTAAAATCACATTAAAAATATTTACTGATTAACATTGAAAAATACATTATAAAGTATGAAACTTTTGTGATTGACTTTAAGTATACAATTAAGTAATTAAAGTTTAAATTAAATTCTATGAAAAATTTTTATTTATTTGGGATGGGTTTTCTGATTGTATTGAATTTTATATCATGCAGATCAACCCGGAACATGAAGTATTTGCAAGATTTGAATAACGAAGTACAGCGAGGTACTCCTGGCCAGGCTCCTGATTATCTTATCAAGGCAGATGATAATCTTTATGTTGATGTTAATTCAATGAATCAAGATGTTACTCAGCTTTTTAATCCTTCAAAGTCAACAACAAACAGTGGTGGAACGAGTTCAAACTTTGGTCAGGAATCGAGTCAGTATTTAAATGGCTACCAGGTAAATCAAAGAGGACTAATCCTTCTTCCAGTAATTGGAGAAGTATATGTGGCCGGAATGTCAGAGGAAATAGCCCAGGATTCAATCCAGAAGAAAGTCGCCGAGTATTTTAAAGATGCAACTGTAAAGGTTAAGATTTTGACATATAAGATAACCGTTCTGGGTGAAGTGAGTAAACCGGGTGTTTATTTCAATTACAATAAGAGCATCACCATTCTGGACGCTTTAGGGTTGGCTAATGGTACGACTGAATATGCGAGTATTCGAAAAGTACTTGTGATAAGATCAACAGTCACCGGAAGCAAGAGTTTTCGTCTGGATCTGACAGGAAAAAAATTTATGGCTTCCGAAGCATACTTTCTACTTCCGAATGATGTTTTATATGTTGAGCCAGATAAATTTAAAAACAACGCTATAAACAACACGAAATTTTCAATGGCGCTTGCAGCCATATCAACTACTATTTTGATATTAAGCTATATAAATAAATAATTGACTCCAATAATTATCACATCATGAGACAAGTAACGGATAATTCTGCTTATTACCCAGAACAGCATAATACATTTGATTTCAAAAAACTTTTTTATCGCATTATTAGGAAATGGTATTGGTTTGGCATCGCTATCTTTATCGGGCTTTTAGCAGCCTGGTTATTTAACCGTTATATGCCTTCGGAATACACAATTCATTCTTCTTTGATTGTCAATGAATATGAAAGTGGAATCAAACGTTTAAGTTTGTCCCAAGGCAGTAACAATGAAAAGGTAGTAGATGTACTGGGTCAGGATCATGCGGGACGGTTAAAATCTCACATAGTGAGTTTAAATACACTTCAAAGTCTCGGATGGAATATCTTCTGGTACCAGAAAACTCCATTATATGGTAAGGATCTTTACCGAAATGAACCATTCTTGGTCACACTTCTTCCCAATAAAGCTAATCTTACTAATGTTCCTGTTTATGTTTTACAAATTTCTGATTCTGAATTTCAAGTAAATGTAGAATCAAAAAAGGACAGTTTAAACATGCCAGTAAAATTTTCTCAAAAAGGAAGATTTGGCGAGCTTTTTGAGAACAAATACTTTAGTTTTACTTTGGATAAATTAGGAAGAAATATAGACCCGGAAAAAGAATTATATTTTGAAATAAATAACTTAAATATACTTGCCTTAAAATATCAAAAGAAGCTAAACGTACTTACGAATGAAAAAAAACCAGACATGATGGAATTGATGTTTTCAGAAAACAATCCACAGCGCGGTGTTGATTTTTTGAATAGGCTGGAACAAACTTATATTGAATATGGTCTTGATGAAAAAAATCGTGTTGCTGAGAATACAATTAAATTCATTGATAGTCAACTTAAAAGTGTTACAGATTCACTCTCTTATTCTGAGAATAAATTTACCAACTTCCGTACCCGAACTCAATCAGTAGATCTTAATCAAGAGGGAGGTATTGTAATGCAAAAAAAGGAAACACTTGAGTCAGAAAGGGCTATTCTCGAAAGTCGTTTGACATATTTACGTAATCTCCGAAATGATATGAATGATTCACGGCAGATGAAGCAGGTCGTGGTCCCTTCTGTTTACGGGATTACAGATCAAATAATAAATACACTTGTAACTAAATTGAGTGACTTGTATAGCAGACGCGAAGTGCTTTCATTTTCTGTCCATGAAAAGGCACCTTCATTAATTTTGTTGGACAAGGAGATACAGCTAACCCATAATATGCTTTCGCAAAACGTTAATACGCTTGTCTCAGCGACAGAAGTTGATTTGGAAAATTCAATTCGACGGGCTGGTGGTTTTAGCTCGCAATTATCGCTATTGCCAAGAACTGAGCAACAATTAAGCTCCTTAAAAAGAAGTTTTGATTTGAATAGTGAATTATATACTTACCTTTTGAAAATGAGGGCAGAAAGTGCAATTACTTATGCATCAAATCAGCCAGATGTAAAAATATTAGACCCTGCAAGGATTGAAACATCAAAACAATCCAGTCCACTCACAATAATAAATTATATAGTCGGAGTAATTTTGGGGATATTAGTACCAATCGGTATTATTTTATTTAGTGATTTCATTAATGGCTCAATACAATCGAAAGAAGAGGTTGAGGAGATGACCAAATTGCCTGTGGCGGGCATGATTATTCATAGTAAGATTAAAAAGGATTTGATTGTACTAGAAAATCCACAGTCGAATATTGCAGAATCATTCCGATTACTGAGAACGAACCTGAAATTTATGCTAAGTGGTGATGAAAAGAAAGTTATAGCGGTACAATCCACAATTGCAGGAGAGGGAAAATCTTTCATCTCAATGAATCTTGCGTCTATATTGGCAATGAACAACTTTAAGGTCTTACTCGTCGGAGTAGATATGCGAATGTCAAATTTGCACAAAGTCTTAAAATCAGATAATAAAAAGGGATTAAGTACATATCTAAGTAATCAGGATCGTTTTGAAGATATTGTTGAATCAACATCCATCAACAATCTAAGCTATATTCCCTCGGGTCCAGTTCCACCAAATCCTGCAGAATTACTCGAAAATGGAAACTTTGAACATTTTATGAAAAAAGCAAAATCCGATTTTGATTTTGTTATCCTTGATAGTCCTCCCATTTCTTTGGTGACAGATGGCATAATTACTGGAAGATACGCAGATATCAATCTTTTTGTAATTCGTTTTCGCTATAGTGGCAAAGAACAGATTAAGTTCATAAATGAACATGAAATCAAAAAAACATTACCTAACCTTGCATTGGTATTAAATGATGCAATCAAAGAAAATTTTGGGAGTGGAAATTATTATAATAATAGAAATAAAGGTTATTACGGGAATAAAATATAGTGGATTCCTGTAATCTATATTTGCCCGGTAAGTATTATCATTGCGAAAATTGAAATCTTAATGTACGCTTAAAATCGTCTCTGAAATATTGAAAGTAAACGTATTTGAATTAGTTTGCGAAATTTCATCAATAGGATTAAAAGGCTTCTTACATTTGTAGGGTAAGCATTCCGTCTGGCGCGTATTGTTGCTAAATTATTAGGTCTCTACCTTTGTTGAAAATATCCGATGATGAAAGAGAGAAGAACAATTGAAGTAGCTATCGCCATGATGGAGAACCGGCAATCAAGCGGACTGAGCGTACAGGCATTTTGTGTTGCAAAGAATATTAATCCGGCAACATATTACTATTGGCGTAAGCGTCTGCTATTGAATGAAAATCAGGAAACCTCCAGACTGATTCCAGTCTGTATTGAAAAATCCAAACAACATTCCGGCACGAACAGGGAGAATATAGAACTCACCTATCCCAACGGTGTACGTCTTTCAAATCCCCAGAGCTATGAGCTGAATCTAATCCGTGAACTGGTCCTAATCCTTTAAGGTATGTTTTCATTGTCGGATAATTTGCAATATTATTTATGCACAGGTTCCACCGATATGCGTAAGGGTTTCGATACGCTTTGTGGCGTGGTGCGTTCACAGATGGGCCGAGCTCTTGACAATATATTTATTGAACGTTTGTGGAGGTCGGTAAAGTATGATAACATATATTTGAATGTATATGAAAATGGTCTATCTTTATGGGAAGGATTGGAAAAGTATTTTCAATTTTACAATCATCAAAGATTGCACCAGTCGTTTAATTATCATACGCCAAAAGAAAAATATGTATTAGCGGCTTAAAACGAGAAGAACTTTTTAATGGCATTGGAAGCCAAAAAGTTGTTTCCCGTTTAAATCCGAATCAAATTGCAGCAAACAAAATATCTTAACTCGCTACGTTTATTGTCCGACAAAGGATCAGTTTAAATAGTTGTGGGGAGAGTTTAATTTTACGCGTAAATATTAGCCAGCCTAAACAGGAAGAATGAAGTATCAGTCACCCCTCTTTGAGTTGATCGGAATGCTTTGATTTTTGCATTAAAAGATTCTGCAGATGCGTTGGTGCTTCGATTATCAAAGAAGTTTAAAATGTTTGGGTAGTGGGCATAAATGGTAGCTGATATAGTGTTAAAAGACATGAATTCAGATTCTGTAATATCATTGTACCATCTTGCCAATTTTGTGTAAGCTACACCTTTGTTTTTGGTATGCGAGAAGATCATTCTTAACGAGTGGGTTAATGAATATGCCTTTTTGAGATCAGGATACTGGCCAAATAATATCTGGGTTCTTTCTTTTTGTTTACGTGTCCATTTCTCTGCGGATTTGAACAACAGATACCTGCTTCAGGCCAGAAGTTGTTTCTTTGTATCGCCATTACTAAATGTCAGAGGCTCATATTTTTCATTGTTCAGCCTTGCATTTTCTATTGCATTTGTTTCCTCGTTGATAGCATCCCAACGATGTGCTATACGCATCTCCTGAAGAGCGTCATAAGCCAGTTTCTGGACATGAAACCTGTCGATTACCAGGGTTGCTGAGGGGAAGCACCGCTTCACAATTTTATTCATTGATCCGGCCATATCCAGTGTGATTTCTTTTACCTGCAACCTTGTTTTCTCATCAATGCGTTTTAAAACCAAAATAATCTTTTCGGCTTCTGTTCCCTCGATCATGGCTATTAACGTTCCTTTTTTGCCCTTGCCTTGTTTATTGGTCAACACAGTATAAAGTTCTCCATTGGAAAGTGATGTTTCATCAAGGCTCAGATATGATCCGATATTCTCTGGGAAAAGCACCCACTCCGAGGCATGCTCCTTCTGATCCCAGGTCTTGTATCCACTCAGATGGTCTTTATATTGTTGCCCCAGATGGTTACCATTGATATAGAAAAACTTCTCAAGACTATTACTGTTAATGGGGTAATTGTCCAAATAATCCTTTTAAAAAATCCGCGAAACTTTTAGTGTAACGCGTCCCTTCGGCAACCGATTCCCAGTCCCTGCTCACTACTTCTCCGGTCGATTCTACAAGCCATCTTCGACGACGAACATGAAGAAATACAGCCTTATTGCGAATCGGAAAATCCTGTATGATCGATTCAGCGTGAAAGCCTTTTGAAGTAAGTTTTTGATCTAAATAGAACGCAGGTTTAATATCAAGTTCATCCAGAAAAACAGTAACTGCGCGGTCTTCAACAACCAATCTGGTGATTACAAAATAATCAAAAAGTTCCGGAGGTAAAAGAATTTTAACAAGGTTCTGGTAATGTTCGTTCTGTTCAGGCATATCAATCTCTGTTTTTTCAACAAAGATCTAATTTTATAAACTTCCCCACAATAATGTCATCTGATCCTTAATGAACCACAAATTTTTTATTCCTGTCAATAATACAAAGAAGCCCCTTTCCCGAAACGGGAAAGGGGCTTCTTTGTATTATTGAAAATGCCTAAGAAACTGGAAAATATATTAAATACGCATGATAAATTAGTACCTCATCTCAGTATTTTTAAGAAGATCAAAAAGTTTTTCACGCGAACGAAATAATTGGACTTTAACGGTTCCTAATGGTAAATTTAGTTCTTTGGCAATTTCAGCATATGAATACTCCATAAAATAGCGCATTTCGAGTAATGTTCGATACCTTGGCTTAAGAGATGAAACAGACTTACGTAACAATCTTGCATTTTGCTCTTTAATATAAGTCTCTTCTGGATTCTCAGAATAGGCCTTTGTGCAATAGTTGTAATCAACACCAACATTTTTATCTAGTCTAACCGAATGTTCAAGCGGAACAGTAACGATCCGTTTCTTTCGTAAGTGATCAATTGCATTATTGGAAGCAATGCAGAATAACCATGTACTAAAGGCAAAATGAGGTTCGTATTGATTAATATTTGTAAATGCCTTGCCAAATGCCTCCATGGTTAGTTCTTCAGCATCCTGTTTGTTTTTAACCATTCTAAGCAACATAAAATAAATAGCATCTTTGTAACGCAACATAAGCTGAGCAAATGCTTTTTCAACTCCTGAGCGAGCCGCAATAATCAATTCTGCATCTCGCCTTGCATTCTCTGAAAGATTCGGATTAATTTCCATCTTCGATTAGTGTATTTTATAGGTCAGTATATTTAATGCACTTCCAACACACAAACTGAAATATTAACATGATTTCCAGTTCGCCTTTCTTGACCAAAATTTGTACAGTGATTACAATTTACTGTTTTAGTCATTGACAAAGAATCAAGATATGCACAATCCTCATTATTGAAGGGGCAAATGTAACCTGTGGAAATTAAATTTTCCCGTTGGGCCTCTGTTTTATAATGATGACTATGAATTACTAGCATAACAGAATGTATTTAATAAAATAATAAATTAATAACACGAAGTTAGATTAGCTCAGAATGTAAGTCGGATTATAACCGGATATTTCCGATTACATTCGAAAATAATCGGTTATATCTGATTATAATCAGGTATAGCATTAATTATTAAATAAATAGGAATTTGCAATCTTCTGATCAAGTAAGAATGAGAATTTAAATCACCCTGATCCAATCAATGGATCAGTAAATTTCAATATAAATATTTGATTATCGCCAAATTAAACAAAAAAAAAGAACAGTGACTTATTAGGCTATAATATTATTTATAAGCAATTTAAAAAGCCATTCCGCGATATTTTAAAAGGAATTCCTAAGGTCAGCAAGTCTGTCAATAATCCAATTTTAAAATATTAGAAATCACTAGTGTCCTGTAAAAAAGAAGCCCATTATGGGACTTTGGGCCAACTCGCACAAGCTTTCACATTTAGGGTTTTCCTATTTGATCAGGCGCAGTACCTTTTCTGAAGCGAACCAAAGAAGAAACAGCAAGTTTTTCGGAGACATTTATATGAGTGTTTATCGTAACCATGTATCCTGTTTTAACGGACAGCCGCTTGAGTGATGCTGACCTAAAGAGGCTTTAAATTATGGATTCAACGACCATATCACTATTTAAAGATATTCTGAAAGGAGTTGGACGCAATCCCAAAGAAGGTAAGAAGAAGAAAAGTGGCACAAATGCTCATACGATCATCAAGGCCGGCGAAAATGTACCCTGCCTGATTAGGTATAGTGAAGCAGCCAGACATGTTCACCTGTTTCTTAAAGAGGTTTTCAACCTTGCAGCTGGATCAATCATCACGATTGATAATGGGTATGTTAATTATGTCCAATATGAAGCCTTCTCCAAGAGTTCGATCTGGTATGTAACAAGGCTAAAAGACAATACCATTTATCAGCCCAGAGAAGAATTTGATATTCCGGACAATGCCCATTCCGGCGTTCTGAAAGATGAGGAGATTATATTGTACTATGGTGACAAAAAGAAAGATCGCTATCACAGGCATATCTGACTCCCTCAGCAACAATTCGACCACAACTGTCCCTGTTGGGGCTTCCACGTTCATGCGCTACCTTCGCGCTGCACGCAACATCATCTTACTCCGTGTATCTGTTGACTTACAATTTGTGTAACGAAGCCTAACTAATACAGCTTAAAGCATCGCACTGCCAAAGTTTCGCAAAGCTCTTTTCCTAACAGTGCGTTAGGCGGTCTTCAACCTGATCGACCAATTGGTTGTAAGGCTCTTTCATCCTTATCGGTATTTAATTTAAATAAATGTACGCCTCGTGGCGCACACAAACCAGCTAACTTTATTGGAGCCCCTTTTTTACAGGTTCTCTCACATACGAACTTGTTCTTCAAAACGTTATCATTCCTTAAAAGATTAATAAAATCAAGGTCTGACGACTTTACAGCATTAATAATTGGTCTCTGTGAAAAATAGACATCGGCAGCCATATATTTAGAGAAAGCTTTGAACTGTTCAACATTTTCAGTCACAAGACTTGCATGGTGCGCAAATAGGTCCAATCCGTTTTCAGCCAATTCATCAGCAGAAGGTGTTTGCCATGTTTTTAAATGAAATGCTGTATTATTGACAATTTCAACCACAGCAAAACCGCAGATATCCAAACCACATTTTGCTGTACCTGCTACACCGGACCAATATTTGCCCCTTCCATAAGTTGACTTTCCAGCTTTAAGAATACAACAAGAATCAAATGCTATAACCCTTTCATCAGAAATGGTTTGATTTATCAACTGAGTATTGAAGGAGAAGAAATCGAACTTTTTCGCAAACTGGTTCCTGTATGTTGTTCACAAATAGTACTAAATTGTTCAAATTTCAGGAAATCCAACCTTTGATGCTCAAAATATGCAAAAGAACACTAACGATAAAATCGTTTCGGGATTTATTCAGCTTTTCGAAAACGACAGCATTTAACACACTAATTATTAACCAATTAACCAATTTATTGGCTTTGGGAATCATTTTCAAAATATTTCGGAATAATCTCTTAAATTATTAATTTACTAGGCTTTAACCAAATAAATCCTTACTAATATTTTGTTTATTTTACTGATATTCAAATATTAAAATTAAAAGAACCATTGTCCTAAAAAACCGGCAATAAAATATGAAATCGAACCTAAATAGTGACAACTATCTCTATTTTAAATAATTGCGCATTTCGAGCTCAGGCTATTAGCCTTGAGCAGTGTTCTTCTTTCTTTTTCTCATCATAGCACAATAAAATTTCCTCATATTTCCGTACACCAAAGTAATATATTGCGTGCGATTTTATCGAGGGCAGCTCATTAGTTATCGAATTAAATACTACTGATCTGATTGTTTTCCATTACAAATGGTATAAAATTCAACTATGTTCCACATGAATTAATCGATAAGTTGGATATTCCGGTGATGTTGACCCCCTTCTCCGGTCATATTGACCCCCATCAAGGATGATGGTTCAGAGAACTCTAATGACTGACAATTTTACCGTTTTTTTCTTAAACTTTCACCTTTT
>Ga0209511_1000182_pt1 | contig 72659 bp, 63 predicted proteins | sample SSSSmetaG_FD_184141 | JGI IMG/M metagenome (GOLD analysis project Ga0209511, IMG submission 184141) | Glacier valley bacterial and archeal communities from Borup Fiord, Nunavut, Canada, to study Microbial Dark Matter (Phase II) - ​SSSS... | ecosystem: Environmental > Aquatic > Freshwater > Ice >... | reverse complement strand
CCAGCTCGTCCTGGCGGCGGCGGCCCAGGCGCTGCTGCTGGGCCACCATCGCGTGGCGCACCTGGGCAATGACCGAAACCTCGCTCACCGAGTTCGAGATGCGCATCTGCCGGATGTCGTCTTCGCGGTTCACCTCGTTCAGGTACAGCTCGTTGCGAGCGGCGCGGCGGCTGTGCCGGAAGCTCAGGTGGATGTCCTCGCGCAGGGCGTGCTCGATGCGGGGCAAGTCGTCGAAAGCGATGTCGTTTTCGAGCAAAAACAGCGTCACGCCCCGGTACATGGCCCCCGTATCGAGGTAGGCGTAGTGCAGCTCGGCGGCCACGGCTTTGGCGGTCGTGCTTTTGCCGCACGACGAGTAGCCATCAATGGCGATAACGAGCTTTTTCATCCGGGAGCGAAGCGCCAATGGCCCCGCAAGATTACGACGGCGGACGCGTTGGCGGACGGTTTTGGCCGAACACGTTCGATGCGGGCGGGCGGCTTTCCGCCGCCTCACCAGGTCTCACCCACCCGCTTGGCGTTGCGCGGAGTCTGAAGCAATAGGGCCTTTTCTAAAGGCCGCTCAACGCCGAGCGGGCAAGCGGCGAAAGCCGCCCACCCGCGCTGTGTACCGGCTTCAAAATCGCGCTACGCGACCAGCTACTTCGCCGCCGATGCCTGCCTGGCGCGCCAGCTGCCGTAAGCGCTCAGCAGCTCAGGCAGCTGTTCAGGCAGCAGGCCGGCATCCAGCTCCAGCTGTTGGCTCAGGGCGGGGTAGTCGGCCAGCGCTTTGGCCAGCGCCAAGCGAAACAGCACCCTGTTGGGCGGCAGCACGGCGGGCGAGAGCTGCCCCGGCCGCCCCACCAGCGTATAGACGATGGGCGACGCGGGGGCGGGCAGCCCAACTACCAGCTCGGTTACCTCGAAGCCGCCGCGCCGGTAGAGCCGCCGGGCGAAAGTGGCGCGCCGCCGCTCGGCGGGCCGGGGCAGCTCCACGCCGCGCACCAGCTGAAACGTGTCGCGGCCCAACACGAACGCCCGCACGCTATCGGCGGCATACACCTGCGGATACTGGGTGCCGTGGCTGGCATCGCTCACGCTCAGCGTACTGGCATCGTAGAGCAGCTTGCCGCGTTGCCACGCGCCGGCCAACAATTGGTAAGAGCCGTTTTTGAAGCTCGTCGGCGGCAGCCGCACCACCGGCGCGGCCGGGCCAGCCGGCGCGGAGCCGCCGCCTACTCCGTTAAATTGCGCGCCGGGCGCGTTGGGGATGAATTGCGCGGCCGCCGGGCCGGCCAACGTCAGCAGTAGCAAAAAGCAGAGGTGGCGCATGAGCATGGCAGATTAGGGCTTTAAGCCCGCTAAGCTACCACCAAATTTATCGTATGGTCCGGCTTTAGTGGCCGCACGGGCAGGGCAGCGACTTACCGCCGCCGCTGTGGTGCTTATACCAGCGTGTTTTCTGGCTCAGCGAGCGGGGCGTGGCGCAGCCGCTCGTCAGCAGCCCGGCCAGCAGCGTGAGCAGCAGCACCGGCCGGACCAGCCCAGTTAGCCAGCGCGTATTTCGGATATTTGGGAATAGCTTCACGGCACGATATTTTTTTCACGAAGCTACGCGGCCCGGATTACCACGCGGCGGCTCGCTTCCGGGTTTCTGCTGACTTCTCGCTGATTTTTTCCCCTGAACGGTATGCTGACTGATTTCGTGCTTCTGGCCAACGTGGTGGACATTCTGGCCCGCACCACGCGCCCGGCCCGGCTGCGCGTAGCCGACGGGCGCATCCAGACGCTCGAAACTACGGGCGACGCGCCCGACCCCGCCCTGCCCTACGCGCTGCCCGGCTTCGTCGATGCCCACGTGCACGTAGAAAGCTCGCTGCTCGTGCCCACCGAATTCGCGCGCCTGGCCCTGCCCCACGGCACGGTGGCCAGCGTGAGCGACCCGCACGAAATCGGCAACGTGCTCGGCGTGGCCGGCGTGCGCTATATGCTCGCCAACGCGGCCGGCTCGCCGTTCAAGTTCTGCTTCGGCGCGCCGAGCTGCGTGCCGGCCACCCCGTTCGAGACGGCCGGTGCCGCCATCACGGCCGCCGACATCGAGCAGCTTTTTCAGGACCCGCGCGTCGGCTACCTGGCCGAGCTGATGAACTGGCCCGGCGTGCTGCGCCGCGACGCGGCGGTGCTGGAAAAAATCGCGCTCGCCGGGCGCTACGGCCGGCCGGTGGACGGCCACGCCCCCGGCCTGCGCGGCCCCGACGCCGCGCGCTACGCGAGCGCCGGCATCAGCACCGACCACGAGTGCTACTCAGCCGACGAGGCCCGCGACAAGCTCGCCGCCGGCATGCGGGTACTCATCCGCGAAGGCTCGGCCGCCCGCAACTTCGATGCCCTCATCGAGCTGCTGCCCGACCACTACCAGCGGCTCATGTTCTGCTCCGACGATAAGCACCCCGACACGCTGCTGCTCAGCCATATCGATGAACTGGTGCGCCGCGCCGTGGCCCTGGGCCACGACGTATTTCAGGTTTTGCAAGTAGCCTGCCTCAACCCAGTGGCCCACTACGGCCTGCCCGTGGGCCAGCTGCGCGTCGGCGACCCCGCCGACTTTATCCTGGTCGATAACCTGACCGACTTCCGCGTCCAACAAACGTACCTCGACGGCCGGCTGGTGGCCGAAAACGGGCAGTGCCGGCTGCCCTACGCCGCGCCGGCCGTGGTCAATAACTTCCACGCGAAGCCAGTAGCAGTTAAGAGTTTAGAGTTAAGAGTTAAGAGTTTGGGAGACAACGCGGCCCGCTTGCCCCAACTCTTAACTCTTAACTCTCAACTCTTAACTCAAACCCACCCCGTCATCCAGTGCTTCGACGGGCAGCTCATTACGGCCCGGCTCGACCTGGAGTTGCCCGTGGGCGCCAGCGGCGAGCTGCTGCCCGACCCGGCGCAGGATGTGTGCAAGCTCGTCGTGCTCAACCGCTACGAGCCGGGCGCGGTGCCGGCCGTGGCCTTCATCCAGGGCTTCGGGCTGGCGGGCGGCGCGTTGGCCAGCAGCGTCGGCCACGACTCGCACAACATCACGGCCGTGGGCACCGACGACGCGAGCCTGGCCCGCGCCATCAACCTGGTTATCGAGGCGCGGGGCGGCCTGGCGGCCGTCGCGACTGGCGGCGCGGAGCTGCTGCTGCCCCTGCCCGTGGCGGGCCTCATGTCCGACCAGCCCGGCCCGGCCGTGGCCGCCGCCTACTCGGCCCTCGACGACTTCGCCAAAACCCGGCTCGGCTCGGGCCTGCGCGCGCCCTTCATGACGCTCTCGTTTATGGCCCTGCTCGTCATTCCCAGCCTCAAGCTCAGCGACCTGGGCCTGTTCGACGGCGAGCGGTTCGAGTTTATTTGATGTGCAAATGAAAAAGATGAGCTGATATAAAAAGAGTTTTAGTATTCTAAACCGGATTTTTATATCAACCCGTCTTTTCCATTTGCACATCAGCACATCCATCATATCCGCACATTTAAGAATTAAACCGCTTATTGAGCAGGCGCAGTATCTTTTCCTCCGTCAGCGGTTTGGTCAGGTACTCCACGTTGGGATAGCGCGCCACGCGGGCCGTGTCGGCGGCGTGCATCGACGTGGTGAGCACGGCCACCACGGTCCGCTGCTGCGCGTCGGGGGGCAGGCGGCTGTAGTGCTCCAGAAACTCGAAGCCGGTCATGCCGGGCATTTTCAGGTCCACGAACACCAGTTCGGGCGCGGTGGGTGCGACAAGCGCACTAGTCGCGGCGGGCGCGTCGCCCCATATCGCCCGCGCGGCCTCATCGGCCTTGGAGTAGGAACTAACCTGACGCGCCACCCCGAGACGGCTCAGCAAGCGGTTGTTGAGAAAGCTCGTCGTCTCGTTGTCCTCAATCAGCACGATATGGTTTAGCGAGTCCGTCATGGTAGTGCGGCGATAGGCCAGCTTGGCGATGACGAAGGTATGAACCGATGTACAAACACGCAAACAAGCCCCGGTGAGAATGCGCAGTCAGCTTTTTGATAATCAATTATTTTTTCTCACCCAACTATCAGCACGCTTGCCTAGCAACCACATCAGCACATCAGCTTACAGCCAGCCCTGGGCGCGCATCCAGTCGTCGTTGTAAATTTTCCCCAAATAGCGGGTGCCGTGGTCGGGCAGCACGACAACCATCAGGTCATCTTCGCCCAAATACTCACGGGCGTATTCGAGCGCCCCGAACACGGCCGAGCCGCAGCTCCAGCCCACGAACAAGCCTTCCTCGCGGGCCAGCCGCCGCGTCATCAGCGCCGCGTCCTGGTCGGTCACTTTGATAAACTGGTCAATCAGGCTGAAGTCCACGTTTTTGGGCAGGATGTCTTCGCCAATGCCTTCCGTTTTGTAGGGGTAAATCTCGTGCTGGTCGAACACGCCCGTTTCCTTGTACTTCTTGAACACCGAGCCGTAGGTGTCGAGGCCCAGGGTGAAGACGTTAGGGTTCTGCTCCTTGAGGTACTTGCTCACCCCGCAGATGGTGCCGCCCGTACCCACGCCGGCCGCCCAGTGCGTGATTTTGCCCTCCGTGCCGGCCCAGATTTCGGGGCCGGTGGTGTCATAGTGCGCGGCCGTGTTGGAGAGGTTGTCGTACTGATTGGGGTAGAACGAGTTGGGCGTTTCGGCGTTCAGCCGGCGGGCCACCGAATAGTAGGAGCGCGGGTCGTCGGGAGCCACATCGACGGGGCAGACCACGACCTCGGCCCCCACGGCGCGCAGGATGTCCTGCTTTTCGCGGCTCTGCTTGTCGCTCATCACAAAGATGGTTTTGTAGCCCTTGGCGATGGCGGCCAGCGCCAGGCCCATACCCGTGTTGCCGCTCGTGCCCTCGATGATGGTGCCGCCCGGCTGGATAAGGCCGTCGCGCTCGGCATCTTCGAGCATGCGCAGGGCCATGCGGTCCTTGACCGAGTTGCCGGGGTTAAAATATTCGACCTTAGCCAGTACGGTGCCTTTGATGCCTTCGGTAACTTTATTCAGTCGCACCAGCGGCGTGTGGCCGACGGCTTCGATAACGTGGTTGAAATACATGAGCAGGGTGGAGATGGAAGGGCTAGTTTGCGTCCGCAAAGGTAGATGGGCGGGGATTGAGCGATGTAGCGCGAGCTTCAGCCCGCGGGGTATTGGGCATTGGGTGTCGTTGTCATGCAGAGCGCAGCAAAGCATCTCGCGTGGCGCGGTAAAATCAAACGTTAGCTTAGCAATGCTACGAGCAAGATGCTTCGCTGCGCTCTGCATGACAACGACACCCAATACCCAACACCAGAAATTCAACCCCGAACCCGACCCCGGCCCTACTTTTGCCCCCCAACCACCACCCTACCCCCGCCCATGAGCGTTCTCGTCAATAAAAACTCCAAAGTCATCGTGCAGGGCTTCACCGGCGCGGAAGGCTCGTTCCACGCTGGCCAGATGCTCGAATACGGCACCAACGTGGTGGGCGGCGTAACGCCCGGCAAGGGCGGCAGCCAGCACCTGGAGCGCCCCGTGTTCAACACCGTGGCCGATGCCGTGGCCGCCACCGGGGCCGACACGAGCATCATCTTCGTGCCGCCCGCTTTCGCCGCCGATGCCATCCTCGAAGCGGCCGATGCCGGCATCAAGGTCATCGTGACCATCACCGAGGGCATCCCGACCAAGGACATGATTGCCGTCAAGCACTACCTGAGCGACCGCCCCGGCATCACCATGATTGGGCCGAACTGCCCCGGGGTGATGACGGCCGGCGAGTGCAAGGTGGGTATCATGCCGGGCTTCATCTTCCAGAAAGGCCGCGTGGGCATCGTCAGCAAGAGCGGCACGCTCACCTACGAGGCCGTGGACCAGCTCACCAAAGCCGGCCTGGGCCAGACGACGGCCATCGGCATCGGCGGCGACCCCATCATCGGCACCACTACCAAGCAGGCCGTGGAATTGCTCATGAACGACCCCGACACCGAGGGCATCGTCATGATTGGCGAAATCGGCGGCGGCATGGAAGCCGAAGCCGCCCGCTGGATTCGGGAAACCGGCAATAAAAAGCCCGTCGTGGGCTTCATCGCCGGCCAGACCGCCCCGCCCGGCCGCCGCATGGGCCACGCCGGGGCCATCGTGGGCGGCGCCGACGACACGGCCGCCGCCAAAATGGCCATCATGCGCGAGTGCGGCATCCACGTCGTGGACTCGCCCGCCGAAATCGGCGAGACCATGCTGCGAGTGCTGGGTGGGAAGTAAGCCGTTGATTATGAAGAATGAAGCAAAGCCCCGGCATATACCGGGGCTTTGTTAGGTTTTAGCTGATACTGCGCGTCGGCGCGGTGATACCATCCCAGCTCCGGCCTCTGCATCCACGGCATTCAACAACTCTTGCAAGGCGCGTTCTAGCCGCTGAAAGGAAGGGGCACGGCGGGCTTGCCCAAAATCCAGGTAGCGCGTAAACTCGGCTTGGTGCAGCACTTCCTTGTACTTGATGGTAGGCAGCATCTGCTTGTCTAGCCATTTTTTAGGCCCGCGTTTAGCTTCGGGGTCGGCCGCATACGTCAAGTTGCTGTCCAGGTAAGTAACGCGGGCGGCGATACTACTGATGCCAGCCAGAAACCAGGCTTCGTACTCTTTGTAGGCAAACACGATAACGACCGGGAACGGCAGCGGCTGAAGCGCGGCAATCTCTTCGGCCAGCGCGGGGGCTTCCTGACACGGCAGTTGGTCTTCCAAATCCAGCAGTATCATGGCTCCGTCGCAGGTTTTACCCCGTAAGTGCTCGATAAACTTGGGCAGGTTTTGCCGCAGCTTGGCCAGGCCCCACACTTTCATAGTGTGCCGGGGGTCGGTTTGCCAGTCGTAGCGCCGAAGCTCCTCGTGGAGCAGCCGGCGCAGCAGCACCGGGGCGGCCTGCATATCCCCCTCCCCTTCAACCAGTAGCTGGAGCGTCGGCATCAGGCGGCGGTAGTATCGGCTTGGCGCTGCAAACCTTCCATGCGCAGCAGCTCGCCAGGGGTAAACAAGCGCTTACGCACCGAGGCGAGTTGGCTAGCATCAAGCGGACCGACGTGGGTAGTATCGCCAACCTTCTCCACGACCAAGAAAGACTCGGCCGGCAGGTGGTCGAGCATATCCGGGCTGTGCGTGGTAACCAACACCTGACCGCGCAAACTGGCCTCGTCCAGCACACTAGCCAGCACAGCCAGCGCGCCGGGGTGGATGTTGGCCTCCGGCTCCTCAATGCTGAGAAAAGGTTGGGCGGGGTCCTGGTAGAGCGCCGCCAGAATTCCCAGCATTCGGATGGTGCCGTCCGATTCTTGACCGAGGTAGGAGGCGCGGGGCTGCATAGTGTCGGTTTGGTAGATGAGCTTAGTAGCTAAGTAGCCGCCGACTTGTTCCACCTCCAACGCATCAAATCCAGTTACTGCTTGGCGCAATGCAAACCGTAAATTCTCCCAATTTACATTATTACTGAGAGAGAGACGACGTAGTACCGCAGCTAGATTATGCCCTTCTTCATCAAGATGTGTTTCTTTTAAAAATCGTTGAGGTTGGCGAAAATTTGCAGGATTAAACTTATAAAATAGTTGCTTTATGACCTCATCTTTAAAATACTCTGCCTGGTATCTAAAATGAATAAACCAAGCCTGACTTTCTAGTTTAGAACCTCCATTGTCAGGAAAATAATGTAATCCTCCAAGCTTTACGATACCGTCAGGAAGCAGTAACTCCGACCTACTCATGTTATGGTCTAATTTTACTTCTTTCCATGTATTACCTTCAAAGCTAATATTTATCAGAGCGTTAGTTCGCTTTAGATTGATTTCACCAATACCTCTACTTTGTAAATCAATTGATATAGTCTCTGCTTCGACTACGAATGAGCCGTTCTCGGGGTGATTATTAATCGTAAAGTCGTAACTCACTGTTGACGCAGGCCATTCTACAGAACGATTTATAATTTCACTTTCAGTAGTAAATGCACCATCTATCTCTCGTGATGCCAAGCGCATAGTTACGCCAATACTTATTCCTTTTTTACCGCTTCCCCATCTCTGCAAATCTCGCTCGCTATTTATTACAGCTTGGTCTAGGCCGCGGGCGAACACGTCGCGCACGAAGCGCAGGGCATCGACCACGTTGCTTTTGCCGGAGCCATTGGGGCCGACGAGCACCGTGAGGGGCGAGAGCGGAATGTCGATGTCAGCGATGCTACGGAAATTCTTGACGCGCAAGCGGGTCAAGCGCATGGGCAGCTCGGGGCGGCCAGGGGCCAGTTCGGGGTCGTCGGGCATAGGGCAAAAGTACGGATAACGAATACGCGCGCTGCATTCAAGAGTATTACTGGGTCAGTAACAGTTGGCTTGCCTGGAGGTGGTCGGCGAACAATGATTTCACGTACTGGCCCACAATCAAATTTTAACTCTACCCCGCCCACCCCATGCCCGACCTCCCGTGCGACGCGCTCATCATCGGCTCCGGCCAGGCTGGCAACCCGCTGGCCAAGGCGTTGGCCGAAGCCGGCCAGACGGTTATTCTGGTGGAGGAAGCCGAGCTGGGCGGCTCCTGCCTCAACTACGGCTGCATCCCGGCCAAGATGCTGGTGGCTTCGGCCGAGCGGGCGCAGCTCGTGCGCACGGCCGGCGAGCTGGGCATTGAAGTAGCCGAAAAAGCAGTGCGCGTGGACATGGCCGCCGTGCAGGCCCGCAAGCGGGCCTTGCAAGCGCGGTCGCGCCAGAACCTGGCGCGGTCACTGGCCCCGACGCACCCGGGGCTGCGGGTGCTGCGGGGGCGGGCCGCGTTCGTGGGTGAGCGCCGGGTGCGGGTGTCGGCTGAAGGCCGGGCCGACCAACTCATCAGCGCCCGGCGGGTGTTCATCAACGTCGGCACCCGGCCGGCCGTGCCCGGGCTGCCCGGCCTGGCCGAAGCGGGCTACCTGACGACCAACGAGCTGCTCGAAATTGAAGAAGTGCCTCAGCGGCTGCTTATCGTGGGCGGCGGCTACATCGGGCTGGAATTCGGGCAGCTGTTTCGGCGGCTGGGCAGCGAGGTCATCATCCTCGACACCGGGGCGCGGGTGCTGGAGCGCGAAGACGACGACGTGTGCGCCGCCCTGCAAGCCGGGCTGGAAGCCGAGGGCGTGGAGTTCGTGCTGAGCGGGCAAGCCCGCCGCGTGTCGCGCGATGCCGCGACTGGCCGCTACACGCTCACCGTGGACGTGCCCGGCGGCGAGCGGCGCCTGCACGGCTCGCACCTGCTCATCGCCACCGGCCGCCAACCAAACACCGACGCGCTCGACCTGGCCGCGACCGGCCTCCAAACGGACGAAAAAGGCTTCATTCCCGTCAATAGCCGGCTCGAAACGCGGGTACCGGGCATCTACGCCCTCGGCGATGTCCACGGCGGACCACAGTTCACGCACCTGAGCTACGACGACTTTCGCGTCATTCGGGCCAACCTGTTGGAAAATGGCCCGCGTCGCTCGGCCCGGCAGCGGCCCCTGCCCTACTGCGTTTTCACCGACCCCGGCCTGGGCCGCGTCGGGCTGAGCGAAGCGCAGGCGACGGAAAAGAAGCTCAAGTTTCGGGTGGCCAAAGTGCCGGTCGCCCACCTGAGCCGCGCCCAGCAAACGGGCCAGACGACGGGCTTCTGGAAAATCCTGGTCGGCCCCGACGACCGCCTGCTCGGCGCGGCTATCGTGGGGCCGGCAGCGGGCGAAATCATGACCATTATCCAGGTCGCCATGCTGGGCCGGCTGCGCTACCAGCAGCTCGCCGAGCTGGTCATCGCCCACCCGGTGTGGGCGGAGGGATTGAACGTAGCGTTTCGGTCAATGAGGTGAGTAGGTGAGTAGGTGAGAAGGGCGCGGCCTGGTGCGAAGCTGTGCCCTCTGACCTTTTACCCAATCACCTACTCACCCAATCACCTACTCACTTTACCCGCGCCACCCGGATGCCCACGGCCATGATACCCGGCAGCTGGTTCTGGCGCATGTACTGTTCCAGCGTGAGCCGGTACACGCCGGGGCGGGCGAAGTGCTGCCGGGGCAGGGCCAGCGCCTGGTGGTCGAAGATGTCGCCGGTGCCCTTGCCGCGCGGCGCGCCCGTTTTAGGGTCCATCAGCACGAGCTGATGCAGCAGGGCGGGGCCAACGGGCCGGCCGTCGGGGCCGGTGAGCGTGTGCTTGAGATAAAGGTTGTAAAACCCGTAGCCGGCGGCGTTGCGCACGTTGAAATACACGTCGTAGCGGGCGGCGGTGTCGGCGATGGGGAAACTGAACGTCGGGCGCTGCTGCACGTCCCACACGTACGGCTCGCCGGTGAGCGACTTCAGGTCCACGTTGTCTTCATAGACGCGCTGCGGGTCGCAGGCACTCAGCAACAGCGCCAGCACCACCGCCGCCGGCAGCCCGCACCGGCGGAATAGGCAGGAAATTACCATGTCTTACTTGCTCTGAGTTGCCAGTCATTAGTTGTCAGGCTTTGACAACTAATTGACTGACAAATAATGACTCTTTTTTTTGAACGACTACCTACTCAGCGTTAGCAGAGGAAGCCGCGCCGCCACCCGCGCCACCGCCCTGCCGGCCGCTGCCGCCGCGTCGGCCCCGGCTCCGGCCGCGCCCCTGATTATTCTCCTGACCTTTCTCCTGGCCCTGACTACCGCCGTCGCGGCCGGCCGGGTCGCCGCCTTCCGCGCGGGGCGGGGCGGGCGCACCGCTGGCCGGCTCGTCGCGGCGCGGCCGGCCATCCGGCGCGGGGCGCGGGGCACCTTCGGCACCGTCGGCCGCGCCCCGGCCCCGGCCGCCCCGGCGGTTGAGGGGGCGGGCAGCCGCGCCGCGCCGGCCGCGCGGCTCAGCGGCTGGCTCGGGGCCGCCAGGGCCGACGGGCGAACCATCGGGCAGCGACGCGGCCGGGCGCGGCGCGCGCGGCTCCCGGCCGGGGCCACCGCCACCGGGCACGCGCTCGCCGGCGGGCCGGTCGCCGCCCCGGCGACGGCCACCCTCGCGCGGCTCGCGGCTCGTGCGGGCTTCGTGGCCCTCGCGGACCGGGCGCGCCGGGTCGGCCCCAACGGCTCCCGCCAATGGCTCCGTAACCGCGCCGGCTTCGGCGGGCGCGCTGGTTTCGGTGAAACGCCCGCGCGAGCTGTTGGCCGGGCGCTCGGCGCGCTCGGGGCGGGGCGGGCGCTCGGAGTTGCGCTCCGCGCCGTCTTTGCGCTTGCGCTTGCCGCGCTTGCCTTCCTTAATCTGGCCGTCGAGGCGGTCGAGGTCGCCTTCCATGAGCGTCGAGACGGCCGGGGCCACTTCTTCCAGCACGCGCGGGGCGAGCAGCGTGTCGGGCTTTTCGCCGCGCTTGTTCATCTCCTGCACCTCGCGCACCCGCTCGGCGCTGAGCATCACCCAGTTGTTGTCGCCCTTCGAGGCAAACCACATGCGGCGGCGGAAGATGTCGGTCTTCTGCAAAAACGCCTCGCCCTGGGCTAGTTGCAGGGGCCGCTGCACGCTCGGAATGTCCTTGAGCGCGTCGAGGTACGCATCCAGCTCAAAATTCAGGCAGCACTTGAGGCGGCCGCACTGCCCGGCCAGCTTTTGCGGGTTGAGGCTCAGGTTCTGGTAGCGGGCGGCGGTGGTGCTCACGGCCTTGAAGTCGGTGAGCCAGGTCGAGCAGCACAGCTCGCGCCCGCAAATACCGATGCCGCCGATGCGGCCCGCTTCCTGCCGCAAGGTAATTTGGCGCATCTCGACGCGCACCCGAAACTCGTCGGCCAGCCGCCGAATCAGCTCCCGAAAGTCCACCCGGTCTTCGGCCGAATAATAAAACAGGGCCTTCGTGCGGTCGGCCTGATACTCAACGTCGGAGAGCTTCATGCGCAGGCGCAGCTCGTCTACCACGGCGCGGGCACGAAACATGGTGCCCGTTTCGAGGTCGCGCACGGCCTGCCAGCGGGTTTCGTCGTCGGGCGTGGCCACGCGCAGCACGGGGCGGATTTCCTTCGAGTCGGTGGGCATCTTCTTCTTGCGCATCTGCAGGCGCACCAGCTCGCCCTTCAGGCTGACGTGGCCCAGGTGCCAGCCCGCGCCGGCGGCTTCCACCACCACGGCATCGCCCGTGACGAGGGGCAGGTTTTTACTGTTGCGAAAAAACTCCTTACGCCCGCCCTTGAAGCGGATTTCCACGCAGTCGAAACCCCGAAAGTCGCTGGGCATATCGACATCGGCCAGCCAGTCGAACACGTTTAGTCGGGTGCAGCCCCCGCCGGAGGAGCAGCCCCCCTTCGAGCCGCAGCCCCCGACTTTAGCAGTCGAGCAGCCGCCCCCGGAAGAGCAGGTAGTACAAGCCATGAGAATCTATATAAAAAGCGCCCCGCCCGGCCGCTGAAAAGTGGGAATCTGGCAAAGATAACCGGCCAGCCCGCCGCGGCCCATTACCGGCCCAGTACCGGCCCAATACCAGTTCAGCCCCGGCCCATTAACAGTCCAGTGCCAGCCCGCGCCAATAGAAACGGAGCCTCGGCGCGTTCCGGGCCGCCTAAGCAAGCCGGCCGCGCCCGGCCCTTTCGCCCTGGCTAAGCCGGGCGGCGACAGTAGCCGCCCGGCACCCGGCTCGGGTCAGGCGCGGGCAACACCCTGATTCCGGCGGTTGGGAGTCAGGTACAACTAAGTTGCAGCCAGGTGAGGACAGCGTCCCCCGCATGGCGTTATCAGGGGCATCCGCAAAGGCCCAAGCCAACCTGAAAAAGGTAATTTGTTCCTGTAAGCCTTGCTAATGAGCGTTGCAACCTGGTTGTTACAGCTTGCGCTTACTTCTCACCACAATGCAATATTTTAATGGGAATCAGCCTAAACCACTAGCAAAAGCCGCTTCTAACCATCAAACTGTCAGGCGTATAATATTCGGGCATTATTCCGGTCGAGCTTGGTGAGTTCAATTTTTGCCAGCACATTTGAGCGTACCATTTCTTTTACTTTCACTCTTTCCCATTTTTAATCCTATGCGCAAGTTCTCTACCCTGCTGGCCTTCGGGGCCGGCGCCGCGCTGACCCTGGCGGGCTGCTCAAAAAAAGAAGACGTGGCGGCCGACGCGGCCATCCCGGCCGCAGTCGTCGCGCAGGTCAAAGCCCTGGGCTTCGGCACCACTGATTTGCGGGCCGCCGAGGGCGGCTACGTAGTGGAAGGCGACATCCTGCTCACGCCCGAGCTGCTGGCCAGCTCGCCGACCTACTCCATGCTGCGCGTCGGTGCCGACGAGCAATACCGCACCACTAACCTCGTCACGCGCCTGCCGCGGGTGCTCACGGTGAGCGTTTCGAGCCAGTTTTCGGCCGCCTACGTGACGGCCGCCGACGAGGCCATCCGGCGCTACAACGCGGCGGGCCTGCAAATCACGATGCGCCGCATCACCTCCGGCACGGCCGACCTGCCCATCAAATACTCGTCTAATCTGGGCGCGGGCGTGCTGGGCCAGTCGGGGGGCTTCCCGACGAACGGCAACCCCGCCCCCGGCTTCACGCTGGTGCCGCGGGTCATCAGCAGCACCAACACCAACTACATCGCCACCATCATGGCCCACGAGATGGGCCACTGCATCGGCTTCCGCCACACCGACTACATGAACCGCGCCTACAGCTGCGGCGGCACGGCCACCAACGAGGGCGCGAGCACCATCGGTGCCATCCTTGTTCCCGGCACTCCCGCCGCCCCCGACCCCAACTCCTGGATGCTGGCCTGCGTGGGCAACAACGTGAACCGCCCCTTCAATAGCAACGACCTCACCGCCCTGAACTACTTGTATTAGAGCAGGTTGTTAGTAAAAAGAAGCCCCCGGCCAGTTTTGGTCGGGGGCTTCTTTTTGGCTGACCCGCGCGCTTGCGCTTTCTCGTCGGCTGGCTGAGCAAACAGGCTACCCGCCGGCCCCACCCGGCGGGTAGCAGCCGTATATTTGCCGCCCTGCACTTCACTGCTCCGCCTGCCCTCCCCCGCCCCGATGCCCGAAATAGCCTGCTCCTTCTGCAACCGCCCCAAGCGCGAGGTCGCGGTCATGATTTCCGGCATCAACGCCCACATCTGCGAAACGTGCGTGGCCCAGGCCGAGCACATTCTCAGCGAAGAAACCAAGCTCCAGGCCGAGGCCCGGCGGCCGAAGTTCAACCTCATCAAGCCCCGCGAAATCAAGGCTCACCTCGACCAATATGTGGTGGGCCAAGACGAGGCCAAGCGCGTCATGTCGGTGGCGGTCTACAACCACTACAAGCGGCTGATGCAGAAGCCTTCCGGGTCGGATGAAGTGCAGATTGAGAAGTCCAACATCATCATGGTGGGCGAAACCGGCACCGGCAAAACGTTCCTGGCCCGGATGCTGGCCAAGATTCTGCAAGTGCCGTTTTGCATCGCCGACGCGACCGTGCTCACCGAGGCGGGCTACGTGGGCGAGGATGTCGAGAGCATCCTCACCCGTCTGCTGCAAGCGGCCGACTACGACCTCGAAAAAGCCGAGCGCGGCATTGTCTATATCGACGAAATCGACAAAATCGCCCGCAAGAGCGACAACCCCAGCATCACCCGCGACGTGAGCGGCGAGGGCGTTCAGCAGGCCCTGCTGAAACTCTTGGAGGGTACGCACATCAACGTGCCACCCCAGGGTGGGCGCAAGCACCCCGACCAAAAGATGATTTCGGTGAACACCGAGAATATCCTGTTTATGTGCGGCGGCGCGTTTAGCGGGCTGGACCGCATTATCAAATCGCGGCTCAACACCAAGCCGCTGGGCTTCGCCAAAACCAATCTGGAGGCTCAGGTCGATACTCAGAATTTTCTGCGCTACGTCTCGGCTCAGGACATCAAGACCTTCGGCCTCATCCCCGAGCTGATTGGCCGCCTGCCGGTGCTCACCCACCTCAACCCGCTGGACAAGAAGACGCTGCGCCTGATTCTGACCGAACCGAAAAACTCGCTCGTACGTCAGTACCAGCGCTTGTTCGGCATGGAAAACATCGTGCTCGACTTCACCGAGGGCGCGCTCGACTACATCGTGGAGCGGGCCGACGAGTACCGACTTGGCGCGCGCGGCCTGCGCTCCATTTGCGAGAGCATCATGACCGATGCCATGTTCGAGATGCCCTCCGAGGCCGACGTGCTCGAATTCACCATCACCGAGAGCTACGCCCGCAGCAAGTTCGAGAAATCGCCCCTGCGCCTGATGCGCGCAGCGTGATTTCAATGAGCAATTATCAATGAACAAGGAGCAATTCAGAACAGACACAAAGTGGTCAAGGCAGAATTGCTCCTTGTTCATTGATAATTGCTCATTGAAAGGTTACTCATCCTCGTAGTCCAGCCCCAGGCAGCTGTTGAGCGCCTGCTGCAGCTCGCTGGCCGCGTGGAGCTGCCCGGCCTTGCGGCTCACTACCAGGCCCTTGCGATAAATCTGCTCGGCCTCATCCTTGCGGCCGAAGCCTTCGAGCAGCTTGCCGGCGTGGTAGTAGGTGCCGACGTAGTCGGGGTGCTCGGCTAGCAGCGTCTGGTAAAACTCCCAGGCGCGGAGCGGCTCAGCGGCGCGGTACTCGGTGGCGAGCGCGTAGAGGATGAACGCATCAGTCGGGTCAGCTTCGTGGAAAGCCAACAGCTGGCTGAGGCGGCTCGGGGCAGATGGGGCGGCGGGGTCGGAAGCGGAGATGGACATCGGGGGCACGGCTAGAAAAGAGGCGGGTTATCTTTGGGGCGAAATTGCGGCACAAATTCCGGTCAGTACGTAAGCCAAGCGCTTGTGCCCACCCGCTTGCAATCATTTCAACCCGCCGGCTTGTTAGGCAAGCCGACTACTTTTGCCCGTCCATTCGCTCCACCAAATTAGTCCCGATGAAGTTCCTGGTTTGCATTTCCAACGTGCCCGACACGACCACTAAAATCACCTTCACGCCCGATAACAAGGAGTTCAACAAGGCCGGGGTGCAGTTCGTGATTAATCCTTGGGACGAATACGCCCTGACCCGCGCCATTGAGCTGAAAGAAGCCGCCGGCTCCGGCACCGTGACGGTGCTCAACGTGGGCGAGGCCGACACCGAGCCGAACATCCGCAAAGCCCTGGCCATCGGCGCCGACGATGCCATCCGCGTGAACGCGGCCCCGAAAGATGCTTTCTTCGTGGCCGAGCAAATCGCGGCCGTCGCGAAAGAAGGCGCGTACGACGTGATTTTGATGGGCAAGGAAAGCATTGACTACAACGGTTTTCAGGTGCACGGCATGGTGGGCGAGCTGCTCGGCATCCCGACCATCGCCCCCGCCCAGAAGCTGGATTTGGCCGGTAGCGTGGCGACGCTGGAGCGCGAAATCGAGGGCGGCAAAGAGATAGTCCAGGTAAGCGTGCCCTTCGTGGCCTCGTGCCAGCAGCCGATGTGCGAGCCGCGCATTCCCAACATGCGCGGCATCATGACGGCCCGCACCAAGCCCCTGAAAGTGGTGCCCGCCGTCGGCGAGCCTGCCCGCACCCAGGTCGCCGGGTACGCCCAGCCGCCTAAAAAACAAGGTGTCAAACTGATAAGCGCCGATAACGCCGCCGAGCTGATTCATCTGCTGCACACCGAAGCCAAAGTCATTTGAAGTCAATGAGCAATTAACAATGAGCAATGAGCAATTACTCATGTAGCTCGTAAAACTGCATATTGTTAATTGTAAAACTGCATATTGTTAATTACTGACTGCTTCCTGACAAAATTGCTCATTGTTCATTGCTCATTGCTCATTGTTAATTGAATTAAGATGTCCGTTTTAGTAATCGTCGAATGCGACAAGGGCGAAGTCAAGAAGTCTTCGCTGGAAGTAGCCACCTACGGCGCGCTGCTCGCCACCCAGCTTGGCACGACGGCCACGGCCGTGGCCGTGGGCGAAGCTACCGCGGCTAACCTCGCCCAGCTCGGCGAGCAGGGCATCACGAAAGTGCTCTATGATGCCGAGCCGCGGCTGAAAGACTTCGTGAACAACGCCTATACCAAGCTCATCGCTACGGCCGCTCAGCAGGAGTCGGCGCAGGTTATCGTGCTGGCTAATAGCAATATCGGCGCGGCGGTCGGCTCGCGGCTGTCGGTGCGGCTCCAGGCTTCGCTGGCTACCAACGTGGTCGAGCTGCCGCGCACTGAAGGCGGGCAGTTCGTGGTGAAGCGCGGCGCGTTTTCAGGCAAGGCGTTTTCGGATGTCGTGCTCAGCGGCGAGCGCAAGATTATCGCCGTCAAAAAGAACAGCCTGGAAGCACAGCACGAAGCCGGCCGCACGGCTGAAGTCGTGGCCTTCGCCGCCCAGCTCACCGATGCTGATTTTGCCGACGCGCCCACGCAGGTCGTCATGCAGGACCAGGCCGGCGGGGTGCTGCTGCCCGAAGCCTCGCTCGTCGTGAGCGGCGGCCGCGGCATGAAAGGCCCCGAAAACTGGGGCCTGATTGAGGACCTGGCCAAAGCGCTGGGCGCGGCGACGGCCTGCTCGAAGCCGGTGTCGGACGTCGATTGGCGCCCCCACCACGAGCACGTCGGCCAGACCGGCATCACGGTGTCGCCGAACCTGTACATCGCCTGCGGCATTTCAGGCGCGATTCAGCACCTGGCGGGCGTGAATTCGAGCAAGGTTATCGTCGTCATCAACAAAGACCCCGAAGCGCCGTTCTTCAAGGCGGCCGACTACGGCATCGTGGGCGACGTGTTCGACGTGCTGCCCAAGCTGACGGCGGCTGTTAAGGCGTTGGCGTAACGCTAAGCCCCCGCTTGGCGCAGCGGCCCACGTAACGCCAAGCCCCCGCCTGGCGAGCGAGCGAAGCGAGCCACCACGTTAGCCAACGTCGGGGTTTGCTTCGCTCTTTCGCCAAGCCAGGGCTTGGCGTTACGTGGGCCGTTGCTTTATTTGTCGTAGCAAACTCTCTTCCTCCCCGTTTCCGGCCCGCCCGGCCCCGCGACCCTTGAAAAAAATCCCGCTCGAAATCCTGGGCTTGTCGTCCTCCCAGTCGCAATCCGGCTCGTTCGCCCTCATCCTGGGCGAAAAGCTCGGCAACCGTCGCCTGCCGATTATCATCGGCATGTTCGAGGCCCAAAGCATCGCCATTCAGATTGAAAAAATCAGCCCCAACCGGCCGTTGACCCACGACTTGTTCAAATCCTTCGCCGAGCACGTCCACGTCACGATTATCGAAGTCATTATTTCCGACCTGAAAGAGGGCGTGTTTTACTCGCGCATCGTGTGCTCGGACGGAGCCACCACGTTCGAGATTGACGCGCGGCCGTCCGATGCCATCGCCATCGGCTTACGCTTCGGGGTGCCCATCTTCACGGTCGAGAGCGTGTTGAGCGAAGCCGGCATCATCCTCACCGATGTTGAGGAAAGCGGCGACGACGAGGACGACCAGGACAGCGACGACGAGGATGACGACGACGAGGACGCGCCCGCCCGCCCGGCCCGCACCCCGGCCGAGCCGCGCGACCCCAGCGGCCAGGTCTCGCTCGACGAGCTAACCAAGATGCTGGCCCAGGCCCTGGAAAAAGAAGACTACGAAAAAGCCGCTAAGATTCGCGACGAGCTGAACAAGCGCGACGGATAATTTTTTTTAATGTGCTGATGTGGGGGATGTGCTGATGTGCGAATTGATTCAGTGGAGACTTGGTTTTTTGCTGTTTTCCGCTGGTCAGCATAATGATGACAACAGCTTGAAGATTAACAGCTGACACCAAGTAACCTGACCACCCCTGGACCAATTCGCACATCAGCACATCAAAAACACCTCAGCACATTAAATAAAATGACTATTTCTGAGCGCGGGCAGGCCATGCCCGTTTCGCCGTTCCGGCGGCTGGCCCCGTTCGCGGAGGCGGCCCGGCAGCGCGGACGGCAGGTGTATGCTCTCAACATCGGGCAACCCGACATCGCGACCCCGCCCGAATTGCTGGAGGCCGTGCGGCAGGCCGACATCCGGGTGCTGGCTTACAGCGCCGGGGCAGGCACCGACAGCTACCGGGAGAAGCTGGCCGGCTATTACCAGCGGGCGGGCATTGCGGTGAGCAGTGAGCAGATACTGGTGACGACGGCGGGCAGCGAGGCGATTCTGTTCGCGTTGCTCACGTGCCTGAATCCGGGCGACGAGCTGATTGTCTCGGAGCCGTTTTACGGCACCTACACCGCGTTTGCCATCGCGGCCGGGGTGCGGGTGGTGCCCGTGACGGCCCGCATCGAGGACGGCTTCGCGCTCTCGCCGCTGGCTGACTTCGAGCGCGTTATCACGCCGCGCACCAAGGCCATTCTGGTTTGCAACCCCAGCAACCCGACCGGGCACGTCTATTCGCGGGCCGAGTTGGAGGCGCTGCTTGGGCTGTGTCAGCGGCACGGGCTGTATTTGCTCTCCGACGAGGCGTACCGCGAGTATTGCTACGACGGGGCCACGGCCACGAGTGCGCTGAGTCTGGCCGGGGCCGACGAGCACGTGGTGGTGATGGACACGATTTCTAAGCGCTACAGCGCGTGTGGGGCGCGGGTCGGGGCGCTGGTAACGCGCAACGAGGCCGTGTTCAACACCGCGTTTCGGTTCGCGCAGATGCGCATCTCGCCGCCCGGCCTCGGCATGTTGCTCGGCGAGGCGGCGGCCGAGCTGCCGGTTTCGTACTTCGATGAGAACCGGGCCGAGTACCAGGCCCGCCGCGACCTGACCGTGCGCCGCCTGCGGGCCATGCCGGGCGTGGAGTGCCCGGTGCCGGGCGGGGCGTTCTACGTGATGGCCCGCCTGCCGGTGGACGATGCCGGCCGCTTCGGCGAGTGGCTGCTCACCGATTTCAGCTACCACAACGCGACGCTGTACTTGTCGCCCGCCGCCGGCTTCTACGCCACGCCCGGCCTGGGCCGCCAGGAAGTACGCCTGGCCTACGTGCTCAACCTGACCGACCTCAATGCCGCCCTTACCTGCCTGGAAATAGCCCTGGAGGCGTATCCGGGACGAAGTAGTGAGTTGATGAGGGGTGAGGTGGTGAGTCGGGAAGTGGCGAGCTTGGTGTGAGGTGGTTGGTTATTTGCTGACCTTGCGCACGGCCAAACCCCAACGGGGTTTCGTAGTCCAGCCCAGGGTTGGCGAAGCCTACCCTGGGTCAGCCAATCCTCACGTTACCAGAACCCCAACGGGATTCCGGCCACGCCCAACGACCAGCTACGGAACCCGTTGGGGTTCTGGTCCGAATACTCCTACTTAACCCAGGGTAGGCTCCTTCGTCGCCAACCCTGGGCTAGACTACGAAACCCCTTCGGGGTTTGGGCCGTGCGTCAGGTCAGCCATTTATTAACAATCAAACCCTCATGCAAACCACTACCGCCCCTGCGCCCCCCATCGCCACCACCCACGACTACTCGGCCCCGATGCGGGTCTGGCACTGGGCCAACGCGTTGCTGGTATCGGGGCAGCTGCTGACGATTCTGTTTCTGAAAGTCATCGTGAGCGCGCGGGCGGCCATTCCGGACATGCAGCGCGAAGTGGCCGACAAGGGTGGGCAGCTCACCGAGCAGCAAGGCCGGGCCATCGCTCACGTCATCGGCGACCGCATCTGGAGCTGGCACATCTGGATTGGGCTGACGCTGGCGGCGTTCTGGCTGTTCTGGACGGTTTTGCAGGTGCTCGACCCAGCCGGACGACGCTTCGGGGCACGGCTGCTGGCGGCCGGCCGTCGCTACCGCCTGGCCCCGCCCGCCGACCACGCCGACGCGCGCCACGAGCTGGCGGCCAAGCTCACGTATGCTGTCTTCTACCTGACCATCACCGTGATGGTGCTCACCGGCCTGGCCCTGACCTGGGCCGACGACGTGGCCTGGCTCGGCAGCATCGAGCACTCGGTGAAAGAGGTACACAACGTAGCCATGTACGTGATAATCGGCTTCGTAGCCCTGCACGTGGTGGGCGTGGTGTGGAGCGAAGTCACGAAGGACCGGGGGCTGATTTCGCGCATGGTGAGCGGGGAGCGAGGTAGTTAAGGCGTTGTCATGCAGCGCGCAGCGAAGCAGCTCGCGTGGCGCGGTAAACCTTGTCATTTGCTTAGTTTGTAAGCTAACGAGTGAGTTTACTGCGCCACGCGAGCTGCTTCGCTGCGCGCTGCATGACAACGACATCAAGTACCGGGCACTAAAACCCCCGGCGGGTAACTTTGCGCTACTCCCCTCCCACCCACCGCCCTTGTCATGTTGAAAACCAAGCGCGCCGTCAAGCGCGAGCTGATTCTGGCCGAGGCCGCCAAGCTCTTTAAGGACCGCGGCTACGGGGGCACTTCGATGCGCGACCTCGCCGGGCAGGTGGGCATGGAGGCGGCGAGCATGTACAACCACATCCGCTCGAAGGACGAGCTGCTCGACAGCATCTGCTTTCGGATTTCGGACACCTACATCTCCCAGCTCACCCAGATTCAGGCCCAGGCGACTTCGTATTCCGGGAAAATCCGGGCGCTGGTGCGGCTCCACATCCGGCTCATGGTCGAGGACGGGGCGGCCGTGTCGGTGGCCAACCACGACTGGAAATACCTGCCCGAGCCGCGCCTGAGCGAGTTCAAGCAGGCTCGCAAGAGCTACGAGCGCGGTTTCGCGGCCCTGATTGAAGCCGGCATCGCGGCCGGCGAGTTTCGGCCCGTGAACGTGTCGGTGGCCTTGTTCACGGTGCTCTCGGCCGTGCGCTGGGTGGAATTGTGGTACCGGCCAGGGCGCGGCTTGACGGCGGAAGAGCTGGAAACCAACATTATCACCGTGCTGCTGGGCGGGCTGGAGCGGCCGGGGTAGCTGGGTCAGCTGGAATTCTGTGAGTCCCGTGAATCAGCAGTTTCTAAGTTTAGACCTGAGACGTTAGACATGAGACATGAGATTCTCGCCGAGAAAGTCTCATGTCTCAGGTCTCAGGTCTCAGGTCTCAGGTCTCATGTCTCACTTCCCAAAGTCTCAGGTCTTGGTAATCTCAAAATAATATGCCCCGCTTCCACTCCCTGACCATAAAAAGCATCACCCGCGAAACGGCCGACTGCGTGAGCCTGAGCTTCGAGGTGCCGCCGGAGCTGCGCGACGCGTTTCGCTACCAGGCGGGGCAGTACCTGACGCTGCGCCTGCACCACGAGGGCGAGGAAATCCGGCGGAGCTACTCGCTGTGCAGCAGCCCGCTGGACGACGAATGGCGGGTGGCCATCAAGAAAGTGCCGGGCGGGCGCTTCTCGACGCTGGCCGTGGACGAGCACCTGCGGGCCGGCGACCGGCTCGACGTGCTGCCGCCGCAAGGTCGGTTTTCGCCCGCGCTCGACCCGGCCCAGGCGCGGCACTACGCCCTGTTCGCGGCCGGCAGCGGCATTACGCCGCTGCTCTCCATCGCCAAAACGATTTTGCTCACCGAGCCGGGCAGCCACGTTTACCTGGTGTATGGCAACCGGGGGCGCAACTCGATTATTTTCAAGGAAGCCATTGAGGGCTTGAAGAATAAATTCTTGCAACGGCTGAGCGTGTTTCACGTGCTGAGCCGCGAGCAGGGCGACACGGACCTGTTCTTCGGCCGCTTGGACCAGGCCAAAACCGCCGAGCTGCTGCGCGCCGCCCTGCCCGCCGCCCGCCTCGACGGCTGCTACATCTGCGGGCCGGAAGAAATGCTGCACGGCGTGCGGGCCGCGCTCACCGGGGCGGGCGTGCCGGCCGAGCGGGTCCATTTTGAGCTGTTCGCGAGTAGCGGCGGACCGCGCCCGGCCGCCGCGCTGGCCCGCCCGGCTGGCCCCGCCGACGACCGGCAGAGCCAAGTGCTGGTGCAGCTCGACGGCCGCGCCTACCGCCTCGACATGTCGTTTTACGGCGACACCATCCTCGACGCGACCCTGGCGGCCGGGGCCGACGCGCCCTACTCCTGCAAAAACGGCATGTGCAGCACCTGCCGCGCCCGCGTCACGGCTGGCTCTGCCGCGATGGATGTTAATTATTCGCTCTCCGAAGCCGAAATCGCCGCCGGCTACGTGCTCACGTGTCAGGCCCGGCCGACGAGCGAGCGGGTGAGCGTGGATTTTGACCAGTAAGGGGGTGTAGGGTAAGCTTCAGCTTACCAGTTGTTGGGTTGTGCGGTAGGCTTTAGCCGGCCGTTCGTTAGTTAAATCGAACGGTATACGGCCCTCCGGTGGCGGCTAAAACCTACCGCACAACCTTTCGACTGGCAAGCTAAAGCTTACCCTACACCCCTCATGCTTAAACTTCTCCTCACCCTCCTCCTACCCCTGCCCCTGCTGGCCCAACCGGCCCCGGCCGATTCGGCCCGCGCCCGACGCATCGCGGCGGTCCGGCCGGTGCTGGATAAGATTTACGCTGATTTCGCGGCGAGCAAGCACGTGCCGGGCCTGGCCTACGGGCTGGTGGTGGATGGCCGGCTGGCGTACAGCAACGCGCTGGGCTACGGCAACCTGACAACCAAAACCCTGGCCACGCCGCGCACCGTGTTTCGCATCGCCAGCATGAGTAAGAGCTTCGTCGCGCTGGCCGTGCTGCGCCTGCGCGACGAAGGCCGCCTGCGCCTCGACGAGCCGGCCGCCAAGTATTTGCCCGAGCTTCAGCGTCACCCGCCCGCCGGCTTCGACACCCCGCCAATAACTATTCGGCAGCTGCTGAGCCACGCGGCCGGACTGCCCGAAGACAATCCCTGGGGTGACCGCCAAATGGGCCGCGCCGATGCCGACCTCGACGCGCTCGTCGGGCGCGGGCTGCCGCTGGCCACCGCCCCCGGCGAGGCGTACCAGTACAGCAACCTCGGGTACGCGCTGCTGGGTCGAATTATTGGGCGCATCACCGGCCAGCCGTTCCAGGCGTACGTCAGCGCCCACCTGCTCCGGCCGCTGGGCATGAGCCACACGTACTGGGACTACCGGCAGGTGCCGCCCGCGCTGCTCGCCGCCGGGTATCGCCGCACGGCAGATGCCTGGCAGCCCGAGCCGCTGCTGCCCAACGGCGAGTCGTGGGCGGCGCTCGGCGGGCTGCTGACGACGGTCGAGGATTTCAGCAAGTACCTCGTGTTCCTGGCCGATGCGTGGCCGGCGCGGCTGGGGCCGGACGCGGGGCCGGTGCGGCGCAGCTCGGTGCGCGAGGCCCAGCAACCCTGGGCGTTCAGCAACCTGAACGCCGGCTACCGCTATCCCAGCGGACGGGCCTGCGCGCTGGTCAGCTCGTATGGCTACGGCTTGCGCGTGAGCCAGGACTGCGCCGGGCGGCGTTACGTGGGCCACGGCGGCGGACTGCCGGGCTTCGGCTCGCACTGGTGGCTGCTGCCCGACTACGGCGTGGCCGTGGTCGCGCTCACCAACCAAACCTACGCCGGCCCCACGGCCGCCAATTTTGCCGCCCTCGACACGCTGCTGGCCCTGGCTCGGCTGCGGCCCCGCCCGGTGACAGCTTCGGCCGTGCTGCGGCAGCGTAAAGAGCAGCTGGCGAAGCTGCTGCCCGGTTGGGAAGCCGTGGATAAGCAGCTTTTCGCCGGGAATTTCTTCCTCGATGAGGACCTGGCCAGCCGCCGCCAAACCGCGCAGACGCTGTTCGCGCAAGTGGGCCGGGTGCTGAACGTGGGCGAGCTGGAGCCGGATGACGCGCTGCGCGGCCGTTTCCGGCTGCGGGGTGAGCGCGGCAGCGTGGAGGTGTTTTTCACCCTCAGTCCTGAAACCCCGGCGCGGGTGCAGCAGCTGGATTTGCGGCTCGTGCGCTGAGGCAGAACAAAAATAGTTTGGCTGAACTCCAACGGGGTTTCGTAGCCTAGCCTGGGTTGAACGCAGCTTGTGAGACCCAAACCCCAACGGGGTTTCGTGGCTGGTCGCGTCTGGCGAGCGTGGGCGGAACCCCGTTGGGGTTCTGGTACCGTAGGGGTTGGCTGACCCAGGGTAGGCTTCGCCAACCCTGGGCTAGGCTACGAAACCCCGTTGGGGTTTGCCCACCGAGTCGGGCTAGTAGCCGGACCAGGTAACGCCTCACTCGCCGGCGTGGAAGCTCACCAAATCGTCAATCGGCGAACGCATGATTTTGCCCAGCGCCATGCCGTGGCGGGCGGCGACTTCGCCCAGCGCGTCGCGGAAATTGTAGCCCACCGAGCCAATGCAGTTGAAGCTGTAGCGCTGGTAGTCGGGGTAGCGCAGCACCAGGTTCTGGAAAAACGCCTCGAAGCCTTCGAGCACGATTTGGCGGCAGTAGCTCAAGTTGTTGTGGTCGTAGGCGAACTTGGCGAAGCTGGCCAGGAAGCGGTTGGGCAGGGGCTGATTGTAGAGCCGGTCGAGGATGTCGTTGCGCGAGCCGAGCTGGTACTCGGCGCGTAGGGCCTCGGCCAGGCCCTCGGGCAGCGCCTGGCGCAGGTAGTCGCGCAGCAGGCGCTTACCCAGATGGGAGCCACTGCCCTCGTCGCCCAGAAAATACCCCAGCGAATCCACGTTGTAGATAATTTTCTCGCCGTCGTAGAGGCACGAGTTGGTGCCCGTGCCCAGGATGGCGGCAAAGCCCGGCCCGTGGCCGAGCAGCGCGCGGGCGGCGGCCAGCAGGTCCTCGGTCACTTCGACCCGCGTGGCACCCTCGAACACCTGGCGCAGAGCGGCGGCCACCACCTCGGCCTTGGCCGCGCTCGACACGCCCGCCCCGTAAAAATAAATGCCACTCACCGCCTCGCGGGGCAGCGTGTCGGGCAGGTTTTTCTGGAGCGAAGCCACGATGGCGGGCGTGGCCATGAAATCGGGGTTGTAGCCTTCCGTGTTGAAGTACACGCGCTGGCCCGCGTCGGTTAGCTGGCACCAGCTGGTTTTGGTCGAGCCGCCGTCGGCGATAAGTAGCATGGGGTGGGGGTTATTGGGGGAGGAGGGGCTGATTCCCAACCCGCCGCCCGGGTTGCCGGGCTGCCGAACGCGGGCAAGATAAGCGACAGCGGCAGCAACCATGCTCGCCACCGCCGTAACATCGGCCGCCGGGGCGCGTTAAGCAGCCACTCCGTAACGGGGCATTGTCATGCAGAGCGCAGCGAAGCATCGCGCGCCTCGTTGTTAGCGATTGTCATGCAGAGCGCAGCGAAGCATCTCGCGTGGCGCAGTAATCTCTTTCGTTAGTGCGGAAGCTACCGTCTGATTTTACTGCGCCACGCGAGATGCTTCGCTGCGCTCTGCATGACAACGCCCTCCTTACCCCATCACTTCATTACCCCCAAAAAATGACCAAAGCCTATGCTGCCCACGCCGCCCACGCGCCGCTGGCCCCGTTCGAGCTGGAGCGCCGCGCGCCCGGCCCCCACGACGTACAAATTGAGATTCTCTTCTGCGGCGTCTGCCACTCCGACCTGCACCAGGTGCGCGACGAGTGGGGCGGCTCCATCTTTCCGATGGTGCCGGGCCACGAAATCGTGGGCCGCGTGACGGCCGTGGGCGAGCAGGTCAGCAAGTTTAAAGTCGGCGAGCTGGCCGGCGTGGGCTGCATGGTGGACTCGTGCCGCACCTGCCCGAGCTGCCAGGATGGGCTGGAGCAATACTGCGAAACGACCGGCTTCGTGGGCACCTACAACGCCCGCGAAATCGGCTCCGGCCAACCCACTTACGGCGGCTATTCGCGCCAGATTGTGGTGGACGAGCAGTACACGCTGCACGTTTCGGACAAGCTCGACCCGGCGCGCGTCGCGCCGCTGCTCTGCGCGGGCATCACCACCTGGTCGCCGTTGCGCGAGTGGAAAGTAGGAGCCGGCCACCGCGTGGGCGTGATGGGCCTCGGCGGGCTGGGCCACATGGGCGTCAAGCTGGCCGTGGCGCTGGGGGCCGAAGTAACCGTGCTCAGCACCTCGCCCGGCAAGGAAGCCGATGCCAAAGCGCTCGGTGCCCACAAGTTCATCGTCACCAAAGATGCCGAGCAGCTCAAGGCGGCCGCGGGCTACTTCGACTTCATTCTCAACACCGTGTCGGCCCCGCTCGACCTGGCCAGCTACCTGAACCTACTGCGCCGCGACGGCACGATGATTCTGCTCGGCGTGCCGCCCGAAGCGCCGCAGGTCCACGCGTTCAATCTCATCGGCCGCCGCCGCCGCATTGCCGGCTCGCTCATCGGCGGCATTCAGGAAACCCAGGAAATGCTCGACTTCTGCGCCGAGCACAACATCATGTCCGACATCGAGCTGATTGACATCCAGCACATCGATGCCGCCTACGAGCGGATGCTGAAAGGCGACGTGAAATACCGCTTCGTCATCGACGTGGCCTCGCTGGGGTAAGGAGCTTGGTCTGACGTACTTATTTAAAACCCGAAAAAGGCCACCGCTCTTTAGCGGTGGCCTTTTTGGTGCCGGGCTACGGGGCGGCTGATTAGCTAAAGCCAACTGCTTATTTACCCTTTGCCGACTTGCCCGCCGGTTTGCCCGCCGCTGGTTTATCCGCTGGTTTGTCCGCCGCTGGTTTGGTGAAGCCGTCTTTAGCGGCGCGCTCCTCCACCGTAGCCATGCGCTTGCCCGAGTCGGGGTGCGAGGAGAAAAGCTGGCTGCCCTTCGAGCCTTTGGCCCCAGCCGACTCTTCCAGCGCCTGGAGCTTGCCGAAGGCGGAAGCCATGTAGAGCGGGTTCACTTTCTGGGCCTTGAGCAGGTCGTAGCCGTAAGCGTCGGCGCTGCTTTCCTGGGTGCGCGAGAACGTGGCGTTGGTGATGGCCTCGCCCAGCGCGCCGAGCTGCGAGTCGCTGAGCGCGGCGGCCACGCCGCCCTGCGACGAGGCCGTTTCCTTGGCCGCCTGCGCCAGCAGGGCCGTGCGCATCGCGTCGCGCGAGTCCTTGTGCTTGACGTGCCCGATTTCGTGGCCGATGACGGCCAGAATCTCCTGGTCGTCCATGAGCTGCATCAGCCCGGCCAGCACCCGCACGCTGCCGTCGGCGCAGGCAAAAGCGTTGATGTCTTTGACCAGATAGACTTTGTAGTTCATCGTCATCCCGTCGTAGGTGCCCAGGTTGGCCACGATTTTCTTCAGGCGCAGGCTGAGCGGGTGGTTGTCGGGGGCGACGTGGTTGTTGTCGTCGAGCCATTTCACCGATGCCTGGGTGTCGCGGATAACGTCGGCATCGCTGAGCGTAACGGCCTTAGCCGCTTTCAGCCCCGCCCCGATGGAGCCGGAATTGAGCCGGAACTGGGCCTGGGCGCTGAGCGAGCCGCAGAGGCTCAGGCCACAGGCTACGGACAGGGTAAAGAAGATTTTGGTCATGAGAAGAAGGGGAAAGAGGTTGAAAGAAAGCTGTACGTTAGTGCTGCTCATTAGTTGATGAGCGAGCGCTGTTTTGGAGTTGCTGGCGAAGCTGGAGCGGGTTTCCAACTTGTGACCGAACTCGCCGCTCGTGGGGCCTCACCCCCCGGCTCCCTCTCCGAAAAGGAGAGGGGGAGCCGACTGTAGGCGGACGTATCCTGTCGTCCGGCTCCCCCTCTCCTTTTCGGAGAGGGCGGAGAGGGGGTTGGGGGGTGAGGCCCCACGAGCGGCGAGCCTCACGAACCAAAAACCGCGCCCCCACAGCCAAAACTCACAGCCGAAACCCGCGCTGCACCTGCGTGGTGGAGCTGTTGTGTCCCGGCGAGGCCACGAAGCCGGCCGGCAGCGGCCCCGCCGCGACGGGCACGCCCAGGCTGCGGCTGCTGAGCGTGAAAGTGAGCGGCCCCGCGTCGGGCAGCGTCAGCGTGAGCACTTCGCCGGCGGGGCGGGGCGCGAAGACGAGCAGGTTCAGGTCGGGGGTGCCGGGGCGGGCGCCGTCGGCGCCGGTTTTGGGGCGGGCGGGGGCCAGCGGCAGGGCGTGGCCGGCCAGGACGAGGGCCAGCGGGCGGGGGCCGCGCAGGGTCAGGCTGAGGCTGTTGACGGCGGGGCGGCCGGGGCGCAGCAGCAGGCGCAGGTGGCGCCGGCCCTGGGCGAGGCTGTCGGTGAGCACCGTCGCGTCGGGGGCGGGCAGGGGCAGCAGCGGGGCGCTTTGGTGCAGCGTCGGGCCGGCGAACGGGGCCAGGGCCGGCACCGAGTCGTAGCGCGGGGCACTCAGCACACGGGCCGTCCAGGCATCGGGGCGGGGGGCGGCACTCACCCAGTCGGCGCGCTGGCGGCTGGCGTTGAGCACGTAAAACAAATGGCTTTGCTGGGGCTGGTCGGGGGTGGGCTGCCTGCTGAGGTGGCCCCAGCCCAGCGCCCCGCCGACCGTGAGCAGGGCCAGCGCGGGCAGGGCCAGGCTGGTGGCGGGGCGCTGGCTGGGGCCGACGGGCGCCCGCAACGCGGGCAGCAGCAGCGGCAACAGCAGGCCCAGCAGCAGCAGCAGCAGCAGGCTCGCCACCAGGGCCAGGTTGCTCAGGCCGAAGATGACCAGCAGCAGCTGCGTCACCGGGGCCAGCAGGGCGACGGCCGGCAGCAGCAGCGCCCAGCTCACGGCCCCGACCAGCGCCCCGCCCCCGCCGCCAGCCCCGCCCGCGCTGCCGTTGGGCCGCGCCGCGTAGGCCGGCCCCGGCCGCCGCAGCCGCGGCAGCCAGCCCAGCGTGGCCGCCAGCAGCGGCCAGGCCAGCAAAAACGACGACGACGATGCCCGCCATTGCATCAGCCCCAGCAGCACGGCCACCGCCACCAGCGCCCCGCCCGAGAGCGCGTCGGGCCGCACCAGGCGGGCCGCCACCGCATACACCCCGCTGAACACGCCCAGCCCCAGCGCCAGCAGCGCCACCTGATAGGCCCCGGCGTTGTAAAACTCCCGGTCGTAGAACGCGCCGTACTGCGGATAGGCCCAGGCGACGGCGCTCAGCAGGCCCCAGCCCAGGCCCAGCACCAGCACCAGCGTGCCGAGCCAGGCTGCCACGCCGCCCACCAGCCCGAGCCAGCTCAGGCGGCCGCGCTGCCGGGCCAGGGCCAGCGTGAGCAGCAGCAGGGCCAGCGTGCCGGCCGTCAGGGGCAGGCCCCAGGCGGCGGGGTAGCGCACGAGCCAGGTGCCGAGCGGGTTGAAAAACGTCGCGTCGGGGGCTTTGGTCTGGGCCAGCGAGATGCTGCCGAAGTGGCGCACCAGGGCCAGCAGGTACGCGCCGTGGTGCTGCACCGAGGCCGGGTCGAGGTGGGCGGGCGTGTCGGCCGGGCTGTGGTAGTAGGGGTGGCCGCCGACGAAGGCGAAGTTCAGCCCCGTCAGCCCCGCCTGGCGCAGGGGCGTGAAATCGGTGTCGTTGGGCAGGCGCTTGTAGGCTTCGTAGAACAGCGACGAGGCCAGCGGCGCGGGCGCGGCCTGGGCCAGCTGCTCGATAACCCAGCCGTTCTGCCCGCTCACCTCGAACATGAGCACCGGCCCCTGATTGCCGCGCCCCTCCACGTTGAGCACCACGCCCACCTCGCGCCGCAGCCGGACCGTGTCGGCGGCGTAGGCCCGCGCCCCGAGCAGGCCCGCTTCCTCGCCGTCGGTGAAGAGCCAGATAACGTCGTGCGTGAGCGGCGGCCCGGCTTTGAGCGCCCGAATAGTTTCGAGCATCGCCGCCACGCCCGCCCCGTCGTCGCCCGCTCCTGGGGCGTTAGGCTGCGAGTCGTAGTGGGCCAGCACGAGTACGGCCGGCCCCGACACGCGCCCCGGCAGCCGGGCCAGCACGTTCTGCACCCGCCCCACCTGCACGAAGCTGCCAAAGCCGCCCACGCCCACGCCCTCCTGCACCCGCACGTCGGCCAGGCCCAGCGCCCGCAGCCGCCCGAGCAGGTAGTCGCGCACGGCCGCGTTGGCCGGCGTGCCGATGGCGTGCGGCGCGCGGGCGATGACGGCCACGTCGGCCAGCGCCCGGCCCGCCGCGAACTCGCTGGCCGGGGCCGTCACGGGCAGCGGCGCGGGCGGCCGCAGCAGCCAAACGGCCAGCGCGGCAAACAAGCTCAGCCCCAACAGCGGCACCCACCGCGTGAACGTGAAAGTCATATGACGGCCCGCCAGGATAAGCCCAACCAGCGCGTAAAGCAACGACTTGAAAGCCGGGAATCCTATTTCGGATGGGGCGGGTCTCTGACCCGCGCCCGGACAACGCCGCCCAGCAACGGCACCTCACCCCCCTAGCCCCCCTCTCCCGTGGAGAGGGGGGAACTAGTCCTAGTTCTAGCTCTAGAACAGACGTAAGACTAGAACTAGCGACTAGTTCCCCCCTCTCCACGGGAGAGGGGGGCTAGGGGGGTGAGGTGACGTTGTTAAGCAGCACTATTCAGAGACTACCTTCGCCGCCATGCCCTTTTCCCTGGCCGAACTCCGCCACCGCACCGCCGCTTTTGCCCGCGCCCACGCCGACGACCACGACGAGAAATCCCAGGCCCAGACCTTCTGGGGGGATTTGTTCGACACGCTCACCCCTCAGGGACGACGGCGGGCGCGCTTCGAGCACCGCATCAAAAAGCAGGACGACAAGCAGGGCTACATCGACGTGTTCTGGCCCGGCACGCTGCTCGTCGAGCACAAGTCCCGGGGGCGCGACCTCGACGCGGCCTATGAGCAGGCGCTGGCGTACTTGCCCAACCTGCCGGCCCACGAGCTGCCGCCGGTTATCCTCGTGAGCGACTTCGCCCGGTTTCGGCTCTACGACCGCGACCGGCTGGAGCGCCACGACTTCACCCTGGCCGAGCTGCCCGACCGGCTGCACCTGTTTGGGTTCATCACCGGCTACCGGCCCGCCGGGCAGCAGCGGCCCGAAGACCCGGCCAACGCCCAGGCCGCCGAGCTGATGGCCCAGCTCCACGACGCGCTGCTGGCCGATGGCTACGCCGGCCATCCGCTCGAAGTGCTGCTCACGCGGCTGCTGTTTTGCCTGTTTGCCGAGGATACGGCCATCTTCGACAAGGACGAGTTTCGGGCGTTTCTCGAAGAGCACACCGCGCCCGACGGGGCCGACCTGGGGGCCAAGCTGCTAGAGCTGTTCGCCGTGCTCGACACGCCCCGCGAGGGCCGCGCCCGCGCCCTGGCCCCGCACCTGGCCGCGCTGCCCTACGTGAACGGGGCCTTGTTTCGGGAGAATTTCCGGCCCCCGGCCTTCACGGCCGAGAGCCGGGCGCGGCTCGTGGTGTGCTCGTACTTCGACTGGTCGCGCATCTCGCCCGCCGTGTTCGGGTCGCTGTTCCAATCCATCGCCGACCCGGCCCGCCGCCGCATCCTGGGCGCGCACTACACCTCCGAGCCGAACATTCTGAAAGTGCTCGGGCCGCTGCTGCTCGACGCGCTGCGGGCCGAGCTGGCAGCCGCCGGCCAGAGTCGCCCCGCCCTGACGCGCCTGCAAAACCGCCTCGCCGGGCTGCGCCTGCTCGACCCGGCCTGCGGCTGCGGCAATTTCCTGGTCGTGGCCTACCGCGAGCTGCGCCTGCTCGAACACGAAATTCTCGACCGCCTCTACGCCCGCGAAGCCGCCGCCGGCCGCTCCATCAACCTGGCCCTGTATCAGCAGGTGGGCGTGGGCCAGGTGGCGGGCCTCGAAGTGGAGGAGTTCGCCGCCCGCATCGCCGAGGTGGCCCTCTGGCTCATGGACCACCAGCTCAACCTGGCCCTGTCCGCCCGCTTCGAGCAGCGCTACGTGCGCCTGCCACTCACCGGCGGGGCCGAAATCCACCACGCCAACGCCCTGAGCTTCGACTGGCAACGGGCGTTTGCTGACGGCCGGCCGGCGGATTATATCGTGGGAAATCCGCCGTTTGTGGGGGCCATGCTGATGACCGAACAGCAGCGTCACGACCTGCTGGCCGTAGCTGGGCCGCACGCTAAAGGGCTGGGCGTGGTTGATTTCGTGGGAGCCTGGTATTTGAAAGCCGCGCAATTCATGCAGCAGCACCCGGCTACGCGAACGGGTTTGGTCAGCACCAATTCCATCACGCAAGGCGAACAGGTGGCTTTGCTTTGGGGGGAGCTGCTAAACCGCTATGGGATGCAAATACAGTTCGCGCACCGCACCTTCCGGTGGAGCAACGAGGCGCGGGGTAACGCGGCCGTTTATTGCGTTATCGTGGGCTTTGGCAGCGAGAGTGTGTCGCAACGGGCGTTGTTCGACTATGCCACCCCCAACGCTGAGCCGCAACGGCTGACGGTGAACAACATCAACCCGTATCTAGTGGATGGGCCAACAGTTATCGTGAGCACCCGCAACCAGCCGATTAGCGGTGGGGTGCCGCCAATCTACTTTGGCAGTATACCCCGCGACGGTGGCAACTTGATTATGACTGCCGAGGAGCGCGACGAATTGTTAGCGCAAGAGTCTGAGGCGGCACCCTGGATACGGCCCTATACCGGAGCGCAAGAGTTTATCAACGGCTATACCCGCTACTGCTTGTGGCTGCAAGATATTACGCCTTCACAGCTTCGGGCATTGCCCAGAGTTTTCGCTAGGGTTGAGGCCGTTAGGAACTTCCGACAAGCCAGCAAGGCAGCTTCTACTCAGAAGTTCGCGGCTACGCCCACGCTGTTTTGTCAAATGGCGCAACCCAATACCGACTACTTACTTATTCCCCGAGTTTCATCAGAGCGGCGCAAATACATTCCCATTGGCTTCATGGATAAAACCATCGTTGCCAACGACCAAGTACAGACAATCCCCAACGCCACGCCCTACCTGTTCGGCCTGCTGACCTCCGAGATGCATATGGTCTGGATGCGGCAGGTGTGCGGCCGGCTCAAGAGCGACTTCCGCTACTCCGGCACCCTCGTTTACAACAACTACCCCTTCCCCCCCGCGCCCACCCCGGCGCAGGTAGCGGCGGTGGAAGCGGCGGCGCAGGGGGTGCTTACAGCGCGGGCGGGCTTCCCGGGAGAGTCGTTGGCCGCCCTCTACGACCCGCGCCTGATGCCCCCGGCCCTGGCCCAGGCCCACAGCCAGCTCGACCGGGCCGTGGACCGCTGCTACCGCCCCCAGCCCTTCGGCACGGAGCTACAGCGGCTCGAGTTTCTGTTTGGGCTGTATCAGGAGTTGAGCGCGCCGGTGTTGGGCAAAGTGAAGGCGAAGAAGCGGGCGTAAGGCCTCCCCCCCCGGCCCCCTCTCCTTCAGCGAGGGGGCCGGGGGGGGAGGCCTTACGCCCGGCGAGCCTTCAGAAAACCGCCAACAAAATACTGTCATTCTGGCAACACACCCCCCAATTAACTAGTCAAAATGTCCGCAATCGGACTTCCGAAGTACGATTCCGACCTTCCGAGGCCCGATTTTGACCCTTCGAGGTCCGATTTTGACCTTCGGAAGTCCGATTTTAGACTTCCGAGGTCCGATTTCGACCTTCCGAAGGCCGAAATCAAACTTCAAAAGCCCGATTTCGGCCTTCGGAAGGTCGAAATCGGGCTTTTGCGCGGGGCGGCGAGCTGCTTACTTCGGGCCGACGCTGGGTTTGCGGCCCGCGCCGCCGTTGCCGGGGAAGCGCTGGCTCAGGTCGTCGTAGGCGGCCTGGGCACCGGGCTGGTTATTTTTCGCCATGAACTTGATGTTGTTGTAGAGCACGAGGGCGGCGGCGTAGGCATCAGAGCCGGCCACCATCATGGTCGAGTCCGTGTCGAGGGCGAGCGCTTCGAGCAGCTGATGCAGCGGGGCGAGGCCGGTGAGCGCGGCCGCGTCCTGGGTGAACTCGGGCAAATCGACGAAGGCGGGCACGAAGCCCGGGTTGGCGGCGGCGTAGTCGCCGGTTTTGGTGACGAAAGCGACCGTTTTGTCGGCCATCTTGAGCATGACCTGGCGCTGCTCCGGGGTGCGGGGCGTGAGGTAGGGCCGCAGTACGGCCGCGCCCTGCTCGAAGAGGTCCAGCGCCTTTTTCAGGTCGGCGGGGGGGATGGGGGTCGGAAAATTGTTTTGCATAAAAGAAGGGGAGAAAAGGGCCGGCCAGCGACGTTGCCGGCTTGGCAGGGCGAAGATAAGCAGTAGCGTACGCGGAGCGTAAGCGGAGCGTTCGGGCGTCCGCCCGGGCACCCGGCCGAACGCCGAATCAGCGGGCATCTGTTACCGCACCGACCCTTTCGCCACCGGGAAGCGCGCGCCCAGGCGCTGGCCGTCTTTGTCTTTGAACTCAGCCAGCTCGGCCAGGCTCGGGCCGGGGTGCTCTTCGGCGAAGGCCCAGGCGGCGGGGTCGAGTAGTAGCCGGCCGGGGCCGGGTTCGAGCTGGCCCAGGCCGCAGCCGTAGCCGCCTTCGTCGGGCTTGGCGCGGGCGTTGAAGCCGACCGAGCCATCGGGGCCGATGGTCAATTCTTCGAGCCAGCCGTCGGGCAGGCGACGGGTGTAAACCAACGCCGGGTAGGCGGCCGGGTCGGCGTAAGCCAGCCCGGTCAGCGTCAGCTCGGCGGGGCTGCTGTCGAATAGGAGGGCCACGTTTATTTCCAGCCCGCTCGCGGTGGGCTTGGTCGCGTCGGGCATCCGCGGGTCGGTGGGGTGGTCGGCCGGAAACAGCGCCCGGATGGCCGGGGCCGCTTCGCGCAAGCTGGCCAGCAGGGCCGGGTACTCCTGGGCCGTGAAGCGGCTCGGATTGGCCCAAACCAGCCAGCCCCGGCCGCCGGCGGCCGCCAGCAGCGGCTCGACGGGCACCGCGCCGGGGGCCAGGTAGGCCGGGTAGGCGTTGGGGCCGACTACCTGGCCGTCGGCATCGGCCAGTGGCCGCGCCGGCCCGAGGGCCAGTACGTGGCCATAGACATCCACCACCCGCCCCTGCCAAAGCAGCACCAGCCCCCGATACGAGTTGCCCCAGCTCGACTGCTCCCAGCGCTCAAGCCGCACCGGCCCGTGGGCGGTGGGCAGGTCGAGCAGCATCTCGCGCTTTTCGCTCGTGCCCAGGCGGACCAAGCCGTCGTTGAGCAGCTTCCACAGCATAAACCCGCCGCCTGCCAGGCCAGCCACGATGAGTCCGGTTTTCATCAGCGTAGTCATTAGCGCTAAACGCAAAAAGGGGACTGCCCGAATGGCAACCCCCTTCAAATGTACGCGGTTACCTCTCGTTACATACCCGGCTTCAGCACCACCTTGAGGCAGTTGTCTTTCTTGTGGCGGAAGATGTCGTAGCCGTGGGCGGCTTCGCTCAGCGGCAGGTGGTGCGAGATGATGTCGTCGAGCACCACGTCGCCCTTGATAATGTGCTGGAGCAGCTTGTCGATGTGGCGGTGGGCCGGGGCCTGCCCGCCAACGAGCTTGAAGCCCTTGTCGAAGAACTGGCCCACGCCGAAGTTGTCGAAGGGCGTGGCATAGACCCCGAGCACCGACACCACGCCGCCGCGCCGCACGGCGCTCATGCAGGTTTCGATGATTTTGGGCGAGCCTTTCTCCAGGTTAATCACGGCCTTGGCGCGGTCGAGCAGGTCGCGGTCCGGCTCGAAGCCCACGCAATCCACGCACACGTCGGCCCCGCGCCCCTGGCTCATGCCCCGGATTTGCTCGACCACCGCGTCGTGCCCGGTCCAGAGAATCGTTTCGCAGCGCGTCGTCTGGGCCGCTTTGTCGAGGCGGTACTGCTGGGTGTCGATAATCACGACCCGGCCCGCGCCGCGCAGCCAGGCACTTTTGGCGGCCATGATGCCCACCGGCCCGGCCCCGAAAATGGCGATGAACTCGCCGCCGCGCACCTCCGCCCAGTCGATGCCCGAATACCCCGTCGGAAAAATATCGGTCAGAAACAAGACCTGGTCGTCGGTCAGAAAATCGGGCACCTTGCGCGGGCCGTAGTCGGCATACGGCACCCGCACGTACTCGGCCTGCCCGCCGTCGTAGCCACCGTAGAGGTCGGTGTAGCCGAAGAGCGCACCGCCCTTCTGCGTGGCCACGCCGCCCTCGGGGCCATAGTGCTTGGGGTTGGATTCCTCGCAGTGGCCCGGCAAATCGTGGTTGCAGAAGAAGCACGTGCCGCAGGCCACCGGAAACGGCACCACCACCCGGTCGCCGCGCTTGAGGTTGCCCACGCCCTTGCCCACTTCCTCCACGATGCCCATGAACTCGTGGCCGAGCACCATCGGGGTTGTCGGCAGCGAGCCGTTATAGATGTGCAAGTCCGAGCCGCAGATGGCCGTGCTCGTCACGCGAATAATCGCGTCGCGCGACTCTTTCAGCTCCGGGTCGGGCACCGTGTCCACGCTCACCGAGCGCGGGCCGTGATACATTAACGCTTTCATGGAAAAGGGGAAAAGGAGGAAGGAAAATACCTGGGCTGGCTAACGGGTAGGGTTGAAGCGGGGTTACGGGTGTCAATGAGCAGTTATCAATGAGCAATGAACAATACCCATTGACACCCGACAAACCAGGTTTAGCGACCAGTCGTGGCTAACAGGCATTGTTCATTGCTCATTGATAATTGCTCATTGACGATAAATCCCCACCCCCTTGTCCGTCACGAAATACGCGTACTGCTCGCCCAGCAGCACCTGGCGCAACGCCATGCCGGCCAGCTCGGCGGGCAACGGCTGGGTGCGCTCGGTCAGGGCGTAGAGGTGGAAGTAGTGGAGCGCGCCCTCGCGCAGGTACACCAGTTCGTCGCCCTGGAAGGCGATGAAGTCCAGCCCCTCGAAGGGCAGCTTCTTGCGAAAATTACCCAGGTTGTCGAACACGAAGATGCCGCTGTTGTGGTCTACCAAATAAAGGTTGTTCTGGTAGAAGCGCAGGGCGCGGAAATCAGGCCGGGCGCGGCCAATAATCAGGTCGAGGGGCGTGGTCTGCACCAGGCGCAGGGTCTGCGGGTCCAGCTCGCGCAGGCTCAGGGTGCTCTCGTCGAGCAGCCAAACCAGCCCGTCGGGCGCGAGCGTGGCCGTGCGCACGATGCCCTCGAACACGTCGGCCAGGCGCACCTCGCTCAACGGGGCCAGGAAACGGTCGAGCAGCAGCACCTGCTGGCGGTCGTCGTAAAAAACCAGTACGGCCTGCTGGTTCCAGGCTTCGAGCGCCCCGACGTGGCCAGCCTGAGCGGGCGAATACACGTTGAGCGGCTGCCCGTCGCGGGTGAGCTGACGCAGGTTGTTGTCGCGGTCGGCCAGGTAAAGCGTCCCGCGCCGGTCGAGCGAGGCCAGGCCAGGGTTGGGCAGGGCCAGGGTTTTGGCCAGCGTGAGGATGCCGGCGGGCTGGGTAGCGGGCGCGACGACCGGAGTTGGGCGGCCGGCCGGGGCCACGGAAGCAGCGGCGGGTACGGCCGGGGTTTGGGCGTGGGCAGCGGATAGAGTTAGGAGCAGGAGCGCGATTAGGAGGGTGTGAGGGTAGGAGGGTAAGTGGGTAGGAGGGGTTTTGCTTAACCCTTTACCCCGATACCCTCCTACCCTCCTACCCTCCTGCCCCCTTACCCCGACCGTGGAGACTTGCTTACCCCGCAAACTCGCGTAGAACCGTCTGATTTCCATCATATACCGCATAAGAGCAATAATTAACCCACTCCCCGAGATTCAAATAACGACTACCCGGCCCCACGGCCACGTCGAGCGGCAAATGCCGGTGGCCGAACACGTAGTAATCGTGGTGCTGGCGCGCCTCCAACTCCCGGCAATACTGAAGCAGCCACTCGTCCTCGCCGAAATAGCGGGCGTCGGCGGCCCCGTTTTGCAGGCGCGAGCTGCGGCTCCAGCGGTTGGCCAAGCCGATGCCCAGGTCAGGGTGCAGCCGGGCGAAGAGCCACTGCGTGAAGGGCGACCCAAAGACGGGTTTTAGAATATTCTTGTAGGCGAAGTCGCCCGGCCCCAGCCCGTCGCCGTGGCCCAGGTGAAACGAGTGCGCGCCGAGGCGCTGGCTTACCGGGTGGCGCAGAATCGGGATGCCCAGCTCCTGGGTGAAGTAGCCGAACATCCACATGTCGTGGTTGCCGGTGAAGAGCGTAATGGGCAGCCCGCCGTCAGTGAGCTCGGCCAGCTTGCCTTGCAGCCGCACGAACCCCTTCGGAATGGCGTGGCGGTACTCAAACCAGAAGTCGAACACGTCGCCAAGCAGGTAGATGGCCGCCGCGTCCTGGGCCGCCATTTCCAGCCAGCGCACCAGCCGCCGCTCCCGCGCCCGCGAAGTCGCCGCGTCGGGCGCGCCCAGGTGAAAGTCGGACGCGAAATAGACTTTCTGACCGGGCGGCAGAGGGAGGTCGGGGAGTTGTTGGTGCTTGGTGCTTGGTGCCTGGTGCTTGGTCATCTTTTCGTTGCTTCTACCGTTATGCTCTACTCCTATTCCCGCTCCCGCTCCTGCCCCCAAGCACTAAGTACCAAGCACTAAGCACCAAATAAAAACAACGTCAGCCGCCGCGGGCCGTGCGCCCCGAGCACAAGGGTTTTCTCAATGTCGGCGGTGCGGCTCGGGCCGGTCGTGAGCGAAAGCATAGCGGGCGTGACCTCGGCCAAGCCCTGCACTAGCGCTTCGCCGATGTCAGCCACCACCTGAGCGGGGCGGGCCAGCACGATATGCTGGTCGGGGTAGATGCTGAGCCGCCGGCCGCTGGCCGAGCTACTGCTGACTAACACACTGCCCGTGCGGGCCACAAGCGCCGCGCAACTCGTCAGCCCCACGGCCGCCTGCGTCCGAAAATCGGCTTCCGTGGCTTCAAACGGCACGTCAGCTTCGCGGAGCAGGGCTTGCATCTCCAGTTCCCAGACATAGAATTTCTGAGTTTTGGGCAGACGCTCGCTCAGCCAGGCGCGCAGCTCGCGGCCGAGCTGGGCGGAAGTTTCGACGTAAAAAAACTCACCCCCGGCCCGCCGGAAGTTGTCGGCGAAGGTTAGGACTAATTCCTGCTCGGGCAGCGGCGGATGCACGGGCGCGCGCTGGTCGGGCGCGTCGGGCAGGTTCGGGGTGGGGCCGGCCGCGAGCGCCGCCCGGATGCGAGCCAGCACGGCGGCGCGGGCCTCGGCCGGGACGGCGATAGCACCGGAAACGGGCAAGTCGAACGAAGCGGGCATGAAGCGGCAAAGCAAGTTAAAACGCCCGAAGTTACCCGTTCTGGCTCCCGTCAGCACGCGGCTGTAGTATTGGCCGGCAGCTTCTCGCCAACTCTCAAAACTGCTCCCCCGATTCTTTAAAGCGGCCGCAATGGCTTCGCGGCTGAACCGGTGAGCTGCGCGAACCAGCCCGCCCGGCACACAAAAAAAACCGGGCGAACGGCTGTCTAGCCATTCGCCCGGTTTCGTTCTGAAAGCTCTTCCGACTACGCGCCTGCCACGGCCGACCCCGAGGGAGCGGCGGCGGTGGGACTGCCGTTGCCATTGTCGAGGCCCGGCAGGTGCAGCGGCGGCAGGTCGCCGGTGAGGCCGGCGTGCTCCTGCTGCACTTCGCTGGCGGTTTCTGAGCGGTCGGTGCCGTTCATGTGGGCCTGGTAGTTGGTCTGCCCGCCGAAGGGGCGCTTGCCCACGAGCCGCTCCAGGTCTTCCTGCAACAGCACTTCTTTCTCAAGCAGCTCCTTGGCCACCACCTCCATCTCGTGGCGGCGCTCCACGAGCAGCTCTTTGGTGCGAGTGTACGCCTGCTCAATGATGTTACGCACCTCCTCGTCAATCATCTGCGAAGTTGCCTCCGAATACGGCTTCGAGAAGCCGTACTCATTCTGGCCCTTCGAGTCGTAGAACGACACGTTGCCGAGCTTGGCGTTCATGCCGTACATCGTCACGATGCTGTAAGCCATCTTGGTAATGCGCTCCAGGTCGGACAGCGCCCCGGTCGAGATTTTGCCGAACACGATTTCCTCCGCCGCCCGACCGCCCAACGCCATGCACATCTCGTCGGTGAGCTGCTCGGTGTTGTACAAAAACTGCTCCTTGGGCAAATACTGCGCATAGCCCAGCGCCGCCACGCCGCGCGGCACGATGCTGACCTTGACCAACGGGTCGCAGTGCTCCAAAAACCAACCGGCGATGGCGTGGCCCGCCTCGTGGTAGGCCACGATGCGCTTTTCGCCGGGGCTGATGATTTTGTTCTTCTTCTCTAACCCACCAATCACGCGGTCGATGGCGTCGGTGAAGTCCTGGTTGGTGATGAATTTCTTATCGCGGCGAGCGGCAATGAGCGCGGCCTCGTTGCAGACGTTGGCGATTTCCGCTCCCGCGAAACCCGGCGTCTGGGCCGAGAGCTTGCGCGCGTCCACGTCCGGCCCCAGCGTAAGCGGCTTCAAGTGGACGTTGAAAATCTCGGTCCGGCCATTAATATCGGGCTTGTCGATGCTAATCTGGCGGTCGAAGCGGCCGGGCCGCAGTAGCGCCGAGTCGAGCGTGTCGGGCCGGTTGGTAGCGGCCAGGATAATCACCCCGGAGTCGGTGCCGAAGCCGTCCATCTCGACCAGCAGCGAGTTGAGCGTGTTTTCGCGCTCGTCGTTGCCGCCGGGCATGTTGCCCCGCGAGCGCGAACGGCCCACGGCATCAATCTCGTCGATGAAAATAATGCACGGCGCTTTGGCCTTGGCCTGCTTGAACAAGTCGCGCACCCGCGCCGCACCCACGCCGACGAACATTTCCACGAAGTCGGACCCCGAGAGCGAGAAGAACGGCACGTCGGCTTCACCAGCTACGGCTTTGGCCAGCAGCGTTTTGCCCGTGCCGGGAGGGCCGACGAGCAGCGCGCCCTTCGGAATCTTGCCGCCGAGGATGGTAAACTTGCTCGGGTTCTTGAGAAACTCGACAATCTCCTGCACTTCCTCCTTGGCCTCTTCCAGCCCGGCCACGTCCTTGAAGGTGATTTGTACCTTGTCGCCGCCCTCAAACAAGGCCGCTTTGCTCTTGCCGATGTTGAAAATCTGCCCACCGGGGCCGCCCGCGCCGCTCATGCGCCGCATCAGAAACACCACCAGAATGATGCTGCCAATAATGAGGCCGTAAGTGCCGATGAAATCGGCGAGGCCGAAGCGCTCGACCGGCTCCAGGGCCAACTGCTGCTCGCGCGGCTTGCTGGCTTGCAGCTTATCCAGGTTTTCCTGGAAATACTTGGTGTCGGTGACGGGCAGGAAGTATTCGCCGCCGCTGTTGGCCGCGAACGGACTGCGCCGCACGGCCAGCTCGCGCTGGTATTCCGGCTTTTGCGCGGCGGCCGGCGTGAGGGTAACCTCCACCAGCTGCCGGTTCGTGACCAAGGCCAGCGACTTGATGTCGCCGGCGGCCAGCATTTGCTCGAAGCGCGGCCGGGTAAGCTTGACGGCCGAGGTCAGGGAGTTAAAGTAAAACATGCCGGTGAAAAACACCAGCAGCCCCGCCATGAGCCAGAGCTGCACCCCCGGCTTGGGCGTGGGCGTGGGCAGCGAGGGCTTGCGGCGTTTAGTGGGCGTCGTATCAGACATAAAAATTTGGCTTGAATTAGAGAATAACTCGCAAGCAACCGCCCCGTGCGGGCGTTGTTAGCTAACCCGAACAGGGTATTTGGCAAGACGCGCCCACCGGCTCCGTACTTTAGCGGACGGCTTCGGCCGGGTCGGCAACGTGGGTGATGTCGGCATCGCCCCACAACTCCTCCAGGGCGTAAAATTGCCGGCGGTCGCGCAGGAAGACGTGCACCACCACATCGACATAGTCCAACAGCACCCACTCCCGATTGGTGCGGCCTTCGGTCTGCCAGGGGTTCTGGCCGGTAGTTTTTTCTACTTCTTCTTCCACCGAGCGGGCCAGCGCGTCGAGCTGGGTGTCGGAGGAAGCCGAGCAGATGATAAAATAATCGGCTACCGCGTTCTTCAATTCTTTCAAATTGAGCACCACGATATCCACGCCTTTGCGTTCTTGCAGGCCCCGCACCGCGACGTCTGCCAATGTGTCCGAATCCTGTCGAACCAGGGTGCTCTTCATAGAAAATTTTTAGATGTTTGCCTAGCTAAGGTACGACTGCTACCCGACGGCAACTATTAAGCCCACCATCTTGGTCCTCAGCCCCGCTACTTTGTTTACCGGCCAGCAAGTTGTGTGGCTGCCCGCCTGCCCCTCGACCAATACCGAGGCGGCCGCGCTGCTACGCGAAAACCGGGCCAGCGAAGGCTGCGTGGTGCTCACCGACGACCAAACCGCCGGCCGCGGCCAGCGCGGCAACAGCTGGGAAAGCGCGCCCGGCGAAAACCTCACGCTATCCGTCGTCTGGCGGCCCACTTTCCTCGACGCGGGCCAGCAGTTTTTGCTGAGCCAGGCCGTGGCGCTGGGCGTCCACGACTGGGCCAGCGCGCTGCTGAAACCGGCTTCCGAGCTGAAATTAAAGTGGCCCAACGACATTTATTTTGGCACCCAAAAGTTAGGCGGCGTGCTGATTGAGAACTCGCTGAGCGGCGTAAAAATTCAGAGCAGCATCGTCGGAATTGGCTTGAACGTGAATCAGCGGCATTTCCATATGCCCACGGCCACGTCGCTGGCCGCGCTCACGGGCCGCCACTTCGACCGCATCGCACTGACCGAACGCCTGCTGGAAGCATTGGAAAGGAGATACTTGCAGTTGCGCGCCGGCCAGGTCGGCGAGCTGCGCCGTGCCTACCTGGCCGCCCTCTACCGCTACCAGGAGCCGCACGACTACGAAGTAGCCGAGGGCCGGGCGCGCGGCCAAATCGTGGGCGTGGAGGCCGATGGCCGCCTGGCGCTGGAAATCGGCGGCGAAGTGCGCCGCTTTGGCTTGCAGGAAGTGCGCTATGTTTAGGTTGAGTTTACTGAGACATGAGACGTTAGACAGGAGACATGAGACTTCTCGCCGAGAGACCTTTCCCTTGTCGCTCGCCGAGAAAGTCTCATGTCTCCTGTCTAACGTCTCACGTCTTAGTAAACTCAAACAAAAAAAACTCGCGCGAACAGTTTCAAAGTCCGCCGTAACGCTAAGCTCCGCTTGGCGCTTTTTAGGAGGCGCGATTGCCGGGCAACGGCTGCGAACGTTCGCCAAGCGGAGCTTGGCGTTACTGGCCCTGCTGCTGCTTGCCGCCCTCGTCGCTGACCGCCTGTTTCCGCTGCCGCCCGCGCCGCAGTATTCGCCCCTGGTGCTGGCCGCCGACGGCACCGTGCTCCACGCCTACCTGAATCCGACCCAGAAGTGGCGGATGAAAACCGAGCTGGGCGAAATTACGCCGGCTTTGCAGGCGGCCATTATCGCTAAGGAGGACCGGTACTTTCGGTATCATTTCGGGGTGAATCCGCTGGCGATGGGGCAGGCGGCGCTGCGCAATTTATTCGGCCACGGGCGCACGACCGGGGCCAGCACCATCACCATGCAGGTGGCCCGGCTGCTGGAGCCGAAGGAGCGCACGCTGGGCAACAAGCTGCGCGAAATGCTGCGCGCCACGCAGCTGGAAGCCCATTACAGCAAGGCCGAAATTTTGCAGCTCTACCTGAACCTGGTGCCCTACGGCTCGAACATCGAGGGCGTGAAGTCGGCCGCGCTGCTTTATTTCCAGCAGCCGCCCGATTATTTGTCGCTGGCCCAGACGGTCACGCTGGCCATCATTCCGAACCGGCCGGGCGGGCTGCTGCTGGGCCGCGACAACGCCCGCATCCTGGCCGAGCGCAACCGCTGGCTGCGGGTTTTCCAGCAGGAAAAGCGCTTCCCGGCCCAGGACATCGCCGACGCGCTCGCGGAGCCGCTCGACGTGCGTCGGCACCCCGCCCCCACGCTGGCCCCGCACCTGAGCCGGCGGCTGGTGCTGGCCCAGCCCGGCGAGGCGCTTATTCACAGCACGTTGCGGCCCGCCGCGCAGGCCCGCGCCGAAGACCTGGCCCGCAACTACGTGCGGCGGCTGGCCACGCTCGGCATCGGGCAGGTGGCCGTGCTGGTGGTCAATAACCAGACCCGCGCCGTGGAAGCCTACGTCGGCTCGGCCGACTTCCAGGACGCGGCCGCCCAGGGCGAGGTGGACGGCGTGCGAGCCGTGCGCTCGCCCGGCTCGACGCTCAAGCCGCTGCTGTATGGGCTGGCGCTGGACGCGGGGCTGCTCACGCCCAAAACCGTGCTGCCCGACGTGCCGACCAATTTCCAGGGTTTCCGGCCCGAAAACTTCGACAAGCACTGCCAGGGCGAAGTCACGATGGAGCGCGCGCTGACGTACTCGCTCAACATCCCGGCCGTGCGCGTTTTGTCGGAAGTCGGGGTGGAGAAATTCACGACGACGCTGCGCACGGCGGGCTTCCGGCAGGTGGCGCGCGACGCGCCCCGGCTGGGCCTGAGCAGCATCCTGGGCGGCTGCGGCGCGAGTTTGGAAGAGCTGACGGGACTATACGCGGCGCTGGCGAACGGCGGACGGTGGGAGGAATTAAGAATTAAAAATGAAGAATTAAAAATTAAAAATGGAAAGGCGAGAATTGAGAATTATAAATTAAAAGTTAAAAACGAGGAAGTAGAAAACGAGACGGAGACATTAAAAAAAGCAAAAATTGTCAGTGACACCGAGAATCAATTTTTAATTTTTAATTCTAAATTTTTAGTTTCCGAAGCCGCCGCTTACCTGCTCACCGACATCCTTGCCCAGCGCAACCGGCCCGACCTGCCGCTCGACGCGGCCGCCACGCGCCACCTGCCGCGCATCGCCTGGAAAACCGGTACCTCCTATGGCCGCCGCGATGCCTGGAGCATCGGCTATAATAAACAGTACACCATCGGCGTGTGGGTGGGCAACTTCGACGGCCGGGGCAGCCCGGCGTTGACGGGCGCGGACGTGGCTTCGCCGCTGCTTTTTGAATTATTTAACGCGCTGGCTTACAATGGCTCGGCCGAATGGTTTGTGCCGCCGGCCAGCCTGGACTTTCGGCTCGTGTGCGCCGAGACGGGTTTGGTGCCGGGCGAAAACTGCTCGAACCAGCTGCTCGATTACTACCTGCCGGGCGTGTCGGGCGGCGGGCGCTGCCAGCATCAGCGCGAGGTGCTCGTGTCGGCCGACGGGGCGTACTGCTACTGCCGGGCCTGCGCGCCGGCCAGCGGCTACCGGCGCGAACTGTTCGCCAACCTGCGGCCCGAGGTGCTGGCTTTCCGCGAAAGTCAGGGCTTGCCTACGCGTCGGCTACCGCCGCATAATCCCGCCTGCCGCCTCGTGCGCGGCACTGAAGCCACCGGCCCCGCTGTCTCGGCTGAGGCCGCCCCGCTGCTGGCCATTACCTCGCCCCAGGCCCACGCCGAGTACGTGCTCGACCCACTCGATAAGCCCCAATTGCTACTGAGCTGCGCCGCCGCCGCCGAAGTGCGCCAGGTGTATTGGTACGTAAACGACCGGTTTCTGCAAGCCGCGCCAGCTACCGGCCGGGTGTTTTTTCGCCCGCCGCCGGGCGAAGTCAAAATATCGTGCGCCGACGACCACGGGCGCACGGTGAACGTGCGGGTGCTGGTGCGGGGGTTGTGAAGCTGGTAAAGCTGGCCGCAGACTTAAGGCGCGCAGCGCCGGAGTCTGCAGGCCGACCAACCGGGCAAGTCTCTGACTTGCGTTACTTGCCTAAAATCGAGCGTTTTACTACCTTACAGCGCATTACCAGAATTCACACGACCTAGGGTCCTCCCAGACATGGCCTACCCCATCCGCAATCAACAAGGCTTGTATTTTCTGACTTTCACCGTCGTCAATTGGATAAACCTGTTTACCCGCCCTTGCTACAACGACGTGGTGATAGACAGCCTGCGCTTTTGCCAGGAAAAGAAAGTCTTGGAGCTGTACGCCTACTGCCTGATGAGCAATCACCTGCACCTGATAGCTCACGCCGCTGACGACTACGCACTATCCGATATTGTGCGTGATTTCAAAAAGTTTACTTCGCACACGTTGTTCAAAATGGTTGAAACCAATCAGCAAGAAAGCCGGCAGAAATGGTTGAGCTGGCTTTTTCGCAGCGAAGGAGCGTTTAACTCGAACAACGAGGTGGCGCAAATCTGGCAACAGCGCAGCCACCATGTTGAGTTGAGTACCGAGGAAATGGTACGGCAGCGGCTGAATTATACGCACCTAAATCCGGTGCGGGCAGGCATCTGCTACCAGGCCGAGGATTACGTGTACAGCAGCGCCTCGTTTTATGCGGGGCTGGAGACGCGGTTGCCGGTTACGCTGCTTTTTTAGGTGTGCGTTGCAAGTCAGAGACTTGCCCGGTTGGTCGGCCTGCAGACTCCGGCGCTGCGCGCCTTAAGTCTGCGGCCAGCTTTGCTCACGCTACCGCCCAAGCAAAAATTGCCCGAACGCGGCCAACTCTTCTAACTCGCGCTGCACGTAAGCGGCGAAGAAGCTGTCGCCCACTTGGTGGCGCAACACCGAAATCCCCACGTCAATCAGCCGCAAGCCGCGCTCGGTGAGCAGGATGTTGTCGAAGCGCTCGCCGGGCAGGTTGCTCGGGCGGCGCAGGTCGCGGTGGACGAAGCCGGCGCGGTGCAGGGCGGCTAATTCGTCAGCGAAAACGCTCAGCCACAACTCGCGGCGCTCAACTTCATGTGCCCGAAAGTCGAGCGGATACACGCGCTCCATAACCAGCATATCGGCCCCAATCTCCGCGCTGGTCTCCAGACGCTGAAACTTCACTACCAGCTCGTTCACGCCGTTGGCATGGCGCATCTTCTCCGCTTCCGAACCAATGTCCGAGCGCGTGTCACTGGTGAAAAGCTTGCCGACCTCCGTCTCGGAAAGCGCGATGACGGCGTTGTTGGCGCCGCGCGAAAGCTGCCGGGGGTAGCGTTTCATTTGCTGGATAACGGCTTTTATTTCAGACGAAGCTAAGGACCGGCGGCCGCACAGGACTACACGAGCGATTTACTAATCAGAACTAAATTTATTATTTATTGCCTGACATTCAACGGCTGACTACGTGACCGGCGAACACCAATCTGGTCCCGGCTGCCCCACCTTTACGCGGGCACTCCGGGTGCCGTCGCCACTCACTTCCCCCTTTTTTCGCCCGCTCATGGCTACCTGGCTTCGCTTGACGCTGCTCATCGCGGCCGTACCCGTCGTGGGGATGGGGCTGCTCTTTATTTCGAGCTTGTTCACCACGGAAGCAAGCGCGCCCATAGTTACCGTCCTTTCGTGCGGTGCGAACCAGTTGCGCTTCGTGCGAGCGGAGCATAAAAACTTCTTCAACAGCTACAACAGCCAGGAATTTTACTGGAACGACCGGCTCATCGACCTCGACGGGCGGGGGTTTGGGCCGGGCCGGTGGCAGTTTATCCCGTTTGGGCTGCACCGGCTTTTTCCGGCCGGGCCGCCCTTGCCCGCGGGCAGCGGGCTGGAGTTCTATCCGGCCGCACTGCCCGCCGACGCGCTGCCCCAGCGCCAGCTGCAAGCCCGCGACACAGCCGCCCACGAAAACCTTGTCTGGGTGAACCCCCGGCAGTTTACGCCGGCCGAGTTCGACCAAATCGGCGACTGCCTGCGCGACCACGCCGCCGCCATCAACGCCGCCCTGAGCCGCGACGATGTCGCGTTGCGCTTCCCCCGACTCACGCAGCTCACGCGCCTCGTTTATGCCGACTTTCGGCAGTACACGCAGCCGCTGAGCTTCGGCAGCGCCGGCCGCAACCAGACCGGCGGCTACGACAGCCTCGAAATAATGGCCAACGGCACCGTCTGGCTGCACCGCGGCAACGAGGGCGCGTCCGTCACGGGCAAGCAGTTTGGGGCGCGGGTGCCCGGCACGACCACCCTGCTGTTCCGGGTAATCAGCCCCGTCGGCGACACGCCCCCTCCCGACGAGCTGCTGGACGTGCTGGCGGCCGGCCCCCTCCCGACCCTGGCCGAACTCGGCCGCTACCAGGACGCGCAAGGCCACTCGCTGAGCGCCACCTTTCAACTCCGCTACCTCGCGGCCGAGGACGAGCGCCTCGCGGCCGCAGGAAAGCACCCGTTGTTTTAGTTGCTGGTTGTTTGTTGTCAGCTTTAAAATAAACTGCCAACAACCAACTAAGTATTACTGAGCCAGATACTCCTCGCCCACCTGCACCGGCACCAGCGCCCGCGTTTCCTCCTCCGTAAAAAGCCGCGAGCGAATCAGAAACCGCACGCCGAGCGGGATTTCCAGCGAGAAGCTCGCGCCCCGGCCCTTCGTTACGTCAATCGTGAGTTGGGTGTGCTGCCAGTATTCAAACTGGCTGGTGCTCATGAAAAAGTCGCAGCCGTGAATCTGGCCCAGCCAGACGTCGGAGCCGCCGATGCGAAACTCGCCCTTCGTGAAGCACATCGGCGAGGAGCCGTCGCAACAGCCGCCGCTCTGGTGAAACATGAGCGGGCCGTGCTCGTCGCGCAGCAGGTCGATGGTGGCTTCGGCAGCCAGGGTGGCGAGAACGCGGGCAGTGGGCATAAGTGTGGCGCGAGCTTTAGCTCGCGGTAAGATAACAAATTAAAAACGAAAACTACCGCCAGCCACGGCCAGCGGTAGTTTTATTCAATTGAACGGCAAGCTAAAACCTACCGCACAGCCTAAAAGAACCCTAGTTTCTGCTGGCTATACGAAATCAGCATGTTCTTCGTCTGCCGATAATGCGCCAGCATCATCTTGTGATTCTCCCGCCCGAAGCCCGACGCCTTGTAGCCGCCGAAGGGCGCGCCGGCCGGGTAGTCGTGGTAGCAGTTCACCCAGACGCGGCCGGCCTGAATGGCGCGCGGCATCTGATACAACTCGTGCGCGTCGCGGCTCCAGAGGCCGGCCCCGAGGCCGTAGAGCGTGTCGTTGGCCAGCTCGATGGCTTCGGCGCTGTCCTTGAAAGTCGTCACCGAGAGCACCGGCCCGAAGATTTCTTCCTGGAAAATCCGCATCTTGTTGTGGCCCCGGAAGATGGTCGGCTGAATGTAGTAGCCTTCGGCCAGCGCGCCGTCCTGCTGCGAATACGCTTCGCCACCGATGAGCACCTCGGCCCCTTCGGCTTTGCCGATTTCGAGGTAGCTCAGGATTTTCTCGTACTGGTCGTTGCTGGCCTGCGCGCCCATCATAGTGCTCGGGTCCATGGGGTTACCGAGCTTGATGGCTTTCACCCGCTCGATGACGCGGGCGATGAACTCGTCGTAGATGTCCTCGTGGACGAGCAGCCGCGAGGGGCAGGTGCAGATTTCACCCTGGTTGAGCGCAAACATGACCGCGCCCTCGATGCACTTGTCGAGGAAGTCGTCGTCGTGGTCCATTACGCTCTTGCAGAACACGTTCGGCGACTTGCCGCCCAGCTCCATCGTGACGGGGATAATGTTCTCGGCGGCGTATTGCAGAATCAAACGGCCGGTGGTTGTCTCGCCCGTGAAGGCCACTTTCTGCACCCGCGGGCTTTGGGCCAGCGGCTTACCGGCTTCGAGGCCGAAGCCGTTCACGACGTTAATCACGCCGGCCGGCACCACGTCCTGAATCAGCTCCATGAGCACCATGATGCTAGCGGGCGTTTGCTCGGCGGGCTTCACCACCACGCAGCAGCCGGCGGCCAGCGCGGGCGCGATTTTCCAGGTCGCCATCAGAATCGGGAAGTTCCAGGGGATAATCTGGCCCACGACGCCGAGCGGCTCCTGAATGACGAGCGACAGGGTGTTCTCGTTCAGCTCAGTGGCCGAGCCTTCCTCGGCCCGAATGACGCCCGCGAAGTAGCGGAAGTGGTCGATGGCCAGCGGAATATCGGCCGCCATCGTCTCGCGGATGGCCTTGCCGTTCTCCACGCACTCGACGGCGGCGAGCAGGGCCAGGTTGGCCTCCATAATGTCGGCGATTTTGAGCAGCACGTTGCTGCGCGTCGTGGGCGAAGCTTTGCCCCAGGTCTTGAACGCCGCGTGGGCGGCATCCAGGGCCAGCTCGATGTCTTCCTTCGAGGAGCGGGCGACTTTACAAAACGCCTGGCCGTCAATCGGCGAGGGGTTATCGAAATACTGCCCCTTGACGGGCGCGACCCACTTGCCGCCGATAAAGTTGTCGTAGTGCGACTTGAACTTGGGGCGGGCAATGACGGTGGTGGTTTCTTCCAGGGTTTCAGTCATAACAAGGGGTGGTTGGAATGGGTGAGAAAGTAAAACTGAGAAAGTAAAACGCTGAGCAAAGATGCGTCGCGGCGCGGTTCCCGCGCATGTGGTATTGTCGCAAAAAAAACCGAACTTGCCGTCACCTAGCCGACTTACTTCGGTGCCGGTTCAAATCCCCACCCGCCCTTCACATGATGACCGTTTCCAGCCGCGCCTGCCCAGATTGCGCCGGCCCAGACTACGCCGGCCCGCCGCTGAGCCGCGCCCGGCTCGTGCTCGTCGGGCAGCACATTCGCCAGCACCTGACCGAGCGGCTGACGATTGAGAAGCTTTCGGCCCTGGCCTGCATGAGCCGGGCCACGTTTTTCCGGCTTTTCAAGCGCGAATTCGGCCTGACCCCGGTCGAGTTCATCGTGCGCGAGCGGCTGGCCGAAGCCAAGCGCCTGCTGCGCCAGCCCCGTGCGGCCGTGGCCGAAGTCTGCCTGCGGGCGGGCTTCAACAACCTGTCGTATTTCCAGGCTTTGTTCAAGAAGCACGAGGGCCTGACCCCCGGCGCGTTTCAAAAGCGGGGCCTGACCCCGACCGGAAGCTGAGCCTGTGAGCTGCTGAGTGTCGAATACGAAACCAGGCGCGCCAGGCGCACCACGCGCCGGCAGGGCTACGGTGTGGGCCGGCAGCGGCTGAACCAGGCCAGGGCATCGGCTTCGGCGGTGAAAAACCGCACCCGCGCGCTGAGCAGGATGGCCCCCAGAATGGTATCGCCCATTGGTTCCTGCGCCCGCAAACGAGCTATGTGGTCCGCGCTCATCACGTAGGCCAGGTACACGGGCTGGCATAGCTCGGCGGCGGCCCGCGGCAAAAATTCTTCCCACATCCATTGGTTCAGCTCCAACGACTTCGAGCCGGGGTCCAGGCGCACGTCAATCAGCCAGCAGCTGCTGCCGCTGCTGAGCGCGCGTACCAGCAGCTGCTCGCACACCTCCGTTACTTCCGGCTCGGAAAGCGGGCGACACGCCCGCGCCCGCAGCCACCCGTCCGACAATTGTTGAAACTCGGCGAACGAGGGCGAGACTAGCTCCATGGCGGCCACAGCATGAGTTGTGTTCCGCAAAGGTGGGAGCTATTGTTCAGGTTTGTTAGTCGTCCTGGCAAAAAGAAATTAAAAGTCAGAAGCTTATGCTTCTCCGCGCCGGGCATCGTCCAGGTAGTGCTGGCACTGGGCGGCGAGGTCGGGCGGCAGGTTTTCGCCGGCCAGGTAGCGGCGCAGGGCCTGGGCCGCGCTGAGCGAAAGCGGCACGGCGTGGGCACCAAAGAGCAGGTGCAGGGCGATTTCGGCGTTGCGCATCCGCATGACGCGCTCCAGCAGCCCCGAGTTTTCGGGGCGGGGGCCAGCGGCCCCGGCGGTGGATTCATCGTCTGGATTCATGCGCGTGGCCCGAAAAGTGTGGCCAATCTGACCGGCCTGGGTGGCCAGACCGGTCGGATAGGTGACTGACATTGTTTTCATGGCCGCGGTGAGAAAGGGTAGAAGTTGACGGATAAGCTGCGCTGCCTGACCGCCCGATAACGATGCAAAGCACTTACCCAAACCAATTGATTTTTAGCGTAGAAACACTCGTTTTTCAACCAGGTATTTCTACGCGGCCGCGGCCGCGTCGCGCCGGGCCACTTTTAGCCGGCACCGTAAGGCCCTGGGGGCGCGGCAGCAGGCTCCCTATCACCTGGTTGCCGGCCCGGTTTTGCCGGCGAGGCCACCCCCACCGACAGTCATCCGCGCGCGCCCCACCAACGACGACGACGAACAGAAGGCGACGGGCGGTCGGCTGCCCGGTTTGGTTTGAGCAGCCGCGTTTACCCACGCCCCCCGCCGAACCCGAGCGGGCGGGTGAGACCTGGCCCCGAAACTGCTCTGAACAGACCTCACGCCGCGCGCGGGCGCTACTTGTTCAGCCCGTTATCAGCCCGTGGCGGGTGGCATACACGACGAGGCCGGCGGCGTTGGGCGCGCCGGTTTTTTCGAGCAGGTTCTGGCGGTGGCCCTCCACGGTGCGGCGGCTGATGAAGAGGCGCTCGGCCATTTGGGCGGCGGTCTGGCCCTGGCAGATGAGGCGCAGGATTTCCAGCTCGCGGCCGGTGAGCACTACGGCGGCGCCCGGGCCGCCGGCTTCGGCGCGGGCGGCGGGCGAGTCGGCGCGGGCCAGCGCCCGCGAAATGCCGGGCGTGAAGTAGTAGCCCGTGCGCAGCACGTCTTGCAGGGCCGCGCTGAGCTGGGCCGGCTCCACGTCTTTGGGCAGGTACGAGCGCGCGCCGAGCCGGATGAGGTGGCTGACGAACTTGTCGGCCGAAAACATGGAGAGCACGATGATTTTCAGGTCCGGAAACTCGACCAGCAGCCGCTGCGCCACTTCCTGGCCTTCCATGTCGGGCATTTGCAGGTCGAGCAGCAGCACGTCGGGTACCCGCGCCCGGCACAAAGCCAGCAGCTGCTCGAAATTGCTCGCCTCCACAACCTCATCCACGTAGGGAAACGTTTGCAAAATGTAGCGCAGCCCCTGCCGAAACAGGGCGTGGTCGTCGAGCAAAGCGATTTGGACGGACATTTTCAATGAGCAATTATCAATGAGCAATTATCAATTCGGGTCAATGAGTGATAAGTGGACAGGCCCGCCGAGCATAGCTCATTGCTCATTGATAATTGCTCATTGACACGAGAGTGCGCAGCCCTTTCCCCCTCACCGACTCGCGGCGCAAGGTCGCGCCCAGCATCTGGGCGCGCACGTCCATGCTGCGCAGGCCGGCGCCGTCGCCGCCGGGGCGGCTGGCGTCGAGGGCGGCGGGGGGCAGGCCGCAGCCGTCGTCCTCGACGCTGAGCGTGAGCTGACTGCCGAGCTGGTGCAGCCCGATGCGCAGCTCGGTCGCGCCCTGGGCGTGCTTGAACGCGTTGTGAATCAGCTCCTGGCAGATGCGGTAGAGGGCCAGCTCCTGGGCCAGCGCCAGCGGGCGAGGGTAGTCCACGCTCAGGCGCACGGGCAGCGCGCCGGCCTCGGTGCTCACGTCGGCCAGGTGCTGCAGGGCTTCGGCCAGGCCGAAGCGGGCCAGCACGGCCGGGTACAGGCTGTGGGCGATGCCGCGCACGTCGTGTACGGCCGCGCCCACGCTCTCCTGAATGAGCCGCAACAGGCCCGCCGCTTCGGCATCGGGGCCGGCGGGCGGCGGGCCGGCGCTGTTCAGGCTGCCGGAACTACCGGAGTTGCCCGAGCTACTCAGGCTACCGTCGAGGCGGTTGAGCAGCAGCTTGGCCGTGGCGATGGTGGCCCCCACGCCGTCGTGCAGGTCGCGGCCGATGCGCTCGCGCTCGCGCTCCTGGGCCGCGATGATGGCCGCCAGCAGTTGCTGCTGGTACTCGGCCTCGGCCGCGCGCAAGGCCCGCTGCTGGCGCAGCAGCCGCTGCTGGTAGCTCACCACGAACACCACGAGCGCGCCCGCCGCCGCCAGCATCAGCGCGATGCCGCCCAGCAGCAGCGGCCCAAACGCTACTTCTGCGGGCGCATCCATAAAGCATAGGCGTAGCAGAGGTGGAGGAGGTAGTTTAGCGCGGTTTCCACCGTCCAAAAATTAGCATTTAATCTAGCAGAATAGCTTTCCATCATGTACTTGCTGAATAAAGCTATTTGGACGTAGCCTAAGAAGTAGAGGGTTAATCCTAAAGAAACCCAGAACATAGGCTCCTGACTCAGCCTCTCGACGCGCAACTCATTTAGCAGCTTACGGAAATAAGTAGCCGCTAAGGCCAGTATCAACAAGCTTTGAATAACTTGCTGACCTGACCTGACCCATTGCAAAGCTTCGGGAGTCCAGAAGCTGTCAAATAAAACATAAAGTGTAAAGCTGCCAACCAGCCACGGAATAACTCTACTAAAAGCGGCTGACTGTAACGTCTGACGATACACTAATGCCAGCAATGCCAACTCGCCAACCGTGTATATTGGCATTAAAAACAGGTTGCTTTTGCGCATCATCATAAGCGCAATACCTACTATTTGAAGTGGCAGCTCAAACCAATTAAGAATGGCAAGTAAACGTAAATTCTCGGCAAGCCTACGGTAGCGTATCAATCCAATGATGGATGATAGTAGGACAGGCAAAAAAGTTAGTCGGGCAAAAATCTGTTCTGCCGTCAATTGAGTTACATCCTCCACAAATAGCACGTCACGCTAAACCGGTTGTGGCGTTGTCTTAATGATTGGGCGGGCTTGGCTGCGACATATCATAAATCGGCTCCGACGAGCCGATTGGGTCGTTTTTACCAGTCGGCGGATTCCAGAGGCGGACGGCGAGGCTGAAGGTTTGGGCCAGGCCGTCGGTGCCGTCGGGGGCGGTGCGGTAGTATTCGTGCAGGCCGAAGTAGATGCGGATTTCCTGCTGCCCGAAGGCCGGCACCCGGAAGATGGGCGCCAGAAAATCGGCCATCTCGAAGGTGTAGCCGCGCAACGGGCCGTAGGCGGTGGCGAAGAGCGCGGGCGTAACGGCCGGGCCGGTCGCGCGGCCGACTTTGCCCCAGGCTTCGAGCCAGGACTTGGCCAGCGCGTGGGCCACCTGCTTGGCGGCGCTAGGCAGCGGCTCGGTGGCGGCCAGCTTCAGCTCCAGGTCGGTGGCGCGCAGCGGGGCGACGGGTTTGGCCGGGCGCGGGAAAATATTATCGGCCAGGTAGAACGACGAGGCCCGCGCGCCGAGGCCATCGGCCGCGCTCAGGGCCAGCGTGAAGCGCTCGGTTTTGTCGGGCTGCGGCACGAGCAGAAACCGCGCCTTGATGGCCTGCACGCCCACCGTCGAGATGAGGCGCACGGCCTGCGCGATGGGCAGGCTCACGTAGGGCAGGGCCAGCGGCTGCTGCTTCTCGTCGAGCACCCGAAAGACCTTCTGCAAGTCGGCCGGGTCGGTTTGGGTCACGACGCTGGCCCAGCGGGCGGCGTACTGGTCGGCAAGGGACTGGGAGATGATGCCCGGCAGGTCGGCGGTGGTCATGCGTTAGGAAGCAGAAAAGGTGTTCCCAAAGGTATCGATTAATGGGAGTTGTAGGTGGGCGCGGGTGAGCTTTATTTTGGGAAGAATAAAAAGCTACCGGGGGGGGGCTACGGCCGCGCTATCTTTCCGCTCTTTACTTCACCTACCAGCCTCGGACAGCGCATGACCAAGTTTCTACTCATTCTTGCCGTGCTGACGAGTGTGTTATTCGCAGCTTGGGTGGTTGGGCGGCTCACCAACACTATTCAGTTTTACACTACGCCCTCGTCGGCTAACGCTCCCACCTACGTGGTGGGTGATTATCTGCTGGCCACCTCTTTACGCCAGCCGAAGCGCGGCGACTTTGTAGCTTACCATCCCCTGGTGCCGGACGGCGAACTCACGGTTTACATGCACCGCCTCGTAGCATCGGCGGGCGACGAGGTGCTTATTCGTCGGGGACAGCTGTTCGTGAATGGTCACCTGGCCGACCGAGGCCGCAGCCTGGCGTTTTCCTACTGCCTGAGCAGGGCCGATTACAAGCGCCTGCCCCCAACGGCCATCGCTGACTCGTCGCGGGCAATGCCAGTGGGCGACAGCATCCGCGAGGTGATGTTGGCCGAGACAATGGTGCAGCAGCTGGGCCGGCGTATTCGACGGCAAGTGCAGCCGCTTTTACCGGCCGACGAGCACATCGCGCAGCAATACGGCCGGCCCTGGAACCAGGATAATTTCGGCCCGCTGCGGGTACCAGCGGGGCATTTTTTCGTGTTAGGCGACAATCGCTCCAACGCCCTCGACTCGCGCTACCAGGGCTGCCTGCCCCAGGCGCGGTGGCTAGGCACGATGCTGCGCCACTAACCCGGCGAGTTCAGCCCGGCTACGCTACTACCGCCCGGCGGGCGCTTGTTCTTAATCGGCTCGAAGCGGCGCTCGCGGGGCTGTTTTTCGCTCAGGTATTTCCAGTAGCGGCGCGGCATCTGGCGCTGGTGCAGCTTCACGTTTTTGCGCTCGGGGATATTAACGTGGTCGAAATACGCCTGCCAGAGGATTTTGAAAAGCGGCTCGCGCTCGTCAAGCACCGTAGCTGAGACTTCACCCCGGCGCGGGGTAGCCCCTTCGGCCGCGAACTCCACGATGCTCGTGCCCCGCAGGTCGTAGTACAAGCCGTAGCGGCGCTTGCGGTCGAAAATCAGCCAGCGCTGGTCAGCGTAGCGGCGGGTGAAGTGGCCGGCGATGAGCGGCAGCACGTCGAAATCCGGCTCGATGGTGGCGTGAAACAACCCGTCCTGGGCTTTCTCGAAGCGCACGAACGCTTCCATGCGGTGTTTTTCGCGGAAAAGCTGCTGGGCCAGCCGCTGCCCCCGCCGCACGGTCGGGTCGGCGTAGTTCTCCGAAATATCGCGCCCGCCGGCCCGCAGCGCCATATCGGCGTAGCGAAAAATCAGCAGCTCGCGCTCGGGGTCTTCGCTCAAAAAAACGTGGTAGAGCCGCGCCCGCGCCGCATCGGGCATGGCGCGCAGCAGGCCGTCCCAGGTGCGGGCGGCCAGCGTTTCGTCGGTTTCAATGGGCACCGTTTGGGCAAACAGCCCGCCCTGCACGGCCGCTTCGGGCTGAATGCTGCTCGGGGCCGAGCGGCGCTCATACACCCGGAACAACACCGTGAGCAGGCCCTCGAAGGTGCCGTCGTAGGCGTAGTCGGCGGGCGGGTTGGTGAGGGCCGGCGCGGGCCGGCGCGCGGCCACCGGGCCGACCTGGGTGGAAGAATTGGGGCGGCGAAGGGGAGTGAGAGAAGGCATTTTTCAAGATATAAAACGGAGTGGTACTCCGTTTTGCCGCGAAGCGGCAGGCGCGTACGGGCAGTAAGTGCGGCTATGCTTACGGACGTTGCGCTTGTACCACTTTAGCGAGCTGGCTGGCTCCCACTGCTCACGGGGTTACGCGCTCAAACGTTGCGAGCGTACGTGCCGCTTCGCGGCAAAACGGAGTGCCACTCCGTTTTACATCTTGAAAAATACCAGCAGCCGCGCGTTCACGGCCGCCACTTCTTCGTGTTGCAGCCAGTGCGTGGCCTTGTCAAAAAACTCGACGCTTCCTTGCTCGCACTCGCGTACGCTCGGCTCGGCGAGGCGCGCGTCCAGAAACGCGTCGCGCCGGCCCCAGAGCAGCAGCAGCGGCCCCCGGATGCGCGGCCAGCGCCCGAGGGCAGGCCGGCGCAGCAGGGCGCGGTACCAGTTTAGCATGCCCGTGAGCGCGCCCGGCTGGGTCCAGGCGGCGCGGTAGCGGTCCAGGTCGGCGGGCGCGAACGTGCCCCGGCGGCTCGTGCCGACCAGCGTGCGCACCCCAGCCTGGCAGGCGCGCCGCCGCATAAACCACTCGGGCAGGCCCGGCAATTGAAAAAAGAAAATGTACCAGCTCCGCAGCAGCTGGCTCGGCAGCCGCCACAGCTGGCGCGGGACCACGGCCGGGTGCGGCACGTTGAGAATGGCCGTCTGGAGCACGCGGGCCGGATAATGCGCGGCCAGGTACCAGGCCACGATGCCGCCCCAATCGTGGCCCACGACGCGAGCCTGGGCCGCGCCCGCCGCGTCGAGCAGCCCGATGATGTCGGCCGCGAGCGTGGGCAGGGCGTAGTCGGCGACGCGGGCGGGCTTGTCACTCAGGTTATAGCCGCGCTGGTCGGGCACCCAGACGCGGTAGCCGGCCTGGGCCAGCACCTGAATCTGGTGCTGCCAGCCGTACCAGAACTCCGGGAAGCCGTGGAGCAGCACGACCAGCTCGCCGGCCGGTGGGCCGCACTGCACCACGTGCAGGCGCAGGCCGTTGGTACGCACATCGTGGTGTTCGAGCGGATAAGCCATCTGGTAACGCGGGTCTCTGACCCCGCTTTTAGTGAAAGCCGCCCGGCAGCGGACGAGCCGGGCGGGCGGCTTTTTCGCCGCCCGCCCAGTCAGCATTAGGCGGAAATGGCCCGCACGGGGCCATCAGCAGGCAAGCTACTCAAACTAAAGCGGGCGGGCGGCGGAAAGCCGCCCGCCGGTTACGCGGCGACCCCCGGCGCGGGTTCGGCGGCCAGCCGGGCCACGCGGGCCGCGTCGTGCGCCTGCCGCACCAGCGGCAGCAGCTCCGAGAGCCGGCAGCAGCACGAGAGGCGCGGCGCTTTGTCGGAGCCAGCACTCAGCGGTGAGATGGCCGTTTGGAAATCAGCGGAAGCGCGGTGCGAGATTTTCATATCCGAAGCCTGTTAAAAATTTGAGTTTCAAATCCAACTATCTTAATCCTCAACCCCTTACGAAGGCTGCCCGAACAAATCCAGCTGCTGGGTCACCAGCGCCGAGCGCACCGACTTGCCGCCGAACAGAATCTGGCGGCGCACCTGCTGCTCGCTCAGCTCGCCGAGGGCAGCCGGGGCCAGGCCCCGGGCGGTCAGGAAGTGCTTGGCCCGCTTCATCACCACGCCGAACTGGGTGAGGTTTTCGGCCGTGAGCGCCCCGAAGCGGCGGGCCTGCACGATGCGCTCGACCGAGCGCGACCCCACGCCGGGAATGCGCAGCAGCAGCTCGCGCGGGGCCGTGTTCACGTCAATCGGGAAATAATGCCGGTTGCGCAGCGCCCAGGCCAGCTTGGGGTCGATTTCCAGGTCGAGGTACGGGTGCGCGGGGTCGAGGATTTCGTCGGCCTCGAAGCCGTAGAAGCGCATGAGCCAGTCGGTCTGGTAGAGGCGGTGCTCGCGGATGACGGGCGGCTGCGTGACCTGCGGCAGGCGCGCGTCGTCGGTCACGGGGATGTAGCCCGAGTAATAAACCCGCTTCAGGCCGTAGCCCTGGTAGAGCGAATCGGAGAGCTTGATGATTTGCAGGTCGTTCTCGCCGCTCGCGCCCACGATGAGCTGGGTGCTCTGGCCGGCGGTGGCAAACTGGGGCACCTTCTTGAAAAGCGCCTTTTCCTCTTTGTTCTGAATGATGCCGTCCCGAATTTGGCCCATCGGGCGCAGAATCTCAGCGTAATTTTTCTCCGGGGCCAGGGTTTGCAGGGCCAGTTCCGAGGGCAGCTCAATGTTCACGCTCAGGCGGTCGGCATACAAACCAGCTTCCTGAATCAGCTCCTCGCTCGCGCCGGGGATGGTCTTGACGTGGATGTAGCCGTGGAAACTATGCTCCAGGCGCAGCTTCTTGACGATGCGCACGAGGCGCTCCATCGTGTAGTCGGGCGACGAGAAGATGCCGCTGCTCAGAAATAAGCCCTCGATGTAGTTGCGGCGGTAGAAATTGATGGTCAGGTCCACCACCTCGTCCACGGTGAAAGCGGCGCGCTTCACGTCGTTCGAGCGGCGCGAGACGCAGTAGGCGCAGTCGAAGATGCAGTGGTTGGTGAGCAGAATCTTGAGCAGACTCACGCAACGGCCGTCTTCGGTGAAGCTGTGGCAGATGCCCATACCCTCGGCGGTGCCCAGGCCCTTGTTCTCGTTTTTGCGCTTGCCGCCGCTGCTGCTGCACGAGACATCGTACTTGGCGGCATCGGCTAAGATGCTTAGCTTCTCCTGAATGCGCTCGTTCATCGAAAGAAAGGGGTTAACGGCGGTAAAAGTACGTCAGAAATGGCGCAGCGCGCGCGGGCGGGCGACAGGCGTACAAGCTAACTTTCTTGGGAAAGGTTTCGTCGGCCCGGCCGGTATTTTCGCCGGGGGCCGTAGCTTTGTTCAGGTGCCTGATTCATCGCTCACTTTTTCGCTTGTCACGCATGGGATTGCCTGCTTTTCAACCCGAATTGCCGTCGTCAGAAGCTTTTCTGGCGGTAATTCCTAATCCACTTCCGGCTGAGGAAAACCCGCTGATGTCAGAGGAAGAATATTTTCTTTTCGAGCGCAACGCGCCCGAAAAGCACGAATATTACGGCGGACGAGTGCGCGGAATGGGCGAGGTGCGGGCGATGGCCGGCGCGCAACCCCCGCACAATGTGCTGTGTTTTCGCTTACAAGGCTTGCTTTTTTCGCAGCTTGATAAGCGTGACTGTTCGGGCTTCACCAGCGACCAGCGGGTGCAGGTGCGTAACGCCAGCACCTACCTGTACCCCGATTTTATGGCGCTGTGCGGCGAGGCGGAATACAACCAGGACAAGTCGCCGGCGCTGCTGGTCAATCCGGCCCTGATTGTGGAAGTCGTTTCCAAGTCCACCGCCAACCAGGACCGGGGCGAAAAATTCATGCTTTACCGGCAGATTTCCAGCCTGCGTCAATACCTGCTGCTGGACTCGACGACCGTTCACGCCGAGCTGCACACCCGGCAGCCGGCCACCGACCATTGGCTGCTGACCGAAACCCGCGAGCTGAGCGCCGTGCTCGACCTGAGCAGCGTCGGCTGCACGCTGCCACTGGCCCGGCTTTATCAGGAGGTGTTAGGAAGGGAGACATGAGACCTTAGACCTTAGACATGCGACGCTCGTCGGACGAACTCTCCTGTTTCGCTTCCCAGCGTCTCATGTCTAAGGTCTGACGTCTCATGTCTTATCTCGCGCCCACCGGGGCGTACTTTGCGCTATGCGCGGCCAGCTTATTTGTTTTTGCGGGATGCTGCTCTTGCTACTGGGCGGGGCGCGGCGGAGCGCGGCGCAGCAGCTGCCTCCGCTACCCCGGCGGCCGATGGTGCCCGTGCGCAACCCGCGCTTGGCCGGGCTGCCCGACACGCTGCGACTGCCCGTCGGCAGCCGGCTGCGGGCGGGCGCGGGCGGCCCGGCCGACTCGCTCGGGCGGCGCTTCGCCGAGGAGCAGGTGCGGGCCGGGCTGCTGCGCTACACCCGGCGGGGCACCATCGTGGGCAAAGCGCTCGGCGCGCTGTTTCGGCTCGGGCAGCAGCCCCCGCCCGACCCCACCCTCGACCCGGTGCTGCTCAACCGGCAGTTTGACCAGCACAATTTCAAAATCGTGCGCCGCATCCGCATCACGTCCTACGACGCGTTCGGCTTCAGCCTGAGCGACACCACTCGCCGGCCACGCACGCTGGCCGAGCGCGCCGGCAACGCCCTGCACCGGCGCACGACCCCCTCGCGGGTGCGCCAGCTGCTGCTCGTGCGCCAGGGCCGGCCGCTGCTGCCGCAAGCCCTGGCCGAGAGCGAGCGGCTGCTGCGCCAAACCGGCCAGATTATCAGCGCCCGCGTGGCCGTGGACGAGCGCACCGCCACCCGCGACAGCGTGGACGTGCTCGTCTCCACGATTGACGTGTTCAGTATCGAAGCCAACTACGAGCTGCGCGGCGACTTCGGCCAAGCCGTCGTCTCACTCAGCGACCAGAACTTTCTGGGCCTGGGCCACCGCGTGAACAACCGTTACCAATACGGCCGCGAAACGCCTCAGAGCTGGGGCTATGAGGGCACGTACCAGGTGCCGTTCCGGGAGTTTTTCTCGGCCCAGGGGTATTATTTCAACGAGTGGGAAGAGCACTCGGGCGGCGTGTCGGTGCAGCGCGACTTCTACTCGCCGAGCGCGCGCTGGGCCGGGGCGCTGAGCGTGGCCCGCCTCAACCGCCGCTCGGCGCTGCCCCCCGACCCCGCCCTGCCCGACAATCAGCCCCTGGGCGAGGCACTGCGCGCGCTCACCACCCAAAGCCTGTGGGTGGGGCGCGCCCTGCGCCTGCGCTCCTACGACCTGGGCTACGAAAGCCCCGGCCGCCTGGTAGTAGCCGCCAGCCTCAGCCGCGAGCTGTACCCGAAGGGCATCGTCAGCCCTTTTCCTAACGACCGCGACCGGACGCTGCTGCTCGGCACGGTGGGCTACTCGGTGCGCCGCTACTACCAGGACCGCTACCTGTTTGGCTTCGGCCGGACCGAGGACGTGCCCACCGGCACGCTGCTGAGCCTGACGACGGGCCTCGAAACGAGCGCCGGCCTGCAGCCGCGCCGCTACCTGGACCTGCGCGTGGCCGCCGCCGGCTATTCCGAGCGCCAGGGCTACCTTTTTGGCAGCCTCGACGTGGGCGCGTTTCAGCGGGTGCGGCCCGAAGGCAACCGCTGGGAGCAGGGCCTGCTGCAAGTCCAGGCGCTGTACTTCACGCGGCGCTACCGCCTCGGCGGCTACCAGGCGCGGCACCTGCTGGGCGCGCGCGCCACGATTGGCTTCAACCGCAACCCCTCGGAGGTGCTGTTCTCGGGCATCACTTCGTATCCGGGCGGGCTGCGCGGCTTCCAGCCCACGGGGCGCCTGCTGCCCACCAGCCGGGTGCTAGCCAGCTACGAGGGCACCGTTTTCACGCCCCTCTCGCTGGGTGGCTTTCGCATGGCCGTCGTCGCCTTCGCCGATTTGGCCGTCATCACCGAGCGGCCCGGCGGCGGCTCGCCCTTCGGGCCGGGCAGCGCGGCCTATTCGGGGTTCGGCCTGGGCCTGCGCTTTCGCAACGAGCTGACCGTGCTGCGCACGTTCCAGTTTATGCTCGGCTACTACCCGCGCGGCCAGAACTCGCCCAACGGCCTGCGCCTGTTCGAGTCGGCCCGCACCTCGTACCAGTTCGCCGATTTTGGCCTGGGTCAGCCGGGGGTCGGGGCGTATCAGTAGCGGGAGTCGGGCGAACGACCAAAACGGACGACTGAAACAGCTCAAATCCGCGCCTCAGGCTGCGTGGTCGGCTGCCTCAGCGCGTCGCTGCCCCCAAAACTATAGTGGCCGCTTTGTACCCGCTAAAGCAGCGCCGCCCGGTTCTCAGCCACGAACTGCGCGAACTCCGTCGGCTCGCGGCCCAGCAGCTCACCTACGGCGGGCGAGAGCGGTGGCTCGGCCGCGAAGCGGGGCAGGTAGTGCAGCAGGGTCATGATGAGGATGAAGCCGGTGGGTACGCCTTCGCGCCGCTTGGTCCAGAAAAACCGCCAGGGGCTGGGCGAAACGTAGGTAACCGGCACGCCGAGGCCGGCGCTGAGCTGGTCGGCCATCTGCTGAAAATTCAGCCGGTACTGGGCCGTGAGCGCGTACGCCTGGCCGTGGTGGCGCGGGCCGGGGTCGAGGAAAACGACGGCGGCCACGTCGCCGATGTCGCGCACGTCGATGAGCGTGAAGCGCGCCCGGCCGGCCGGCACGAACACGCGGTGCCGCCGGGCCAGGTCCTCGTGCAGGGTTGTGGTGAAGTTCTGCATGAAATATGCCGGTCGCAAAAACGTAAACGGCACCCCGCTCTGGCGCAGCAATTCTTCCGTTTTGTGGTGCGGAATGAAGCGGTTGTTCTCCGCGCCCTGCACCGATAGAAACACGATGTGACTCACGCCGGCCGCTTTCGCTTGCTGGATAAAATCGGTAAACGTGTCCGTTACCTGCGGCGGGCGCAGCAGAAACAGCGCGTCGCAACCGGCCAGGGCGAGGGCGTAAGTACGCGGGTCGGCGAAATCAAACGGCACCAGCTCGATGCCGTCGAACGCGGCCAGGTCCGACGCGGCGCGGGCCACGTCGCGCACCCCGGCCCGGATGACGGCCCCACCGCGCGCATGCAAAGCCCGGATAACTTCGCGGCCCACGTTGCCGGTGGCCCCGGTGATGAGAATGGTTTTCATGGGAGTTGAACAGTGGCGCGGGCTTTAGCTCGCGGGGTGGTGGTGGGTGGGGGTTAGGTATTGGGTGTTGGGTCTTCTGTGTTGGGTACGTCTGTCATGCAGAGCGCAGCGAAGCATCTCGCGTGGTGCAGTCAAATCAATCCGTTAGCAACGAAGCGAGCGAGATGCTTCGCTGCGCTCTGGCATGACAACGACCCCCAATACCTAACACCCAAAAACCCCAACGCACTCAAGCCAGCCGGGTTGGCGTGGTATCTTTGCAGCCTACTATTTTTCCCCTCCCCCACCCCATGCTTATCGGCGTTCCGAAGGAAATCAAAAACAACGAAAACCGGGTGGGACTGACCCCCGCCGGCGTGGCCGAATTGCGCAAGCACGGCCACACGCTCTTCGTGCAGGCCGGCGCGGGCCTCGGCTCGGGCTTTTCGGACGAAGAGTACGAAACGGCCGGCGCGGCGCTGCTGCCCACCATCGCCGAGGTCTATGACCAGGCCGAGATGATTATCAAGGTCAAGGAGCCGATTGCCGAGGAATACGCCCTCATCAAGGAGAACCAGCTGCTATTCATGTACTTCCATTTCGCCAGCGGCGAGGAGCTGACCCACGCCATGCTGGCCCGCAAGGCCGTTTGCCTGGCTTACGAAACGGTGGAGCTGCCCAACCGGGCGCTGCCGCTGCTCATCCCGATGAGCGAAGTGGCCGGGCGCATGGCCCCGCAGGAAGGCGCGAAGTACCTGGAAAAGCCGCTCAAAGGGCGCGGCATTCTGCTCGGCGGCGTGCCGGGCGTGAAACCGGCCGAAGTGCTCGTGCTCGGCGGGGGCGTGGTGGGCACCCAGGCCGCCAAAGTAGCCGCCGGCCTCGGCGCGCGCGTCACGATTATGGACATCAGCCTCAACCGCTTGCGCGAGCTGGACGACTTCATGCCCAAGAACGTGGTGACGCAATACTCGAACGAGTACAACATCCGCGAAGCCATCAAAACGGCCGACCTCGTGGTGGGGGCCGTGCTCATTCCGGGCGCGAAAGCCCCGCACCTCATCACCCGCGACATGCTCAAGACGATGCGTCCCGGCACGGTGGTCGTGGACGTGGCCGTGGACCAGGGCGGCTGCATCGAAACGTGCCACCCCACGACCCACGAAAACCCAACCTATATCATTGACGACGTGGTGCATTACTGCGTGGCCAATATGCCCGGTGCCGTGCCCTACACCAGCACCCTGGCCCTGACCAACGCCACGCTGCCCTACGCCGTCAAGCTCGCCAACCTGGGCTGGCAGGCCGCTTGCCGCCGCGACCCCGCCCTGCGCCTCGGCCTGAACGTGGTGAACGGCGAAGTGGTGTACAAAGGCGTCGCCGATGCCTGGAACCTGCCACTGGTGGACGTGGACTCGGTGCTGGAAGCAGCGACGGTGTAAGGTGTAGCGCGGACTCTGCGAGTCCGCGCGTGAGACGACTCAACAACGTTTTCACGCGCGGACTCGCAGAGTCCGCGCTACGTTTTTACGGCCTCCCCAAACGTCGGCACGTCCGCCAGCCGCTCCGTCGTCCCGCGCGCGAAATCCACCCGCCAGCAGTAGTGCGTCAGCCCGTTGGTGAGCAGTAAAAACGGCGCGCGCAACGTCTGGTTATACGTGCTCGCCTGTTGGGCCACGGCGGGCGTGATGGCCACTGACGGCCGCTTGCACTCCACGAGCAGCAGCGGCTGGCCGGCGGCGTCCATCGCCACGAGGTCGGTGCGCTTCTGACGCTGGTTGTAGCGGTGGCCGCGCTCCAGACTCAGCAAGCCGCGCGGGTAGCCCAGGTGCGCCGTCAGGTAGTGCGCCACGTGCTGCCGGACCCACTCCTCGGGCGTGAGCACCACGTACTTGCGGCGCAGCTCGTCCCAGATTTCGGGCTGGTTGGCGGCCGGTTGCCTAAGTTTGACCTCGAAAGGCGGCAGGTCCAGGGCTTGCATCACCTCCAAAGGTACCTTTTCCCGATGAGTGAATGGGTGATTGAATGAATGAGTGAAGGGGCTTGTGCTGCTTTCGCCTCAATCACTCATTCACTCAATCACCCATTCACTCATTGAACCCCCCATGAAAACCAAAGAAGAAATCGTTAATAACTGGCTGCCACGCTATACCGGCGTACCGCTCACCGATTTTGGGCAATACATTCTGCTGACGAATTTCAGCAACTACGTGTACATGTTCGCCGAGCAGTTTGGCTGCGAAGTGCGCGGGCTGGACAAGCCCATGCAAACGGCCACGGCGAACGGCATTACGATAATCAACTTCGGGATGGGCTCGCCGATGGCGGCTACGGTCATGGATTTGCTCTCGGCCATCAAGCCCAAAGCGGCGCTGTTTCTGGGCAAGTGCGGGGGGTTGAAAAAGACCAAGCTCGGCGACCTCGTGCTGCCCATCGCCGCCATTCGCGGCGACGGCACCTCCGATGACTATTTGCCGAAGGAAATTCCGGCCCTGCCCTCGTTTCGCTTGCAGCGGGCGGTGTCGTCGATGATTAAGAAGCACGAGCTGGATTATTTCACCGGCACGGTGTACACCACCAACCGCCGCGTCTGGGAACACGACGAGGAATTCAAGGACTACCTGCGCCGCGTCCGCGCCCTGGCCGTGGACATGGAAACGGCCACCATTTTCGTAGTCGGCTTTATGAATGACATCCCGCACGGGGCCTTGCTGCTGGTATCCGACAACCCAATGACCCCGGAGGGCGTGAAAACGGCCGAGTCGGACTCGAAAGTGACCATTGATTTCGTGCGCAAGCACCTCACGATTGGCATCGAGTCGCTGCTGGAATTGAAAAACTCGGGCGAGTCGGTGAAACATATGCGGTTCGAGTAGGCGCGGTTTCGGACGCTGAAGACGATAGGGGCCAACGAAGGCTTAGAACGGTTTCGGAGTCAGTGTACGGCTGAGCACGGGCGGCGCGGTCAGGCGGCTTTTCGCCGCCCGACCGCTTGGCGTACACTGACCGTGAAACCGCTGTAGCTTCGGGCTTTGGCCGGTAGTTCTCATGCCTTTTTGTACTATGCGCCTGGTTTATAAACTTGGGAGTGCCTGCTTGCTGGGTAACCTGCTGCTCAGCGCCTGCCAGCCGCGCCGCGAAGCCGTGGACCTGCTCGTTACCAACGCCACGGTTTATACCGTGGACTCGACCTTCAGCCGGGCCGAGGCGTTTGCCGTGCGCGACGGCCGTTTCGTAGCCGTGGGTCAGGCCGCCGACCTCAGCACCCGCTACGAGGCCAAGCAGACGGTGGACGCGAAAGGCCAGTTTATTTACCCCGGCTTTTACGACGCGCACTGCCACTTCAGCGGCTACGCGCTAAACCTGCGGGCGGCCGACCTAGGCGGGGCGGCATCGTGGGCTGAAACGGTGGGCCGCCTCACCCGGCACCGGCAGCAGCAACCGGGCGCGGCCTGGCTCACGGGCCGCGGCTGGGACCAGAACCGCTGGCCGGGCCGCCAGTTTCCGACTAAAGACACCCTGGACCAGCTCTTTCCGACGGTGCCCGTGCTGCTCGTGCGCGTGGACGGGCACGCCGCGCTGGCCAATCAGCGGGCGCTCGACCTGGCCGGCATCACCACTCAAACGCCCATCAGCGGCGGGGTCATCGGGCGCGACGGGCGCGGCCACCTCACCGGCCTGCTCGTGGACAACGCCGTGCGGCTCGTATCAGCCAAGATTGCGCCGCCCACTCCGGCCGAAGCGGAAGCCGCGCTGCTGCTCGCCCAGCGCAACTGCCTGGCCGTGGGCCTCACCAGCCTCGCCGATGCCGGCCTCGACCGGCCCGAAGTGGAGCGCCTCGCCGCCTTGCAGCAGGCCGGCAAGTTGCACCTGCGCTTCTACGCCATGCTCACGCCCACGCCCGCTAACCGGGCGTATTACCTGCCGCGCGGGCCATTTTTCAGCGACAACCTGACCATCTGCTCGTTCAAGGTTTATGCCGACGGGGCGCTCGGCTCGCGCGGGGCGGCCCTGCTGGCTCCGTATGCCGACCGGCCCGCCGAAAAAGGCTTCCTGCTGCAACCCGTGCCGTATTACCGCGACTTGGCGCGGGAGCTGGCCACCAGCCGATTTCAGATGAACACCCACGCCATCGGCGACTCGGCCAACCGGCTAATGCTCGATATTTACGGCGAAGCGCTGCGCGGCCAATCCGACCGCCGCTGGCGCATCGAGCACGCGCAGGTGGTGAGCGCGGCCGACGTGCCCAAGTTCGGGCGCTTTCGCGTCGTGCCGTCCGTGCAACCCACCCACGCCACCTCCGACATGCCCTGGGCCGGCGAGCGCCTCGGCCCCGCCCGCCTGAAAACGGCCTACGCCTACCAGGCGTTGCTGCGGCAATACGGTCAGGTGGCGCTTGGCTCAGATTTTCCGGTCGAGGACATCAACCCGCTCTACGGCTTCCACGCCGCCGTGGCCCGGCAGGATGCCCGCAACCAACCGGCCGGCGGCTTCCAGCCCGAAAATGCCCTCACCCGCGAACAGGCCCTGCGCGGGATGACTACCTGGGCCGCCCACGCTGGCTTCGAGGAAAAGCGCAAGGGGCAAATCAAGCCCGGTATGCTGGCCGATTTCATCGTGCTTGACAGGGATATTATGACCGCACCCAACGAGCAGCTGCGCGGCGCGCGCGTGCGGCAAACCTGGATTGGCGGAGTTTGCCATTTAACAGTTAGCAATTAACAGTTAAATGATTAAAAGCTGCCTGCTTCGTCGGCGCTTTGGCCGTAAATGCCGGGCACCGGAATATCGAGCAGTCGCAAATACACGGTGAGCTGACCACGATGATGGATGCTGTGATTCAGACCCATGATGCGAATGGCAGCGGCTTTGGGGCGCTCCATGAGCACCTGTTCGCCGCGCGTGAGCTGAAAATTCTGGGTCAGCTTTTCGTCGTCGCTTTTCTGTAATGCCTCGCGCAAATTGGCCGCGTACTGGTCGAAACGAGTCAATAATTCTTCACTGCTCGTGGGCGAGGGACCGGGCTTGGGCGCATTCTGGTCGAGGAAATCGCGGGCATCGGCCTCCACGAACAGCTGCTTGAACATGAGTAAGTTCACGATGTGCGAGGCTAGTTGGCCCAGCTTCATGCTTTTGGGGTGGGGCTGAAATTCGGCCCGGTCGTAGGGCACGCGTTCGAGGACCCGGCGCGTGATAACCAGCTCGTGGTCGAGTTCGGCGAGGATGTTCTGTTGAATCGAGGAGGTGTGCATGTTAAAGTTGGGAAGGGAAATCGTTGGGTAGTTGAGCTGTTTCAGCTCGTGGCTAGGGGCGTACCGGCCACGGCCGAAGCGGGCGGCGGGCCAGGGAAAGCAACGGCGGGCGCGACCTCCTCACGCAATTTCTTATTGCGTAAGCTCAACAGAAAGCCCAGGCCGATAATGAAAAACACGATGAGCGCCAGGATGCTGTAGCGCATCGACCCCATCACTTGATTGATGATGCCGAACGTGGCCGTGCCGATGACGATGCTCAGCTTTTCGGTCACGTCGAAGAAGCTGAAGAAAGCCGCCGAGTTGGGCGTGTTTTCCGGGATAATCTTGGAATACGTGCTGCGCGAGAGGCTTTGCACCGCGCCCATCGTGAGGCCGATGACGGCGGCCAGCGCGAAAAAGCTCCAGCCGGCCTGCACGAAATAGCCGGCGATGCAAATCAGCATCCAGATAAACACCGACCAGCTCAGCGCGCGCGTGTTGCCGATGCGCTCGGATAATTTAGCGAATAAATACGCGCCCAGAATAGCCACCACTTGCAGCAGCAAAATAGTAATGATTAATTGGCCTTCGGGCAGGTGCAGCTCGTCGGTGCCGAAGAGCGTGGCCACGTACATCACCGTTTGCACGCCCATGTTGTAGGTGAAATACGCCAGCAGAAACCGCTTGAGAATGGGCAGGCCGGTGAGCTGGTCCCAGACGCGGCCCAGCTCGCGGAAGCCGTTGAGCAGCCAGCCGTCGGCGCTGGCGGGCGCGTCGGCCGGCCGGCCGGGGTCGGCGGGCAGCGTGGCGAACGGAATCTGAGCGAAGCCCGCCCACCACACGCCCGTGAGCAAAAACGAAAGCTGCGCCGCCCGCTGAGGGGTTGCAATGCCTACTTTATCATGAAATTGATTTATGACCAGGCAAATAACCAGCAGAATGACTGACCCCACGTAACCCATCGCAAAGCCCCGCGCCGACAAAGAGTCGAATTTTTCTTCGGTGCTTATTTCAGGCAAGTACGAATTATAAAATACGATGCTGCCCGAAAAGCCGACCGTGGCCGCGATAAAAATAAACGTGGACAGCGTGAGCGTATCGGGCGAGAAGAAAAACAGCCCCGCGCAGGCCGCCGCCCCAAGGTAGCAGAAGATTTGCAGGAACCGCTTCTTGCGCCCCGAGTAATCGGCGAGCGACGTCAGAAATGGGCTGACGAGCGCGATGAGCAAAAACGAGAACGAGATGGCATAATTAAGCAGCGACGACCCCGGCACCCGCAGCCCCAGAAAGCTCACCGCGCTCTGTCCGCTCTCGGTGTGGGTGATTTGCTTGATGACGCTCGACCAGTAAATCGGAAATATCGAGCTGGTGATAACGAGCGGATACACCGAGTTGGCCCAGTCGTAGAACGTCCAGCCGCGGGTAATGCGCTTGTTATCTTTTTCGACGGGGGGCGGGGCGAACGTAGGAGTCATGGCAGGAGCGCGAGTGGCGCGGCAAATGTAGCCTGACGTGCCCGCCCTACCGCCGCCGAGCGCGCGGCAGCCGCCAATCCGGCTGATAACCGGTGCCGCCGAACAAGTACAGCATCAGCGCCCGCGAGTAGCGAAAGACGAGCGGCGTGGAAACGAGCGTGAGCGCGGCCACGACCACCACATAAACCCACGTGTCGGGGTCGCCGGCCAAAAAATACAGCGCGATACCGACGACCAGAAAAATGCCCACCGCGAAGCCGAAGCTGATGTACATGGCCCCGAAATAGAAGCCCGGCTCCGGCTCGAAGCTTTGGCCGCACACGGGACACTGGGCGGGCATGTTGGTGAAGCGCGTCAGGCTGGTGGCCGGGTCGGTGAAAAGGCGGCCCTCGTGGCAGCGCGGGCAGCGCAGGGCCAGCAGGGCCAGCGACGAGGATTCGATGAGCGGTTGGTCGATGGACATAACAATAAGCGGGAGCAAACAAAAAACCGACTGAGCGCCTGCTCAGTCGGCTTCCAGTACGCAGATTATCGGCCGGTGGTCGGCCGCTCAACGTTGCTTCCGGGGTCCGCTCGGGGTCGCTCAGGGCCGGGTGGTGCCGGCCGGTACCACCGCGCCCGTCGTGCCGACCGGCGCGCCTTTGGCCGCCTGCTGCATGGGGTTGGGCGCTTGCGGGGCGTTGTTGCTGAGCTGCGCGGCCTGGAACAGCTCGAAGCGCGTCGGCACGGGCTGGCGCGGGAAGGCGTTGTTACTCAAGTCGGTGTCGGCCGTTTGCTGCAAAGGGTCGAGCACGAAGCTCACCACGTTGCGCGGCGAGACGAGCAGCTTGGTTACCTGCTCGTTGTTCTTGCGCCAGATTTCGGCTGGGATGGTCATCATTTCCTGCGAGCCGTCGTCGTAAGTCAACTGCAATATCACGGGCATCACCAGGCCGCCCACGTTGCGCAAACTCAGCTCATACACGTTGAGCGGCGTGGTCAGGCGCTGCTGCTGCTGGGCGTTGAGGCTGCTCACGTACTGAAAGTAGCGCTGCTTGTCGGCCTCCGTTACCGTGAGCGGGTCGTAGCCGTTGTAAAAATCCTTCAGCTCGGGCTTGGCATCGACCAGGGTTTGCGTGACGTCGGTCTGATTGCGCTGGGCTGAGAGCGAGGGCGCTTGCGCGGCGCGCTCGTTTTGCAGGCGGGCGTTTTCCTGGCCGGGATTCTTGGTGTTGATGCGGTAGAACTTAACGTTGTCCAGGCTCAGGTCGCAGCGGTCGGTGGTGTAGAACCAGCCGCGCCAGAACCAGTCCAAATCCACCGCCGACGCGTCTTCCATCGTCCGAAAAAAATCGGCCGGCTGCGGGTGCTTGTAGGCCCAGCGCGTGGCGTAAGTTTTGAACGCGTAATCGAATAAGTCGCGGCCCATCACCGTCTCGCGCAGGATATTAAGGGCCGTCGCCGGCTTGCCGTAGGCATTGTTGCCGAATTGCAGAATGCTTTCCGAATTCATCATAATCGGCGTTTGCAGGCTCTTGTCGATGCGCATGTAGTCCACGATGTTGCGCGGCTCGCCGCGGCGGCTGGGGTAGTTGCGCTCCCACTCCTGCTCGGTCAAATACTGGCAGAAGGTGTTCAGCCCCTCGTCCATCCACGTCCACTGCCGCTCGTCGGAATTCACAATCATGGGAAAGAAATTATGTCCCACTTCGTGAATTATCACCGAAATCATCCCGTATTTGCGGTCGGCCGAATAG